>JACCDS010725990.1_pt1 | contig 27764 bp, 45 predicted proteins | sample 7446441 | NCBI WGS metagenome assembly JACCDS01 (sample SAMN15323445, study PRJNA562643) | freshwater metagenome | isolation source: river surface water | place: USA:Blue River Watershed | collected 2017-08-17 | reverse complement strand
TATTCATGGGGTTTGTATGCAGTTTTTCAACATATCAGCACATTCTAGTGGTGTCAACTCTTTATTATAGTTCATCGAACGACCGATGTATTTGTACCAGTTTACTTTAAAATCCAAGGGCTTGTAATGAAAATTAGGCAACGGGTCGGTTTCCCTACACCAAGAACATGTTTCAGATTCACACCAACAAAAATGATGCATCATGAACCATTCGTTATCAATATCTGTTCCGTATTTGTCTGCCCATTCTCCTTCATGCCCATGAAACTCCGCAATGGTACGAATAATGGCTTCTACAAGAAGATCGCTTTGCCCTCCGTTGGATCCGTAGGGCATTACAAACTGAACATTAAGTCCAGAGATATCCTCTAAGTCGGATGAGTTCTGCATAATATTCTGTGGTTTTGTCATAAAGTTCTTTTTCTAATACGAAAGCCATATCATAATTCTCGGTATAGATCTCGTCAACAATTTTTTGTTGAATTGATTTTCCGGTTTTAACCCAAGTATAAATTTCCGAAAGCTTTTTATAATTTTCGAGATGAGAATTTCTGTAATCATTATAATTTTGTACAGATCCCCAATTATTGTTAATTTCCTCGATACTCTGTCTTTCAGAGGCTTCGATTAATTCTATTTGTTTTAGACCCTCTTCTTCCTCAACAAAAGAAATAATCACAGCATCAAGAAAATTATCCAAGATATCGTCCAAATCCGCCCATTGGCGAGGGATAGTTTTGCGGAGAGATTTATGCTGTGGGAAAAAGATCGAGTAGATTTCCCAGTACAGGTTTTTCAGTTTGTATTTCATAATTAAGTGGATCTAGTTTGCTGGCTTCCAGATTGTAGGAATCAGTTTTGACAATATACCCCCGATCATCGGTTGGGTCAAGCTGTCCTTTTTTCCAAAACATTGCCTGTTTCTTAAAATCTTCGGGCGATTTTTGTCCCAAAATCCATGCCTTTGAAAAATCTTTCAGCACACGGACAAAAACATAGTAATCACATTTTTGCTTTGCATTTGCATTGGCAACGCTACAGATAAAATTTCCCTTTGGTTTGCTGGTGCAGTTCTTGGATTTTACCTCGTAACGAATTCCGTTCTTTACCACATCGAAGTTGTATTCATCGACATCATCACCTTTGACATATTCGGCGAAGATTATTTGTCCCATGTAACCGACGGGAGCCCCTGCTTGGTTTGCGGTAAATGTACCTTTTAGCTTTGGGAGATTCTTGGCTCTCTCATAAGCAAGTTTTTTTAATTTCTCTGGTATATCAGTAATTTCGATGAGTTCCATATCCCCATAATACTATAGGGTATATGGTTGTCAACGACTAAAATCCACTTCTACTGTTTTAGGGTCTATTTTATAACCGACAATTTTCATGGAATTCAACCCTCTTGCCCCTTGGACTCCCTTTATTTCAAAATCTATATATTGGGGAGCTATCTGAATATAAGTTTTGTTATTTCCGTATTCGTTATTATCTGTGAAACCGAAAGTAAGTTTCGCATCGGATATATCCACGGCAGGAATATCATAGAAAAATTCTTCATCCTGTCCTTCATCCGAGGGTTTAATTAATTTTATTCTAAATGGTTCTATTTCCAATAATTTAACCTGTATATCAACTCCGTATTTTTCTAAACTTATATCAAGTTTAAATTTAATATAAACCTCGGAATGTTCGTCCAAATACATGTCTTCATCACTTGCATAGACATTCATGTTCACATCTTCCTTTCTCATGAGAACCCGATGTACAGTTTCTTCTTCTTCGTTGATAAGACGTTCCTTGGGAACTATCTTTGAATAACAATTTTCTAAAATTATTTGATCTTTGTCTCTCATCTATTTTAATTACTATTATTTATCTTCCCAAGAGTAAATATAAACAAACAATCAATCATGCGCAACAAAGATTTAATCAATTTAGAAGAAGCTTATTTGTCCGTCTACGAGGCTAGTTATATTCCCAGAACAACTTCCGTAGGTAATATTAATGTTCTTTCCGATCCTTCAAAAATCGAAGGTAAAACAAAAGAATTGGAAAATAAATTTGAGGAAAATTTTAGAATTTTACAAACCGATAAGGACAATTTGGATGTTGCTGTCGATATCTTAAACATCATGGATCAATTAAGAAGGGAGCATTATTCGGTAGATGGACATGTCTATTCAGAAGAAGAATTATATCAAAAACTTTTGGATGATACCAAGACTCCAGCGCATGATTATGAACTTTTAAAATCCAAAACAATCCTTGCTTATAAAAAAGCGGGGGGTAACGAAGCATGGTATCACTTTTACAAGGAACTTTTCAAAAGATTAGGATTGGTTGCTGCCCCCTATACAAGAAGAGAAGCTTCCGAACCCGGCGGAGTTGTCAATAGTTATGTCGTTTATTACTTCGGCGTAGACGGAGAGCCCTATAGAACCACCATAAAGGCAGGAGAAGACGGCATCATCCACGGAACAGGATTCTGGAGAACAAACAGACCCAAGGGTGTATCCGATCAACAGTGGGTATCTGGTCATAAAGCAGGGGGACAAAAGGGATGGATACCGAAACCTTGGGCAAAGTTCCAACCAGACATAGACGGAGTAAACATCGAAGATCTGAAGCAAACAGTGAATAACGATCAAGCCGCCGCCGCTTTTGAAGCGAAGTTCCCCCCACTTCAATATCCCCAATATTATACCAAGAGATAATATCAGATGAAGCTCAAGAAGGACAAAGACACCTTATCTTTGGAAAATGCCTACAGCTTAATCAGTGAGGGACAATATATAAACCTTTCAAAGGCAGGGAAATACGGAATAACAGGAACGGTATCAAAGGGTCTTGATGATTCTTCCAATCACTTTGCAAACAATTCAAATCCCTGTCCTGTAAGTGATTCCAGTACTCCTGCTCCCCACGAGGAAGAATCACATCCCGATTACATAAAAGCACAGCATGCCTTTTCCAAGGCAGTCGGGGATCACGGAAAAAAGAAGAAAGTGGACATCTATACCATTGAAGATATTGCAAAGCACCGGGATGTGGCAAAGAGATACGCCCGTTATTTGATCGACAAGGGAATTGAAATCCCAAAGATCATCAAAAACGCCACGGAAAAGAAAGACCAGACAGCGTATTAAGCCTCCCAGAAAAAATCTAAGCTGATATTTCCTTCAGACTGACATTTCCTTTGGAGTTTATCAAAAGATAGTGACAAGGTTCGTCACAGAAGCTACCGGAATTATGATATTCCTTGGAAGAGGAAGGCTCCCGATAACTCTCGGCATAATGAATATGCCCCCCGCAAATAACATCATATTTGGTATCCCTTATATGATTAAGTGCCTTGTTACGGATATTAAAACGAACATTCAAAAAACTCTTGCTCTTCTTCTTGATCCACCGGGAAAACTTCTTGCTCCTATCCACCTTCTGAAAGAAATAATAAACATGTTCGGCAAAAGAAGTAATCAACGGATACTTAAAGAGAAAAGGATCAAACTGCTGGAAATGAATAAAAAGAAAGTTCTTACCCCCAATACATTCCTCGTGCTTATCAACAAATTCCAAACCTAATATTCTAGCCAATACCATAGCCTTGATATCATGATTACCCTTGACCAAAATAACCTTCTTCCTCTTGGAAATCCTACGAATAATACTCAAAACCTTCCAATGACCCTTTTTATATCTTCCCATATACTTGTTATCGAGTAAATCACCATTAACTACCAAAGTATCATATTTTTCATTCTTAAGGACAGATATAATCGCTTTTACCTTACAGACAGGAGAACCCAGATGAATATCAGAAACAACCAGAATATTAGACATATATAAGACTACTTAAGGGAAGAATAGAAGATTAAAATGTTACAGATTCGACATATACCCAATTATACCCGATAGGGGCGATATATGGGAAGACACGGAAGATTATACCTTATAGGGTATACGAAAGATTAAGGGATACGGAAGATTAGGAAGAGGCGGAGGAAGGTTGGTAAAGGGGTAGGGATACGGAAGATTATAGGGGGTATAGGGGCGCACTGCCCCCCACACCCCACTCACTAACATCCGATATATTGGCAAATTTTTGCAGCTGGGGTGTGATAATATCACATGCTGTTTTTTTGCCGTAATTCAAAAAAAAACGTGTTAAAAAACGAAGGGGTTTAATATAACTAACATTAGCTGGTTGTCTTACGCAAGGGTCCAGCCCTGTCGCCTGCCCGGATGTTAGGTACAAAAAAAATCCCATCCTTTCGGATGGGATTCTTTCGGGATGGGAGGTGGGGACTAGTCGTTGAAGTCACCGGCGAATAGTCGTTCGAGGATCTGGTTCACCCAGTCCATGCGCTTGGCTCCGAGTTCCTGCCCGTGGATATGGAGTAGGAGTTCGAGGTTCTTTGCCATGCGGCGGGGTGAGGCGGCTTTGTCGGCGACCCAGCGATGGGGATGTTCTACTCCGGTGTTGGGATCAGCTACGGAGACTTCGATGCCGTCGGCTTGGTTGTTAGCGACATCGTAGAGATGGACGGAGACGTTGAGCTTTCCGCTCATGATGGATTGTAGTGAGGACATGGTAGGGATGGGGTTGAGGTTGGATTAGTAGGCTCCTTGTCCGTTGAAGGTTCCGTTGTCGTAGAGCCAGCGGTCGGTGGGGATCTCTACGCCACGCTTGCGAAGCTCCTCGGTAATCTCACGAACACGGACATCGTTCCAGTGAGCTTTGTTATGACCGCCGCAAGTGGCTCCAGTGACCTTGCAGTTGGCAAGGATCGTGATGAGATCTGGGGATGACTTGGTGAGGATGGTGTCGAGGATGAGGGACATGGCAGTGGGGTTGGTGGTTACTTGGCGAGGGAGACGAGGTAAGCGGAGAGGTTGGCAGTGCCGTCCTTCTTCACAAAACCAGCAGCGATGGCTTTGGCAGCGATGGACTCCTTCACGCTATGGGGAAGACGGAAGGTGATGAGGGCGGTGGCGTTCTCTTTGGGAGTGATGGTAGTGTTGCTCATTGGACGAATAGAATATCAAATGATTTCTGGTAACGCAATCTTAATCGGATTAAAGAAAGATTCGGAGAAGGTCGATCATGCGGTCGGTGGCTTTGATCTTCTCATCAGCCATGATGAATTTGCTGTGCGGCTTGCCACGATCCAAGTCCATGAGTTCCTGTAGGGTGCATTCAACCGCCCCGGATTTTTTGCGATAGCACATGAGAGCCTTCAGCAGGAGTTTGATATCGGAGTCGGAGAGAGGGATATGAGTTTTCATGGTAGTAGGAAGTAGTGGATTACTTGGAAGCGAAAGTCATTTCGTGCCATTGGAAGCTGACATTTCCCCACGAGTCTGTTTCAAAGGTGGCGGCGTGATGGATAACCGCTTGGTGCTTCCAGTAGAGGGAAGTCCCAAGGAAGTTTATGATCATGAGGATAACGACGAGGATAGTGATACTGATGAGTTCGAGAGTAGTGTGTTTCATTGGACAGATAGAATACCAAATCATTTCTGGTAACACAATCTCAATCGGAATAATCTTCTGGGTTGTCTTACATCCCAAGGCCCAGCCCTCCGCCCCGCAGCCCTCAAGCGAAGCGGCCCCCGCAGTTCGGAAAGTAAGACAACCGCTCCCTTTGGTTGTCTTACTCTTATGGCCCAGCTCTCCAGCAATTTCGCAAGTTCGATAACCCACCGGCTCCACCTGCCAGCGTAAGACAACCCACCGAAAATCCGGGCAAAGAAAAACGCCCTAGCCTTTCGACTAGGGCGTTCTCCTCTTCTCTATCTACTCACTACCTAAATCATTTCCATCTCTCCTTCCATCTTGATGCCCAGAATGTTCTCCAACTTGATCGTCCAAGTGAGGCGGGGCTTGTTGCCATACCCAGAGCGATCAGAGGGACGCAGCATGGATTCAAACGCCTCCTTGGTGGTCGCTACGCCGTCCACAAAATACTCGGAGGTTGAACGCTGGATCTTACCGCCCGTAGGATAAGCGACTTGCAGATAACGCTGGTCGGGATCCTTGATGCCACGGAGGACATAGGGATAGGTTTCCCAGACCTTGCCAGAGGGAGGCTGGATAGCTCCACGCTCACCAGACTCGATAGCCTCTTTGACAGGGGCGAGGTTCTGATACTCCGCACCCACACGGACAACGCCCGTGGTGATCTTCTGAAGCGTGTGTCCCTTAAACTCGGCAGCAGGAGTAGGGAACGACTGCCAGACGAGGGAGGCGTGGGATGCCTTCGGGCGGGACATGATTTCGTTGAGTAGGGATGAGGTATTCATGAGGCATACAATTTACCAAATGATTTCCAGTAACGCAACGACCAAATCAAAAATCTCTTGGGTTGTCTTACTCTACCGTCCGGGTCGGAGGGACAAGGGTTTTGAGTGGGTGTCAAGGGGGTTGTCTTACATTGGCGGGGCTACGGGGATTGGGCGAAGCGAAGCGGCCCGCGAGCCTAGCGGCGTAAGACAACCAGAGATAACCAGACATCTTATGTCCTTGTCCGGGGCGTAAGACAACCCAAGAACCACAGGAGCAAAAAAAATCCCTCCAGCCGAAGCCAGAGGGATTTTTTTTTGAGTGCTGGGGCGAGAGACTACTCCCCGAAGGTAGCAGTCCACTCCTCGGCAGTCACGCCCGACTTGATGAACTCACGCTCATCGGGCGACAGATTGGGGAAGGCATCCTGCAAGAGGAGACCATAGTTGTAGTAGCCGTCCAATTGCTCCTGCGTGATAGCGAAGTAGAAGGTACGGGTTTTGCCGGTGAAGACGGAGGTGCGGGTGACAGGGATGAGGTCGTTCATAGGACATACAATATAGCAAATCATTTCCAGTAACACAATCTCAATCGGTTTTTTGTTTAATCTTTTTCGCAGTAGTCCCGGATGCACCCCGGTACGGTAGAGTAAGACAACCAGAAAAGGCGGTTGTCTTACTTGCATATACCTGCCTGCGTCTGGGTGTGTATGTGTACGGGTGTGTATGCGAACATAGGTGCGTGGGCGAAAACTTGCGGTATTGCCCGGAGCGTGACATTCCTGCACGATGCGTCATTACAGCAGAAGAGGCTACCCCATCACTAGGGTAGCCTCTCTGTGGAGTTGAAGCGGCTAGGGATTAGTTAGCCTTGGCGTATGCGTCGAGAGCCGCCTTGCCCATCTTGTAGGCGTTCATGCGATCCGCTTCGTCTGCCATGAGAGCGACAAAAGCCGCCTTGTGGTCAGCCGCCGATCCCATGCTGGAACGATAGACACGAGTGCCGAGGGAGGCGTTAGCCTTTCCGACTCCTGCCCCGCTTGTCCAGTATTCGGTCGCCCCGTTCACCAGATCGTAGAGCGTCTCGCCACGATTGCCCATGCCACGAGAGAACAGGGTAGCGATCTCTGTAGCGGCGTTGTAGGAACGGGTTGCGATCTCTTCCTTGCCCGTAGAGATGCAGAAGTAACCCGCCGCCATTGCGATAGCCTCCTCATTGGACAGAGTGACCTTTGCCATGTACTCCATGACTTCGGTCAGTTGAGCCCGACCCATGAGGATAGCGTTGAGCAGATCACCCAGATTGCTCATGCCCAGATCCGCATTCTTCGTGTGGTAGACTTTGAATCCGACCTTACCAGCAGCTTCACGGGAGGCTTGGAGCGTATTCATGCACACGATTCGGATGAGGGAATCGAAAACATTCATGGCAATCGTGCCATCGTGCGAGGTGCAGAAGTTGAGATAAGCGAGGAATTTGTCCCCGTTAATCTTCAGTTCCTTCTCTCCCTCCAGAGCAACGGAGATGAAAAACTTCTTTCCACGCTCCAGAGTACCAGCCGAGGTGACAGTGGCTCCGAAATCCTTGAGTGCCTTGACCATGCACTCCCAGACTTCACGATTGTTGATAACCTTGTAACCCGCCTTCGGGATGTGCAAGGGAACGAGTTGCTCCGATTCGTCCAGATCCGAGCGGCATTCACGATAATCGGCAACTAGGACTTTGTAGTTGTCGAGTTGGAGGTTCTGCCCGTCGATATTGACCAGAGCAGGAGACTCGTGGATTTCCGGGCAGAGAGGAGCGATTTCCTCTTCTCCGATGACTTCCAAGTGTTCGGCGATCCCGTGCCATTCGGTTCCTTCGACAGAGAGAACCTTATCCACGGGGAGTTCGATGCAGTGTGACATAGTGGTGTTTGAGAGATGGAGGTTGTTCCATCTGCCATAAATCTTAATCCATTATTTCCAGTAACGCCACAAAATAATCAATTTATTTTTCTGGTTGTCTTACTCCACTGTGCTGCCCGGAGGTGGATTGGAATGTATGCGTGGGTTCCCCTTGGTTGTCTTACACTCGGCTATCCAATAGGAATCCACAGCCACCTGCGCCCGGTGCAAGAGTAAGACAACCAGTGTAATTCGGACACAAAAAAATCCCCACCGCCTTTCGACGATGGGGATTCTCTTCCTTTTGTCCTATCTAAAGATTAGCGAGGACGGGTCGCCACGATAAACTTCTTGAAGCCGAGGGAGACACCATTCTCATCGCAGGAGCGAGGAACGATCCAACCAGCCTTGCGGAGTGTGTAGATTGCACAGGGGCGATTACGGAACATGGCAATCGGATTTTTAGTGTCCGTCTCATGGAAGGAAGTAACGGCTCCGTTAGTCCAGAGGACTACACGATCCACGCCACTCTTGCGTCCGAAATTGATCCATGAGGAAACTTCCGTATGGAAGGTATCATGGCTCATCTTCTTAACAATCTTCTGGATAGCCTTGGAAGGCTGTTCAACCGCAGGAGCCTTGGGAGCGTTGGCAACGATCTGATTCAAACGATCAGTCAGTTGGCTGATGCTCTTGGCGAGTTCCATGACAAGCTGGATATTGGTGTTGAGCTTGTTGTCGAGGTTACTGATGAATGCGATAGGATTCATTGGTGTTTGTATTAGGGTTTGTCATGGGAGGAATTTCCGATGACCCATTGATAATGCCAAAACATTTCCAGTAACACAACGAAAAAACCAATTGACTTTTATGGTTGTCTTACACGACCCAGAAGTGCCGGTGGGTTCATAGTATTATGATATCATAATCTTCGGTAGTTGTCAGAACCCTCGGTCGGGGCCGATGCGTAAGACAACCGTCCCCTCCAGCTGGTTGTCTTACTTTCCTCGAAGCTGCTGTCGGGCCACCTGCCTGTTCGAGCGGAGTAAGACAACCCGAGAGAAATCCGGACATGAAAAAAGGCGTAAGACATTACGCCTTACGCCTTTAGTCGGGGGGATGGGGGGAAATCTAGTTAATCTTCAGTTACATCCAAGTGTTCTCGGCAGTAGTTGGCAATGCCTGCTTCGTATCCCCACTTGTATTGGAGACGATCTGCTGCTTGAGTCGCCCCGTCATAGGGATTCTCTTCCACTCCGTCTTTGTAACCATCTGCCCATCCACGCAGATAAGAGATGGTATTGGGGTCTGGATAGATGTCGCTCATTTGGTGTTGTTGAGATTATCGCAGTAATCTTGAAATGAGATATGACCTTTGAGGTAACAAGCCATGATCAACGCTTGATTGTAGTTGTAGCCCAATCCCATTGCTCCGTCGAGGAGCTTTTGAAGGGATAGGAACTTGGCATCGCTATAGGCATCCGTTAAGTTGCCGTTGATGAGAGTTTCGATAGTGGCAGTAGCATTCATTGGACGAGAATAATACCAAATGATTTCTGGTAACGCAAGTCGTAATGCAACACCCTGCTGGATTTTTACACGATGTGCTGTAGCAGCGGATTACAACCAAGAATTGTGGGTAGTCACCTGTTGGGGAGCCCGACCTACCGGAGCATGGACGGGTGCTGGTGCTGGCTGTGCTGGTGTGGCAGTTACCGGCTCTTGTCCCTCTTCCTTGATGTCTACATGAACGAGGTCAGAAGGAGTTCCCTTGATGTGTTCCTCGATCTGCTTGATGGCGGAAACGATATCCTGTGCCTCGGTCTTAATTGTCATGATGAAGGTTTTCATAGTTCTACTATCTTAACAATCTTTTGGTATTTGTCAACAACGAAGTCGGCGTAAGACAACCAGAGGGAGCATCGGGTGAGAATCGAACTCACTATAAAGAGTTTTGCAGACTCTTGCCTAACCAGTTAGCTTCCGATGCGTTATTTTATTTATCTACCCATGTGTCCCCCGCCACCATGATAGCCGCCGCCCATACCGCCACCACGATATCCTCCACCCATACCACCGCCACGATAGCCACCGCCTCCGCTATAGCCAGTATAGGTTCTCGCCCCGCCACCCATACCGCCAGCACGATAACCTCCGCCACCACCATATCCAGTATAGGTTCTTGCTCCGCCGCCACCACCATACCCAGTATAGGTTCTACCGCCGCCATTGTAGGTTCCCCCACCAGTATATGTCCGATTATAAGTGTTAGAGACATTCACGCTACGATTAACATTGGCATTAATTGTGGTGTTTCCGCTATTGTTGGCGTATCCTCCACCATAGCCACCCCAGCCACCACCCCAGCCTCCCCAGCCGAAGAAGCCATAAGGTGCGTAACAACCACCATAATATCCTGCCCCTTGTGCATATCCGTAGGGATTGTAGTAGCCACCATAGCCTCCATAGCCACCACCATAGCCACCATCACACAGAGGGGGGCCATAGTAGGCACAGCCAGTTCCGAACAGAAGCATGAGGATGATTGCCAGAGTAATTGAGCCGAAGATTAACTTTTTCATATTATTTGATAATTAGTCTATAATCATTATCTGCACGAAGTCTAGTATCTTCTTTTATTAAACGATAATACTTTAGAAGTGCTTGGGTAGGAGTGTTTCCTTGTAATTCCGCACGGAAGTTCCATTTGTAATCTCCCTTCCAACGGGATTCGACGATTAGTTTCATTCGGTAGGACGGAGGGATACATGGGCGATAGTCTTGTCACCACGGCGGGTGAAATAGACGTTGTTAGCCCAGCCACGCATAATGCAGCGGGGTTGGCGTTTCTGATCGTGACTCTCAAAGCCAGTATCAGATACAATCTTGTGAATCAGATGGCAAGTATCGTTCCAGTGAAGAGTAATCACGTTGCGACCTTGTTTGCGGGATTCGGGTTTGTTATAGTGGAAGAAGAAGCGTTTGGGTTTCATTGGACAAGAAGAATAACAAATCATTTCTGGTAACGCAACAACAATCGAAAAAAAAATTGTCCCTGCTCATCCGTCGATGACTTCGCAATCTAGGGGGTTATCCTAGTATGCTCGGCAGTTTGCAACCTGCACAGGGATCTTGTTTCTCTCTGCTTTTTCGCTAGGAGCTACCTAGCTAGTCGGACTTGAGACCGATCCCGTAGCATTACAACTATTGAAGTATGCCATAACATAACCGATAACACAACTACAAAAATGACATACATGAAAAAAAAAACATACAAACACCGAGAACCCGCTGCACAGTGGAGTAAGACAACCAGAGGCAGCGGTTGTCTTACCTTGCCGACCACGAGCGATCTTCGGTTTGTTTTGTATAAACAAAAAGCCCCCATCCTTTCGGATAGGGGCTTTCGCCTATGAACTACCTGCCTCTTTCTCTTAAACTTTAACCACAAATCCGCTTGTGTCTTTCTTTCCCTTGCCCTTTGCCTTCAGTCCCACGACAACATTTTTAGGATCGAGGAAACGCAAATCGCTTTCATCACCATTGACGACAGGATAGCCGTTCCAAGTATCGGGCAGCTTATCAAAAACAACGGCGACGTTTCCACCCATAGAAAGGATGAGTTGGCATTGTGCATCATTGTTTTCCTTCCGTGAAAAGGTGAGATGATAATTCGAGGGAAGTTCCCCACGCAGATATTGGATCATGCGGTTAGGGTTAGGTGTGTAATCATAGAATTGGACATTTGGAAACTCTTGCATGATGTCACCGATATTGTGCCAAGGTAAATCGCTGGTTCCGTTTAAGCGGACGCAGGGAGTGTAACCTTTCTTTGCCGAGGAACGCAGGAAAGCATGAATCTCCTGCTTTAGTTGAAGGATGAAGGTTTCACGCTCATTCAAAAAGAAATAGGTTTTCTTTAGACGGGCATCTTGGATAGGCTGCATAGCACCCCGTCCGGAAGTATCGAGACACGCCATTTCACACCCATCGGAGGAATGAGGGCAGAGATTCTTTCCGCTTTTTGTCGAAGGGGAGAGATAAACGATTGCCGTGGAGTAGTTTAATTTAATTCCTTTTGCGGTTTTTGCGTTGGAATCAATGCCGAGGATTTTTTGAGAGGTTTTCATTGGGCATCCATATTGCCAAAAAATAATTGGTAACGCAAGCGGGATGAGAAAAAAATTGGGACCCCGGCGGTCCAGCGGCGTAAGACAACCAGAAGGGAGCGGTTGTCTTACTCTACCGTCCGTCCCCGGTTCGGCTCGAAGCCTGCGTGTAAGACAATCGGATCGGCGGACAGCTCGAAGCCTGCGTGTAAGACAACCCGATGTCGTAAGACAAAAAAAATCCCAATTAGATTTAATTAAAAACCTAATTGGGATTTTGTCGGGGGGAAATCTTTTATGTTTCTAGATCAATGAAGATTTCAGCGTCGTTGCACATCCAGATGGAACCGATAAACTGATCCCAATCCTCATCGGACGGAACATCTTCACATTCCTGCTTCCATACTTGGAAAGATTCCTCTAGATGTTCTGCCAAGCGATCTCCTGTAAGCATCGTAAAGTTGGCATCTCCAAATGAGCAGGGAGCATCATAGCAATCCAACATATCCCAGAACCAACCTTCCCACGATTCGGGGACAAGTTCCGTGATTGAAACATAATTCACTTTGGAAACATTGATGCCATTAACCTTCAGAATGGCTTCTGCTTGCTCAAAGGTAATCTTTGGTTCAGTAGTAGTTGTCATAGGGTTAAAAGATTATCAAAACATATCCGATAACGCAACATCTATCTCACGCACATACATACGCACGGGCGCATATGCGCACCTGCGGTAATGCTACACCCTGTTGCATTTTAACACGCTGTTCTATAAAATCGGGGGTTACCAATCAATCTGCACGAAGACTACTTTGCCATTCTGGGCTAGGAGTTTGTATCGGTCGTAGACATCGGAGTTCCGTTTAAGGTTCTCCTGCTCTTCCCAACACTCCTCGAAATTATCCAGAGTAACCCATTTGACTTCATAACCATCGGCACCCTCAGCATAGTCATCCATGTAGGAACGGACTTCTTTGAAGAAATCGTGAGGCTGTTTATCCTCGGGGACTTTCTTCATCCACGTTTCGAGCATTCCCATATTCTTTTAGATTGAAAAGTTGCAGTAGTTTTTAAGTTTAAGATTCTTTAAGGCTCTACCCAAGGCAATCTTATTACCCAGTTTGCGGTTAGGCTGATCCGCATCATTGCACAGGGAGTAACCGAAAGAAGTATTTCCCTTTGGATCGGTTAGGAAAATCTCCGTATGGTAGATGGAATTGTGCTTTACAAATACTTTGAATCCAGTTTTACGGAGTCCTTCGATGGTGATATTGCTGTGTTTCATTCTAGTGTTTGTTGAACTTTGTAATCCCCCTTGTAGTTCTCAAAGAGGTAGACTTCATTCCATCCATTGAGTCCGAGAGATTTCTTTTCCTCTTCGGAAGGAATGAACTTTGTGATCTCAACGATGCCTTGCGAATCACGCAGATCGCTGACTTCGACATTCTCCCCGAACCCTTGCTCGGAGCAGATGAAGTAGTATCCTGCAACAGGGCAGTTGCAGAAGTTGAACCAATCTTTACCTTTGGTAAAGTCGAGTGCTTCTTTATTGATCATAGGACAATCTTAATCTTATTTTTCCAGTAACGCAAGATCATTTTCATAAACATACGAGGTCATGTATGCGAACTGATCCTGTGGGTGGGCTTTGAAGGTTCCTCGGGTGCCTACATCTTCCGAGACGAAGAACCAGATACCTTCGATTTTAACGGCTGGTCTGCCGAACTTCATTTTTACTTGGGTGTATGCTTGTATCATAATTAAGAATTAAAGGGTGATGCTTCTTTCCAACTGGGTTGTGTTGAGACTTTTAGGAACAGACTATACCAAGGAATGCTGGGGTCTTGCAGCTTCTTATGATAGAAACTTCCATAAGACATACCCATGCCGATTAAAAATCCAATTAGGAATATAAGATTAATCCTCGTGGATATCGTTCTGGAATAGATCTTAAGCAGGGTTGTGTTCATTTTCTTCGTCCTCTTCCTCTTCGTCTTTGAGGTCGTAGTAGTATCCCAGATCACACTCATGCCAGAGTTCGCTTGATTCTGGAATCTCATCCATATCCTCATAGCAGTTGTCCGTTTCCGAACCATCCGGATTGACCAGATACTCACCGGCAAACATCCATCCCTCATCGTAGTAGCTCATACGCAGGGACTCGCCCGTAAGTTTGGCAAGCTCACGGATGACATTAATGGGAGGGCTCCATGCAGTCTGGAAACCGATAGAGGAAAAGTCTTCAAGGTCATTGAAGTTTTCTTCCAACGTCCAGCAAGAGTAGGCATTCCATTTGGTGTCCCAGTTGGCGACACTCCAATCATACCAGCTACCATAGCCATAATCTTTCATGTTCTGCTGTTGGAGAGCTTCTATCTTCTTCTGCCTAGCCTCGTGATCTTCCGGAGTCTTTACCTTGGTAATCTCCTCGATAGTGGATTCTTTGCAAGTGTTCAGAATTCCCTCGGGCATGGGGAGGATCTTGTTGAAGTCGATATTCTTGCCATCATCCGTAAGATAAGGCTTGATGATTTCTCCGATGTTCTTCCCACTAGTGCAGGAAAGTAGGTTGGTGCAATGGTTGGGCATATGTTTGGGGTGTTAGAGGTTTTCTTCCTTTTCGTAAAGGTAAGAAATAGGGGTGTTCGTGTCAAGCAGATATTTGTCGATCAGACTAATAACCTGCTGCTTCTGTTTATCTTTGGTTGATTTGCTGAAGGTATTGGTTCCACATCCTTTATAGGAAGTGGTAATCCTACCTTCTCCCCAAGGATTTTTCTTGGAAAGATATTTGCATTGGGTGACTTCAACAACATTGAATCGATATTGCATAGCAGGATCTGGGATATCAGATAGTTCTAGGTGCAATTCCCATTTGGCTTCGATAAACTGATGATTTTCGGTATTAATCAAACGATGGGAAACGCTTCGGTTGAGTAAAATCATTCTGTTTTTTCTTGTGAGGGATAAACCTCGATTGATTTGGTTGTCTGTTCGACGATGTTGTAGAAGTAGTAACGCCCTTCGATGATATCCTTGTATGCGGCATCCTTCATAATCTTCATAACCTTCTTGAGTTTTTTCTCTCCGTTGGTAGGAATACTTTTGATATGGATTAGAAGATCTTTGTCGTTGAAGACATGGATGAGGTAATTCTTATTCGTCTTCATCGACCTTTTCCATGTAGTCAACTTCATATTCCACATTACCAGTTCCCCATTCGGTATTGCAAGCCATTTCGACTGCAAGTTCGTGGGCAGCTTCTTCGCTCTCCGCTTCCACCACAAACGATTTGCCATCATAAGTGGTGCGTGTGATTTCGACTTTGTATTTCATTGGACAAGTAGTATGGACTTTTATTTCCAGTAACGCAAGGATTATCTACTTCCGAGTTCAGAGATTAAGACATGGAAAGCTCGTTCTGCTTGGAGGGGGCAGACTCCGTTCCCGAGCATTTTAAGCTCTGCTGCTCTATCAGAATAGGATTTGCACAACTCGACATAACCCACCCAATCGGGAGACCCATCAAGGCTTCCACCCATCTGGGTGATAACTTCTTGTCCGGATGGTATCCCTCCTCCAGACTCACATCCTGTCCGAGACTCTTCTGCTTCCTGCCCAGAGACATCCCCGCTTTCGCATCCCCCGCATTCGGAGTTGCCCAGTTCTTCGCCTTCTGATAGATCTTCAAAGCAATTGGATTTACTTGCTCCCGAAGATTCGCAGGAAAGCTCCTCCCCTTCCGAGAGGTTGTCGCCTGTTTCCAGAGTGCTTCCGCTGATCGTTGCGGTAGATAGTCCATCGTGTTTGGGGTTGCCCAAGACTCGGGGAGGTTCCCACCAGTATTGAGGTTCTGATGGTCGTGCTGGGAATGGGTGACTTGTTTCACTACCGCGCAGAGATAGCGTTTTCCGAGCATATGTGTATGACTCTTGGAGCCAACTTGCCCAGTGTCCTTGTACTCGCTGGCTCGAATCGTGGGCCATGAGGAACATTCTTTTACGTTGGTGGGGCGCACCCACTTCTGACGCAGAGCATAGGCAGAACGCACATTCGTAACCAATTTCTTCCAGACTGCTGATGACGCTGGGGAGTCCAAGGGAGATATGTCCTTCGACATTCTCGAAGAGGCAGAGAGTGGGACGCATGGACTTGATACCTTCAAGTATGTAGGGAAAAAGGTGTCGAGGGTCATCTTTTCCTTTTCTTGCTCCCGCAGCTGAAAACGGCTGGCAAGGATATCCAGCAACCAAGATGGATACCAATCCATTGAAGTCACTCCAAGGGAATGACTTAAGATCAGTCCAGATCGGAGCCGCTTCAAGTTGCCCTTCTTCCATTCTCGTAAGTAGTAACTCGCACGGACCGGCTTCGATCTCGCTATAAGCGATTGTTCGCAGCTTTTCGCCAAAGATTCGTCGGAGACCGAGACCGATCCCGCCGTACCCTGCACACATTTCGACAATTGTGATGGGAGTATCCACATTATTTCTGGATTAGATAGTTATCAAGATTGCTCTGGCGGATACGATCCTCCATCCAAGTGCCGTGCGTGAACTGACGCATGGACATGAGGAGAAGGGAAGGTTTGCGGATCTCGTAACCGAGAAGGCGGAGGACAAATGTGGTGAATGGTAGGTTATTCATTGGACAAGTAGTATGGACTATTATTTCCGGTAACTCAAGCTTTTTGTGCGTAGGTCTTCCAAATATGTAGATCCAGATCCGCAATCGACATCTTCCGTTCATCAGCAAGAGCAATGAACTTCTCTTCAAGCTCTCCGTATTTCTTTTTGGGAGGGGTTGCCTTCGGGACATTGATGCCCAATGCTCCCATCCATTTGAGGATATGGGTATCTAGGACTGCCACCCGTTGATTAGGACGGGAGTGCAGAATGAAAAACCGGGCAGTCTTGGAACCAATTCCCTTGATGCTCTCAAGTTCCTCGATTGTTACATTTTTCAAGCGACCTTTGAACTTTAGGATCTCTGTGAAAGCATGACCAATCCTTTTGTATTGACCAAGCTTGAACTCTCTCATGCGAAGTTCAAGCCAACCCCAATCAAGAAGATGTTGGATATGCTGGAAAGGCTTACCAGCATTTTCGTGCATGGAACGCTTGAGAAAAGCATTCAGTTTCTTTGCCTGTTGCTCTGCTCCCTTTCCTGCGACGAGGATTGCGAACATAAGAAACTCTTCGAGTTCTTCTTCGGTGCGATTGAAGTTGGTGATGGTGGTGGGAGTTATCATTGGTTTAGAAATCGGTGAACTGAAAAATGAATTGATTTTCTCCGTATTGGTTGAATTGCCCAAAGTAATCCTCTTCGCCTTCTCTGGCAATCTGAATCACTTCAAGACCAGTAAAGTCGTTATTAGAATATGTGGGGACAAGTTTATGAACCTCACAAATCTTTATAATGTCGTTGAGTTTGTATTTCATTGGAAAGATAGTATGGACTTTTATTTCCGGTAACGCAAGGAGAAAGTGGAACCGATGAGACTCGAACTCATAACCAATTCGTTAAAAGCGAACTGCTCTACCATTGAGCTACGGTTCCGTATGTAAGACAACCAGATGGTACACCGGGCAGGGATCGAACCTGCGACCAAGGGTTTAGAAAACCCCTGCTCTATCCACTGAGCTACCGATGCATATTTGTAAGACAAACGGGCGGGGGATTTCTCCCCCACCCATCGCCAATGAAATCTTAATTATTATTTTCCGTGGGATACTGCTCCGATTCGTTGTAGGGGGGCTTGTCCTCCTCTACCTTGTTATTGGAGCCGCAACCCCCGCCGCAGCAACCGCTAAACTCTTCGTCGTAGCAGTCCTCGCAGAGTCCGTTGTGGAGTTGGTCGGCATAGTCACCGCAATCATCGCAGTAGCTATCATCGTCCTCATCCTCATCATCGTAGTCATACTCTCCCCCATCGGAAGAGTAGAGGTCGTGATCGAACCCATTGTCACGCCCGATCCGTGAACGCCAATCATCGGTATGCTCGGCAACCACTTCGTAGCGGCAAGTGCGTCCCTTCGTGTTGTTGTAGTCGGCAGGGATGCTGACCACATCGGCGGGGTTGATCTTGAGGATCATCGTCTTGCCTCCGTTGGAGTCGGAGAAGTGAGGGAGATAGTCGATGGAACAGAAGTGCAGACCCGTGGAGCAAGTAAGATCCTTGTCATCGCAGACTGCATTTCGACGCATCTCACAGACCTTGCCTACGGAGTTGTCAAATGTCCCGCTATGAATATCCTTGTAGTCGGAACGGACATTCTTGAAGGCGAGGAAGTGACCATCCTCCGTGATGGGGAGCTTACCCACATCGAGGAAGGTGTAGAGTTCCTGCACCGCCCGTTTGGACGGATTGCTCATGAGGTTAATCATGAAGTTAAGCAGGGGCTTAACAGGAAGATCCTGTTGCATGAACTTAATCACACGATCCGTGAGGGTATTGTGGATGATCTCCCCGTTGAAGGTAATCGCCCCGTCGTTGATCTCGATAGTCTGTCCCCCGAACTGGTGAAGGTAATGCTTCACCTTGCGGGAGATGTCCACGAGGTCATGGAGTTTTTCGTAATCTTCAGCCTTGATTGTCTCGACAACCTTGGAGTAGTTAGGATGAGTAGGATCAATCGTGTAGATTTGTCCTTCGATGAAAGCAGAGATTGTTCCGCTTCCAGTGATAGTGATTGCTGGTGTTTTCATTAGGGTTATAGTATGCAGTATTATTTCTAGTAACGCAAGGGTTATTTACTCTCCTGCCAGATTTGCATGACCTTCAGTGCTTCATAGCAGTTGAAGGAACCATCGCAAAGGGCTTGAAAGACATAGGTTTCCATCGGATCGGCATCTTCCATGACCTCGGCAGTGCCAGTTTTATTATTTTCCATGCGGGTGAAGATGTTGGAAGAATCTTTTTTATCAATGCTCTTCATAATCTCGTTAAGACGCAGGATAAAACGCTTGAAAGGAGAATCCTTTAATTTCTGGAAGTTAGATTCACGGGTAATATCAATAATCCGTGAGCGACCCCATGAATTAGAAAGATATTTTTCATAGGTAGCAACATCATCGGCATTGTAATCCAATTTGAAATTAGCCTTGGCATAGTCGATAAAGTTAGTGGACAGGGGAGCAATCGTTTTAAGGTTACGCTTGCTAACAAGTGCCACATCATATTCTTTAATGCCCAAGTGATTAAGCAGGGTATTTAGACCGCTTTTATCGTAAATGGTATGCAATCCATCGAGTTTAATGTTGAGCGTCCAATCCGATCCTTTCTCGATATAAAACTTAATTGGTTTGTTTATATCCATCTTCTCGCTCTCCCATGATTGCTTCCAAGTGCAACCGATTTTATAGATGGTGTAATCCGTTGCTGGCGTGGCGTTTGCGGAACGGGCGATCTTTGCCTTCTGAACGGGCAGGAGGTCACTTGCCTTGTGGAATATGGAAGCAGGGAAGCCAAAATCAATTAGGACTTTAGCGGATTCTTCCGAGTAGAGAGTAACCTCCTTGTCAGTATTATCCTTAACAAACTGCTTAACACGGGCAACCGCACCCTTTTTAAGATCGTTAATATACCACAGGGATTTATCCTTGAAGGACGGAGTAGTTCCAGTGTTATACTGGCTACGACCCCATGAGGACTTGGAAATGTTAGTGACATGGTTGCCATCCTTTTCCAATTTGTTTTTAACAAAAAGATCCCACACCAGCTTGATCGGATTGCTGATCTCGATGTTATTCCAAGTGAGATTTTGGAACTGATTGCCGAGGAAGAGAAACTTGTTCTCAAGATGCAGATACATCTTAATTGCCTCATAAACATTGGGTTGTGAAGCAAGCGTGGTTGTGATGGTAACTTTAATATCATCGACCACCTTATCAACCTTATCGTTGAGTGCCATGATCGTTGCGGCATCGTAGGACAAACCTTCACGAGAAGGAACGATGTCCAATTCCCCGATATTAAACTTCATAACCAGACCAGAACGCTGGACGATCTGGCGATTCTTTTCATTTAGTTTATAGCAATCGAGGGGATAGGGAACGCCACCCATGATGGCAAATGCCTCGTTGTAACCGAAGGACTTATAGACCATCCAATCGCTACCAGAAAGGACGGGCTTCTCATCTTCCCACACCACCGAGCCACCAGAAATGGTAGGACGGATCTCGAAAAAACGAAATGATTTTTTAATGGCATTGTGGAAGTTTTGAAAATCCTCTGGCTTTACAGGGATCTGGATCTTGATGCCGTTGCCTTCCTTGGTAGCCTCCGTGGACATGAGGGCAATCGTGGGCATCGTAGTCTCGTTGAAGTAGGCATTGTAGATACGCTTCACTCCATCGTAGTTGCTAGTGATGGTGAAGTTGTCCGTATAACAGAAGGGAGACTTGCTACCTAGTCCGAGGCAACCGATCTCGTCATTGGTGTTAGTCTTTGTGGACTCGAAATAAACAGCATAGATATTGGTGATGTTCTCGTGGGAGATACCCGTCCCAAAGTCTTGAATAGTGATCCAAGGCTCAAGGGCATTAGGGGCATGAATATGGAAGGGGACATCCGCTTTGCCAGCTTGCACATGAGAATCATGGGCGTTGCATCCGAGTTCACGGACGATGGCGAGGGGCTTATCCGAGTAGAGGTCGGACAGGATCTTAAACGCCTTGCGTGAAGAACGCATCTTGAAGCCTTGGGCTTCCGTGACATTTCCGATCTGTTCGAGTGTAGTTGTTTCTGTATGGAGTTTCATTGGACTTTCTACTTTATAGATTTATTTCCGATAACACAACCTCTATTTCCAGAAACGGTAAAAAAATCTTTTGGTTGTCTTACGCTACCGTACTCGGGCTCCGTGGGGTCTTAGGTCTCAAACCGGCACCGTTTACCGGGCCGTCCCGGGGGACCCGATGCGTAAGACAACCGGAGGGGTCTATAAGAGATACCCCGGTGTCCGCCCCGGACCTCGTGAGTAAGACAACCGGAGGTAACCTGCTGTGTAAGACAACCGGATAAAAGGTGTAAGACAATCCAAAAATCTTGTGTAAGACAATTAAAAAAAAGGTGTAAGACAATCTTTTTTTGTTGCCAGTACTTCCGGGATAGAGTACGGTTTCCATATGCATCGAGACCTTGACTCTGTAGCCAAACTGTGGCATTTTTCTGGAAACGTGGAAAGAGTAAGACAAAATCAAAAATTAATCGATTTTAAAAATGTAAGACATTCTGTAAGACGTAAGACATAATAGAAAATCGAATAAGAATAAGATTAGTATAAAAAGTATATAATCTTCAGTACCGCAGCACATTACATTGCATTTTTTGTAATCTTCTGTGCAGTGTAAACGATCCTTTACATGGGTGGATTGTAAACGATCCTTTACAAAACCTATGCACTTATTAATAAATGTATAGGTTTTGTAATCTTCTGTACATTAAAAAGCAACTGAAGATTAATATACAGAAGCATCCGTAATCTTCCGTATTTGACCGTAGAATGGTTTTTATTACCTACGGGTCATAACGTGCGTTTATAACCTTTGCATCATAAAATCCCTCGCCGTAATGCGACACCCTGTTACATTTTAAACCGCTGTGCTATTAAATCAGTGAATAGAACAGTATAATCTATTGGTGGATGTCCAATTAAAAGAGTTGGAAGATTAATCTTCTGATATTGAGAAGGTGCTGAAGATTAATTTTACTTGCTGTATATATCAAAAGTGATAATGTCGGCAAGTGAAAACAGTGCGGTATTGCCACACCATGTTGTATTAAAACACGATGTTGTATAAAAACAGGGGTATTGAAAGTTGGTGCGCCCGGAGGGATTTGAACCCCCAACCAATCAGTTATGAGCCGACTGCTCTGACCATTGAGCTACAAGCGCATTTTAAATTGGAAGTGGGTATGGGAATCGAACCCATGCTCGTCCCTCATCTAGGGAACACGGCTTATAAGACCGTCGGTGCTATCCAGTTACACTAACCCACCATAAAAATTATTCAATAATCCATTCTCCTCCTTCTTTTCTTTCGTAATCTTCTCTATCAGCCCACCCTTCTGCAAAGACATATCGGGTAATCATCCGTACCTCGCCATCGGTAGGAGCCTTATTGTCTTTTCGACGTACTCCAATTCCCTGCTTGCTGACGAGGAATGAGTATTCCACATCATTGAAGGTTATGTCTACTGCTTCGGTGTCTTCTGAATTGTATTTTCTCATGTTAAAATTGGTACTCCGGGTCGGACTCGAACCGACACTTGAGGGATTTTAAGTCCCTTGCCTCTGCCGTTGGGCTACCGGAGCAAAAAACCCCGCCACTTCTAACCATGTTAAGTACATTTGAAGTACCGTTATGAAGTGGCAGGGGCATTTGATTATCGGGCTCTACGGGCAATCCACTGACCCTTCGAGTTACGAAGGTTATGGAAGCGGGGCTTGAGCGAAACGGTATTGCCATTTACGAAAGTAAAGGAATAACGGCTCGTGTTGATGTTCTCCGAGATGAGACGCATCTTGGTCTCACGCTTGGTAGTGGGGCTGATCTTGCGACCAACGATCTCACAGATGTTCTTTGTCATATTTGTATTCACCTCCTTCATTTAGTGTTCTTAAAGAATACCACGGGGCGGAAGATTATCAAGCACTAATTTTCGGCTTGGTGACAAATTTTCTAATCTTCGGCACCCTGCCATCGGGCTTGCGATTGATATCCTTCAGAGGGCATGCACAGGCTTTCTGCAAAGAACATTCCACACATCCGTAATCCAAATAGATATCGGGTCGGTGACAGGCAAAGGAAGTATGGACAGCACATGCCTCCGTATCCTTGGTAATGTTGATAAGCTCCCTGCTCTTATGAAGATCAATCTTGGGAATGGTGGCACGGATCTTTTCCCTACGAGCTTCCATCTGCTCCGGTGTCAACGGTACAACAGATACCTTGCTGTCTTTATCAACAGCCGTTTTATCAGTAATTTCATTACTAGAAATATACTTATCAGTTTTCTTTTTACCAATTACCTTTTTACCAGAATTATCGTTTCCAGTAATCTTCGGTGGTCTCCCACGCTTTTTACCAGAAACAGGTTTCTCAGTAATTTTTTTACCAGTAATCTTCGGTGGTCTTCCTCGTCTTTTCATTTTTTAATAAAGGTAGTGTAAAGCAAATATCCAACCAGTGCAACAACAATCCAAAAAGCAAAATAATACATAATCACCATAAATGCAACCAGCATGCCCACTATAATACACACATCCTTCAAATGTTCCAAAATTTCACGCATAGATCAATATTAATATAGTCTCCGCAACTTTGCAAGGGGGCAGGAAAGCGGAATTTTATAAAGCACTGAAGATTAAGGACTTAAGAAGGCTTGATAATGTAAGTGATTGATTGGCAGGCACTTAAGATTACTGATGTAATATAATATTATATTTTAAAAATTTTTTACTGGAAATTTTTTTACTAACATCGGCGGACCCAAGTGTAATAAAGTAATCTTCAGTGTCTTTTAACCTTCAATATCTTTTAATCTTCCATTCCTTTCCAATCTATTTTATTTTGTTTGGAAAGATTCTCTTGCCACCATAAGGGTTGTAGGTTTGTATAATGAAAACATTCTTTCTGTTGGTTTATATCCGTTAGATCAAAGGATGCACAGGGTTTAATATGATCAATATGCCAGCCTTTATTTCCATGATTTTCCCATGTCATTCCTTCTTTGAATTGATTTTCTATATGTTTTCTTGCTGTTTCTATATCAGTACCCAGCAGTTCCATAGTATGTAAATCTTTGGACATTTTGTTTCTTTTGATACAATCGGCTATTCTTCTTCTTAGGATAACTTTTAATCTAAAAGAAGGTTCTTCTCTGTATCTTTGAATTATTCTATCTTTGTCTATGGTTCTTCTTTCTGCTTTATATTGTTTCAACCATGCTCGGTTTTTTTCTCTCCATTCTTTGCATTTGGTAAGAATAATTTGTTTGTTTTCTTTATATTGTTTTCTTTTTAACTTTTTATGATATTCTTTACGTTTAGCATATCTTTCTTTTTCGTAATTTGGATCTAATTCCTTTTTCTTTTTTCTCCACTCTTTACATTGTTGTAAAAGTCTTTCTTTATTTTTGGCATAATATTTCTTACGACTTCTTTTTTCTTTTTCTTTGTAATTTTCTGTCTTATGGTACTGTTTGATATATTCTTTGTTTTCTTCTCTCCACTTTTTACCATATTCCTTTCTGTATTCAGAATTATTTTTATGCCATTCTTTTTGTTTTTTGTAAAGCTCTTCTTTATTTTCCTTGTAATACTTCTTTTGGCGTTGTAGGTCTACAACTCTTTTACATTCCTTTGAACAATAGAGCGCATTATGTATATTGGCAATAAAGGATTTGCCGCAGATTTTGCAGTTCTTATTCATAATCTTTCTATTCCTTTCTTAAAAGTATATCCTTTGTAATGTTTTCTCTCTCCCCGACAGCATTGATTGACACTCGATTGATCTAAACCGAATGCTTTCCATTCTTTAATCTTGTGGTTCTTATGAGATAAGCCATGATTCCTATGTTTGTTGCCATGTAGATAAGGATTAGGAATCCTTTGTAGAATGTTGTCAGCAGATCGAGAATGAGTCCAAGATACATATTCTTCGGGTTACTTTAAAGTATCTTGGGGTATCTGTCAATTATAATATATCCCTAAACACAAAAAGAAGCCCGTGAGGGCTTCTTTCGCATGAGGCTGGTGTCGTCTTCCTAATCCTTAAAGGCTGGGATCGTGTTCGTCTCTATTATCTTCTGTTCGATAATGCTTCGGGATATAAGACTTTCTAGCCTGTGCTAATTCCTGTTCCCAATTATCATCTTCCTCTTGTTCCGAGTTGGGAGCATTATGTCCTTTCTTCATGTAGATGAAGATGATCTCCGAAAGGAAACCGAGGACATCGCCCGTTGTTTTTCCGAATTGCTTGATCTTATCGAAGACATGGGAGAGGATACTCTTGGCAGCATCGATGAATCCCTCTTGGATCGTACTTTCCAATCTGATTTCCCTACTGACCAATTGCTCAAGGATAACTTTTATTTCTTCGGGGGATTGGGCTTGCATGAACTTGTCATAGAGAGCGGGGAAAACGCTCTTGATCTTGTCCATAGCCTTTGCTGCCACGAAATAACTTTCCACCACAGGAGTCATCTTCACTCCCCTTTCCTTTGCCACCCGTTCGAGATCTTCCTTCACTCCGTAGGGAAGTCTTACGGTTAAGAGAGCACTTTTTGTTTCCTTGGGTTCCTTGATTTCAGTATCATCCTCCTGTAGGAGTCTCTGGGACTGATTGATCTTTGAATAGGCTTCCAATAAATTTTTTAAATCTGAATTGTTCATGGTATTATTTACCCTTTTGATCCCTCGGTTTTATCTTTTATTGAGGAAGCGGAGGGCTGATGACCAAAATTTGATTCTTCTCCGGATCATATGCCATAGCAGTCTCCCCCGAATCGGGGTCTGTCTTAAATTCCAAGAATTGAATAATTGCCTGTTCAATGGCGGAATTGTATCTTTCCAAGAATTTAAGGCGTTCCTCGCTTCTTTCCTTTTCGCCTATGTAAATCTTACACTGTTCGAGGATCTTGATGACCTCGTCGTTTGTCCAGTTGTCTCTTTTTAGATTCATTTTGCAAAGAAGAACATTAAGGTAGTCAGAGAAATTAGAAAAAGCGCAATCCCAAGAAGAAAAGAACAGAGGTTCATCAACATATTGTATTGTTTCTCCTTCTTGAAGAAATCTGCCACCATCGCTGCCAGAAATGCCGCAAGCGAAAGGGTGCAGATAAAAGAACTGATTCCAAAGGTAGTATGAATTGTAGTAATTTGCATACCCCTACTCTATAGAATCATTTCCAGTATGTCAAGTGAATAAAATGCAATACGCAACAAAAAGCAGGGTAAGAATTTCGATCAAAAGATAAACATCATCTATGGTATGTTTGCGTTTCATATTTCTTTGTACTCTATGTAACTTTCCATGATCTTACCCTCAAACAGGAACTGGGCGCAATTCTTTTTTTCATGAAAATATCGTTGAATGACGACCACTTGACTCAAGGGAACCCATTGAAAAATGTCCGGAATCCAAACTGAGGCGAATTTTACTCCGTTCATATTACAAATGTTTTTGGGCATCCTTTTTATAAAATTGAAGCTTTTCATCCAGCGTACCACCCATCATCATCTGTGTCTTTATGACACTAATTAGAATGTCTATGATCTTCTCATCGCTGTACTTGGCTTCTCTCATGAGTCTTACAACTTCATCTACTTGTATCTGTTCTTCGGGCATAAATTACCCAAATACTTATTGTCGGGCGACCAAAGAGCCTTATTGATTATGTTTTTTATATTCTACTCTGTAAGACAGTAATTTTTCCCTCCATTTTGCCCCACTTTTTCCCACTTTTTCCCACTTTTTGGGTACTTTTTTGGTATTTTTGAGTACTTTTTTGAGTAAACTAATGGTGAATTTTCAAAAAAATCCGCATTAGTTTACTCAAATGGGCCAGATATATTCCAAATTTTCGGGCGTATTGGGAAAAAGACTCCGATAATGTTCGGGCTTTTTTTGGATCAATTTGGATCGATGTGTCCGATGAAAATCCTCGTTGCCAATAAACGGAGGATAGTCTGATGTCTCGTTTTGATTATAATATTCCAAGATACGTCCCCGGAGAGTATCCTTATAACCACGACTAATCCACTCGTCGCAAACAATCACACCATACTCAACAAGAGCATTGGAAAAATTCTGCCACATCTTACGACACGGGTGGTTCGTCCACCCCCGATAGTTCTCTCCGTTCTTGAGTCGTGTAATGGAATTGAGAAGTTGATAAACCTCTAGTCGTTGCTTTCCAAGACGTTGACGATCCAGAACTTTGGCGGATTGTTTAAAGTCGGCGTATGGTAGGAATGTTTGCATTCTTAAAGCCTATATCTATTAGTGATCAGCGTCAAGCTAATTTCTTAAACTTTGGTAACACCCTCTCCGACGAAAATATAATTGGAATGATCGGTATCTTCCTCTTTAGAACATCTAATCATATTCTTTGGGAGAATCTCAATTACTTTAAAGTGAGACATAACATTATCGTATACCCTACTAATGGTATCTCCTTTAAGGATTTGACTACCTATTGCGTCGTATGCTTCGGTTTTCATTAATTTTCAATATCAAAGTTGACTTTGAATCCTCCGGTTTTGCGATACTCGTCGTTTTTCTCCCCACTCTGATACCAAGAAGTTTCGCCCTTCTCGCAGGAATTGGCATACTCTGTCCACTTGACATTCTCAATCATCTTGTCAAGTTCATCTGCTGCTTCAACATCAAGATCCCACGGCATTCCATCCCAACGGCAAGTATTGATAAGCTCTTGGATGTACTTTAGAAAGTCCTCTTCTGTTTCTCCAGTAT
>JACCDS010303794.1_pt1 | contig 27769 bp, 24 predicted proteins | sample 7446441 | NCBI WGS metagenome assembly JACCDS01 (sample SAMN15323445, study PRJNA562643) | freshwater metagenome | isolation source: river surface water | place: USA:Blue River Watershed | collected 2017-08-17 | reverse complement strand
CCAGTGCAGGCGAATCAGCGTGCCGCGCCCCTCGGCCACTGGGCTCTTCACCTGCACTTCGGCGCCGTGTTGGCTGGCGATTTCTTTCACAATGGCCAAGCCCAAACCACTGCCTGCCAGCCCCGCTGGCGCGGCTCGGTAGAAGCGCTCAAAGACATGCGCTTGGTGCTCGGGCGCAATGCCCGGCCCATCGTCTTCCACTTCAAAACCCGTCGCGTCCACGCGCACCGTGATGCGCGTGCCTGATGGGCCGTGGTGCATGGCGTTGTCAATCAAGTTGCTCAGCGCTTCGTGCAGCAACAAGTCGACGCCTTGCACCTCGCACTGCGCCAGTTGGGTCTCTAAGCCCAAGTCATCGCCCGCTTGGTGGGCGCGCAACAAATGCTCTTGCGTGACGCGCTTGGCCAAGGCCACCAAATCCACCGTCTCTGGGCTGTGCATTTCGGGGGCGTGCTCGGCCCGCGTCATAGCCAGCAGTTGCTCCGTCAGGCGCACCGCGTCATCGGTGGTTTGGCGCGCGGCCGTGACCAAGGCTTGCGTCTGCTGCGGCTCGGTGTTGCGCTCTGCCAAAGCCAGCTGGGTTTTAAGCACCGTCAGGGGCGTGCGCAACTGGTGCGCGGCGTTGTCCAAAAATCGCTTGCGAATGTCAATCAGGCGCCCCAGCCGCTCCAGGTAACTGTTCAGCGCCTCGATCAAGGGGCGCAATTCGCGAGGCAAATCGGGCGGCTGAATGGGCGAAAAATCGTCATCGGCTTTGCGCGTCAGTTGTTGCCGAAAAGCCTCCAGCGGCCGAATGCCCCGCTGCACGCCCCACACCACCAACAGCGCCGCGGCCAAAAGCAACAACCCTTGGCTGCCCAAGGTGTCCCACAGCATGCGCTGAATCAGTTGCTGCCGCGCCTCCATGGTTTCGCCCACCGTGATTTTGATGACCGACTGCGCTGGTGCTGGGCCCTGCACCACATGTGTCAACTCAGCCAAGCGCACGGCTTGGTTCAGATAAATCCCATCGTCAAAATGCACCAACGCAAAGTACCGCACCGACGAAGTGCCGCGCAACGGGGCGCTGGGCAAAGTGGCATCACCGCCCAACCACTGCCCATCGACCGAGGTAACTTTGTAAAACAGCCGCGACCCGGTGTGGTTTTCAAACAGATAACCGGCGCCCTTGAGCACCTCGAGCTGCAAGCGACCATCGCGCCACTCCAACTCTTCAGCCAAAGTGCGGGCCGCCAAATACAGCGAACGGTCGTAGGCTTCGTTCGCGGCGTGAACCGCGTTGCCATAACCCACCCAGGCATTCACCCCGATCAAGCCCATCAAAGGCCACAAGATCCAAACCAGCAAACGCCGGCGCAACGAGGGCGCTGCCCGCGCGCTGACCCCAGCCACCTCAGGCCCCGTCAAGCGCGGTCTCCCGGCGACAACGTCAACATGTAGCCCATGCCCCGAAAAGTGGTGATGGCCACGGTAGGGCCAGTGGGGCCAGCAGAGGCCACAGCGGCAGCGCCAGCAACGCCATCAGTTCTGGCGGCATTTCCGGCAGCAGAAGTGGCAGGCGTCCACTCGAGTTTTTTGCGCAGCCGATAAATCAGCACCTCCACCGCGTCCAGCCCGGTGGCCTCGTCGGCAAACACTTCGGCATGCAGCTGCTCTTTGCTCACGGTGCGTTGGGGCGACTCCAGCAACACCTTCAGCGCAGCCCCTTCGCGCTTGGTCAAAGCCAAAGGCTGGCCATGCAAGGTCACGGCGCCCGTATCGGCTTGCATTTCCAGCGGGCCACAACGCAAAACAGCGGGCTTCACGCGGCCATGTCGGCGCAGCAGCACTTGCAAGCGCGCTTCAAGCTCACTCAAATCAAAAGGCTTGGGCAAATAGTCATCGGCGCCCATGTTGAGCCCCAACACCCGGTCGGGCACGCTGGCTCTGGCTGTCAAGATCAAAACTGGCACCGAATCGCCTCGGGCCCGAAGGGCTTGCAACACACTTAAGCCGTCCCGCCCGGGCAACTGCAAATCGAGCAAGACCGCGTCAAAACCGTGTCCGGCTTGCAGGCACTGGTCGGCTTGCTCGCCATCGGTGGCAAAACTCACCGCCAACCCCCCTTGCCGCAAGGCCGTGCCCAACCACAACGAGATGTCGGGGGTGTCTTCGACCAACAAGATGTGGGGGTTTAGGGTATTCACTGAACAAAATTGACAGGTGATTGACAGCTTGGTGCCCGGCCCAAGCTCAGAATAGCCCTTGTCTGCCAGACCGTTTGGCAGTGGTGCTTTGATTTTTACACAGGAGACTGAAATGCAATTGTCGAAACGCGATTTTATGACCTTCGGTGCAGCCGCAGGTGCTGCCATGGTTTTGCCCGCTTGGGCCCAAGCCAAGCCCTTGATTGCCAACTTGAACATGTTTGTGCCTGCTGCCCCCGGTGGCGGTTGGGACGGCACGGCGCGTGCCATGGAGCGCGCCGCCAAAGCCGCTGGCCTGGTCGGCAACATGCAGTTTGAAAACGTCGGCGGCGCCGGCGGCATGGTGGGCTTGCCCCGCTTTGTGAACCAGCGCAAAGGCCAAGGCAACACCTTGATGGTCGGCGGCTCCGTGATGATCGGCGCAGGCATTGCCAACAAGAGCCCCATCACCATCAAAGATGTGACCCCCATCGCTCGCTTGACCGAAGAAGCCGGTGTGATCGTGGTGCCCTCGAACGGCAAGATCAAGACTTGGAAAGAGCTCGAAGCCGCCATCAGAGCCAACCCCAAGGCGGTGTCTGTGGCCGGCGGCAGCGCTGGCGGCACCGACCACCTGATTTTGGGCTTGCTGATCAAAGCCTTGGGCAAAAACCCCAGCGAAGCCGCTTATGTGGCGTTTGCTGGCGGCGGTCCTGCCAACGCGGCCATTTTGGGTGGCCAAGTCTCCGCTGGTATCTCGGGTTACTCTGAGTTCGAAGAACAAATCAAGGCAGGCCGCATGATTCCGCTGGCCGTGTCGGGCAAGCGCCGCATTCCTGGCGTGAACGTGCCGACCTTGCTCGAGTTGGGCGTGAACGTCACCGAATCCAACTGGCGCGGTGTGTTTGCCCCTCCCGGCATCAGCACAGCGCAACGCGAAGCCATGATCGACTTCGTCACCAAACTCAACGCTTCGGCCCCATGGCGCCAAGAACTCGAGACACGCAAGTGGACCGACGCCTTCATGACCGAGCGTCCCTTTGAGCGCGATTTGGCCAAAGACATTGAAGAAAAAGTCGTGCTCATGAAAGAGCTGGGCTTGGCATGACGCCTTTACGCGTTGCCTTTTTGCTGGTCGCCCTTTGCGGGGTGGCCGCATGGCAGGTCACGGTCATTCCTGTGTCTTTGATGCAGATGACCGTGGGCCCAGTGCTGGCGCCCGGCGTGATCGTCGGTGCGCTCAGCGTGTTTGCCGTGCTGTATGGCGTGAGCGCCTGGCGCGGCCGACAAGCTGACGAAAGCCTAGAGCCCGACCAATCGCCATTGCCCGGGGCCAACGGCCGCATGCTCAGCTTGCTGGGCGGCGGCGTGTTGTTCATTGCACTGGTTGTTCCCTTGGGTTTTGTGATTCCCGGCACCTTGTGTGGCATGGGCGTTGCCCGGGCCTTTGATGCGCCCTTGAGCCTCAAGTCGGCCGCCGTTTGCGCCGCCATTGCCAGCACCTTTTGGTTTGTTTTTGCGCAACTGTTGGGCGTAGGCTTGGGCCCGGCATTGCCTTGGCTGATTTGATTCTGCAAGGCACTAAAGCGCAGTGAGTGGGCAAGCGGCGAGCGCTTGGCCGCATGGTTATTTTGTTATTCGATCGGATTCCCCATGGAAGCTTTTGACGCCCTGATGGGTGGCTTTGCCATTGCCCTGCAACCCACCACGTTGATGTGGGGTTTTGTCGGTTGCTTTGTGGGCACTTTGGTCGGGGTCTTGCCCGGCATTGGCCCGGCCCTGACCATTGCGCTCTTGCTACCCCTGACCTACCACGTGCCGGCCACCAGCATGTTTGTGATGTTTGCGGGCATTTACTACGGCGCGGCTTATGGCGGGTCGACCACATCTATTTTGCTCAACACCCCTGGCGAGTCGGCGGCGGTGGTCACGGCCCTCGAAGGCAACAAAATGGCCCGGCGCGGCCGCGCAGGTCAAGCTTTGGCCACAGCCGCCATTGGCAGTTTTGTGGCGGGCACCATCGGCACATTGGCCCTAACCTTTGTCGCCCCTTGGGTGGTCGAAGCTGCTTTGGCCTTTGGCCCAGCGGAGTATTTCAGCCTCATGGTGCTGTCGGTGGTGGCCGTGTCAGCGGTGCTGGGCAACTCGATGTTGCGCGGCTTGGTGGCTTTGGGCTTGGGCTTGCTGCTTGGCATGGTGGGCATTGACCTGCAAACCGGACAACCACGTTTCACTTTTGGCCGGCCCGAATTGTTGGACGGCATTGAGGTGACAGTGGCCGCTGTGGGTTTGTTTGCGGTGGGCGAAGCGCTTTATTTGGCTTGGCAAGGCCGCGAGTCCAAGGGCGGCGAAGTCATGAAAATGTCGGGCAGTTTGTGGATGAGCAAAAGCGACTGGGCCCGCTCGTGGAAGGCCTGGTTCCGTGGCGCGTTGTTTGGCTTTCCCATTGGGGCCATGCCCGCCGGTGGGGCCGAGTTGCCCACCTTGCTGTCTTACTACACCGAGAAAAAACTCTCCAAGCACCCTGAAGAATTTGGCCACGGCGCGATTGAAGGCGTGGCCGGCCCAGAAGCCGCCAACAATGCTGCGGCGGCGGGCGTGCTCATGCCGCTCTTGACGCTGGGCATTCCCACCTCGGCCACCGCCGCCATCATGCTGTCGGCCTTTGAAGGCTATGGCATTCAAACCGGGCCGCAACTGTTCAGCCAGCAAGGCAGTTTAGTGTGGACACTGATTGCCAGCTTGTACATTGGCAACGTGATTTTGTTGGTGCTGAACTTGCCGTTGGTCAGCCTGTGGGTGAAGTTGCTGAAAATTCCGCCCCCTTGGCTGTACGCCGGCATCATCGTCATCTCGACCGCGGGCGTTTATGGCGCGGGCAATTCGGTGTTCAACGTGGGCTTGTTGTTTGCCTTTGGTCTGTTGGGCTACATCATGCGACGCTTTGACTTTCCAGCAGCGCCATTGATCGTGGGCCTGATCTTGGCGCCTTTGGGCGAGCAGTCGATGCGCCAAGCGCTGACCATCAGCCAAGGCGACTGGTCGACCTTTTTCACGCGGCCCCTGTCGGGCAGCCTGATGGCCGTGGCGGCCTTGCTGCTGGTGGTGCCATCGCTGTGGAAGGCTTTGCGCGCTCGGGGTAATTAATCGGCGCACTCACTCACCGTCCACGCCACTAGCGGCGCTTGGCGGGCGAGCGCCGGCTTTGCAGCATGGCCACATTCATCTCGCCGTCTAAGGCTGAAGCATAAAAACGCTCGATCATCTGCACCGATGTTCGGGCGTTGCGCGCCAAGGTCAGCATGTCAATGCCCTCGCCATACAGCAAGCGAAACATGATGGACGTGTGCCGCAAACAATACAGCGTGCGCAGTCGGCCCGAGTTGTCTTCGGGCGCCACGCCAGCCTCGCGCATGACCCACTTGAACCAAAACCCCAGCACCGCCAGCGCGTAGTTGCGGTCTTTTTCGGCGGGTAAAAACACATAGTCATCGGGTTCGCCAAGGCCGTCTTGCCGTGCTTTGTCCCGCGCCGCTTCGTACACCTGCACCGCGGGCCGCAGCGTGACCATGGGGGTGTCGTGGCGTTTGGTTTCAGGCAAGGTCATGCGCAAGTAAACGCTGTTGCCCCGCACCACCTGCACATGTTTGTGCTTGAGTTGGCGTAAGTCTCCTGGCCGAATAAAGCTGTTGACCATGAACCGAATGGCCCACGCCATATCGGGTGGCAAAGAGAGGTGCCGGGGCTGCACCCAAAACCGGTCGCGCTGCAAGGTAGACGCCTTCACTTCAGGCGCCTTGCCGCCCCAGCGGTGCAAGCGGTGCGCGGTGCGCACCACCGCCGCATATTCTTTCAGGCTCAACATCGAGCGCGGTTGGCTGGCCACCTTGATGCTGGGCAACTCGGGCACCTCGCGCAAAAACCCATGCCGAATGGCCAGCTTGAGCAACTTGCGCAGCACCACCAAATACTGCGACACCGTGGTCGATGACAAGCGGCTGTCGGTCAGGCGCTTCACAAAAGCGTCCATCATCATCGGGTTGACTTGCGAGGGCGGTGTGTATTTGAAGTGCGGCAACACATGCGCGTCCAATCGGTTACGCAAAATGCCCACCGACGCGGCACTCAACTCGCCCCGCTGCACCCGCTGCTGCTCGTGCGCCAACAACTGCTCGGCCAGCACATCAAAACTGTTGGCCCGCATGGCCCCCTGCGTCATGACCGACTCGGTCATGGCGGAGCGCGCGCGCGGTGCAATGTGAGTCATGGCATGAGGCGCGGCGTGCTGCGGGCTGACTGAGGAAAAGTGAGAGGCACCCGAGCTGTTATGGCCACTGGTGCCAGGATATGAATCACCGTCGGCACGTGCACCGGCATGGGCATGCTCACCGCGCAGATGCGATGTGTTGGCCCACGCCTCGGGACTCACCACATAAAAAACCGGTTGGTTGGCGTTCAATATCGCGACCGCCGCCCCCCCAGAGTCCGCCACGATCGCGAGCGGCTGGGTCAAAAAATCATCAAGACTGGCGCACAAAGAGCCAAAAAGCGGTCGAACAGACATGGCTAGGAATGTATAGAGTGACAAACTCAATACTAACCCTTTATTCTCAAATAAAGTAATAAATGTAGCTGCTCTGGCTACATTTTCTGTAGTCTCAGGTACTGCATTTGCACAATCTACCGTGACTTTGTCTGGTAAGTTGGGCGCCTCCTACGGCAAAAGCATTGGTGGTGAGTCCAACTTGGGCGTAACCGATGGTGATGTTCGTTTCACTGCGGTCGAAGACTTGGGCGGCGGCATGAAAGCTATCGTTGCCATGGAACTGCGCGTTCGTGGCCGTGCCGCTGCTGATGATGGCTCCTCGGCCGGTGCAAACAGTGGTGTGGGCGGTCGTAATTCGACTGTTTCTTTGGCAGGTGGCTTCGGCACAGTGACTGCTGGTGCAGTTGAATCTGGTAACGGCATCATGGGCTTAGGCTTTGCTGGTGCTCCAGTGAACTTGCAATCCGGCTATGACGGCCAAGTTTTGTCAGGCGTTGCTAACGTTGATTACTTCAACTACACAACACCTGCCTTTGTTACCGGTCTGACTTTGGGCTTCACACGTGTTGACAGCATTGGTAATCCTGCTCTGAGCGGCGCAACCGCCAAAGGTCTCGCTGCTGACGTTATCGCTTTGAATTACGCCAACGGTCCTATTGCTGCTGTAGTTGACTACTCTGTGTTCAACAACGACCGCACTCGCGTGCGCTTGTCGGGAACTTACGATCTGGGTATCTTCAAGCTTGGCGCAGGTTTTGAAGACAACAAGAAAAACGGACTTTACACCGCTGGTAATCAAACAGCCTTTGGTGTGACTGTGCCCATGGGTGCTGTGACTCTGGGTGCTGTTTACGCTTTGAACAAAGAAGGTACTAGCTCTTTGGGCGCTGGCAAAGCGGAAGGCTGGGGCATTGGTGCTGACTACGCTTTCAGCAAGCGCACAGTGTTGAACTTTTCTTACGGTGACCGTACGAAATTGGCTAACGTCACTGACAGCAACGGTGATCAGTACCGTATTCGCTTGATGCACTCCTTCTAATTTCCCACTGGCGCAACCCAGCTGAAAGTTAAAAGACAAACCCCCACCGGTGCAACTCGGTGGAGGTTTTTCGTGTGTGCGAGCGCACGCTTATTGCAGAATGAATTGAATAGCCATTTTTGACCAAAATACGGACCGTTCGACAAAGAACCCGTCCGCCACGAACTTGAAATACGGATGCGTCAAAATAAATCCACTTGGTGCTGGAGCAACTCAAGGCACAGCAGGGCACTTGAATTGTCCATGTCAATTACTTAGGCATTGCGCCCGCTTTGTCCGAAATGATGAACGGAGAAACCCATTTGCTGACAGACACCATTTCCACTTAGGCTCGCCTGAGCTTGATGGGCGAGTCAAACACTTAAGGTGAACACCGGACAACGGCACCCCTGTTTTCACAAGTTCCAGGACTGGCGAATCAACCCCTGTCCGATTTGACAGGTTTGCAAAGAGCGGTGCGCCAATAGAGCGTCAAAATTGACCAACTGTGATCGCGCAATGATCGTCGCTCTGCGCTGAAAATGGGGCAACACCTGATCCGCCCTATTCGGTCAGATCACCGCGTGGCAAGCAATCTTGATGCCCTTGAAGTCGCGCAACTGCGGGCGCTCAGCCCTGCAAATGTCGGTGGCTTGTGGGCAGCGTGGGTGAAATGTGCAGCCCGTGGGCGGGTTCAAAGGGTTGGGCACTTCGCCTTGCACGGGCGTTCGGGCACGACCGGTATCGTGCATTTTTGGAATTGCATCCAACAACATCCGCGTGTAAGGATGCTGTGGATTTGAAAACAAGCTGCGTTTGTCGGCCAGCTCTACCAAGCGCCCCAAATACATCACCCCCACTTGGTCACTCACATGCCGCACCACGGCGAGGTTGTGACTGATGAACAGATAAGTCAGCCCGCGCTCGCGCTGCAGGTCTTTCATGATGTTGAGCACTTGCGCTTGCACACTCACATCCAGCGCAGAGGTCGGCTCGTCGCACACCAAAAATTCAGGTGCCGTGGCCAGTGCACGTGCAATCGAAATACGTTGCCGCTGTCCGCCCGAAAATTGGTGCGGGTACTTGACCATGTCGAGCGGCGACAAGCCGACCGATTTGAGCAGTTCGGCCACGCGGGTCTTCAGTTCGTCTGCGTCTTGAATCAGGCCGTGTTCTTTGAGCGGCTCGCCAATGATGTTGTCCACCGTCCAACGCGGGTTCAAGCTGGCATAGGGGTCTTGAAAAATCATTTGAATGCGTTGGCGCATTTGCCTTGCATCAGCCGACTTGAAGGCCGCATGGGCATCTTGCCCATCAAAGGTCAAGCCGCCGCGTGTAGGCTCATACAGCCCCACCAACAATCGGGCTACCGTGCTTTTGCCGCAGCCCGACTCGCCCACCAAGGCCAGAGTTTTGCCGCGTTCAATCTCAAAACTCACGCCGTCCACGGCAGTCAAAAACTGCCGAGGCTTTCGCTCAATCACGCGGTTAAGCCAAGGCGCCGAGACATCAAATGTTTTGGCAAGATCGTGTGCCACGACCAAGGCGGCAGGTTTTTGCGTGCTCAATGGACACCTCCATCGTGCAGCCAGCAGGCCACTTGGTTGGTGCCGGCCGTGACCAATTCGGGGCGCTCTCGCAGGCAACGCTCAAAAGTTTTGGGGCAACGGGGGTTGAATGCGCAACCGCTTGGAATGGCGTTCAGTCGGGGCATAGCGCCATCGATCTGGTTCAGGTGTTCACGGTCGCTTTCCATGTCGGGGATAGAGGCCATGAGGCCCGCGGTGTAGGGGTGGGCCGGGTGGTTGATGACTTGGTGCACCGGGCCGATTTCAGCCACCCGCCCCGCATACAAAACCGCCACTCGGTCGCAGGTTTCGGCAATCACGCCCATGTCATGGGTGATCAACATCACGGCAGCACCCCGGTCTTTGCAAACCTTCTTGAGCAAGCTGATGATTTGCGCTTGAATGGACACATCAAGCGCCGTGGTGGGCTCATCGGCGACGATCAATTGGGGTTCGGCCGCCAATGCCAAGGCAATCACCACACGCTGACGCATACCGCCCGAAAACTGGTGCGGGTAATGGTCGATGCGCTCTTCTGCAGCAGAAATGCCGGTGTCTTTGAGCAACTGAATCGCCCGTTGCCGGGCTTCTTTTGGTGTCACGGGCAGGTGCGCCAAAATGGTCTCGGTCAGTTGCCGCCCGATGGTGTAAAGCGGGTTGAGCGAGGTCAAGGGGTCTTGAAAAATAGCGCCGATTTTGCGGCCCCGAATGTGCCGCATCTCGTCAGCGCTGAGTTGGTCAATGCGCTTGCCTTCCAGCACAATTTGACCGCTCGCCACACGACCGGGTGGCTCTAGCAAGCCAATGATGGCAGCGCCGGTGAGCGATTTTCCGGCACCAGATTCGCCCACCACACCCAAAATTTCTCCGGGTGCAATGTCAAACGAAATATCGTCCAGTGCACGCAAGATGCCATGTCGGCTGGGGAATTCCACCACCAGGTTTTTGACTTGTAAAAGACTCATCGCAATCTCGGATTCAGGGCGTCGCGCAACCAGTCGCCGAGCAAATTGACGGACAACGCAATCACGACCAACATCAGGCCGGGGAAAATGGTGATCCACCATTCACCCGAAAACAAATAGTCGTTGCCAATGCGGATCAAGGTGCCCAACGACGGCGATGTGGGCGGTGCGCCCACCCCCAGAAATGACAAGGTGGCCTCGGTGATGATGGCCGTGGCCACCTGAATGGTGGCCAATACCATGACCGGCCCCATGACGTTGGGCAGTACATGCTTGAACATGATGCGCATGGGCGCCACACCGGTCACCCGTGCGGCTTGCACATACTCTTTGTTGCGTTCGACCAAGGTGGTGCCACGCACCGTGCGGGCGTATTGCACCCAGCCCGTCAAAGAGATCGACAAGATCAGCACGCCAAAGGCCAACGACTCGTGGGCATTGGGAAACAAGGCACGCCCCACGCCTGCAATCAACAGCGCCACCAAGATGGCCGGAAACGACAGCATCACATCGCACAAGCGCATGAGCAAGGCATCAATCCAGCCACCCTTGAAACCGGCCAACAAGCCCAGGCCCACGCCCACCAGCACCGACAAAATGACCGAGGCCAGACCCACGACCAAGGAAATGCGCGAGCCATAAATCAGCGCCGACAAAATGTCGCGGCCTTGGTCGTCGGTGCCCAGCAAAAATTTGCTGCTGCCGCCCTCCATCCAGGCAGGCGGCAGACGTGCATCACTCAACTCCAATGTGGCCAGATCAAAAGGGTTGGTGGGTGCGACCCAACCCGCAAAGACTGAACAAAAAAGACAAATAAATGCGATGCCGGCCGCCAACATCGCCGTTGGCGATTGGCGAAAGCTGTAACCCACATCGCTGTTCAGCCAGCGTTTCAATAAATTCATGGTTTATTTGACGGTGATGGACTTGAAGGGCATGTAGTTGTCACCGCGTTGCACCAGCGTGACTTTTTTGCTGGTTCCCCAAGCCAAGGCCTGTTGGTGCAGTGGCAAGTGGCCAATGTCGGCGCTGTGCAACTCGAAGGCTTCACGGATCATGGCATTGCGTTTGGTTTGGTCTGTTTCACTTTGGATTTTCACGGTCAACTCGTCCACTTTGGGGTTGCAATATGCCCCCAAGTTGAACTGCCCCGTCCCTTTGTCATCCACGCAACGCATCAGCGCATTCAGTGCGTTGTGCGCGTCGTAGGTGCTTGGAGTCCAGCCCAACAAATAGAAGCTGGTGTCTCGGCGCAAAATTTTCGGGAAATAGGTGCCCTTGGTTTCGGCCTTCAAGTTCACCTTCACCCCCACTCGCGCCAAGTTGGCAGCCACTGCTTCGCAGATTTGGCCGTCATTCACATAACGGTCGTTGGGGCAATTCATGTCCACCGAAAACCCTGTGGGGTAACCCGCATCGGCCAGCAATTTTTTAGAGGCTTCGGGATCAAAGGGCAATCGCTTGTTCAGCTCGGCGTTGTAGCCATTGACCCCTGGCCCCACCATCAAGCCCGAATTATTCGAGGCCCCGCGCATCACCGTGCGCTTGATGCCCTCAATGTCAATGGCTTGATAAAAGGCCTGACGCACGCGCTTGTCTTTGAAAGGGTTTTTCCCCTTCACGCTGGAGTACAACAGTTCGTCACGCTTTTGGTCCATCCCCAAAAAGATGGTGCGCAACTCGGGCGCCACCAAGGCGCGGGTGTTGGCGCCGCTGTTGATGCGGGGTACATCTTGCACCGGCACCGGCTCCATGATGTCGATCTCGCCGGACAAAAGCGCAGCGACGCGGGTGGGGTCATTGGCGATCACTGAAAAGATGACCTCGTCCACATTGCCCTCAATCTTGCCCCAGTAATTGCCGTTGCGAACAAAGGTGGTGCGCACATTGGGCTGGCGTTCGCGCAGGCGGTAGGGGCCGGTGCCATTGGCACGGAAGGAAGCCGCGTTTTCAATCCCTTTGCGCCGGTCGACAGGCCGTGTGGCTTGGTTCTCTTCACACCATTTTTTGCTCATGATGTACACCGTCGACAACACGTTGGGCAAGATGGGGAACGGCGTTTTGGTTTCGATCTCCACCGTGTGGCTGCCCAACTTGCGAATTTCTTTGATGTCGTTGGTGTTGCTGCGCATGTCAGAGCCTTCACCAGCCGCGCGGTTCAAAGAAAAAACCACGTCATCGGCCGTGAAGGGCGTGTCGTCATGAAAGCGCACGTTTTTGCGCAACTCAAAGCGCCAAACCGTCGGCGCCGTCTGCTTCCAAGACACCGCCAAGCCAGGCTCAAAGGTCAAATCTTTGCTGACCCCCACCAACGACTCGTATACGTTGTTGGTCACGCTCAATTGCAAGGACTCGTTGAGGGAGTGCGGGTCCATGGACAAGGCATCACCTTGGTTGGCGATTCGCACCGTGGCCGCCTGGGCCACACCCAGCGACAAGGCTGCAGCGAGGGCCGCAGCCACCAATGAGGGGGACATGTGGGGTGTGCGCATGAGGTGCTCCTGAAGTGAGGTTGGGAACTGAGGTGAAAACGGAGTTGGCGTGTGAGGTCGTGGCAATGGCCCGTGCCGGCGTGCGCCCTAATGGGTTGGGTTCAAGTCCTTGGTCATCTCGTTGTCTCGGCTTATGGGCAAGGCCTGTTCGATCAAGCTGGCGTGCAGAGCCGCACCCAAGGGCAAGATGTCGTCATTGAAGTCGTACCGGCTGTTGTGCAGCGGGTGCGGGCCAGGCCCATGCGGCAAGCCCTGACCGATGCGGATGTAAGCACCCGGTTTAACTTGCAACATGAACGAAAAATCTTCACCGCCCATGCTGGGCAACATGTCACGCCAGACTTTGTCTTCACCCACCAAACTGGCTGCCACCTCGCAAGCGAAGTGCGCCTCGGGCAAGGTGTTGACGGTGGCAGGGTAGGTGCGTTCGTATTTCAGTTCGGCGGTGGCTCCAAAGCCCTGTGCAATGCCTTGGCACAAAGACCGCAGACGGTCTTCAATCAGGTCTTGCACTGTTTCGCTGTAGGTGCGCACGGTGCCCACCAACGTCACTTCACCCGGAATCACACTCATGGCCCCGGGGTGCCCGCCTTGCATCGAGCAAATGCTGACCACGCCTTGCTCAAACGCCGACAGGTTACGCGCCACCACGCTTTGCGCAGCCGTGATGATGTGGCCCGCCACCAGCACAGGGTCGATGGCTTGGTGCGGGCGAGCGCCGTGGCCGCCTTTGCCGCGAATCACAATTTCTATCCGGTCTACGGCTGCTTGCATCGGCCCGGGGGTGATGCCAATAACGCCCAAGGGCGTTTCTGGGGAGTTGTGTTGGGCATACACCTGCTCACAGGGAAAGCGCTCAAACAAACCATCTTCAATCATGGCGCGGGCACCGGCATAGCCTTCTTCACCGGGCTGAAAAATCAACACGGCTGTGCCATCAAAACGCCGGGTTTCGGCCAAGTAACGCGCCGCCCCGATCAACATGGCAGTGTGGCCGTCGTGGCCACATCCGTGCATGAGTCCGGGCTTGGAGGACTTCCAGTGGCAGTCGTTCAACTCGTTCAGGGGCAAGGCGTCCATGTCGGCGCGCAAGCCGATCATGCGGCCCGGATTTTGCGCTGATCTGCCTGCGCCATGCACCAACGCCACCACACCAGTTTTGCCAATGTGGCTGTGGATGCTGTCCACACCACACACTTTGAGCATCTCGACCACGCGCGCCGAGGTGTAGACCTCTTCAAAACCCAACTCGGGGTGTGCATGCAAATCTCGGCGAAATGCCGTGAGCTCGGGGTGGAAGCGTGTGATGTGCGAGAACGCAGCACCTCGCCCGAGCACCGATTGCAAAGCTGCGCCCATGTTCAATGCCCTCCGGGCTTGCCCACGCGCAAGCGAGGATCGACCACAAAATAAAGCAAGTCGACCACCAAGTTGATGATGACAAAGATCAGCGCAATCAAACACAAATAAGCCGCCATCACAGGAATGTCAGCAAACGTCACCGCTTGAATGAACAGCAAGCCCATGCCGGGCCACTGGAACACCGTCTCGGTGATGATGGCAAACGCAATCAGTCCGCCCAATTGCAAGCCCGTGATGGTGAGCACCGGCACCAAGGTGTTTTTAAGGGCATGGCCAAAATGAATGGTGCGGTTAGACAGGCCCCGAGCGCGCGCAAACTTGATGTAGTCGGTGCGCAGAACCTCCAACATTTCAGCCCGAACCAATCGCATGATCAGCGTGAGCTGAAAAATGGCCAGTGTCACCGCCGGCAGCACGATGTGATGCCAGCCCTTGGCCGTCATCAGGCCACTCGACCAAAAGCCCATTTGCACCACATCACCGCGACCAAAGCTGGGGAACCAGCCCAACATCACCGCAAAAACCAAAATCAACAAAATGCCAATCAGGAATGTGGGCAGCGACACGCCCAGCAGCGAGATGGTCATGATGAGTTGACTGGCCCAAGTGCCCCGGCGCAGCGCAGCATACACCCCCATCGGGATGCCAATGGCCAAGGCCAATGTAGCCGCCACGAGCGCCAACTCAAGGGTCGCGGGCAATCGCTCAGCGATCAAGCGCGACACCTTGGCCCCTTGCCGCAGGCTCAAACCAAATTCGCCTTGCACCGCGTTGGCCAAGAAATGCCAAAACTGCACAAAGAAAGGCTGGTCTAACCCCAGGTCGGCGCGCAGCAGGTCAATTTGCTCTTTGGTGGCGTCTTGCCCGAGCAAGAACACCACCGGATCGCCCACATATTGAAACAACAAAAAGGCGATGAAAGCCACCGTGACCATGACGACCACGGCCTGAATCAACCGCTGCAGGATGAACGCCAGCATCAGTTGACCTTGATCAGGGTCCAATCCAAGCGGTTGTCAGCACGGTGCACCAAGTCCACGTTTTTCTTCATGGCCCATGGAATCACTTGGTTGTGCAACGGAATGTGCGACACGGTGTCGTTGGACAACTGCAAACCTTCGGTCAAGAGGCGGTTGCGCACCGGCAAATCGGTCTCGGTCTTGATGCGGTCCACCACATAGTCCATGCGGGCATTGCTGTAACGGCCAACGTTGTAATTGCCATCGCCACCAGAGCCAACCGTGCGCGTCAAAGACTGCAAGCTGTACAAGGCATCAAAGGTGGGCACGCCCCAGCCCAGCATGTAAATGCTGGCTTCGTAGCGCTGGATCATCGGGAAATAAGTCACCAAAGGCATGGTGCGCAGCTTGGCTTTCACGCCCACCTTGGCCCACATGGCGGTGATAGCTTGGCAAATTTCTTCGTCGTTGATGTAGCGGTTGTTGGGGCAAGCAAAGTCCACCTCAAAGCCTTGTGGGTAACCGGCTTCGGCGAGCAATTTTTTGGATTCATCCATCGAGTATGGGAAGCGCTTGTTCACCCCCTCGGTCCAGCCACTGACCTGCGGCGACACCAAGGCACCCGTGTTTTGCGACAGGCCGCGCATGGTCACGCGGTGGATGGTGTCGATGTCGATGGCTTGGTAAAGCGCTTTGCGAACCTTCACATCTTTAAGCGGATTTTTTCCTTTGACGCTGGAGCCGGGCAATTCGTCCCGGTGTTGGTCCATGCCCAAGAAGATGGTGCGGTTTTCAACACCGTCAATCACCTTCAGGTTGGCGTTGCTACGCATGCGGCCCAAGTCTTGTGGGCTGGGGTCGAGCACAAAATCAATTTCACCCGACAACAAGGCTGCTGCGCGGGTGGCTTCGTTTTTGATGGGGGTGAAAATGATCTCGGTCACGTTGGTCGCGGCATCGGCCCAGCCCCACCAGTTGGGGTTTTTCACCAGCACCAGTTTTTGGTCAGGTTGCCACTCTTTGACCATGTAGGCACCACTGCCCATGGCGTTGCGGTGAGCAAAGTTTTCTTCTTTGACCTTGGCATCTTTGGGCTCCACCGATTTGTTCTTTTCGGCCCAGGCTTTGCTCATGATGCGCAACTCGGTCAACTGGTTCAGCAGCACCGGATTAGGCCCACTCAAAATGATGTCCACCGTGTTGGCATCGACCTTCACGATGCGGCCAAAACCTTGGGTGTACACGTTGAAGTTGGAAGTTTTGGCACGCGCGCGGTCCAAAGAAAAGACCACGTCATCGGCCGTGAGGTTAGAGCCGTCACTGAACTTCACGCCCTTGCGCAAGTTGAAGCGGTATTGGGTCGGCGACATTTCTTTCCAAGAGGTGGCCAGTTTGGGCTCGACCTTGAAAGTTTTGCTGTTGTAGTAAACCAGCGAATCAAAAATGGCCGCATGCACCCCGTTACCCAAAGCGTTGTTTTGCGAATGGATATCAAGCGTGGGAATGTCACTGGCACTCGACCATTTGAAGGGCTTGGCCTGCACGGCAGCGGCGCTCAACAGGCCGGCCAGGCCCAAGGACAGCACCAGCGCAGTGGTGCGAACATTCAATTTGGATGCGTGGTTCATGGGGTCACCTTGTTCCTGAATTAGAAAGACAAGCCAGCACTATGCCGCAAATGGCTCCAACATCGGCACAGGGAATTCCCCCAAAACACCTGTCCCGCAGACGACTCTGATCAGTCGAAATGGAGGTCGCCGTACCACGCCCGGGTGGTGCTGCGGGTGTTGTCCGCATCGGTCATGATGGCCACCCCGACCAAGGTGCCTGGGGCTTCCCCAAAAGCCTTTTCGTAATCGGCCTTGAGATCGCGCTGGTACAGCCGCCACTGCTTGAGGTGCGCAGGCCCTGACTCGACTACCCATTTGCGCACACGGTCGGTGCGTGAGTTGACAATGACCGAGTCCACCGGGTGGTGGTTAGACCACACATACATCAAGGTGGCATAGGGCAAAGGCTCGCCGGTGAGGGCCTCGGTCAATTCACTCAGCATGGCGTTTTTGACTGAAAACCGACTGCGGTCACCGTCAAAAGCCAAAATAATCCTCACCGGAGAATCGCCGCGCTCACGGTCGGACAAGTCGGCCTCGGCCAGCAGGTTTTCCACTTGCCACTCAAAGCGAAAGCGTCCTAATTTATCCGGCGGAATGTTCAGGCGTTGCCTGAGCAAGCTGGCCGATCCTTGGGCATGGGCTTGCATTGCAGCGCGTTGGCCATGCTTTTCGAGCCGAAACTCGGTGCGCAATTTGCCCGGCAAAGTCACGGGCTCCCACTTCGCTTTGTGCTGGGCATTGAAATGCAAGCCGCCGCTCGCGGGCATGGTGGCCACTGGGGTAGGCGATGGGCCCGTGCCGCCAAAAAAGGCGCAGCCTCCAAGCAAGGCCAAGCCCATCAAAGCGCCGACTCTTTGAAACCACACCACAGTGAAAACCATGTATGCCCTTTTCTCTGTCTGCCAGACAATAGGAGTTGAAATCGCCAGTCGATTTTCACCCATTTATCACTTCATCAAGTTATCGATTTTGGAAGCATGACCATGTTCAACCGCCGTCATTTGTTACACGCACTGGCCCTCAGCGCATGGCCTGCCAGTTGGCTGCAAGCGCAGACCCAATTTCCGAGCAAACCCTTGCGCATCGTGGTGCCCTTTGGCGCGGGCGGCGTGGCCGACTTGACGGTCCGCGCGGTGGCACAAAAGCTGTCTGAGAATTTGGGGCAACCCGTCATCATCGACAACCGACCCGGCGCGGGTGGCATTGTGGCGGGCGAGTTGGTGGCCAAGGCAGCCCCCGATGGGCACACCTTGCTGTTGATGTCGAATGGCACGGCCGTGAGCGCGGGGTTGTTCAAGTCGCTCCCCTTCAACACGCGCACCGACTTTGCGCCGATTTCTTTGCTCGGCTTGTTTGACATTGCGATTGTGGTGCCCGAGTCATCGCCCTACAAAACGCTGGCCGAGTTGGTGAGTTTTGGCCGCGCCAATCCCGGCAAGCTCAACATGGGCACCATCAACATCGGCAGCACACAACATTTGGCAGCCGAGCTGTTTCGCACCCAAGCCAACCTGATCAGCCAAATCATTCCCTACAACGGCACACCGGCGGTCATCAACGCTTTGCGCGGCGGTCAGGTCGATGTGGTGGTTGAAATTTTGGGCCCCCTCAAACCCCAAATCAATGCCAAAGCGGTGCGGCTGTTGGGGGTGATGGGCGCAGCGCGTCCCAAAGACCAACCCCAAGTGCCGGTGGTACGCGAGCTGCCCGGCCTGAGCAACTTCAATGTGTCGTCATGGAATGCCTTGGCGGCCCCCGGCAAAACGCCCAAAGACGTGGTGGACCGCTTGAGCGCCGAGGTGGCCAAAGTGCTGGCCGACCCCGAAATGGTGCAACGGCTGGCCGGCTTCAATGTGGAAGCCAAGGCCAGCAGCCCCGCGCAACTGGCGCAACTGCTGGACAGCGACATCAAGCGCTGGGGCGAAGTGATTCAAAAAGCCGGCATCCCGCAGCAATGAGCCGCCAGAGGACAGGCGCTGAGCGCTCAGTCCTCTAGGCCGCCCACCGCCAGCACATCCCAGCAGGCGCCCATGGTGTGGTAATCCACCTTGCCGGCGGGTGATTTGGTGTTTTCGAGTTTTCGGCCATCGGCACCCAAGATGCGAAACCATGCGCCATATTCGTGGTCGACCATGTGCGCCCAACTCCACTGCCAAATGGCTTGGTATTGCTGCAAAAATTCGGCCTCGCCCGTGTGCCGCCACAAGCGCCATGCACTGGCAAATGACTCGGCTTGCACCCAAAAATATTTGTCGGTGTCGCAGGGCGAATGGTCGGGTGCAAATCCATAGATCACCCCCCCATGCTGGGCGTCCCAACCATGGCGGTAGGCGGCTCGCTGCAAGTGCGCCGCGCGGTCTACCCAACGTGGGTTGGGGCGAAACTGATGCGCAATCATGAGCAATTTGGCCCACTCGGTTTGGTGCCCGGTTTGAAAACCCCAGGGCTTGAAAATGTTCCCGGGGTTGTCTTTGTTGTAGTCCCAATCGACCGACCAATCGGCGTGGTAATGCTCCCACACCAAGTCGCCGGATTGGGCTGCCAAATCAAATGCAAAACGCTCAATCAGCATTTCAGCCCGGTCAAGATAACGCACATCACCGGTGAATTCGTGCGCCGCCAAGCAAGCTTCGCACATGTGCATGTTGGCGTTTTGACCCCGATAGTCCAGCAAGGTGCCCTCGGGCGTGATCTCGTCGGCATAGGCTCGGTCTGCGGACCTGAAAAATGCGTCGTTCATGCGGTCAAAGGCATCGGCCACGTCTTCGCGGGTGGCACAGCCCACGCTGAAGGCGTGGGCCTTGGCCAACAACACAAAGGCCTGGCCATAGGCCATCACCGTGGCATCTTCAATTTGCCCGTGGTTCACGGTCCACGCATACAACCCACTGGGCAAGCGAAACGCCTCCAAGTGCGCCAGCCCATGACGCGCCCAATCGGCCACAGCGGCACGCCCGGAGTGCCGGCGAGCCATGGCGCCATTGAAGACAAAACGGGTGGCACTGACCAAATGCCGGTGCGTGGCGTTGTAGACCGTGCCGTCGTCTAAAAAATAATGAAAAAAACCACCCGCAGGGTCCACCGCGCGGGGCTCGTAAAACCGCAATGTCTTGACAATGTGTTGCTCTAAAAAACGCCGACTTTGAAAATTCTCCACACACTTCTCCATCAAGTTCTCCCTAACAATCAACGGGCTACAGGGGCATCGGACGATCTGGGCACCAAGACCACAGGCTCGAGATAGTGCAAAGACTGGGGCGACTCCCCGGCCATGACCGACAACAAAACTTGGCCCACATGTTGGCCGTTTTCAAAAATACGGTGCTCAATGGTCGACAGCGGCGGGTTGCTGTAGCGGCCGGCGTCGCTGTTGCCGTAACCCATGATGGAAATGTCAGCCCCCACCTTGAGCCCGCGCGCACGACATGCCGCCATAGCACCAATGGCCATGGCATCGGTCGCACAGAGCAAGGCCGTGGGCCTGTCGTCCAAAGCCAACAACTGTTGCGCCATCGAGAAGCCGCCCGTTTCAGACAAATGGCCGTGCAAGATCAAGCGCTCGTCCACCTTCAATTCGGCTTGCTGTAACGCTCTCAGATAGCCCTCTTGTCGCAGCTTGGCAAAGGTGTATTCGGCGGGGCCATTGAGCAAGGCAATGCGCCGGTGGCCAAACGCAATTTGGCGTTGCGCCGCCATAAAAAACGCCATCTCGTTGTCGGTGTCCACCCAAGCGTGACCGGTGCTGTTGTCGCATCGGCCGTAGGTGACAAAGGGTTTGTCGTGCTCGAACATCAAAGCGACGCGTTGGTCGACCAAGCGGGTACGCACAATCACAAAAGCATCGAACCAGCCGCTGCGCAAAAAATTTTCATAAACCCCGCGCTCTTGCTCGGGTGTTGACGTGGCCGAGGTGGTGGCCATCAGGCTGTAGCCCGCTGGCTCTAGCACGCTGGAGGTGCCGCCGAGCAGACTCGAATACATCGAGTCAATGAACTGCCCACCCTCTTGCGAGGTGGGCAAGACAATGCCAATGGCACCTGACTTGCCCGATTTGAGTCGCCTGGCACCGGGATGCGGTTTGTAACCCAAGGCTTGCGCGCGTTCCATGACCCGCTGCCGTGTGACTTCGGCCACATCGGTGTAGCCATTGAGTGCGCGAGAAACCGTCGAGACCGACAGGCCGAGATCTTGTGCCAAGTGAACAATAGACATGGCCTGAATGTTAACCAGTCACCCACCGGGTCATGTCGTTTCTAAAACGGGCGCGTTGTCCATGGTCAAAAATTCAATCACCATGGCCGCCGTCCAAGTGAAGGTGCCGCCACCACAAGCCTCGCCCGTCATGGGGTGGTAATACTCCGAGCAACCGCTGGCTTCAATGCACTTGAAGCTGGCATCGATCACCCGCTGGGCCACAGCGGTTTGCCCTGATTGGCGCAAACCCACGATCAACAAGAAATTGACGATCAACCACGACGGGCCGCGCCAATAGCGTTTGCCGTCAAAGCGCGCATCGTTCGGGTCCATGCTGCACACACCAAAAGGCGCTTGGTCGAGCCAAGCATTCAGCTTTTTAGACAGATCGGCCACATGGGGGTGCTGGGCAGGCAACACCAACAAAGGCAACAAACCACCCACGCTGGCGCTTTGCACGCGCTGTCCCGTGCGTCGGTTCCAGCAAGCGTATTGACCCAACTCGGCATGCCACAAGGTGTCCATGGCGGCAATCGAGCGTGCGGCGCGGGCATTGAGTCGTTGCGCCAAATCGGGGTCGCCCAGCTGCGTTGCCAAGCGCGCCAAGGCCAATTCGGAATGAATCAAGATGGCATTGAAACCAGGGTCGACCACCTGGAATGGCGATGCATCGTGCAGGCGGGTGTTGTCCCACTTCAAGGCCCTGAAGCACTCCAGCAATGCCACATAGCGGTCGTACTCAAAAGCGGTGGGGCGCTGGCTCGCGTCGACGTGGGTGGTGTCGCGACGCTGGTAGGGCGAAATACCTTCGGTCGGCACACGAGCCAAAGCGTCGTCCCAATCGCACGAGTTGTCGCGGCCCGACTCCCAAGGGTGCAACAGCGCCACCACCCCTGTGCCTTGCGGGTCACGGCAGCGGTAAAACCAATCGTGCCAACGCACGCCCGCTTGCAGCAAGGCGCGGCAACGTGCATCCACTTGCGGGCTTGCCGTATCGCGCAAATACAGCTGCTCAAGCACCATACCCAACACCGGGGGCTGCGTGATGCCCGAGGTAGGCGTAGGCCGGCCGGTTTGCCACACATCAGGGCCTGGAAAATACCCGTCGTCTTTTTCATGAAACACGATGTGCGGCACCATGCCGTCGGGCCACTGGTGGGCCATCAAGGTTTCCACCTCCACCCAAGCCCGGTCGGGGTTGAGCCTGAACTGCCCCAAGGCCGTCAAGCACGAATCCCAGTTCCACTGAAACGGGTACAAGCCATGCGTGGGCACGGTGTAGTGGCCTTTGTCGTTCAGTCGCAAAATGCGCGCGGCCTCTTGCAGCATGGCTTCTGTGTTCATGGCATCTGTCTTCATGGTTGATTTATCCAACTTTGACCATTTGTCCTGCACCGTCATACCAACGGATGCGACTCAAATCAGGCTGCAAGTGCAACATCTGCTTGGGGGTGAGGGCCAAATCGGAAGGCAATGCCGCACGGAACACGCCTTGCGCCTGCAAGGCCGTGACCAACGTGTGCGCCCCCAACGGCTCAATCACATCGGCTTGCAGCTTCAGGCCACCGTCGGCCACGTGCAGGTCTTCAGGGCGCACGCCCAGCGTGAGTTCGCTGTACCCAAGAGGCCCGGCCAAACGCATGCCAGCCACTTCATAAATGCCGTCTTGCACCGCCTTGGCGGGCAAGAAGTTCATGGGCGGGTTGCCAATGAAGCCCGCAACAAACATGGTCGCTGGGTTGCGGTAAATTTCAATCGGCGTGTCGCACTGAACAATCACGCCTTGGTCCATGATGGCAATGCGATCGGCCAAGCTCATGGCTTCGACTTGGTCGTGCGTGACATAAATGGTGCTGGCTTGGCTCTTGGCCAAAATGGTCTTGAGCTCGGCACGCATCTCCAGTCGGAGCAGCGCATCCAAGTTGGACAAAGGCTCGTCCATCAAGATGACTTTGGGCTCTACCGCCAAAGCGCGGGCCAGAGCCACGCGTTGGCGTTGCCCGCCCGAGAGTTGCCCTGAGTAACGGTGCAACAAAGCCTCGAGGTGGACCAACTCAGCGACCTCTTGCACTTTTTGTTGCACAAAACTTTGGGCTTTGCTTTGCATGCGCAAGCCAAACGCGATGTTTTCAAAAACGGTCAGGTGTGGGAAGACGGCGTAGTTTTGAAACACCATCGACAAGCCACGGTCTCTGGGCGCCAAGTTGTCAATGCGCTGGTCACCCACATGAATTTGCCCCACATCGGCGGTTTCAAGTCCGGCCATGATGCGCAGCAAAGTGGACTTGCCGCAGCCAGAGGCCCCCAGCAGCACCAGAAACTCTTGGTCGGCAATCTGGAGGTCGATGCCTTTGAGCGCGCGGAAATCGCCAAAGGACTTTTCGATGTTTTGAATTTGAATCTGCGCCATGGTGTTCATCGGTTAGAAATGCCCCACATGGCAAACATGTGTTTGCGAATCAGGAACATGAAGACAGCGGCGGGCAGCACCAACAAAGCGCCGCCAGCAAATTTCAGATGCAAAGGCGCGTAGTCCAAGCTTTGCAACAAGAGCGCGGTGAGTGTCCGGTTTTGAACGGTGAGGACCGAAGCCGCAAACACTTCGTTCCACGAAATAATGAAGGCGAACACCGCCGAGGCCACCATGCCGGGAAACGCCAAGGGCAACACCACGCGCGTGAACGCTTGCAACTTGTTGCAGCCAAACACCCAAGCGGCTTCTTCCAGCTCGACCGGAATGCCGGAGAACAACGAGTAGGTGATGAGCACCGAAAACGGCAAGGCCAACATGGTGTGCACCAGCGCCAAGCCGACCAACGAATCGTCAATGCCCAAACGAATGAAATACACCGTCAAAGGCAAGGCCAACAAGGGCAATGGGAAAGCGCGCGTCAACATGATGAGCATGCGAAACCCGCTTTTGCCCTTGAACTCGTAGCGCGCCAGTGCATAGCCTGCAGGGGCCCCAAGGCTGATGGCGCCCACCATTGTCAACAAGGCTACGGCCAACGAGTTGAGCAGCGACTGCAAGACGCCGTCGTAGTCCAACAGGTAACGAATGCTGCCCAGGTCCACGCCGGGCACCCATTTTTTGGGGAACGAGTTGACCGCCTCTGGCGTGGACAACGCATTGGCCAGCAAGAAATAAATGGGCAAAGCCACCCACAAGCAGGCCAGACTGGCCCCCGTGATCAGCAAGATGCGTGTGCGGCGCTGTCTTTGCGCCAACGTGATCACCGCGCGGCTCATGCAGTAACCCCTTTGGGTGTGCGCAACACGCGAAGATAAATGAGGGTGGACACAATCGAGATACCCAAAATCACCATGGCCATGGCTGCGGCCACCGGGCCATCTTGCAAGTTGAATTGCCAGTTGTAGGTTTCGCTCATCAAGACCGGGAACTTGGTGCCCGACAAAGCGGCCACCACGGCAAACACCTCAAACGCCAAAATCGTGCGCAAGATCAAAGCGGTTTGCAAACTCGGCTTGAGCAAAGGCAGCGTCACGTGCCAGAACTTTTGCCACGCACTGGCACCAAACACATCGGCTGCTTCACCGTATTCCTTTGGAATCAGTCCCATGCCGGAGACCAAGATGACCAACACGATGGCGGTTGCACGCCACACTTCGGCCAGCACCACGGCCACCAACATGCTGCCGGTGTTTTGAAAGGCTAAAAAGTTGTACGGCTCGGCCATGCCGCCAGCCGTCACCAAAAACGAATTGAGAAAACCTGTTTGTTCAAAAATCGCCAACCAAATGATGCCGGCGGCCAAGTCTGAAATGCCCAGCGGCACCGTCCAGACATACAACAACAAATCACGGCCTTTGCGAATCTGGTTGAGCATTTGGGCCATCGCCAAGGCCATCATCAACTGCAACGGAATGACCAGCGCCGCCAACCACAAAGTGTTTTTCAGGGCCGGCGCAAACTTCCAGTGCTCGGTCATGGTCTTGAAGGCCGCCAATGAAAACTCACCTTGCGCCCCGCCAAATGCCAGGCTGGCCACGCCATAAAAAGGCACGACAAACAGCGCCACCGTGAACAGCGCGGCAGGCGCAATCAGCCAATAAGGAAGCAGGCGTTGTTTCATCGCTTGAAGGAATTCTCAAGAATAAGTTCGGCTGCAGCCGCAAGCCGACAAGGGCGTTTTGACATTCTCGCCCAGCGCTGTTGTTCAGCACCGTCTGGTGAATTCAGTCCGGTGTGCAAGGCGCACACCGGAGCTGATTCAGGTTGGCAATTGCAGACTAAGCAATAGCGTTTACTTCACAGGGCAAGCGCCAGCGGAGGGCTTGTCGGGCTCCCAGCAAGGGGCGTTGGCTTCCACCATCAGCTTGCGCAACACACCGGCTTGCTCTTCCAACACCGCACGCACAGGCTGGCCTGCCAACACGATGCGCTCAAAGGTGTCGACATAGACTTGGTTGAACTTGCCGCCCAAGGCACCCAAACCCACAGGCAACAAACCAGGGTTGGCATCGGCCGAACCCGCTTGTTTGCTGATGGCTTCTGCCGTGATGCGCACCGAAGGTGGCATATCGGCTGGAATCTTCACATCGATGGTGGGGAAGAAGTTGGTGGCACGCAAGGTGGCCAACTGCACGTCTGGGGTCATCAAGTGGGCCAGCAACTTTTCAGCACCGGCTTTATCGGGTGCTGTTTTGGGAATGGCCAAACCCGCCAAAACGGGCATGAATCCACGGCCTGTGGGGCCACTGGGTGCTGGGAAAGCCACAAAGTCGTTGGGCTTGGCGTTGAAGGCATCGGCCAAACGCGCAATGTGGTCAAAGGCCACCCACACTTGCTCGTTCTTCAAAGGCTCTTGCATCTGGTTAAAACCTGTGGAAGACGCGTGCGTGTATTTCCAGAGTTCTTTGAACATGTTCCAGCCGGCTTCCGCGCCCGCTGAACGGTATTCAGTGACCATGGAGTCGGCATAGGAGGGGTAGAGGTAGCCCTGGAAGAAGCGGTGCTTCAAGCCCTGTGGGCCAGCGGGGAAACCAAACTTAGGGCCGCCCGTTTTTTCGGCCATGTTTTTGGACCAGGCCACCAACTGGTCATAGGTCAGTTTGTTAATGTCTGCGCCAGCGGGCAAGTAAGGCAAGGCCTTCTTGTTGGCGGCCATGACAAAAGTGGCTTGCATCCAAGGGATGTACTTTTGTTCGTTGGTGCCCAATTTGCCCAATTTGACAAAAGCGGGGCTCACTTTGCCCGTGGCATTCAGTTTGCTCAGGTCTTGCAGGTCTTTGGTGTTGCTCGACAAACCGCCATGCAAAGCGCCCAGCAAGCCAATTGAGCCTTTGCCTGCTTGCAATTCGGCATTCAAGCGCGTGAAGTAGGGGCCGTCGTTGTTGGTCACAAACTCGACCGGCACGGGGCTGCCCTTCAAGACAATTTCGCGCATGTCTTTTTGCTCGTTGACCGGGGTCGCTTGGGTTGACCAAAACAAGACCGACTGCGCGTTGACCGAGGCTGCGGCCAACAACGACAGTCCGATTCCACCCAGCACCTGCGCGGCGGCACGTTTCATGTGTTTCATCCAATTCTCCTTGTGCTCTGTTGGGCAAAATGGCCCGATCAGTAACCGGTTAAAAGTTTCCAAAATCGTTTTTGGAGCTTGAAGTATCTTCAATTGGATGGGCTGAAAAAAGGGGGTTTACCCTGAATTTCACCAATTCGTGCCCGGTGATGACGGGGCGTACCTGATCATTGAGGGGCTTGCGCGCATAAAAAAACCCACCGGGTTGCCCCGGTGGGTTTTTGTACTTTTAAACCTCAACTGGCTTACGCCAGCATGAGATTAAAAGTTGTGCAGAACACCAACACGGTATTGGTTGCCAGCGTAGGAACCGCCTTCCATTTGGCCAAACTGAGCGCGTACAGATGTTCGCTTGCTCAAGTCATAATTCACACCAGCATCATAGAAATTACGTTCGCCACGCTTAGCGCCGTTCACGCCCAAAGTCACAGCGCCCATGGGAACGCTAACACCGTAAGAAGTCATAGCCTTAGAGGTGTAAGCGGTGCCGCCAGTGGTAGCGCCGTCATAGCCAACGCCGAACTTGGCCACGCCCAAGTCATAGATCACGGCAGCTTCGGCGTTAGTTTTCTTAGCATTAGCAGTAATTTGAGCAGAGGTCAGCTCATTAGTACGTTTCTGTGCGAACTTGACAGTCAGAGGACCGCTAACGTAGTCAGCGCTAATGATGTTAGCTTTCTGAGTCGAAGTCACTGCACCTTCAGTCACTTCAGCTTGAGCCAAGCCGAAAGTCAAACCGGGCAAAATAGCAGGAGTTGTGTAGCTAAGGATGTCTGTAGCGGCACGGCTAGAAACGGTGTCATAGAAACTGACACGTGGCAGCCAAGAAGCAAATACGTTTGCGGCAATAGCCGTGTCAGAGGTACGGGTGCTCAGGAAAGCAACGGTACCAAAACCACCAGCCAAAACGACAGAGCTGTCTTCCTTGGTCAGGTTGCCACCACGGCTGTTGTTCATCGCGAATTGACCGGCAGCAGTAGCTTTCAAACCACCACCCAAATCTTCGGTCACGGTGAACTTGATGGAAGCATCAGTAACAGGAGAGATACCTTTGTTGGAAGCGGCAGCAACGGCTGCAGCACCTGGGGCGCCAATACCAGATGTGTTTGCTGTACCCGCGGCAACAGCGCCATTTTCATAAGACTGGTAGCCAGCACCAAAAGTGCCTGTCAAAGCAACGGAAGATTGTGCGAAAGAAGCGCCAGAAGCTGCCAAAACAGCCAGAGCAATCAGAGTTTTTTTCATTGAGAGTTTCTCCAAAGTTAAAAAAGAGCTTGGGGCTTTTGCGGTGGAAACCACCTGCTTGAACACTAAGCCAACCTCCAAATTCGGAAGGTTGCGTGT
>JACCDS012363526.1_pt1 | contig 27813 bp, 23 predicted proteins | sample 7446441 | NCBI WGS metagenome assembly JACCDS01 (sample SAMN15323445, study PRJNA562643) | freshwater metagenome | isolation source: river surface water | place: USA:Blue River Watershed | collected 2017-08-17 | reverse complement strand
GCTGGACCTGGCTGGTCAAGAAGGCCGACGGCTCGGTCGACATCGTCAACATGGGCGCCGCCGGCACCCCGCTGACCACCGGCGACAAGGCCCTGCTGTGCATCGACGTGTGGGAACACGCCTACTACATCGACTACCGCAACGCCCGTCCCAAGTTCGTGGAGACCTTCCTGGCCTCGCTGGTGAACTGGGACTTCGCTGCCGCCAACTTCGCCTGAGGCGCGACCCCCGGTCGGGCCTGAAAAGGTCGGTCCGGGTCTGCCCAGCGGCCTGGATGGCCTCCTGGGCACAAAAAAAGCCGGTCCGAGGACCGGCTTTTTGCTTGTGGCTTGTGCACGGAGGGCCCGCTGCTCAGCGGCTCGGATCACACGGGCGCGGATGCGGGCATGGCTTTCAGCGTGTTGATGAGGATGCGGGCCTGTCGGGAGATGGGTTCGGGCACCGGCTGCTCTCCGGCCAGCATCGCCCGGATGGCGTGGGCCGTCGTGGTGGCGTCGATGGTGGGCGGCAGCGCCGGCACTTCCGGCAGCACACCTTCCTGCGGCGCGCAGCTCAGCGCTTCACTGCGTTCGCCGGCCACGTACACGTCCAGGCGCGGCTGGCGCCGGCAGTCGGCCACCGGCTCGCCTTCGGTGCCACGCATCAGCATGGCGCTGGCGCCTGTGAGCTGGACATATTGCGCCAGGCTCTGCGAATACTCGGGGTGCGTGTAGTTGACGACGCGCAGCCCGCCCGGCACCGCCGGAAGCAGCTTGGCGATGGTGTGGCCCGGATTGCGCAGACCCAGCACCTGGCGCACGGCCAGCAGTTGGGCCAATGGTCGATTGAGCATCTCGAGGGCGATGAAGGCGGGTTGCCCTGCGGCCCAGCGGGCCTGGACGCCCTCGGCGTCCGCCACCGGCGGCAGGTCGAGTGCCGCGAAGATTTCGGCGCTGGTCACTCGGCCCGGATCGGTCAGTGGCCCGTGCACCAGCACGTGAACGCCCTCGCGCGCCAGCAGCATCGCCAGCAGCGGCGTGAAGTTGGGCAGCTTGCGGGCGCCGTTGTAGCTGGGCAGCAGCACGGCCGGGGCCGGGCTCGTCAGGGGCAGCGTGTGGTCCTGAGCCGCTTCCACAAAGGCATCGAGCTCCACCGGAGATTCGCCCTTGATGCGCATGGCCAGCGCGAAGCCACCCAGTTCCAGGTCGCTCACCCGGCCGTCGAGGATGCGCTGCATCAGGTCCAGGGCCTGGGTGCGGTCCAGCGCACGGGCGCCTTCCTTGCCGCGGCCGATGATCTTCAGGTAGGGGGCGATGGTCATGGGGGTCAGGGGAGGAGGTTCAGAGCCTGGATGGTAGGTCCAGACGCCGGATTTGTGCTGGCATCGCCAGGGGATTCGGGCGTATTCAGTTGGTGCATTTGCACCACCGTGGAGGCATTTGTTCGGATCTGCTGATGTGTTTTGGTGCGTCATTCACCGATCTGGTGAATGTGGCTATCGGGTGATCATTTGTGAGTGTGTAAGTCGATGATTTGAATGGAAAAATCGGTTTTCCCAGAGAAATTGTCGAGATAATCCGGACATGAGTTTTGACATCGATTTTGGCCTGCGCAGCGAGTGCGGCAAGCGTCCCCGCAATGAAGACTTTGCGGCGGTCAACCAGCCTCCTCCGCCGGACGAAGCGATGGGTTGGATCGCCGCCATCGGCGATGGGGTCTCGACCGGTGGCGGGGGGCGAATGGCCTCGCAGAGCACGGTGCGCACCATCGTGCGCGATTACTTCAGCGTGTCGCCCACCTGGGACACCACGGTGGTGCTGGAGCGCCTCATCGCTTCGCAGAACACCTGGCTGCTGGGGCACAACCGGCGCGAGGCCAGTCTCTCGCGGGGGCCCGACGGCCAGCGTGTGCGCGAACCCGAAAGCGCGCTGACCACCCTGACCGCACTGGTCTTGCGGGGCCAGAGCTACACCGTGGCCCACGTGGGCGACACGCGGGCCTGGCTGTGGCGTGAGGGGGACCTCCATCCCATCACCCAGGACCACGCGCTGGACCAGGGCGATTTCCGCAGCGGACTCACCCGGGCCGTGGGTCTGGACGAACCCATCCGGCTTGACTTCTTCCAGGGCACGCTGTGTGTGGGCGACACCTTCTTGCTCACGTGCGATGGCGTGCACCACAGCCTGCCGTTGCGCAAGCTCAAGGACCTCGCTGCGCAGGGCTCGGCCCAGGAGGCGGCCGATGCCATCGTGCAGGCGGCACTGGATGCGGGAAGCGCCGACAACTGCACGGCCGTGGTGCTGCGGGTGCGCGGCCTGGCCGCGGGGCGTTACGAGGACGTGCTGCTTTCCGGCCGCGACCTGCCCGTGCCGCCCCGGCTTCAGCCGGGGCAGTCGCTGGATGGTTACACCGTCACGGCGTCCGTGGCCGACACGGGTGTGCACCGGCTGTATCAGGCGCGCGATGACCGCACCCAGGAACTCGTGGCGATCAAGACGCTGCACGAGAGCCGCGCCAGCGACCCCGACGAGCGGGCCATGCTGGCGCACGAAGCCTGGCTGGGCCTGCAACTCACCGAGCGGGTTTCGGCCACCGAGGCGGCGGGTTTTGTGCGGGTGCGCGAGCCGCGCCAGCCCACCTTGTTCTACACCGTGTTCGACTGGCACGACGGCGCCACGCTGGAGCAGCTCATCGCCCGGCGCGACACCGCCGGACCGGCCGCTCTGGCCGAGGTGGTGCAAGGTGGCGCGGCCATGGCGCGTGCGTTGGGTCGCTTGCACCGTGCAGGGGTGGTCCACCGCGACATCAAGCCCGGCAATCTCCACCTGGGTGAAGACGGGCAGTGGCGTCTGCTGGACCTGGGGGTGGCGGTCTCGGGTCGAGAACCACAGAGTCAACGCACCCTGCACGCCGGCACGCCCAGCTACATGAACCCGGAGCAGTGGGAGGATCCCCCCGTGCCACCCGACGCCGCCAGTGACCTGTTTGCGCTGGGGGTGACGCTGTACGAGTGGGTCACGGGGCGGTTGCCGTACGGCGAGGTCGAGCCCTATCAGATCGGCCGGTATCGCCGCGATCCCGTGCCGCCCCGACGTTTGCGGCCGGAGGTGCCGATGTGGCTGGATCACCTGCTGCTCAAGGCCGTAGCGCGTGATCCCCGTCAGCGTTTCGAAACCGCCGAGGAGCTGTTGTTGGCACTGGAGCGCGGGGCCTCGCGCCCCCTGTCGCCGCCGCAGGGCACGCCGCTGGCCGTGCGGGATCCCGCCACGTTCTGGAAACTGGCCTTCGCCGCCTCGGCCGTCTTCAACCTGCTGCTCATCGTGCTGCTCGCAGTGCTGCCGCGGCGCTGAGGTCGCAAAAAAGCGCCGGCCGTGGGTGACACGGGCGGCGCCGAAGGCCTGCCGCCCTTGTGGGACGGGTCAGGCTGACGAGGATGAAGAGGGTCGCTCTTCCAGGAGATTCAGCGTGAGGTGCCCACCGTCGTCGCGGCGGTGCGGGCGCGGCCGCCCTTTTCGGCCCAGGTGCGGGTCCAGCGGATCTGCATGATGCGCATCATCACGATCACCACCACACCCAGTGCCGCGAAGGCCACGAAGCCGCCGAAGTACGAACCGAAGTGCTGTTTGGACAGGCCCATGGCGTTGGGGATGAAGCCGCCGCCCAGTGCGCCGATCTCGCCGATCATCGAGCCGGCCACGGCCGTCGTCACCGGCCAGCGCAGCGGCACCAGCTGGAACAGCGCGCCGTTGCCCGCGCCCAGCGAGGCGAAGCAGAACATGAACAGCACGGTGGTCAGGGCCAGGTTGTCGCCCATCGTGCCGCAGATCACCAGCGAGATGATGACCAGCACCAGCACGCCGGTCAGGGCGTTGACGCCGCCCACGCGGTCCGATACGTAGCCGCCCAGCACGCGGGTGGCCGAACCCATCAGCGTGGCCAGCATGGTGAGCTGGCCGGCTTCGACTTTGGTCACGCCGAATTGGTCGTGGAAATAGGTGGGCAGGAAGTTGGCCAGGCCGATGAAGCCGCCGAAGGTGATCACGTAGATCAGGCTGAAGGCCCAGCCGTCCTTTTCGAACAGGCAGGAGATGTGCTCGCGGAAGGTCTGGTGCTCGTGGTCGGGCGGCTCCTTGGCGAACACGGCCATGACGATCATCGGCAGCACCATGGTGAAGGCGGCAATGCCGTAGACGGCCTGCCAGCCGTACTTCATGGCCAGCGGCGGGGCGAACAGCACGGCCAGCACCGTGCCCGAGTTGCCGGCCCCGGCGATGCCCATGGCCAGGCCCTTGTAGCGCGGAGGGAACCAGCCCGAACCCAGCGACAACGCGATGCCGAAGCTGCCGCCGGCGATGCCCAGCAGCACACCCATGGCGATGACTTCGCTGTGCGTGTCGACCATGAAATAGCCATAGGCCAGCGCCAGGATGATGAGGAACATCTCGGTCAGCGCCGCGCTCTTGCGACCGATGTACTGCGCCAGGATGCCCAGCGGGAAGCGCATCAGCGCGCCCGCCAGGATGGGCACCGAGATCATGAAGCCCTTCTGGGCCGGGGTCAGCTGGAAGGTCTCGCTGATGAACGGTGCCATGGCGCCGTTGAGCACCCAGATGGCAAATGTGAAGTCGAAGTACAGGAAGGACGCGGCCAGTGTGGGCCAGTGTCCGGATTTGATGAAGGCTTTGTAGTCGGCCATGGGGTCTCACTCGGTGGGTGCCGTCGGTCGGGGCCGGTACCCGCGGTTTCGGATGCCGCGGTGTCCGGTCCCGTGGCCTGGGCAGGGGGACTGGAATTGGGGGAATGGGGGCGGTGGAGGGGGCTTCAACCGGTGGTGGCGGCTTCCTCGGTCGGTTGGGCCTGCGCAGGCGCAGCCGGATGTTGTTGGATCAGGGTGCGCAGGGCCGGCAGGCACGAGCCGCAGTTGGTGCCGCAACGCAGCGTGGACTGCAGTTGCGCCATGCGTTCGTCGCCGGAGCCGCCACAGCGTTGCAGCACCGTGACGATCTCGGGCTCGCTGACATTGAAGCAGGTGCAGACCTGTTTGCCACGGGCCACCACCGGCACCGGCGCCGTCGGGCTGCCCGACAGCAGCAGGTGACCCAAGCGCTGTGCGGGTTGTTCGTCTTGCAGCAGCGTCTTGATCCAGGCTTCGGCGCGGGTGTCGCCGGCCAGCAGCACGCCGCGCAGCACCTTGTAGCTCGACCCGTCGGTGGCTGTGGCCGTTTCCATGCGGACGTGGCGTTGCTGGCCGCGGCGACGGTCCTCGTAGTGCAGCGTGTCGGGGGTGTCCAGGCCGAGGATCCGGGCCACTTCGCGGACCCGCTCCGGCGCGGCCGGCAAGACGGAGGCGGCGCGCCACAGCACCCCGGACAGCCCGTCGGCGTGGGGCTCGCGGCCGAAGGGCAGCACGAGGGCGTAGGCGTGTTCACCCATCAATTCGCGCAGGGCGTCGCGGGCGCGCAGGGCTTGTGCCTGAGGCAGCCAGGCCAGGCCCAGCATGCGCCACGGCAGGTGGGTGGACTCGATGCGCACGGCGCAGTGCTTGAGTTCGGGTTGTTTCGAGGTGGGGCAGGTGGCTGGCAGGGTCAGGCCGTTGATGCCCAGGCGTTCGCGGCCCTGGGCGTCGCGCCCGCCCAGCACTTCCGGTCCCCAGTGCATCGGCACGTAGGCTTGCGAGGGGGCCACGGTGTCGCTGGCCACCACCGGCAGCACCAGCGAACCCCGGCGCGACGTGACTTCGACCAGGTCGCCTTCGGTCAGGCCCCGCTGAGCCAGGTCGGCGGGGTTCACTTCGAGCACTGGCTCGGCGATGTGGCCGAACAAGCGCCCGAGCGTGCCCGTGCGGCTCATGCCGTGCCACTGGTCGCGCAGGCGTCCGGTGGTCAGCGAGAACGGGTGGTGGTCATCGCGCGGTTCCGCCACCGGACGGAAGTCGGCCGGGGAGAACTTCGCGCGGCCGGAGGCGGTTGGGAATACGCCGTCTTCGTACAGGCGTGGGCGCCCGCTGGCGGCCCCTTCGGGCAGCGGCCACTGCTGTGGCCCCCCTTGTTCGAGCATTGGATAGCTCAGGCCCGTGATGTCGAGGTCGCGGCCACGCGTGCTTTCGCGGTGTTCGTTCCACACCGACTCGGGTGTGGGATAGGGGAACAGCGTGGACTGGCCGTTCAGGCGGTCGGGCAACCGTTGCTCCAGGGCCTGCGCGAACTGCACGCCGATGAGCCAGTCGTGGCGGGCCTGGCCGGGCGCCGCCACGGCCGGAAGCACCCGGCTGATGCGGCGCTCGGAGTTGGTCACGGTGCCGTCCTTTTCGCCCCAGGTGGTGGCAGGCAGCAGCAGGTCGGCGTAGGCGCAGGTGGCCGTGGTGACAAATGCTTCCTGGAGCACCACGAATTCGGCGCGCTCCAGGGCCCGCTTGACCATCGCGGCGTCGGGCAGCGACTGCAGCGGGTTGGTGCAGGCGATCCACAGGGCCTTGATCTCACCGTCGGCGGCGGCCTCGAACATCTGCACGGCGCCTTTGCCGGGGACGGCCGGCACCTCGGGGAGGCCCCACAGGCGGGCGACTTCGGCGCGGTGCTCGGCATTGGCGAGATCGCGGTGCGCACTCAGCAGGTTGGCCAGGCCACCGACCTCGCGTCCCCCCATGGCGTTGGGTTGGCCAGTCAGCGAGAAGGGGCCGGCCCCGGGCTGGCCGATCTGGCCGGTGGCCAGGTGCAGGTTGATGAGCGCTGCGTTCTTGTCGGTGCCGCTGGCGCTCTGGTTCAGGCCCTGGCAATACAGCGACAGGGTGTGGGCGCGGGACGCTCCGGTGCGGTCACGGTCGGCCTGGCCGAACCAGCGCGCCGCCTGCAGCAGGTCGGCCTCGGCAATGCCGCAGACCTGGGCGGCCCGCGCCGGTGTCCACGTGTGCACGGTCTCGCGCAACGCCTCGAAACCTTCGGTGTGGGCATTGATGTAGGCCGGATCGCACAAGCCTTCGGTCAGCAGCACGTGGAGCATGCCGTGGTAGAGCGCCACGTCGGTGCCGGGTCGGATCTGCAGGAACAGATCGGCGCTGTCGGCGGTTTCGGTGCGTCGGGGATCGACCACGATCCAGCGCTGTTGCGGCCGGGCGCGACGCGCCTCCTCCAGGCGGCGGAACAGGATCGGATGGGCCCAGGCGGCATTGCTGCCGCTGATGAACACCGTGTCGGCGAAGGCGAAGTCCTCGTAGCTGCACGGTGGGGCGTCGGCGCCCAGCGTGCGCTTGTAGCCGGCCACGGCGCTGGACATGCACAGCCGCGAGTTGGTGTCGACGTTGTTGGTGCCGATCAGGCCTTTGCCCAGCTTGTTGAAGACGTAGTAGTCCTCGGTCAGCAACTGCCCGCTGAGGTAGAACCCGACGGCATCGGGGCCGTGCGTGCGGATGATGTCGGCAAAGCGGTCCGCAGCGAGCGAGTAGGCGCTGTCCCAGTCGATCGGCTGAGGGGCGGCGTCCCGGCTCGGGCGCACCAGGGGCTGCAACAGCCGGGTCGTGCGGGTGATGGCCTCCGAGGCCGTCAGGTGCAAGGTGGAGCCTTTGGTGCACAGCTTGCCAAAGTTGGCGGGGTGGTGCGGGTCGCCCCGCACACCGGTGATCTGCGCGCCGATGCTTTCGATGAGAACTCCGCAACCCACGCCGCAGTAGGGGCAGGTGGATCGTGTGGTCCGGGGGGCCGGGGTCGTCATGCGGCTTCCTTCAGGCTCGGGGTGGAGGCGGTGCGGGCGGCGTGGGCTTCGCCGAACATGAGTTGGTCTCGGACCTCGTTCACGGGGGTGCCGTCGCAGATGAGGCGGAAATACCAGGCGCCATCGGCGGTGTCGCCATAGAGGCAAGCCCCCACCAGTTGATCGTCTTTCACGACCAGTTTCTTGTAGACCCCGCCGGGCGGGTCGAACAGCAGGATCTCGTCGCACTGTTCGCCGCCCATGAAGTCACCGGCGGAGAACAGGTTGATGCCGGTGACCTTGAGCTTGGTGGAGGTCAGGCTGCCCGTGTAGGCGGTGGGGGTCAGGGGATCCGCGAGGTGGGCGGCCAGCACCTGGCCCTGTTCATACAAGGGGGCCACGAGGCCATAGGCGATGCCCCGGTGGCTGGCGCATTCGCCCACGGCCCAGATGAACGGGTCGCTGGACTGCAACTGATCGGACACAACGATGCCGCGTTGAACGGCCAGTCCGATCTTTTCGGCCAGCTCGGTGTTCGGACGGATGCCGGCCGCCATGACGACCAGGTCCGCGCAGACCTCGCTGCCGTCCTGGAACCGCACGGCACGCACGCGACCTTCGTCGTCGCCCAGCAGCGCCTGGGTCTGGGCGCCCAGACGGAATTTCAGGCCTCGGTCTTCCAATGACTTCTGCAGCAACCGGGCCGACACTTCATCGAGCTGGCGTTCCATCAGCCAGGGCATCAAGTGCACCACCGTGACGTCCATGCCACGCAGCATCAGTCCGTTGGCGGCTTCCAGGCCCAGCAGACCGCCGCCGATCACCACGGCGTGGCGGTGGGTGCGGGCCGTCTCGATCATGGCCTGGGTGTCGGCGATGTCGCGGTACGCGATCACGCCGTCGAGGTCCTTGCCGGGCACTGGCAGGATGAAGGGCTGGGAGCCCGTGGCGATGATCAGCCGGTCGTATTCGGCCGTCGTCCCGTCGTCGGCCATCACGAGGCGACGCTCGCGGTCCACGTCGACCACCTTCTTGCCCAGGTGCAGGGTGATGCCGTGGCGCTCATACCAGGCCAGCGGGTTGAGGACGATCTCGTCGAGCGTCTGCTCGCCGGCCAGCACGGGCGACAGCAGGATGCGGTTGTAGTTGGGATGGGGCTCGGCACCGAACACGGTGATTGTGTAACGGTCCGGGGCGATCTTGAGCAACTCTTCCAGCGTGCGCACGCCGGCCATGCCATTGCCGATCATCACCAGCTTCATCTTGTTCATGGGCGTGTTTCCCGTGGGGGCGTCAGGCGAAAAGGTGGAAACACCGGCTCGCGAACCGGGTGCGAAGGCCGGACCGGATGATCGGGTCGGGAGATTGGTGCCCGTGACCGGCAGGGATCACGGGGTGGCAGAACGGGGGGCAATGGAAGTGGCGCATGTGTCCGTCATCTGAAGTTCAGACGCCCGTCGAAGAAGGCCCTCGGCGGGAAGATGCACATGGCTGTGCACCACGACGTGCACATGACCGGCGGTGCTGATCGACCGGTCGAAGCCGCGACTCCGGGGCTTCGAGAAGAAACTAGCAAACCGTGTGCCAATTCCAGTTCGCCCTGCAGGGCCTTGGGCATCGTGGCGCTGGAGCCCCACAATTGGGACTTGGGCACAAGCACAGCGCACAGTGCACCGAGAGGTGGCATGAGGCTTGTATGGGATTGAGCGGTGCGTGTGCCTCGACGCGCTTTTTTTCGCGCCGCTGGCGCCCTCCAATCAACAGTCCCCCATCGTGATCACCAAGATTCTCCTGGCCACCACTGCGGCTCCGTTCATGCCCGAACTCTCCGGGGATCTGGCTGCAGCCGGTTTTCAAGTCGTGGGGCGCTGTGAATGCAGCGTTTTGGTGCGCGAAGCGGTGCGTCATGCACCAGACGCGGTCGTGATCTGGGAGCCGCTGCCCGGTGCAGAGTTGTTCGAGGCCACGCGCCTGCTTGCGGCGGCCGCGCCGCGTCCGGTGCTGGTCTTTTCCAGCGATGTGCGGGCCGAGCCCATGGAAGAGGCGCTGAAAAGCGGGGTGCATGGCTGGGTGGTCAATGGATATGCACCGGAGCGGCTTCGTCCGTTGATCCAGTTGTGCCAGGCGCGCTTCCGGGTGGAGTCGGCGCTGCAGGCCGAACTGGCGGAGGTGAACCAGCGGTTCAACGAGCGCAAGTTGGTGGACCGGGCCAAGGGCATCCTGATGTCTTCCCGCCAGGTGTCGGAGGAAGAGGCGTTCCGGTTGCTGCGCAGTGCCTCCATGCACAGCAAGATGCGCCTGGGGCAGGTGTCGCAGCAGGTCATCGATGCCGTGCTGTACGCCGAGGCGATCAACCGCGCCGGGCGCCTGCGCATGCTGTCGCAGCGCATGGTCAAGCTCTACGCGCTGCTGGTGGCCAAGGTCGAGGTGGTCGGTTCCCGGGCGCTGTTGGCCGACTCCCGCCAGCAGGTGGAGCAAATCCTGGCGCATCTCGACAAGTCGCTTTCCCGGCCGACTTTTGGCGATCTGACCAGCGCCGTGGCCACCACATGGAAAGACCTGCGGCTGGCGCTGGATGCGGCCGTGTCCGCCGCTCAGCTGGAGGTGGTGGACCGCCTGGGAGAAGACCTGCTGGGGCATGCCGAACGCCTGACGCGGGCCCTGGCCCGCGCTGGCACGGTCACGACCCTGGAAGTCATCAACGTGTCCGGGCGCCAGCGCATGCTCACGCAGCGCCTGGCCAAGCAGGCGCTGCTGGCGGCGCTGTCTCAGCCAGGACTGCCGGTCGATCACGCGAGCGCGGAGCTCGATGCGGGCGAAACCCGCCGTGCCTTCGAGTCCTCGCTCGATTTCCTGCGTCGTCTGCCGCTGAGCAACGACACCATCCGGTGTGAACTCGAGGCGGTGCAGTCGTCGTGGCAGCAGATGCTGCAGGGGGTGGAGGCCAGTGGGGAGGCGGCGGGGCGTCTCGCCCTGGCGGCGGCGTCCGAGGAGCTGCTGAGCCAGTTCGACCGGCTCACCGACGAGTACGAGCACAGCATGCAGTTGCTGATCGGATGAACCGATCTCGGCGGGTTGGACACATTTCGTCACGCCGTCGCGGTCCGTGGGTGCGGATCGTGCGGTGTGGTGCCCGAGAATCCGCCCCATGAACACCGACACCCCTGCCAGCGCCGAAGAGGCGATGCTCAACGCCGGACTGCTGACCTGTCTTCAGCAGGACGGGGTGATGGTGTCCCTCAAGGACATGGCCAGCGGCACCTACCGCTGGGCCAACGAGACCATGCTGGCGTTCCTCGGGGTGTCGTCGGTGGAGCAGATCGTGGGGCGCACCGACGGTCAGCTCATCGTGTCGCTGGCCGACGTGCAGGCAATCAAGACGGCGGACCAGCGCGCGGCGACGGCGGCGCCTTCGGTGAGCCGGGGCGAACACCGCTTCGAGCGGGGGGGGCGGGTGCTCGACTTTGGCACGCAGCGCGTGGTGATGGCTGCGGCGGGGCGCCCGGGAGTCTTGTTGTCGCTGTGGACCGATCACACCCGTCAGCGGCGTGATTCGGTCGAGTTGCAGCGGGCCCTGGCCCAGATCGAGCGGCATCAGGCCGACTACGAACAGTTGCGCCGGGAGCGGTCCCAGGGGCTGGATCGTCCGGCCGATCTGTTCCGCCGTGAACACTTCGAGGAGCACCTGCGGCGCGAGGTGGCCTTGTCCCAGCGCGAGCAGCGGGAGTTCGCGCTCTTGCTCCTGGCGGTGGATCGTCTCGATCAACTGCAGTTTGCGGTGGGCGAAGGGGTGGTGCACCGGGTGTCGGAGGCCATGAACCAGGTGCTGCGAGGTGGAACGCGTGCCATGGACGTCCTGGCCCAGCTCGGACCGGACCGCTATGCGGTGCTGCTCTCCGGCGTGGGTCTGGCCACTGCCTATTCACGCGCCGAACATCTGCGCAAGGCCTGCGCCGCGCAGCTGATCGTGCACGACGGGCGGTCGTTCGGCTTCGAGGTGACGGTGGGTGTGGCGGCGTTTCCGCACAGTGCCGACACCCTCGATGGACTCAGTCAGGCCACGATCCGGGCCTTGCAGCGGGCCCGGGCGTCGGGTGGCAACCGGGTGGCGATGGCCACGATGTCACTGGCGTGACCCACGTCGCTCACGAGGCGGTGATCGCCTTCCAGAGCATGTAGCCCGCGAGGGCGTACAAGACGATCGCGAACACCCGTTTGAGCTGGGCCACGTTCATCGCGTGGGCCGCCTTGGCGCCCAGGGGGGCGGTGAGCACGCTGGCGCACGCCACGATGGCGGTGCCCGGCAGCCACAGGTAGCCCAGCGTGCCGGGCAGGCCGGTCTGCAGCGACCAACTGCCCGCCACGTAGCCGATGGTGTTGGCCAGGGCGATGGGAAAGCCCAGGGCCGCCGAGGTGGCCACGGCCTGGTGGATGGCCACGTTGCACCAGGTCATGAAGGGCACCGAGATGAACCCGCCGCCCGCACCGACCAGGCCAGCGATGAATCCAATCATCCCGCCTGCCCCCAGGCTGCCGGCGGCGCCGGGCATCTGGCGGGCGGGCTTGGGCTTGCGGTCCAGCAGCATCTGCGTGGCGGAGAAGCCGACGAAGCCGGCGAATACAAAAGCCAGGGTGGAGCCCTTGAGGACCGCGAACACGCCGGCCCCGCCAATGAGGCCGCCCGCCACGATGCCCGGCACAAGCTTGCGCACGAGATCCCAGCGCACGGCTCCGCGCTTGTGGTGGGCGCGCACGCTGGACACCGACGTGAACAGGATGGTCGACATCGAAGTGGCGATGGCCATCTTGACGGCCAAGCCAGCGTCAACGCCGCGCATCGTGAGGAAGTGGGTGATGAACGGCACGAGCAGCATGCCGCCACCGATGCCCAGCAGGCCGGCCAGGAAGCCGGTGATGCACCCCAGGCTCAGGAGTTCAAGGACGAGCGGGAGGTCGATCATGGGCAGGAAAAGGGTGTCCACCGTGGAACCGAGGGCCGCATTCCTGAACCCAGGGGATTCAGGTGGGCGAGGTCAGCAAGGCTTCGGGTTCGTCTGACGCGAGACGATCACACCCGCCGGGCAATGTTCCAAGCCCTGGCTCGCGAGAGCATCGGTTCAAGGAAATATAAAACCCCCGCGGACCCGGTGGACACCTTCATTCTAAAGGCCCCGGTGGGCGTTTGGGGGAAACGCGGGGGTGTGGCGTTCCACACCCGGACGGAATGCTCAGATCAGCTGGCCGTCTTCGCCGAGGGCGGCATCCAGGCGGCCGATCAGGCCTTTCAGGTCGAGACGCTCGGCTTCGGCGTCCCAGGCTTGTTCCGGACTGGGTCCGGGTTCGGACGCCGGGGCCGCAGCCGGGCGTTCCGCCAGCCGGTAAGCCAGATTCAGCGCCGACAGCACGGCGATGCGTTCACGGGCGCGCACCTTGCCGGAGTTCCGGATGGCGCACATTTCCTGGTCGACCGTCTCGACGGCCAACAGCAGCGAGTTTTCACCGCCTTCCGGGCAGGCCAGGATGTAGCTCTGGCCCATGATGGTCACTTCGATCTGCTTCATGCTCATGCCCCGCCTCCGGAGGTGTGGCCCTTGTGGTGTTCCGGTTCATGGCTCGACAGGCGCTCGTCGCTGGGCGGCAGGCGCTCGATGAGCGCGTCGATGCGGTGGCGGGCGGCCGACAGGCGCGAGCGCAGGTTGTCGCGCTCTGCGGCGACGGTCGACAGCTGCTGTTCCAGCAACTGGTTGGTGCGCTTGAGTTCGTCGTGGCGCATGAGCAGGCGCTCGACCCGTTCGGCGAGATCTTCGAGTGTGGACATGGCGCTGTGGCGGTTGGCCAGCGTGGGAAGGTTCCCCACCTGTCCCCCGATTGTAGTGGCGTGCACGCAACCGGCCGGTTGGGGGCTTGACTACAATCGCGGCCGTTGGTGCTCGTGAAGGCCGTCACGGTCTCACGGTTAAACGGGAAGCAGGAAACCGCGATCCGCCCGGATCCCAGGGTCAACCTGCGCTGCCCCCGCAACGGTAAGCGGACGGATCTGCCTCGTGCCGGTCCTGTCGATGTCCACACACCACTGGTGCCCACAGCGGCGCCGGGAAGGTTGCATCGGCTCGTCCGTCAGCCCGGATACCGGCCAACAGGGGGCCGCCGTCGTGCGGCCATGATGCAGGTGCTGGCGGGGAACCCGGCGCCTGGGTGTGTTGCTGGATTCTTCATGTCCCAGATTGCCCGGCGCGCTGCGCGCCCTGTCCCGTCGACCCGTTTCGAGGCCGACGCGTGTTCTGCTGTTTCCGTTCGGGTCCGCCGTCCGCTGGTGCTGGCTTGCCTGTGTGCCGCTGCAGCGGGCGCCCAGGCCCAGTCGGCCGCTGACGATGCGTCGCGTGACGCGCTGGACCCGGTGGTCGTCACGGCCACACGCACGCCCCAGCGCGTGAGTCGCGCCATTTCCGACGTGACGGTGTTCGGTCGGGAAGACATCGAACGCAAGGGCTCGGGCAGCGTGGCCGACGTGCTGCGCGGTGCGGCCGGGGTCGAGATCGTGCGCAATGGGGGGCCGGCCGGCACCACGTCGTGCATCGTGCGCGGGGCCGAGAGTCGTTTCTTGGCGGTCCTGGTGGACGGCGTGCGCATGGATTCCCAATCGACCGGGGGGGCTTCGTGGGAGTCGATCCCGTTGTCCGAAGTGGAGCGCATCGAGATCGTGCGTGGCGGCGCTGGCGCGATCTACGGATCGGATGCCGTCGCCGGGGCGGTGCAGATCTTCACCCGCAAGGGCTCTGCCGGGCTGTCGGGCTCGGTGGCGGCCGGCATGGGCAACCACCAGCTGCGCAAGCTGGAAGCCCGCGTGGGCGGTCGAAGCGGTGACGTCGACTTCGCGGTCGGGATGTCGGGGGAGCGCAGCGGTGGATTTTCGGTCCGCACCCATCCCGCTTCTTTTGGCTACAACCCCGACGACGACGGCTACAACAGCCGCGCGGGCTCCCTGCGCGTGGGCTGGCAGCTCGACAGCACGCAGCGCCTCGAAGCCGGCGTGACGGCGATGCACTCGAACGCGCAGTACGACACGTCCCCGGTCAACGACGACCATTCGTTCCACAACACCTCCGCGGCCCATCTGGACTGGACGGCCCAATGGTTGCCTCAGTGGCGCAGCCAGGTCACGCTGGGCCAGAGCCAGGACCAGTACAAGACCCGCCCGTCGGTGTACGACACGCACACCCGGGTGCGCACGCTGAGCTGGCTCAATACTTATACGACCGACCAGCACACCTGGACGGCCACGGTGGAGCGTCGCGAAGACCACCTGGACAACCCGGCCATCTCGGACGGATCCCGGGGACGTGCCCAGAACGCCATCGGACTGGGTGATCAGTGGACCCTTGGGGCCGTGGCGCTGCAGGCCCACGTGCGCCACGACCAGGACAGTGAGTTCGGCGGTCACGCCACGGGCGTTTTGGGTGGGGCCTGGTCGTTTGCACCGGGGTGGCGTGCACGGGCCTCGCTCAGCAATTCCTTCCGTGCGCCGACGCTCTACCAACGCTTCAGCGGTTACGGCAAGGCCGACCTGAAGGCGGAGCAGGGGGTCAACGTCGAGGCCGGCCTGAACTGGACCCAGCAAGGGGACGCACTGGGCCTCACGCTCTATCGCAACCGTGTGCGCGACCTCATCAACTGGGTGTCGGGGATTTCGGGCTGTGACCTGGGCTACAGCAGCGCGAATCCATATGGCGGTTGTTACGGCAACGTCGGGCTGGCCGTGATCCAGGGGGTGACGCTGGATGGCCGCACGGAGATCGGTCCGGTTCGCCTGTCCGGCAGCGTGGATGTGCTGTCCCCCAAAAATGCGGAGACCGATAAGGTGCTGGCCCGCCGGGCCCGGCGCCACGCCAGCCTGCAGGCCGACACCGACGTGGGGGCCTGGACGCTGGGGGCGCAGGTGCTGGCGTCCGGCACACGCTACGACGACGCGGCCAACACCGCTTCCAAGAAGCTTGCGGGCTACGCGGTGCTGAACGTGGATGCGCAATGGCGCTTTGCTCCGCAGTGGCGCCTGGAGACCCGCGTCGACAACGTCTTTGACCAGGGTTACGAGACGGCCCAGCACTACTCGACCCAGCCGCGCCAGCTCTACGTGGGCGTGCGCTGGACGCCGCGTTGATGCTTCGGTGAGGTCGGGCATGCATCCTTGCAGTGAGTTCATCCTGGGTGGTCAGCGCAGTGGCAAGTCGCGCTGCGGGGAGGGGCGTGCCGCCCGGTGGTTGGCCACGCACCCCACGCATCACGCGACGATGCTGGCCACCGCGCAAGCGGGGGACGACGAGATGCGCGAGCGCATCCAGCGGCATCGGCTGGACCGCCTGGAGCGGGTGCCGGCGCTGGCCGTCGAGGAGGTCGGGATGGACCTGGCCGGTGCGGTGCGCCGGTGGGGGGCGCCCGAGACCCTGCTGCTGGTGGATTGCCTGACCTTGTGGCTGACCCGCTGGCTGATGCCGATGGAGGGGGGCGTCTCGCCCGGCTGGCCACAGGCCCTGCAGGACCTGACACAAGCGCTCAAGGCTTCGCCATCGCCGGTGGTGTTGGTGTCCAACGAGATTGGCTTGGGTCTGGCGCCGATGTCGCGGGAAGCCCGTCACTACGTGGATGAGCTCGGTCGCTTGCACCAGCAGGTGGCGGCGGTGTGCCCCAACGTGACGCTGATGGTGGCGGGCCTGGAGATGCCGGTCAAGCGCGTGGCGACGGGAGGCGGTGCGTGATCGGCGCGTGGGTTCCGCGGGGCGCCAGTGCCGCCCCCAGACGCGCGGCCGCTGCGGTGGTGCCGGTGCGGCGCATGGGGCTGGCCCTGCTGACGATGGCGTGTCTGGGGTCCGGGATGCCGGCCCGGGCCGAGGTGACGGTCCGGGATGACCGGGGTGTCACCGTGCGTCTGGCTCAGCCTCCGCAGCGCATCGTCAGCCTGCTGCCTTCACTGACCGAGACGGTCTGTGCACTGGGGGCCTGTGACCGCCTGGTCGGGACCGATCGCTATTCCAACTGGCCCGAAGCCGTCCTGCGGGTGCCCAAGCTCGGGGGCATGGAAGACGCGCAGGTCGAGCGCATCGTGGCGTTGAAGCCCGACGTGGTGTTGGCATCGCAGTCGACCCGAGCGGTCGAGCGCCTGGAGGCCCTGGGCCTGAAGGTCGTGGCCACGGAGGCCAAGGACCAGAAGAGTGCCCGGGCCACGCTGATGCTGGTGGCCCGCTTGCTGGATCGCGGGGCGCAGGCCGCGCAGGTCCAGGCCCGGATCGATGCTGAAGTGCAGCGCGCGGCGGCCCGGGTGCCGGCGCGCTTGCGCGGACGGCAGGTCTATTTCGAAGTCAGCGATTCGCCGCACGCCGCAGGGGCTTCGTCGTTCGTCGGCGAGACGCTGGCCCTGTTGGGCTTGGGCAATGTCGTGCCTCCGTCGATGGGGCCGTTTCCCAAGCTCAACCCGGAGTTTGTCGTGCGGGCCCGTCCCGACATCGTGATGGGGGTGCAGCGCAACGTTGCGAACATGGCGGGCCGTCCCGGCTGGGACCGCCTGTCTGCCCTGCAGCACCAGCAGGTGTGCGCCTACGAGGGCGCGCGCTACGACCTCCTGATTCGCCCAGGGCCCCGGTTGGGAGAGGGGGCGTTGGCCTTGGCCGAGTGCCTGGCTCACCTGCCGGTGGTTCCGGCCGTGGTGCGTGCAGAGGCCTCGGGTCCAGGGCGGGGCCCGGAGTCTTCACGGTGATGCGCGCCTTGGACGCAATTCGATGAGCGAAACCGAACGTCGACGCCGGCACCGCCTGTCCTGGGGACTGGTGGGGGTGGCCCTGGTCTGTGGGCTGGTGGGCTTGCTGGCGGGCAGCGAGGGGTGGCGCCTGGCCGATCTGAGCGATCCGGAGGCCGCCCTCATCGTGTGGGACATTCGCGCGCCCCGCTCCTTGGGGGCCTGGCTGGTTGGCGCGCTGTTCGGGCTGGCGGGGGCTCTGGCGCAGGGGTTGTTCCGCAACCCTCTGGCCGATCCTTACCTGCTCGGTTCCGCGGCTGGGGCCTCGCTGGGGGTGGTGCTGGTGCTGGCGGCCTCGACCTTGACCGGAGTGGGCTTGAGCCTGGCCGCTGCCGACCTGCTGGCGCGTTCCGGCCTGGTGGTGGCGGCCTTCCTGGGGGCCTTGCTGGGGGTGGCGTTGACGCTGTCGCTGGCGCGGGGCGCCGAGCAGACCAGCCGGCTGCTGCTGGCCGGAGTGGTCGTGGGCGTGGTGCTCGGCGCGGTCAATGATTTGGTCACGACCGTGTCGCCGGATGCCATGCGGGGCAAGCAAATGTTCCTGCTGGGATCGACCGGGTTTCTCGGCTGGCAGAGCTGCACCGTGCTGGGGGTGGTGCTGGCGTTCGCCTTGCCCTTGGCGTGGCGGCTGTCGCGGGTGCTCGATGCCCTCACCCTGGGTGAAGACAGTGCCACCAGCCTCGGACTTCCGCTGCCGCGCCTGCGTCTGATGCTGGTGGTCGTGATGGCGCTGGCCACGGGAACGGCCGTGGCCCAGGCGGGCCTGGTGGCTTTTGTCGGGTTGGTCGCGCCGCATCTGGTGCGGCGGTTTGTCCATGCCATGCACGGCTACCGACTGGTGGCCAGTGCGGGCATGGGGGGGGCGCTGCTGCTGTCGGCCGATGTGCTGGCGCGCACGCTGATCGCGCCGCAGGAGTTGCCGGTGGGCGTGCTCACGGCGGTGCTCGGGGGGCTGTACCTGTTGTGGCTGCTGCATCGCCGGAGGATGTCGTGACGTTGCATCGCTCGATGCTGGCCCGCGTGAATCGGGCGGGCGCTCCCGACTCCGTTCTTCCCGCTGTTCGCGTGCCGCAACTGTTGTGCGAGCACCTGGCGGTGCACCTCGGGGGACGGGAGGTTCTGGTGGACCTGAGCGTGACCTTCCCGGTCGGCTGGACCGCCGTGGTCGGCCCGAACGGCGCGGGCAAGTCCACGCTGCTGCGCACCCTGGCGGGGTTGCAGGCCTGCGAGCGCGGGGCGGTCCGTCTGTGTGGCCGCTCCTTGTCGCAATGGACGGTGCGCGATCGAGCGCGACGGCTGGCCTGGCTGGCGCAACAGGGCGATGCCTCCGGCGACCTCACCGTGCGCGATGTGGTGCACCTGGGGCGGCTGCCTCACCTGGGCCTGATGGCCTCGCCAGGACCCGCCGACGAGGCCGTGGTCCAGCAGGCCATGGCCGACACCGAGTGCCAGGATTGGCAGCATCGGCGCCTGTCAGAGCTTTCAGGCGGGGAGCGCCAGCGGGTGCTGCTGGCCCGCGCCTTGGCGGTGCAGGCCGACGTGCTGCTGCTCGATGAGCCGACCACCCACCTCGATCCTCCCCATCAAACCGCGCTCGTGCGGCTCATGGCCGCGCTGGGCCAGCGGCACACGGTGGTCAGCGTGCTGCACGACCTCCCGCTGGCCCTGGCCGCCGATCACCTGGTGGTGATGGCCGCTGGGCGGGTGCACGCGGCGGGGGCCAGCGACGACCCGGCTGTCCACGCCGCCCTGACGGAGGTGTTCCGGGGCGCGGTCCGCATCGTGTCGGTGGATGGCCGGTGGATGGCGCTGCCCGACCTTTCGGCGGATGGGGCCGGCCCATGAGGGCGAGGTCGCACGGGGTCCTCGTGCGTGTGCCACGGGTCTTGTGCCTTCACCGAACCACCTGCTTTTCCTGAAACGCTCCGAGAGGATTCCCATGCAGATCGAACAACCCCCGGTGGACCGGCAGCGCATCGTGGCCGACGGCGAGCGCCGGGGCTTGGTGCTGGTGCACACCGGTGACGGCAAAGGCAAGAGCACGGCCGCCTTCGGTCTGGCGCTGCGGGCGCACGGCCGCGGCAAGGCCGTGAAGATCTACCAGTTCATGAAGGTGCCCAGCGCCCGCTTTGGCGAACACCGCCTGTTCGAGCAGTTGGGCGTCCCCATCGAGGGCCTGGGCGATGGCTTCAGCTGGAAGAGCAAGGACCTGGAGCATTCGGCGCAATTGGCGCGCGACGGTTGGGCCCGGGCCGAGGCCACGATCCGTGCGGGCGAGCATTTCCTGATCGTGCTCGACGAGGTCATGTACCCGCTGCGTTACGGCTGGGTGCCCTTGGAGCCGGTGCTGCAGGCGCTGCGCGAGCGGCCGGCGCACGTGCACGTCGTGTTGACGGGGCGCAATGCACCACAGGAGCTGATCGAGTTGGCGGACACGGTCACGGAGATGACCCTGGTCAAGCACCACTTCCAGGCCGGCGTGCCCGCGCAGCGCGGCATCGAGGACTGAACGCCGCGTTGCCGGGAGCCCGCGTGTCGAATCTGGAACGGATGTCGCCCCTGACTTGGTCGAAGGAGCACGCATGCCCGTGATGGCCGGGGGCGATCTGCCCTGGACCACCCTGGGGATGGCCTTGTGCCTGGCCTGGGCACTGGACCAATGGCTGGGCGATCCGCCCAACGCTTGGCACCCGGTGGCTTGGTTGGGGCACGTGCTGGGCCCGGTCGGCCGCATGCTCAAGGGCCGGTGGGCTCCGCTGGCTTTGGGGGGGGGAGCCGTGGCCTGGTTGGGGCTGGCGGCCGTGCTGGGGACCTTGGCGGCGGTGCTTCAGCAAGCCGTCCTGCGCCTGCCGTGGCCGCTGGCTGCAGGGGTGCTGGCGGTGGTGGTCAAGCCGTTGTTTGCCTGGCGCCTGCTGCGCGACGAGGTGTCGGCGGTCGAGGACGCGATGAGAACCGGGCTGGGCGCCGGGCGCGAGCGGTTGGCACGCCTGGTCAGCCGGGACGTCCGCACCCTCGACGCCGTGGAGGTGCGGGAGTCGGCCATCGAAACCCTGGCCGAGAACCTCAACGATTCCGTTGTGTCCCCCCTGCTGTGGTTCGTGTGCCTGGGGTTGCCGGGCCTGGTGGTCTACCGGCTGGCCAACACCGCCGACGCCATGTGGGGCTACCGCGGGGCCTGGGAATGGGCCGGGAAATGGGCGGCTGTGGCGGACGATGTGCTGTCGTGGCCGGGGGCCCGGCTCAGTGCGTGGCTGATATCGCCGACGCTGTCGTGGCGAAAGTGGTCCCGCTTGCGGCGAGAATCGCGCCTCACGCCCTCGCCGAACGGTGGCTGGCCCATGGGGGCCATGGCCTTGACGCTGGGGGTGAGGCTGTCCAAGCCCGGGGTGTACGTGCTTCACGAGAGCGGACGCACCTGCGAGGGCATCGACGTGCGGGGGGCGTTGTTCCTCGCGGCGAAGGCGGCCTGGAGTGCCGCCCTGCTGAGTGCAGGCACACTCCTGAGCGCGGGCTGGATCGTGCAGATTGCCGAAGCCGGACCCGTACCGGGCCACCACGGAGTGCCGTGGCAGGCGTTGGGCCTCACACTTCTGGCCCGTTGGGTACCGGCATGGGCCGGGACCTGAGACCCGAAAAGAATTTGCATGAAAGCTGACGATTTCAACCCCCAATGGGCGACCGCCGAGCCGACGACGGCCGTGGCGCCTGCGGTGGTCGAGTGGCATGGTGGACCGGATGCGCAGGGTGTGCCGCGCCGCGACTTTTCCACCAACGCGAACGCCTGTGGCCCGTCGCCTGCGCTGATGCAGGCCCTGGCGGGTGCGGACCGCAGCCACTATCCCGACCCCGCCTACACGGCGCTGCGCCGGCAACTGGCCGATCTGCACGGGGTGGTGCCCGAGCGCATCGTGCTGGCCGCCAGCGCGAGCGAATTCATCCACCGCATGACGACCGTGGTGGCGCTGGCCCGTCCGGGCGCCCGGGTGCTGTTGCCCTTGCCTGGATATGGCGACTACGTGCGCAGCGCCATCGCCCATGACCTGGAGCCCACCACGTCGGCCGACCTGTGGGCCGAGGCCCAGGCCGCATCCCTCGGCGGCGGGGTCGGCGCTGAAAGGGCGTCGCCGTGGCGGGACAACGTCCGCGATGAGCCGCAGGAAGCCTTCCTGGACGACGAGGACGACGATCGATTCGATCGGCACGCCGACTTCGGTGACGACGACGGGGACTGGGATGACGCCTTCGAGGCGGACGATCTGGCCCGTGGGGGTGGCCCGTCACACCGCGCTTCCGGTGCTGAACGGGATCCGTCCGTCGGCTGGGCCTGCGAGTCGCCCGACTGGTCGCGGGTGAGGGCCCCCAGCCTGGTCTGGCACACCGAACCCGGCAGCCCGATGGGGCAGGCCGAGGGGCTGGCGCTGCATTGGCCGGAGGCGGTGACGGTGGTGGACCGCGCCTATGCGCCGCTGCAGCTCGACGGCCTGGCCCACCCGTGTCCGGAAGGGGTCTGGCAGCTCTGGTCGCCCAACAAGGCCTTGGGTGTGACGGGGGTCCGAGGGGCCTACGCCGTGGCGCCTGCGGCCGCACTGGGGTGCCCCGATGCCGGAAGGCCTCTTTCGGCACCGAGCGTGCTGCAGCGGCTCAATGCGCTGCAACCCTCCTGGCCGTTGGGTGCCGATGGTGTGGCCATGCTGTCTTGCTGGGCTCGCCCGGAAACCTTGGCGTGGGTGCACGCCTGCCTCGACACGCTTCGCCAGTGGAAGGCCTCCCAACTGGCGCTGTACGCCGAGCTGGGCTGGCAGGCGCATCCGAGCACGACCGCTTTCGGGATCGTCACGTGGCCGCAGGAAGCGGGGCGGGAAATGCACCGTGTCCTGCCGGCGCTGCGCCAGCTGGGCATCAAGCTTCGAGACACGACGTCGATGGGCCTGCCGGGCTGGGCCCGTGTGAGCGTGCAGTCGCCGGCGGCGCAGCAGGAACTGCGTGACGCTTGGCATGCCGTCACCGGCACTCCGAAGCGGCCCGCCGCGCCGTTGGCCGCCCCGGACGCGTCGGCGGGTTGGCCCGCAGGTGCCATGCCTGCCACGACCCCGACGGGGTCGGCATGGCCGGTCTGGCCCACGTGGACCGGACACCCGCCCGCGGCGTTCCCACCGGTGATGCCCCCCGCCATGCATCCCTCGGCGCATCCGTCGATGCACCCGGGCGCGGCCGGTCTTCCCGGTTGGGGACCGGTGGTCGGTCCGGCGGGTCTGGATCCCTGGGGGCAGCCCCAGCCGATCGCTCCGGTGTATCCACCTCGATGACCGCTCGTGCCGTCATGGTCCTGGGCACCACCAGCGGTGCCGGCAAGAGCTGGCTGGCCACGGCACTGTGCCGGTGGTACGCCCGCCAGGGCCTGAAGGTCGCGCCGTTCAAGGCGCAGAACATGAGCAACAACGCCCGGGTGGTGCCCGCCCCGGGCGGACGCATGGGCGAGATCGGCAGCGCCCAGTATTTCCAGGCGCTGGCGGCGCGCACGCCACCCGACGTGCGCCAGAACCCGGTGCTGCTCAAGCCTGAACACGATACCCACAGCCAAGTGGTCGTCAATGGCGAGGTCCACCGTGAACTGGCCTCGGTGCCTTGGCGCCAGCGCAGCGAGGCCCTGTGGCCCCATGCCCGAGCGGGCCTCGAGGCGCTGATGGCCGAGTACGAGGTGGTCGTGATCGAGGGAGCGGGATCCCCGGCCGAGATCAACCTGCACAGCAGCGACTACGTCAACATGCGCACGGCCCTGGCCGCCCGCGCGGCCTGTCTGCTGGTGACCGACATCGACCGGGGCGGGGCGTTTGCCCACCTCTATGGCACCCACCAGTTGTTGCCGGCGCACGAACGTGCCTTGATCCGTGGGTTTGTGCTGAACCGCTTCCGAGGCGATGCGGCGCTGCTGGCCCCTGGACCCGAGCAGTTGCAGGCCCTGACCGGCGTGCCGACCCTGGCTGTGCTGCCCATGTGGCGCGAGCACGGGCTTCCCGAGGAGGACGGCGTGTTCGACGACCGCAGCACGGGCGGACAGGGTGAGCGACCCTTGCGCGTGGCGGTGGTGGCCTACCCGCGCCTGAGCAACCTCGATGAGTTCCAACCCTTGCGCAACCTGCCGCAGGTGCGCCTGAGTTGGGCCCGCCAACCCGCCGACCTGGACGGGGTGGACTGGATTGTCCTGCCGGGCAGCAAGCACACCAGCGGTGACCTGGCCTGGCTGCGTGCACAGCGGCTGGACGCCGCCGTGGCGGCCCACGCCCGGGCGGGTGGGGCGGTGCTGGGCATTTGTGGTGGCCTGCAGATGCTGGGCGAAGCCCTGATTGACCTGCACGGGGTGGAATCCGCTCCTGCGGGCCCCGGTCAGCAGGCCCGGATGGGGGCGTCTGCCTGGATCGGGGCCAACGGACCCGGCCTGGGCCTGCTGCCGTTGGTCACCCAGTTCGATCCTGAGAAGCGGCTCTCGCCCACCCGGGCGGGTTTTGCACCGTCGCTCACCGGTCCGTGGCAGGCGCTGTCGGGGGTGACCTTCGATGGCTACGAGATCCGCCACGGTCGCACGGTGCCCCACGCGGGCCTGCCGCCACCCCAGGCGGCGTTGCACAACCCTTCGGGCGAGGTGATCGGCTGGCAGCTGGGCTCGGTGCTCGGGCTGTACGCCCACGGCCTGTTCGAGTCGCCGCAGGTTCTACATGCCCTGTTCGGCGCCCGTTGCCGCACGCTCGACGCCGTGTTCGACGGACTGGCCGACCACATCGACCGCCATTTCGAACCGGGTGCGCTGATGGGTCTGCTCCAGCCCATGGCGTCGAGCTCCGGCCGTTGAGTCCTCGTCCCGGTTTTTCTTTCCTCATTTGCCTGGCCTGCTGACATGACCGATCTGCCCATCGTTTCCGATCTGACCGATCCCGCGCTGACCGCTCGTCTGCGCCACGTCTTGGACCACAAGACCAAGCCGCTGGGCTCTCTCGGTCGACTTGAGGCGCTGGCCTTGCAACTCGGCGAGGTTCAGGGCACCGAGCGTCCGGTGCTGCGTGATCCGCAGATGGTGGTGTTCGCGGCGGACCACGGTCTGGCTGCGCGTGGGGTGTCGGCTTACCCGAGCGATGTGACCTGGCAGATGGTCGAGAACTACCTGGCTGGCGGGGCGGCGGTGAGCGTGCTGGCCCGCCAGCACGGACTGGCGATGACGGTCGTGGATGCCGGCGTGCGCCACACGTTTGAGCCCCGGCCGGGCTTGCAGGTGCGCAAGATCGCCGCGGGCACCGCCGACATGTTCGACGGCCCGGCCATGAGCGCCACGCAATGCGAGGCCGCGTTGCAGGCCGGGGGCGACGTCGTGCGCGGCCTGCCTGGCAATGCGATCGCTTTTGGTGAGATGGGCATCGGCAACACCTCGTCCGCGGCGCTGATCCTGGCTCGTCTGAGCGGTCAGCCGATCGAGCGATGTGCCGGCCGAGGCACGGGCCTGGACGATGCCGCACTGCAGCGCAAGATCGAGGTGCTGCGTGGGGTGTTGGCCCGCCATGCCCGCGCGACGGATCCGCTGGACGTGCTGGCCGCGATGGGTGGTTTCGAGATTGCGCAGATCGTGGGCGCGGTGCTGCAGGCCGCAGCCGAGCGCCGCGTGATCCTGGTGGATGGGTTCATCGTCAGCGCGGCCGTTCTGGTGGCGGCGCGCCTGCAACCGAAGGTGCTGCAGCGCTGCGTGTTTGCCCACCAGTCCGACGAATCAGGACACCGGTTGATGCTCGATCAACTCCAGGCGCAGCCCTTGTTGCATCTGGGCTTGCGCCTGGGCGAAGGTTCGGGGGCTGCGCTGGCGTGGCCACTGCTGGAGTCGGCCTGCCGCATCCTGTCGGAGATGGCCAGTTTCGAGTCGGCTGGGGTGTCCAACAAGGATGGGGCCGCGGACTGACGTCCGTTCGGGGAGCGGCTCGCTATGCAATCGCTGGGCATCATCCTTCGGCACGAACTGCGCCTGTTTTTCCTGGCCCTGCAGTTTTTCACGCGCATCCCCGTTCCGGCCTGGGTCGGTTACGACCCGGCCTGGATGAATGCGAGCGCGCGCTATTACCCCGGGGTGGGGGCGGTGGTGGGCGGCTTCGGGGCGGTGGTGCTGGTGCTGGCGGGGCAGGTGTTGCCCGCATCGGTGGCGGTGGGGCTGTCGATGGCGGCCACCGTGTGGCTGACTGGGGGATTCCACGAGGACGGCCTGGCCGACACCTGTGACGGTCTGGGCGGGGCGGTCGGGCGCGAGAAGGCCTTGCTCATCATGAAGGATTCCCGCCTGGGCAGTTATGGCGCGCTGGGCTTGTTCTTTGTGCTCGGGCTCAAGGCAGCGGCCTTGTACGAAATGGCAGTGTTCGATCTGTTCCATGCCGCGGCCGTGGTGATCTGGGGCCACGTGGTGTCGCGGGCGGTGCCGGTGGCCCTGTTGTGGCTGCTGCCTTACGCGGGCGATCCGGAGCATGCCAAGGCCAAGCCGCTGGCCCAGCAGATCTCGGTGGGGGGCTTGCGCTTCGTGGCACTGACGGTCGTGCTGGCTGCAGGGGCGATGGTGGCCTGGATGGGCGATGCGGGGTTGGTGTTGGCCTCGGTGACCGGTGCGGTCGTGGCGTTGATGGTCTGTGCGCGCTGGTATCGCCAGCGGCTGGGGGGATACACCGGCGACACGCTGGGGGCGTCGCAGCAGTTCAGTGAGTTGGCGCTGCTGATCGTGTGGCTGGCGGCGCTGGCGGTGTCCGATGGGGTGCTGGATCTCCCCGATGATCTGCCCGCCGATCCGGAATCGGTGCGGTGAGGGGGGCGGACACGGCTTCGGACGTTGGGCGGCTGGTGATCTGGCGCCATCCCCGACCCGAGGGCGCCGTGGGACGCTGCATCGGGCAGACCGACCTTCCCGTGGACCCGCGCCGAGCCAAACGACTGGCTCACCACATTCGCCGCAGGGCCCGGCGACAGGGCTGGCCGGCCGAAATCTGGACCTCTCCCTTGCGACGCAGCGCCGATGTTGGGCGTTGGCTGCGCCGATGGGGCTGGCACCATCGCATCGATCCGTTGCTGCAGGAGATGGACTTCGGGGCTTGGGACGGACGTTTCTGGTCGGATCTGACGGCCGAGGACTTCGCCCGGTGGGACGCCGATTTTGTGAACCACGCTCCCGGGGGCGGCGAGTCGGTGCAGCAGCTTCGTGCGCGAGTCTGTGCGGTGCTGCAGGGCAGGCCGCGGGGCCAGACGCGACTGGCCGTCGGGCATGCCGGCTGGATCAACGCCTTGTTGACCCTGGATAAGCCGGACCTGCAGCCCGCCCAATGGCCGAGGCCCGTGGCCTACATGCAATGCGTCGATCTGCAAAGCCCTACCATGGGGGTGAAGCCCGGCCGCGCTTGAGCGCAGCGCAAGACCCGCCAGCGGGCTTGGCCGTGGCGGCTTCCCCTCCACCTGAAACCGGAACCCCTCATGACCGATTCGAACACCGTCCGTTTCCATCGTGTGCTGCGCGCCGCGCCTGAACTGGTTTTTCGCGCCTTCGTGACGCCAGAGGCGGTGGCCAAGTGGCTCCCGCCCAACGGCTTCACGTGCCAGGTCCATCACCTGGATCCGCAGGTCGGTGGCACGTTCCGGATGTCGTTCACGCAACTGGCGTCGGGCCAGGAGCATGCGTTCGGCGGCCGTTACCTGGAGGTCGAACCGGGGCGTCGCCTGCGCTACACCGATGTGTTCGACGATCCGAACCTGCCCGGCACCCTGATCACCACGATCGACCTGGCGCCGGTGTCCTGCGGCACCGAGATGCACATCGTGCAGGAGGGCATCCCGGCCGCCATTCCTGTGGAAATGTGCATGCTGGGTTGGCAGGATTCCCTGCGACTGCTGGCCCTGCTGGTCGAGGCCCCCTGAGGGCCCACCGAAGGCGTCAGGGCTTGGGTTGCAGGAACGGCGGCCGTGGCCAGCCTTGGGGCAGCGACGGCATCGACCGGGGCAACAGGGCCCCCAGAGGGCCCAGCCAGTCCTGCGGGCCGTGCCCCTTGCCGGTGAGTTGCTGGGTGATCATCTGCTGCACCGGGGGCAGGCGGCGCGCCACCTGAAGCACGGCCTTGCGCACCATGCGGGCGGGGCCCCGGTCGTCGGTGTAGAGCTTGACCAGTGCGTTGGTGCCCAGGTAGATCGGCATCGTCACGCGACGGTGTTCGGCGTCGTAGGCCTGGAGCACGTCCTGGCTCCAGGGATCGCGACCGATCTGCTGGGCTTCGCGCATGTGGCGCGTGAGGGCATCCACCCCATAGAGGCCGAAGTTGTAGCCGTGTGCCGTCACCGGGTGCATGCCGACGGCCGCATCG
>JACCDS010770959.1_pt1 | contig 27826 bp, 30 predicted proteins | sample 7446441 | NCBI WGS metagenome assembly JACCDS01 (sample SAMN15323445, study PRJNA562643) | freshwater metagenome | isolation source: river surface water | place: USA:Blue River Watershed | collected 2017-08-17 | reverse complement strand
ATACTCGCGCAACGAGCGCAACGCCAATGCCGGCATGGTGGTGGCCATCGACCCGTCAGACTACCCACTCGACGCAGGCGCTTGGCAAGCCGCTTTTGGTGCAGATGAAGGCGCCACACTGGCGCAAGAAGCCGCCGCCCTGGCACAACAACAACCGTCCATCACGCACCCCTTGGCTGGCATTGTGTTGCAGCGTCAACTCGAAACCCGCGCATTTGAAGCCGGTGGCAGCACTTACGAAGCGCCTGGGCAGTTGGTGGGTGACTTCTTGTCTCAGCGGGCCAGCGCGGCCTGTGGCAGTGTGCAACCTTCATACAAGCCCGGGGTGAAGTGGGTCGACTTGGCTCAGGTCTTGCCCGATTACGCGGTGGAGGCCATGCGTGAAGCCCTGCCGGTTTTTGGCCGCAAGATCAAAGGCTACGACATGGCCGATGCGGTCATGACCGGCATTGAAACGCGCACGTCATCGCCGCTGCGCATTCCTCGGGGTGACGATCACCAAAGCACTAACACGCAAGGCCTGTACCCTGCCGGTGAAGGTGCCAGTTATGCCGGCGGCATTTTGTCGGCCGGGGTAGACGGCATCAAAGTCGCGGAATCGTTGGCACAGCAGCTCAGCGCAACCGCGCGTTCTTGATTTGAATGCCCCTCTATGCCCGCCATGACGCCAGACCCGAAACAAGCCCGAAACCCTTTGCACGGCATCACCCTCGAAGCCATGGTCACGCAGTTGGCCGATTATTTTGGCTGGGATGAGTTGGGAATTCGGATCCCGATTCGCTGCTTCACGCATGACCCCAGCGTGAATTCGAGCTTGAAATTTCTTCGCAAAACGCCATGGGCCCGCGACAAAGTGGAAGGCCTGTATCTGTTCATGCTGCGCGAACAAAAACGCCAAGCGCTTTAAGCCAGCGCCCACGGATCACACCTCTAACCTTTGGAGAGCATCGTGCCACGGCATTTCTTGGCCCCACACCGGCACACATAGCGGGCCTTCAGGGCCTCGGTCATCGGTTCATCGCTGAACAAGTTGTAGTCAAACGTCAGCTCTTCGCCACGAAAAACTGGCCTGCGGGTTTGAATAAAGACACGCCCCTTCACCAAGGCAGGCTCGCAATTGGGGCGACACGAATGGTTGATCCATTTCGAATCATTCCCGCCTATGTGCGCATCGATGACGCGACCGTCATCCATGTGAAAGTAAAACGTGTGGTCGGGCTGCAATGGGTCATGCGGATGACGCCGCAGCGCTTCAGGCATGCTGATGACCTCACCCACGTATTCGATGACCCGTTCACCTAAAGCCATGTGGCGCGTGGCAAAAACACCTTTGCCATGCACCCGTGAAGTCAAGACTTCGATGTCATTCAACTTTTCCTGAATTTTCATCAAGCGTGATTTTCTTTAGAAGGCCGAATTCTCAATGAAGTGACATCAACAAAATACGTTGATTCAGAAATAGAGGAAGTGGATGGACAGGGCCAGGCCCATCGCATCGCATCACAACTTGGATTCGATGAATGAGATGACCAGTTTCTCAAGCTGCCCCCTTGCTTCGTTGCTGGCGCCGCGGGAGGTGTACATGACTCTGCCACCTGCAAGCTGTCGCACCGATGAAGCGAAATTGTCGAACATCATTCCATGGCCGCCACCTTGCACCAATTCAAACTGGATGTCGCCGCCTTTCGATTTGATTTGTTCGAACCATTTCAAAGGCGCTGGCATGAGATTGGTGCTGTTCGAATAGAGATTGCACGACTCTGCAAATCCAGCAGGCGCCAACTCAAAACGCTCGTTTTGCGCGCAGACATTGCCGCGCAAATGCATGAAATCATCAGGATAATTTCCACCATAAACATCCGCAGACCCATAGATGAGTAACAGCGGAACATGGATGGCATTTGGAAATCCAATGCCTGCAGCAGGCGCGCCCTCGGCGATGACACCCTTCAAGTTTTTCCCGTCTGTTGCGGCGGCCATGTTGATCGCCACACTGCCCCCGTTCGACAACCCTTGCACAAAGACTTTGCTCGCATCCACCTTGTCATTTTTTAAAACCCATTGGTAAGCCCCCAACGTGGCTTTGAAAATCATTCGTTGCCTGGCTGAATTCCTCATTTGATAAAGCACCAAGTCAGATTCAGACTTGAGCCCGTTCATTTCAAACGCGTCATACAGGAGGGTTGCAAAACCGTTGCGATTCATTAATTTTGCAAACTCACGCTCATAGCCACCAACGCCTCCACCGCCATGCGCAATGATGACCACAGGCGGTTTATCTGAGCGTTTTTTTGCAAAGGCCGAAGGCATCCCCAGTTGGACAGACCGATGACAAGGGTCAAATTCTGACAACGTGCCTTCCACTGTCTTCAAAAAACCAGCATCGACTACTTTGGTGTTTTCTGGTGAAAAGGGCACACACAGTGACTGACCCCATGCAGGGTTCAAAACCATCAACATGCAAAGAACAATGTATTTCATATCGTCTCCTGACACTGTGAATGAAGTGACGGCTGGCAACTCACCCGTGGGTCTTTGCCGATCAACGGTGGATCTCGTTTGCTGAATTACTCCACCGTGACACTCTTCGCCAAGTTGCGCGGTTTGTCCACATCGGTACCTCGGGCACAGGCGGTGTGGTATGACAGCAATTGCAGCGGCACCACGTGCAAGATGGGGGACAACACGCCGTAATGCTCGGGCATGCGGATCACGTTCACGCCTTCGCTGCTTTCGATCTTGGTGTCACCATCGGCCAGCACATACAGCACACCACCGCGGGCGCGTACTTCTTGCATATTGCTTTTGAGTTTTTCTAGCAACTCGTTGTTGGGTGCCACCGTGACCACCGGCATGGCGTTGGTGACCAGCGCCAGCGGGCCGTGCTTGAGTTCACCTGCGGCATAGGCTTCGGCGTGGATGTAGGTGATTTCCTTGAGCTTCAGCGCGCCTTCAAGCGCAATGGGATAGTGCGTGCCGCGGCCCAAAAACAAAGCGTTTTCTTTGCTGGCGAACTCTTCTGACCAACTGATGATTTGTGGCTCTAATGCCAGCACGGCTTGCAAAGCAGCGGGCAAGTGGCGCATGTCTTTGATGTGCTCGGCTTCTTCTTCGTCGCTCAGACGGTCTTTGGTTTGAGCCAACGCCAGCGTTAACAAAAACAAGCCGGCCAGTTGGGTGGTGAAGGCTTTGGTGGAGGCCACACCAATCTCGGCCCCGGCACGCGTGACATAGGCGTGTTTGCACTCGCGCACCATGGCACTGGTGGACACATTGCAAATGGTGAGGGTTTGCGTCATGCCCAGGTTTTGCGCGTGTCGCAAGGCGGCCAAGGTGTCTGCCGTTTCGCCGCTTTGGGTGATGGTCACCACCAGTGTTTTGGGGTTGGGCACCGATTCGCGGTAGCGGTATTCGCTGGCAATTTCAACTTGGCAGGGCACTTTGGCGATCGCCTCGATCCAGTACTTGGCCACGCAACCGCTGTAGTAACTGGTGCCGCAGGCCAAGATCAACACATTGTCGATGGCTTTGAATGTGGAATATGCGCCGTCACCAAACAACTCGGGCGTGATGCCCTCCACGCCTTCCAGTGTGTCGGCAATAGCGCGGGGTTGTTCAAAAATTTCTTTTTGCATGTAGTGGCGGTAAGGCCCCAACTCGGCTGCACCGCTGTGGGCATGCACAGTTTTTACAACGCGGCTGGCAGGCTTGTGTTCACGGTCAACCACCCAGTATTTGCCCAGCTGCATGTCGACCACATCGCCCTCTTCGAGGTAAACGATTTGGTCGGTCACGCCGGCCAAGGCCATCGCGTCGCTGGCCAAAAATGTTTCGCCTTGGCCGACACCCAAGATCAAGGGCGAGCCTGCCCGCGCACCAATCACGCGGTGCGGTTCGTCTTTGTGGAACACCGCAATCGCGTAGGCCCCGTGCAATTGGCGCACTGCCGTTTTGACGGCCTCAAAAATGTCACCGTCGTACACGCTGTCAACCAAGTGGGCGATGACCTCGGTGTCGGTTTGGCTCAAGAAGACATAGCCTTTGCCCTGCAGCGCAGCACGCAGTTCTTCGTGGTTTTCAATGATGCCGTTGTGCACCAATGCCACCTTGCCCGGCTTGGCATCGGCCGCGCCCGTGCCGTGACTGAAATGCGGGTGGGCGTTGTGCACGGCCGGCGCACCGTGGGTGGCCCAGCGCGTATGGGCAATCCCAGTGCCGCCTTGAATGTGGTCGGCTGAGACTTGGTCCATCAACTCGGCCACACGCGACGTGCTGCGTGCGCGCTGCAAGCCGCCCGTGGCCCCGTTCAAGCTGGCCGCATGCACGGCGACGCCACAGGAGTCATAACCGCGGTATTCCAAGCGCTGCAAACCTTGCACGAGGACGGGAACGATGTTGCGAGAAGAAACGGCGCCGACGATGCCACACATGAGAAAACTCCCTAAGCGGTGTTTTGATGAATTGGCGCGATATTAGGGGCAAGGGAATAAAATTTCCTATCAATTATTTATATATTTAGAAATATTATTTCAAACTATTTTGCTTTTGAAATTTAATTTCAATAAAATTGATTTCATGGAACCTATCGAACTCGATGCAACCGATTTGCAACTGCTGGATCTGCTGCAACACGACGCCAGCATCAGCAATGTGGCCTTGGCCGAGAAGGTCAACGTGTCGCCGCCGACTTGCTTGAGGCGCGTGAAGCGATTGATGGATGGCGGCTGGATTGAGCGGCAAATTGCCGTGCTGAACACCGACAAATTGGCTAGTCTGCAAGGGCATGGCCTGACAGCTTTGGTTGAGGTGTCGCTGGACAAGCAAAGCAGCGAATCTTTGAACGCTTTTGAAGCCCGCGCAGTGGCAAACGATGCGGTGCAACAGTGTTGGCGTGTGTCACCCGGGCCCGACTTTGTTTTGGTGGTGCAAGCGCGCGACATGCCGCACTACTTGGCCATCAGCCAAACGCTGTTCACCGAAGATGCCAACGTGCGCAACGTGAAGGCCTTCTTCTCGACCAAGCGGGCCAAGTTCACCACCACTTGGCCCTTGGTGCCGCCCAGCGTCAGCTGATCGCTTTATCGCGGCTGAGCTTTGGCAAAGCGAAAGGTGAAAGCAAAGCCAAGGCGGCTTATTTCTTTTTCTGAGGACGCGCCCAGTTGGCAATGCTGATCTGCTTGCCACGCGCCACGCTCAAGGCCCCTGGCTCGGTATTTTTGGTGATGGTCGAGCCGCCCCCCACCGTACCGCCCGCGCCAATCGTCACCGGCGCCACCAGCACACAGTTGCTGCCAATGTGCACATCGGCTTCGATCACGGTGCGGTGTTTGTTGGCTCCGTCGTAGTTGGCGGTGATGCTGCCTGCGCCATAGTTGACGCGCTCACCCACGGTCGCATCGCCCAAATAAGCCAAGTGGTTGGCTTTGGCGCCTGGGGCCAGCGTGGAGTTTTTCACCTCAACAAAATTGCCAATGTGCACGTCGGCACCCAACTGTGCACCAGGGCGCAAGCGGGCAAAGGGCCCAATCAAAGCGCCCTCGCCCACGCTCACCCCCAGCTTTTCGCCGTCGATGTGGGTGAAAGGGTGAATCACCGCACCCGCCGCAATGTCGCAGTTGGCCAGCACACAGTTCGCCCCCACCTTCACGCCTTCGCCGAGCGAGACCCGCCCTTCGAAAATGCAATTGACATCGATTTCAACGTCTTGGGCGCAGTCCAGTTGTCCGCGCAAATCAAACCTTGCGGGGTCTTTCATGCGCACCCCTTGCGCCATCAAGCGGTGTGCTTCGCGCAGTTGGTGGGCGCGCTCCAATTCGGCCAGTTGCTGCGGGCTGTTGATGCCTGCCACTTGCAAGGCGTCGGTGATTTTGTGGGCCACCACGGGCACCCCATCGGCCACCGCCATCTTGACCCCGTCGGTCAGGTAGTACTCGCTTTGGGCGTTTTTGTTGTCCAGACGCACCAACCACCCTTTGAGCAGTTGGGCTGGCACCGCCATGATGCCGCTGTACACCTCTTGAATTTGGCGCTGCGCCTCGGTGGCGTCTTTTTGTTCCACGATGGCTTGCACCGCATCACCTTGCCGCACGATGCGGCCATAGCCGGTGGGGTCGGCAAAATCGATGGTGAGCAAAGCCAAATGCTTGCCGCCACACTGCGCAATCAAGGCTTGCAAGGTGTCAGCCTGGGTCAAGGGCACATCGCCTGACAACACCACCACCACACCATCGTCGGCCAACACTGGCACCGCTTGTTGCACGGCATGGCCGGTGCCCAATTGCGGCTCTTGCCGCACGCACTGCACCGCCAGCGCTTGGCTGGGCGCCAGCACCACTGGCTCAACTTGGTCCGCACCGTGTCCTGTGATGACCACTGCCGAACGTGCCTGCAAGTGCGAGGCGGTGTTCAACACATGCTGCACCAAGGGCACGCCCGCCAGCCGCTGCAACACTTTGGGCCAGCGGCTTTTCATGCGCGTGCCTTTGCCGGCGGCCATCACAACAACATCAATCTGGATCTGATCAGAGGAGGACATGCGGTCAAACTTTCAAATGGCCACAGACTTGTGGCGGTCTTCAGACACGCTTCAATTATCGCCGCCCCTGTCCCGCATAAGATCGCCCCACTTCGGGACATCTTTCCCGTGTGGCCCCCTGCAGATTTGGGCCCGGACCGACTGGCGATGCGATCTGGGGATGGACTGCACCGCGAGCCCAGACCGAAAGCCAGCCATGATTCGATACTTCTTGGTCCTCTTGACGCTTGTGTTGCTGCAAGGCTGCAGCACCGTCAAGTTAGGTTACCAACAGTTGCCCACCCTCTCTTATTGGTGGTTAGACAGTGCCGTGTCGTTCAACGACAGCCAAGCGGCTCGGGCCAAAGACGCGTTGGCGCAAGTGCACCAATGGCACCGCACTCAAGAACTGGTGACTTATCAAGAGCTGCTGCAACGCGGCATGGACCTGAGCCAAGGGCCCGTGCAGGCCAGCCAAGTGTGTGCGGTGTGGACCGACATTCAGGCCGGCATCGACCGCAGCATGCGGGTCATGGTGAACAAAGCCGCACCGGTTGTCACGCAGTTGGGCCCCAGGCAGTTGAGCCATTTGGCCAGGCATCTGGAAGCCAAAAACGAAGCGTGGGACAAAGAGTGGCTGCAAGGCAGTGCCGCTGAACGGCTGGAACGCCGAACCGACAAAACCCTGGAGCGCTACCGTTCTTTTTATGGCGATTTGAGTGCGTCGCAAATCGCCCTCATCAAGACCCAAGTCAGCCAATCGCCTTGGCAGCCCGAATGGGGCCGGCAAGAACGCCTGCGGCGTGAGCAAGAGTTGTTGACCGCTCTGCGCAAACTGGCTCAGAGCGACACGCCACCGGAGCAAGCCGAGGCCGAGTTGTGGCGTGTCTGGCAGCGTTGGTTCATGCCGCCGAGCGAAGCCGATCGGGTGGTCATGCAAAAAATGTCGCAGCAAGCCTGTGACAACTTGACCCAACTGCACAACACCACCAGCCCCGAACAGCGCCAGCGTTTGACGCGCAAGCTGCGCAGTTATGAGCGCGACATTCGCGAACTCATGAAACCCTGAGACCCAACAAAAAACCCGCCAACATGGGGCGGGTTTGGGGGAGACGCCAACAGGCTGTCAGATTCAGCTTTGGAGGGCCTTCCACATTTCCATGTCGCGCTCGGCAGTCCAGATGCGGGGGTTTTTGATGCCACTGGCTTCATCGTAAGCGCGCGTCACATCAAACGGCAAGCAGTGCTCATAAATGAACACATGGCCAAAGACCGGGTCCATGCTTTTGCGGGTGTGGGCCATGGCGGCTTTCAGATCCATCTTGGCGGCCACCGCTTCTTTGCCGGCTTGGAACAATGTGCTGACCCAACGCTGCGTGTAGTCCAACGCCTTGTTCACATTGGCGTTGCCTTTCATGGCTTCGCCACGACCCGGCACAATGTATTCGGCCTTCAAAGCGCGCAAGGCTTCCAGCGTGGCAGGCCACTCTTCCAGTTGCGCGTCGCCGGTGTAAACCCCGGCCTCGTACTCAACCAAGTCACCTGAGAAAAGCACTTTTTCTTCTTCAACCCAAGCGATGGTGTCACCGCGTGTGTGGCCCGGACCGGGGTGCCAAATTTGCACCACAACGCCACCCAAGTTGATGCTGAGTTTGCCAGGCACTTCGCCCTTGGTGGGGTTGCCGCCGCCCACCACCATGGTCGGCCAAGTTAGGCCGGGCACGCTGTCGGCACCGCGGAACAAGCGCGGAAAACGCTCCATCTCGCTCTTCATGTCTTGCGCCCCGCGCTCTTTTATGAGGTCGAGTGTTCCTTCGCTGGCAATGATTTCGGTGGCGCCCTCGGCGGCATAGGCATATGCGCCCAACACACGCACTGCGTGGTAGTGCGTGAGCAGCACGTATTTGATGGGCAGGTCGCTGACGGTGCGGATCTTTTTGATCAGGTCTTGCGCCATGGCGGGGGTGGCCGTGGCGTCGCTCACCATGATGAAGCGGTCACCAATGATGACGCCCGAATTGGGGTCGCCCTCAGCGGTGTAAGCCCAGCAATGCGCACTGAGTTGCTCAAAGGTGATTTTTTTCTCGCTCAGGTCGGCTTGGCTGGCGAAGGCCTTGGTGGGTGCTTGGGACATGAAAATGGCTCCGGTCAATAAGGCTTAGATTTTACCTAAACGAAATGCATTACGCATTGTTAAACGGGATGCGTGGGCTTAGCCCAGCCCCTTTTCAAGCATCGCGATCACCTCTTCGGCAAAGGCTGCGTAGCTGATGGGGCCACCTGGGCGCAACCACGTGAAGGTCCAGTTGATCATGCCCAGCAGCATCATGGTCAGGGCGGTTTGGTTGGTCGGGGTCAGCCGTCCAGGGTAGGCGCGCTTCATAAAACGGGTCATGGCGGCCACGATGTCACGTTGGCGGTTCAAGACCAGCTCGCGTGGAGAAATGGCCTCAGCGCCCAAAGCGGGGTCGGGGGCATCGCTCAAAAACTGGGTGTCGTTGAGCAAGGCCGCATGCCGTGTGGCCGAAGTTTCGTACTCTTGCAAAAACGCCCGCACCAACTCGTGCAGCGCCGCCCGATCGTTCAGGTCTTTGCGCTGTGCAATGGCCTCAGTTTGGGCAATCAAGGCCAACAAGCGCTGGGTATGGCGGTCCAGCAAGTCAAACAAAATCGCCTCTTTGCTCTCGTAATAGTGGTACAGGCGCGCTTTCGATGTGCCACACGCCGTGGCGATCTCGTTCATGCTGGCGGCCGGGTAGCTGCGCTGGGCAAAGCACTGCGCAGCGATATCCAAGATCGCGTCGCGCTTGATGTCGTGGGTGGCGGATTTGGGTCTTGCCATGGTGTTCAGGGTCGCCTTAAACCGGCCAGACCACGCCGTTGTCGTTCAAGATGGCGTCCAACGGCTCGTCGTGGTCCTCGGGTTCCAAATCATCGACAAAACCTTGGGTAAAACCCAGGCCCACGGTGAAGGGTTTGGGTTGCAGTGTGGCCAAGGTTCGGTCATAAAACCCCCCGCCATAGCCCAAACGGTAGCCGCCTGTGCCATAGCCCACGCAGGGCACAAACAACAAGGTCGGCACGATGACCTCGGTGTCTTTGGGTTTGGGAATACCGTAGGCATCTTCTTGCATGGCGCAACCGGGATACCAGGTGTGAAAGGTCAGGGTCTTGTGCTGCTTGTTGACCACGGGCAAGCCAATTTGGCGGCGCTGTGGCTCGCCATTCAACTCGCCGTCTTCCTTCCAGCGGTGCAACACAGGCAACGGGTCAAATTCGCCTTTGATGGGCCAATAGGCGCCAATCACGGTGTCGGGTCGGTCAAACAGCCAGATGCGCATGATGCGTTGCAAGGCCTCTGCCCGCGCCAGACGGTCGGGCAAGTTCAACCTTTCTTCAATCAAGGCTTTTCTTAAGGCTTTTTTCGCTTCAGCTTTGTCCATAATCGACCCATGAAATTCACACAGATTTTGACACTGGTTGGCGCACTCGCCTTAACTGGACTTTGCAGCACCGCAACACACGCACAAAACAAGGCGGATGACACCCTTTTGGAGATGCAACAGGCCTTCAAACGGGGCGACAAAAACCGCTTGTCTGCCCTGCTGCCGCAAACCCGGGGTCATGTGCTTGAGCCCTTGGCCGCTTATTGGGAAATGCGCGCCCGACTGGACACCGCACCTGAATCTGAAATTCGCGGTTTCTTAAATGCCTCTGCCGGCAGCTATTACGAAGACCGCTTGCGCAACGACTGGTTGCTGCAGTTGGGCAAACGCCGCGATTGGGCCACCTTCACAGCCGAATACCCGCGCTACCGCATGCGCGATGACAAAGAAGTGCGCTGCTATGCCTTGGCCACAGAAGCCATGAACAGCAAAGCCAATGTGGCCGAAGAAGCCCTGCGACATTGGTATGCCCTGCGAGAGGCCGATGACGGCTGCACCTATGTGGCCGAGCATTTGCATTCGGGCAAACAAATTAATGGGCTGGATCTGTGGCGCAAAGCCCGCATCGCGATGGATGCCAACCGCCCACGTGCCGCGCAAGCCGCGGTTGACATCGAGGCCCCTCGGCAGTCAGAGCAGGTGGCCTTGATCCACGCCGATCCAGCACGCTATCTGGACAAACGCATCATTGCCATCACCCGCAACCGCAAAGAGTTGGCGGTGTTGGCCTTGATTCGCTTGGCCGCCAAGGATCCGGACGAAGCGGCCGATTTGATGAACCGTCGTTGGTCGATTCAATTGAGTCAAGAAGAGCGCAACTGGACCTGGGCCGTGATTGGCAAGCAAGCCGCCCTGAGGCTGCAAGACACTGCCGCCAGCCACTTTGCCAAGGTCCAAAAAGACAGCGACCTGAACGACGAATTGCTCGGCTGGAAAGTGCGCGCGGCACTGCGACAAGGGCAATGGCGTCAGGTGTTGACGGCCACTCAAGCCATGAGTGCCGAGTCCATGAAAGACCCCACTTGGGTCTATTGGCGCGCACGCGCCCTGATGGCCACAGCCCAAGATGCCGCCCAGCGCCAAGAAGCCCAAACCCTGATGCGCAGCATCGCCAGCGTGAAGGGTTTTTATGAGCAACTGGCGCTCGAAGAACTCGGCCAATCCATCACCGCCCCTGAGCGCCCCAGCGCTCTGACCGCGCAAGAAAAAGCCAGCGCAGGGACTAACCCCGGACTGCAACGGGCCTTGTATGCCATTCAACTCGGGCTGCGACCCGAGGGCATCCGCGAATGGAACTACTCCACCAACCTGCACACCCCGGGCGGCATGAATGACCGCGAGCTGTTGGCAGCGGCCGACTTGGCTTGCCAACGCCAGGTTTGGGACCGTTGCATCAACACCAGCGATCGCACCAAAGAGACGATTGACTTTGACCAGCGTTTCCCTATGCCGTTGCGAGAGATCGTGGTGCGACGCGCGGGCGAGATCAAACTCGACCCTGCATTTGTGTATGGCCTGATTCGACAAGAAAGCCGCTTCATCATGGATGCCCGCTCGCACGTGGGCGCTTCGGGCCTGATGCAAGTCATGCCGGCCACAGCCAAATGGACTGCGAAAAAAATTGGCCTGACCCAATTCACCCCCGACCAAATTACCGACCGCGAAGTGAACGTCACCATTGGCACGGCTTATTTGAAGCTGGTGCTGGACGATTTTGAAGGCTCAATGCCCATGGCCACCGCGGCCTACAACGCTGGCCCTGGCCGACCCCGCAGTTGGCGCAACGGCCCTGTCATGGAAGCGGCCATTTGGGCAGAAAACATCCCCTTCAATGAAACGCGTGACTATGTGAAGAAAGTGTTGTCCAACACCACCAACTATGCTGCCATTTTGACGCGCCAGCCGCAGTCGCTGAAGGCCCGTCTGGGCTCGATCGGGCCTCGCCCATCAGCCACAACCGAGGTCAACAAAGACCTGCCTTAGCGGCAGGCCGGCCAGCCCCGCGCTGGGGCTCAGGCCGCTGATTCGGGTCCGAGCAATTCGTCCAGATTGGCACGAATTTTTTCTTCGATCTTGCCGCTGTACGCGCCAAGCAAAAAACCCAGCTTCAAGTGCAAATCAAATTGACTGGCAGTGACCGTCAGCGAGCCGCTCACGCCGCTGCGTTCAAAACGCATGCGGTCGGTGCTGTCACCAGGCTCTGAGGTGCAGGTCATGCCCCACTCTTGCTCGGCCTGTTCGCGCCAGCGCTCGGCCACTTCGCGTGCACCGGTCAGTCCCAAGGTGTGCGCGCGTTCAATTTTCAAATCAGGCATGGCTTGCTTTCGTGGGTGGGGCTTGGTGTGAGGCGTCCAGCGTCACCTCCACAAGACAGTCATAAAAAACCGGCGCACGGCCGAGGTCGGTCAAGTTTTGGCTGGTCAATTCGTTCACGTTGGTGCCGTTCAAACCCAACTTGCGCCACCAAACACCCAAACCGTGGACCACGCCAGGCCGAGCGCGTTGGTTCAGTCGCGCTTTGCAGTGGTAAACGCCGCGCTCGTTGAAGACCCGCACCACTGCGCCGTCTTCAATGCCTCTGGCGTTGGCGTCTTGCGGGTGCATCTCGAGCACCGGCTCGGCTTCGATGTCGCGCAAACTTTGCACATTGACAAAGGTGGAGTTCAAAAAATTTCGTGCCGGTGGCGAGATCATGGCCAACGGATAACGGCCGCTTGGATCGGCCACCTCGTAATTGGGCACATGGTCGGGCAAGCCATCGAGCCCTTGGTCGACCAGGCGTTGGCTGAAAAACTCGCAGCGCCCCGATGGCGAAGGAAAGCCGCCTTCTGCAAACGGAGCATCGGGCACCGGCAAAGTGGCAAACCCGTGCGCCAACAGTTGCTCAAAGTCTTGTGCATCACCGATGGCACTGCGGCACAGGCTTTCATCGGTCTCAGAAAAACACGGCGCGTCAAAACCCATGCGGGCGGCCAGCGCGCGAAAGATCTCGGTGTTGGTGCGGGCCTGCCCCACGGGCGCAATGGCCGGCCGGTTCAACAGCACGTCGGTGTGGCCGTAACTGGTGTGAATGTCCCAGTGCTCAAGCTGCGTGGTGGCTGGCAAGATGAAGTCGGCGTAGTCGGCGGTATCGGTCTGAAAATGCTCCAACACCACGGTGAACAAATCTTCACGCGCAAAGCCCTGCACCACCTTGCCTGATTCAGGCGCCACGGCCACGGGGTTGCTGTTGTAGACCACCAAGGCCTCAATCTTGGGGCCAAACGCCACCGATGCGGGGCGCAACAAATCGTCCCCAATGGTGGACATGTTGACTGTGCGCGGACGCCGCTCGCCCAACAAGTCTGGCCGCTGCAAGGCAGCGCGGCGCACCGGAAAATGCCCAGAGCTGCTGAGCAACAAACCTCCAGCTCGGTGGCGCCACGCCCCGGTGAGTGCGGGCAAACAAGCAATCGCTCGGACTGCATTGCCCCCCCCGCGCACGCGTTGCATGCCGTAATTGAGGCGAATGGCCGCCGGCTTCAGAGTGCCCCAGTCGCGTGCCAATTGCTGGATTTGATGCACCGGCACGCCACAGACTTCAGCCGCGCGTTCGGGCGGCCACTGCAAGGCCCGCGCTTTCAAGGCCTCCCAGCCCAAGGTGTAGCGCTCAATGTAGTCGTGGTCGAGCCAGTTGTGCACGATCAACTCGTGCATCAGGGCCAAGGCCAACGCGGCATCGGTGCCGGGGCGCAGGGCGATGTGTTCGTGGCATTTTTCGGCCGTTTCGCTGCGCCGGGGGTCAATGCAAACCAGCTTGGCCCCTTGGCGTTTGGCCTCTTGGGCAATGCGCCAAAAATGCAGGTTGCTGCCAATCGAATTGCTGCCCCAAATGACGATCAATTGGGACTCCGCAAAAAACGCCACCTTCATGCCCACCTTGTTGCCCAAGGTCTGGGTCAATGCCTCAGCGCCAGCAGAGGCACAAATCGTGCGGTCCAACAGCGAAGCCCCCAACTGGTGAAAAAAGCGCGCAGCAATGGACTCGCCTTGCACCAGCCCCATCGTGCCGGCATAGCTGTAGGGCAAGATGGCTTGCGGGTCGCGTGCGGCAATGTGGCTGAGCCGCGCCGCAATGGCATCCAACGCGTCGTCCCAACTCACGGGCTCAAACTGACCAGACCCTTTGGGCCCCGTGCGGCGCAGGGGTTGCAACACCCGCTCGGGATGGTAGGTGCGCTCGGTGTAGCGCGAGACTTTGGTGCACAGCACACCATCGGTCGGCGCATGCGCCGGATTGCCCTGAACCTTGGTGGCGCGGCCGTTCTCGACCGTGGTCAGCAAAGCGCAGGTGTCTGGACAGTCGTGCGGACACGCGCCACGCACGAGGGTGTTGTCGTCTGGCTGTTGGGTTGCCGTTGTCATTGCATCACTTTCCTCATCGGGTGGCCTTGGGCGAAACAGGCCGCCCAGCGACACATTGACCCATCTGCTTTTCGCCCCGTTGCCAACAGGGGCTGGGCACTCGGTCGTTGCGCTCGGGAATGCCATCCATGCGGATCTGTGCCACATGGGTGCGGAAGCTGCGCACGCCTTGTTTGTCCAATTCAAGTTGCAACAACCAACCGCGACGTTGTTGCTCGTTGTCGGTTTCTTTCATGACGAAATTACCGACGCTGTAAATGATGGGTTTGCCGTTGATGTGCTCGATGTCTTGTGTCACATGCGGGTGTCCGCCGATCACAGCATCGGCCCCTGCAGCCACCATCAGACGGGCCAATTGCCGTTGGCGCGCGTTGGCAACAGGCTCGTTTTCCCAACCCCAATGCATGATGGGAATCACCAAATCGGCCCAGTGCACTTGCCGCGCTTTGCGAATGTCGTCCACCACCTGCTCGTCTTCGCTCCAAGCCACGCCGGGGGCGTTGTGGTCGGCTTCAAAACTGCGCGGCATGAATTCGTTGTAGCTCAAGATGGCCAAGCGCAAACCATTGCGCTCAACGATCCAGGGCGTGTGGGCTTGCGACAAATTGTGTCCGCCGCCCACTTGGGCCAAGCCCGATTGCTTCAACAGCCCCAGCATTTCTGCAAATGCCGCGCGGCCAAAATCGCCCGAATGGTTGTTGGCCAAAGCCACGGCATCGAAATGCTTTTTCACCACTGGCAATACCCGGGGATGTGCCCGAAATGTATAGTTTTTGTGCCCTGCCTCACCCAGGGTGGCCACCACACACTCGAGGTTGGCGATCCTGATGTCGGCATCGGCGAAAACCTGAGAAAAATCGGCAAAGGGGTCGCCACCCGAGGCGATCAAGCGACCCGGCTCGTCGTCCAAAACGGTGTCTCCCGCAAACACCAGGGTCACGGGTTTCGCAGGTGTGCTTTGCGCCCACACGACCGCATGATGCGCAAGTCCGAGCGCGAGTGTGAGGCCCAACAACGGCCACACCACCAGACAGTTCAAGAGCGGCCGCCTCATGGCTTCACCCCCGCCAGCGTGCAGCTGTAAATCAACTCGCGCTCGACCGCACCCGCATAAATGTAGTGCTGCCCCGTCAAGGCCATGGCGCCGGCTTTGGAGCGGGGCGCAACAAAGGGCGGCAAATACTTGGCCTGGTGCACCAACACCGGATGCGGCAAAGCGTCCAGATAGGTGTACAAGAGAATGCGTTGAACCTGCTTGTCGTTGCCCACCATGACCGCTTTGAACCAGAAACGGCCGCCGATATCGACCGATGGCACGGGGTAAGGGTCTTCAACCGGGCGCGCCTGCACGGTGTGCGTCGTGCCGGCGTAACTGACCTGACAACTCAAGACAGGCGTGGCCCACGCCCCCATCGGCAGGCCTGCCAGCCAGAAAGCCGCCAACCCCGCCAAAGCGCGTCGGGGTACGGGTAAAAAAGCGGGAGAAACGAAATTTGGCATCATGAATCACGGATTTTGCACGCTCAGAACGCATCCTAAGGGGCAATTTGCCCCGTTGATTCGTCCTCTTGGCAAAGATATTCAACTCCCGCTAGACTGCACTTTATGAAGCTCATTGACTCCCTCCTCACCGACGCGGCCAGCATTGCGGCCATTCGCAAAGATATCCACGCCCACCCTGAACTTTGCTTTCAGGAAGTGCGCACCGCCGATGTGGTGGCGCAGCAGTTGACCGATTGGGGCATTCCCATTCACCGCGGCATGGGCACCACTGGGGTGGTGGGCATCGTGCACGGCCGAGATGGTGGTGCTTGCGGACGCGGCATTGGCTTGCGCGCCGACATCGACGCGTTGCCCATGCAAGAGTTCAACACCTTTGCCCATGCCAGCAAACACCAAGGCAAGATGCACGCCTGTGGCCACGATGGCCACACCGCCATGCTGCTGGCAGCCGCCAAACATTTGGCCAAAAACCGCGACTTCGATGGCACCGTTTACCTGATCTTTCAACCTGCTGAAGAAGGTGGTGGCGGTGCCCGCGAAATGATCAAAGACGGTTTGTTTGACAAGTTCCCGATGCAAGCCGTTTTCGGCATGCACAACTGGCCCGGTGCGGCGGTGGGCACGTTTGCCGTCAGTCCAGGGCCTGTCATGGCCTCGAGCAACGAGTTCAAGATCACCATTCGCGGCAAGGGCAGCCATGCGGCGCTGCCCCACAACGGGGTCGACCCCGTGCCCATTGCCTGCCAAATGGTGCAAGCGTTTCAGACCATCATCACGCGCAACAAAAAACCCGTGGACGCTGGCGTGATCTCGGTGACCATGATCCACGCTGGCGAAGCCACCAATGTGGTGCCCGACTTCTGCGAGTTGCAGGGCACAGTTCGCACCTTCAGCATTGAAGTGCTCGACTTGATCGAGTCGCGCATGCGGCAAGTGGCCGAGTCTATTTGCGCCGCATTCGAGGCCAAATGCGAATTTGAATTCGACCGCAACTACCCGCCCACCATCAATAGCGAGGCCGAGGCTAACTTTGCCCGTAAGGTCATGGCCGGCATTGTGGGCACCGAGCAGGTCATGGTGCAAGAACCCACCATGGGGGCCGAAGACTTCTCTTACATGCTGCAGGCCAAGCCAGGGGCTTATGTCTTCATCAGCAATGGCGATGGCGCGCACCGCGAAATGGGCCACGGCGGTGGTCCTTGCACCTTGCACAACCCCAGTTACGACTTCAATGACGATCTGATTCCTTTGGGCGGCACGTATTGGGTTGAACTGGCCACGCAATGGTTGGCCCAGCCCACCCCAACTGCTTGAGCCGACCATGCCGCGCGTTCTGGTTTTAGGGGGCAGTGGTTTTGTCGGCCGACAGGTATGCGAGCAACTGGCCCGACTGGGCTGGCAGATCACAGTGCCCACACGGCGAGCCAGCCATGCCGCTCGCATTCAAAATCTGCCGGGCTTGACCGTTCTCGAAGCCTCGGTTCACAGCGAAGCCGATTTGGCTCGCTTGATGCCCGGGCACGATGCCGTGGTCAATTTGGTTGCCGTTTTGCACGGCACCGAAGCCCGTTTTGATCACGTCCATGTCCAACTGCCCCGCAAGATTGCGCAGGCCATGCAAACCGCCGGCGTTCAGCGCTTGGTGCACATCAGTGCGCTGGGGGCCGATGCGCAAGGACCCTCGATGTACCAGCGCAGCAAAGCGCAGGGTGAGGCGGTGTTGCACCAAGCCCAACTGCAACTCTCGGTGCTGCGGCCCAGCGTGATCTTTGGCGCCGAAGACCATTTTTTAAATCTGTTTGCCGATCTGCAAGCCATCGCACCGTTCATGCCCTTGGCCGGTCGAGGCACGCGGTTCCAACCCGTTTGGGTGGGCGATGTGGCGCGCGCGGTCGTGACCTGCTTGCAACAACCCAGCACCATCGGTCAAACCTATGAATTGTGCGGACCCGATGTGATGACACTGGGTGAACTGGTGCACGCAGCCGGTCAGTGGGCGGGCGTGAACCAGGGCCGTGGTCGGCCCGTGGTGGGTTTGCCATTGTGGATGGGCTGGCTACAAGCCATGGCCATGGAGATGCTGCCGGGCGAGCCCCTCATGAGCCGCGACAACTTGGCCTCGATGAAAGTGGACAACGTGGCCAGTGGGCAGTGGCCGGGTCTGCATGCGCTGGGCATTACAGCGGCATCGGCTTCAGGGGTCGCGCCAACTTATTTGGGCCACCGTGGGCCACGCAGCCGCCTCAATCTTTGGCGCGAGCACGCAGGGCGGTAGTTAAGCTAACTGGTCGAAATTCCGCTGGGGTTTTGGCTTGATTTTGGCTGCGGTTCAGGCCTGGGTTCAGGCTGGGGTTCAGACTTGAGTTTGAGCCGAGCTTTCAGCTTGAATTTCAGATCGGCGATGGTATTGCCGACCCGCGCTTCAGCCAAGTCGCATTAACATCTCTGTCTTTACAAGGGAGGCCCACATGCTTGAGCTTTACATCGGCAATAAAAATTATTCCTCATGGTCCATGCGCCCTTGGGTGCTTTTGCGACAAGCCGGCATTGACTTTCAAGAGGTCATGGTTCGCTTTGACGGTTTTTCTGCCGACTCGGTGTTCAAAACCAAACTGAATGCACTCAACCCTGCGGGCAAGGTGCCGGTGCTGGTGCACGATGGACTGGCCGTGTGGGATTCTTTGGCCATTGCCGAATATGTCGCAGAGCAGTTTCCAGAAAAGAAGCTGTGGCCCCAAGACCGTGCAGCACGCGCCCGTGCGCGCAGCATCTGCGGCGACATGCACAGCGGATTTACCGGTCTGCGCAGTGCATGCCCAATGAACATCGAGGCCCATTTGCCGCAAGTGGGTGCGCTGGCCATGCGTGACAACGCGGCCTTGCGTGCCGATATGGCGCGTCTGTCCAGCATTTGGAGCGGCCTGCTCGCAGAACACGGCGGCCCCCTGCTGTTTGGCGACTTCAGTGTGGCCGATGCCTACTTCGCACCGGTGGTCATGCGGCTGAAAACCTATGCCCTGCCTGTGCCGGCCGATGTGGCGGCCTATATGGACCGCGTGTGCGCCTTGCCTGGCGTCAAAGACTGGATGGCGGGGGCCTTGGCCGAAAAAGACTTCATTGACTTTGAAGAGCCTTTCCGACTTCACCGGTGAACGTCAGCATGGGTGTTTATGTGGTGGGTGGCGCGGTGCGGGATGCCCTCATGGGGCTGCCCGTCAACGACCGCGATTGGGTGGTGGTGGGCAGCACCCCTGAAGCCATGACAGCGCAGGGCTATGTGCCTGTGGGCAAAGACTTTCCCGTTTTTTTGCACCCGCAATCGCGTGAAGAATTCGCACTGGCGCGCACCGAGCGAAAAACGGCAAGGGGTTACAAAGGCTTTGCTGTTCAGGCCGCGCCCGATGTGACGCTGGAAGAAGATTTGGCGCGGCGCGACTTGACCCTGAATGCCATGGCTGTGCCCGAAGCACTGGCGCACGCCTCGGTCAGCGATTGGCAGCGCCACATCGTGGATCCTTATGGCGGACAAGCCGACTTGCGAGCCAAAGTGCTGCGCCATGTGACCGGGGCCTTTGCCGAAGATCCTGTGCGCATCTTGCGGTTGGCGCGGTTTGCAGCGCGGTTCCCTGATTTTTCGGTGGCTCCCGAGACGATGACACTCATGCGCCAGATGGTCGAGGACGGCGAAGTTGACCATTTGGTGCCCGAGCGCGTTTGGCAAGAATTGTCCAAGGGGTTGATGGCCGAGAAACCTTCGCGCATGTTTGAGGTGTTGCGCTCGTGTGGCGCGCTCCAGGTGTTGTTACCTGAATTAGACCGACTCTGGGGCGTGCCACAGCGCGCCGACTATCACCCCGAAGTGGACACCGGTGCGCACATGGTGTTGGTGCTCGACATGTGTGCTCAGCTGCAAACGCCCTTGCCTGTGCGTGTGGCAGCACTGCTGCATGACTTGGGCAAAGGCACCACCCCGGCGGAGGTACTGCCACGGCACATTGGCCATGAGGGCCGCAGTGTGAAATTGCTGCAACAAGTCTGTGCCCGATTGCGACTGCCAAGCGACTGCAAAGAACTGGCCGAGGTGGTGGCGCGTGAACACGGCAACATCCACCGCAGCGCTGACCTGAACCCAGACGGCGTGATGCGACTGCTGGAACGTTGCGATGCCCTGAGGCAAGCCGATCGATTTGCGCTCATCTTGCAAGCTTGTGAATGTGACGCACGGGGTCGATTGGGCTATGCCGATTGGGATTACCCACAAGGCCAGCGATTGCGCCAAGCCCAACAAGCTGCTTTAACTGTTGACACCGCCCCCATTGCCAAGGCAGCAGCAGAGCAAGGTCTCAAAGGCACACAAATTGGCGCGCACATTGCCGCAGCCCGAATCGAAGCCAACGCTCAGTGCTTATCGCGGTGGAATGCGTGATGTCAAAACCCGCTCAGAGGTGTGAGCGTGTCCAATCGGCGATGTCGGCTGCGGTGCGAAATGCGCCGGCTTGTCGCGCGACCTCTTGGCCATTCACAAACAAGGCCAAAGTCGGAATGCTGCGAATGTGAAAACGCGCGGCGATGGTTTGTTCGTCTTCGGTGTTGAGTTTGGCCACCCGCACTTGGGGCTCGAGCAGCCCAGCAGCTTGTTCGAACGCTGGGGCCATCATGCGGCAGGGGCCGCACCAAGGGGCCCAAAAGTCGACCAGCACAGGGATATGGCTGCGGCCAATGTGCTTGTCAAAGCTGGACGCATCAAGCGTCAAGGGGTGTTGCTCAAACAGGGCTTGGTGGCAATGGCCGCAGTTGGGGCCTTGCCCCATGTCGGCCTCACGCACCCGGTTGGTGGTGTGGCAATGTGGGCAAACAATGTGCAATGCGTCAGATGAAGTGGCCATGAAATCCCCCGTGTTGCTTCACTTGGGGGTCATGTTCTGCGATTCAAGTGCCGGAGGCATTGACGCAGATGAACGCAAAAATCAACGGGTGGGTGGGCGGCGTGGGGCCATCGGCGCACGGCCAGCCAAGTGACGGAAGCTGATGCGGCCTTTGCTCAAATCGTAAGGCGAGAGCTCCAGCGTGACACGGTCACCCGCCAAAATGCGGATGTGGTTTTTGCGCATCTTGCCGGCCGAATAGGCAATCAATTGGTGGCCATTGTCCAAGGTCACACGAAAACGTGTGTCGGGCAAAACTTCGTTCACCACGCCCATCAGTTCAATCAGTTCTTCTTTAGCCATTTAAAACGTCTTTCTCAAAGCAGGATCGGTTTGGCCGTCTGGCGCTCAACCCACAACAAGCCTTCATTGAGGGCATATTGGTTGGCAGCATCTGGCGTTGCAAATTCAGGCACAAATCGCATCACACGGTCGGTGCTGGCGCTGCCGCGGCCACTGGCTACGGAAACTTGAGCCCCGAATGCCCCGTTGGGCAACGCCCGGGAGCACGGTTGAATTCTGAATTTTCCCATGGAGATGGGTTGGTGTGAACAGTTGTGTTGTGTCATTTATTTTAACTAACGGGGTCTTGCCGCTTTGTTTGCCTCTTGGGAAGACGCTGCGGCGAAGTTCTTGGCATGCCCTGGTGCCAAAAAAATATGCCCCCGATGTGCCAACCCGGAGGTCGGCCACTGAACATCACCGTGCAGAGGTGCGTCAAAAAGGAAGCCAAAAATCGTCTGAAACCAGCGCAAATTAAGCGTGGCGGTCGATGTGCACAGTGGAGGACAAGACTGGCATCCCTCTGCCGGGATGCGCTATCGGCTCAGAAAGAGCGAGAAGGCATAAGTCGCCAATGGCGTGCCGCACTGTAACACGTTCAAGGTGGCCGCCTTTTTGAGAACCTTACACCTCACAACCAATGTGCAATTGCGGCCGCCAGCATGCTGAGCAGCAAGGTGCTGGTGATGGGGATGAACCACTCACGCCCAAACAGGCGAAAACGAAAGTCGCCCGGCAAGCGCCCAAAGCCCAGTTTTTGCAGCCACGGCTGAAGGCCACTGAAGATAACCAGGGCCAGAAATACAACGATCAGCCAACGCAACATCTGTGACCTTGCTGCCGTTACAGGCGATGCGATCGGTCGCCTTGGGAAAACCCCAAAGCCGCCCAATCTGCCGAGGTAGAAAATCCAATCACTTTGAACAACTCGCCCATTTCATGTTCATTGATGAGCCGCTGTGCCTGGCTGCGCTCGGCCAGCGAGGCGTTGGCCATTTGCTCGGCCAGACCCAGATTCAACAAAAACCAAGCTTGGCTGGCATATCCCAACACCTCCAGCCCGGCCTCTTGTGCCGCCAGCGCCACGCCCGTGAAATTCACATGGGCCGTGATGTCTTTTTGGCCCACATCGACCAGAGGATTGTCGTCCGCTTGGTGCAGTTGATGGCACATGACCGTGCCCATGTGGCGCTGCGGATGAAAGTATTCCGCCTCGGGGAAACCGTAGTCCAAGAAAAACGCCGCGCCGCCCTTGCCGGCCTTCAAACGCTCGGCCAAACTGGCGATAAATGCCTCGGCCTGGGAATGAATTTCGGTGAGGTAATCGTGTTGCCCTTCAATGTCGACCGGGGGGCGCAAGTCGGTCGGTCGGTCTTGCCACGCAAAGCCATCGCCCATGCTCACCACCCCGCGCTCGTGCCAAACACCATTTTTTCGTTGCAGCAATTGCACCGGCATCGCGTCCAACACCTCATTGCCCACCACCACCCCCTCGATGACCTCGGGCCAATGGTCCAGCCAGCGCACTTTGTCGGCATATTCGAGCAAATGATCGGCTTGCCGCGACCGCAAGGTGCCCGACAAATCAATGATCGTGTAGCGGCCGATGGCATCGCCCAAACTGGCCAGCAATTGCTTTGCCAAGGCACCGGTGCCAGCACCAAACTCCCAGACCTCTTGGGTGTCTGTCGCCGCTAGCGCCTGTTTGACTTGCACCGCCAGGGCTTGTCCAAACAAGGGCGACATGAGCGGCGCTGTCACAAAGTCACTGCCCGAAGCCGGCATGGCCCCAAACTTTTGCAGCGCGTTGGTGTAATAACCCCAACCCGGCTCGTACAGGGCCATGGCCATAAAGCGGTCAAACCCCAACCAGCCTCCAGCCTTTGCAATGGCGTGGTGGATGCGTTGCGGCAATGCAGAGGTTTCGGTCATGCTGTGCGTGTTCACGACAGCGATTGTCGCCGAAGGCGTTACGGCTTTCGCGGGCAGACCCAGGCCCTCCATCAGCGCTTGCCCGATAATTGAACCCTTCGTCTGCCCAATCAGCCACTGTGCCGTCCTTTCTGCACAAGCTACCGTCTATGAAACAAGTTCTGATCACCGGAGGCGCTCACCGCCTGGGCGCAGAAATCGTTCGCCAGTTTTCGGCAGCGGGTTGGCGCGTCTGGTGTCATTACCAACGCTCTGCATCTGTTGCACAGGCTTTGCAAGCCGAGTTGCGGGCCCAAGGCGCGTGTGTCGAATTGGTACAAGCCGACCTGTCACAAACCACCGAGGTGGAACGCATGATGGCCGATATCGTGCAGCGCCATGGTCCGCTGGACTGTTTGGTCAACAACGCCTCGATGTTCGAGCCCGACACCGGTTTGGCCATGGACCAAATTGGCGCGCGCCAACAAATAGAGGTCAACCTGATGGCGCCACTGACCTTGGCCTCGCTCATGGCACAGCAAAGCCCCACAGCAATCGTTCCAGGCCAACGCAGCGTGATTCACATCTTGGACCAAAAGGTGTTCAACCTGAATCCGGATTATTTTTCGTACACCGTCTCCAAGCTGGCCTTGGAACGCTCGGTGGCTTTACAAGCTCAGTCTCTGGCTCCTGCATTGCGGGTGTGTGGCGTGGCTCCGGGTCTGATGTTCTTGAGCGGCCCACAAACACAAGAAAACTTTGACCGTGCCAGCCGCGTCAATTTGATGCGCCACCCCATTGATGCCGCACAAGTGGCGGCCACTTGCCTGTTTTTGGCACAAAACCCCTGCATCACTGGTACCACCGTGTGCGTAGACAACGGGCAACATTTGGTTCCGTTGGCGCGCGATGTGATGTTTTTGAGCGAACCCGGCGAGACCTCATGAACAATGTTCACCACACGGCCATCGGCCAATTGGCGCTGGATTGCCGCCGATTGTTTTTGCGCAACCACACCGTGGATGTGCGCATTGGCGCTCACGACTTTGAAAAGCATGGGCCCCAGCGCATCGTCTTCAATGTGGAGTTGTTCGTGCCTTACAGCGCGTCCACTTCTGCGAACGACGATTTGTCTGAAGTGGTCGACTACGACTTCATCCGTGGGGTCATTGCCCGCCGCGTCGCTCAGGGCCACATTGTTTTGCAAGAAACCTTGTGCGACGACCTGATGCGTGAATTGCTCGCGCACCCACAAGTGCAAGCGGTTCGCTTGTCGACGTGCAAGCCCGATGTGTACCCCGACTGTGAGGCGGTTGGGGTGGAAATTTTCAAAATCAAATCCGCACCATGAAAACGCCTGCCGGACACCAAACACTGGAGCTCAGAGGGTTGCGCTTTGATGCGAACCTGGGGATTCTTGAGCACGAGAAAACCGAGCCACAACCCATCCAAGTCGACGCCGAATTGAACCTCGGAACGCAACCCCTGCTGCCCAGCGACGATGACATCCACCATGTGTTGGATTACCGCAAGGTGCGCAAAATCATCATCGAAGAATGCACAGCCGAACACGTGAACCTGCTCGAAACGCTGATTGGCAAATTGTCCAATCGCTTGATGCAGTTGCCCGGTGTGTTGGGCGTGCGCGTGAAAATCGCCAAACTAGAAATTTTTGAAGACTGCGAAGTGGCCATTCGCATGGAAACAGGACAGTGGTGACCCCATGAACACAACAAGCGAAAAAACCTGGCTCGACAACGAAGCCACAGAAGCCGCCAAAGCGGTGAAAATTGAGCGTGAAACCCACAAGCTCGAAAAACGTTTGTGCCGTCAAATGGGCCAAGCCATTTCAGACTTCAATTTGATCGAAGCCGGGGACCGCATCATGGTCTGCATGTCGGGCGGCAAAGACAGCTATGGCATGTTGGACATCTTGCTCAAAATGAAGGCCCGCGCGCCGGTCGATTTCGAGTTGGTGGCGGTCAACCTTGATCAAAAACAACCTGGTTTCCCCGACCACATCCTGCCGGCTTACCTGAAAGAGCTGGGCGTTGAATTTCACATCGAGACCCAAGACACCTATTCGATTGTGAAAGACAAAATTCCAGAAGGCAAAACCATGTGCAGCCTGTGCAGTCGCTTGCGCCGTGGCATTTTGTACCGGGTGGCGCGCGAGCTCAAATGCAACAAGTTGGCTTTGGGCCACCACCGCGATGACATGCTGCAGACCTTCTTTTTGAACATGTTCTTTGGTGGCAAGCTCAAAGGCATGCCGCCCAAACTGGTCAGCGACAACGGCGAGTTCATGGTGATCCGGCCCTTGGCTTATGTCGCAGAGACTGACTTGATCCGCTGGGCTGAACACCGTCAGTTCCCCATCATTCCCTGCACGCTCTGTGGCAGTCAAGAAAACCTGCAACGCTTGCAAGTGGGCAACATGCTGCGCGAGTGGCAAAAAAAGCACCCCGGCCGCATTGAAAACATGTTTGCCGCTTTGCAAAACGTCGTGCCCTCGCATTTGATGGACGCCAAACTGCATGGCTTCAAAGATTTGAAGATCACAGGCATTGAATCTGATGACGGCGACAAAGCCTTCGACGAAGAGAGCTTCAGCGAGCCGAGCCTGCCGGGCATTCAAGTGATTGCGATGTAAGCACATGCCCTCAACCATGTTCAAGATTGCGCGACTTTTCTCATGGGCCCTGACCGCTTTGGGCTTGGCCCTGCTGTCAGGCTGTGCTTCGATGCGCCTGATCGACAGCGATGTGGTGTCCATCACCGCCGCCCCTGCAGGCGTGAACCTGCAAACCTTGCCCTACCGCTTTGAGCGTTTGCCCTCGCAACTGAACAACCCCGAAGCGGGTCTGGCCGAACAACAAGCCCAAGCAGCCATGACGGCCGCAGGCATGGTGCGCAACGATGCGGCGGCGCAACTGAGCGTGACCGTGGGCTTCAGTGGCACGCAATACCCGGCCGATGCCTGGGGCCGACCCATGGGGCCGGGTTGGACGCCTTTTGGCAGCTTGACCATTGGCTCGGGCATGAACTCGCATGTGGGTGTGGGGTTGGGCATGCGATTCCCGCCTCCCACGCATTACCGGCGTGAAGTCAGCCTGATCATGCGCGACCTGAAATCGGGCTTGGTGGTGTACGAAACCCGTGCGGTTCACGCCGGACCGTGGCGCGACAGTGAAGCTGTTTTTGCCACCTTGTTCAAAGCGGCAATGGCCAACTTTCCGAACCCACCCCTTGGCGAGCGTCGGGTCAACATTGAACTGCCCCGCTAAAGCAAACTGCCTATGGAACCCACCCGCATATTGGCCATTCGCCACGGCGAAACCGCCTGGAATGTGGACACCCGCTTGCAAGGGCATTTGGATATTCCGCTCAACGAGACAGGCTTGAGTCAAGCGCAACATTTGGCCCGTGCTCTGGCCGAAAGCGAGGCCATTGATGCGGTCTACGCCAGCGATTTATCGCGGGCACTGACCACCGCACAAGCGATTGCACAGACCACAGGCCAAACAGTCACAACCCATGTGGGTTTGCGCGAGCGCCACTTTGGTGCGTTTCAAGGACGCACCTACACCGAGATTGAAACCGAGTTGCCCGATCACGCTTGGCATTGGCGCAAACGCACCCCCGACTGGACGCCTCCCGGTGGTGGCGAATCGTTGTTGGCGCTGCGCGATCGGGTGGTCGCCACAGTGAGCGACATAGCCGCTCGGCACAGCGGTCACAACATCGTGCTGGTGGCGCACGGGGGCGTGCTGGATATTTTGTACCGGGCCGCTACCCGCTTGGAATTACAAGCGCCGCGCACTTGGCAGTTGACCAACACGGCGGTCAACCGCTTGCTGTGGACACCCGAGGGACTGACGTTGGTTGGCTGGGGCGACACCAGCCACTTAGAGGCGCTCGGCAAAGAAGAAACCAGCACCTGAGTGGCAGGCGCCCGCTCACTGGCCGAAAGACTTGGGCGGCGTGACCCCCAGATGCCTGAAGGCTGCCAAGGTGGCCATGCGGCCGCGCGGCGTGCGCTGCAAATACCCCTGCTGAATCAAATAGGGCTCGATCACATCTTCAATGGTGTCGCGCTCTTCGCCAATGCTGGCGGCAATGTTGTCGAGGCCCACGGGGCCGCCATCAAAGCGATGGATCACAGCTTCAAGCAGTTTGCGGTCCATCAAATCAAAACCTTCGGGATCCACATCCAACATGACCAACGCTTTTTGCGCCAGCGCTTTGTGAATTTGGCCATCGCCTTTCACATCGGCAAAGTCGCGCACCCGGCGCAACAAGCGGTTGGCAATGCGGGGCGTGCCGCGCGAACGGCGAGCGATTTCATATGAACCCTCGGCATCAATCGGGGCTTTGAGCAAGCCCGCACTGCGCGTCACGATGCGGGTCAGTTCTTCTGGCGTATAAAACTCGAGCCGAGACACAATGCCAAAACGGTCGCGCAAGGGGTTGGTCAACATGCCAGCACGCGTCGTGGCGCCCACCAAAGTGAAAGGCTGCAGGTCGAGCTTGATGCTGCGGGCGGCAGGGCCTTCGCCGATCATGATGTCGATCTGGTAGTCCTCGAGGGCAGGGTACAAAATTTCTTCGACCACGGGCGACAAGCGGTGAATCTCGTCGATGAAGAGCACATCGTTGCGCTCCAAATTGGTCAGTAAAGCGGCCAGGTCTTTTGGCTTCTCCAGCACTGGGCCACTGGTTTGGCGCAAGTTCACGCCCAACTCGGCCGCAATGATGTGGCTGAGCGTGGTCTTGCCCAAGCCGGGAGGACCGAACAACAGCACGTGGTCAAGCGGCTCTTGGCGCATCTTGGCGTCGCT
>JACCDS010987037.1_pt1 | contig 27863 bp, 50 predicted proteins | sample 7446441 | NCBI WGS metagenome assembly JACCDS01 (sample SAMN15323445, study PRJNA562643) | freshwater metagenome | isolation source: river surface water | place: USA:Blue River Watershed | collected 2017-08-17 | reverse complement strand
GTACTGAATCTGTTGCGAGTCAAGCCCTAACGCTCCCCAAACCCTTGCATTGAAGTATTCCGTCATTTGTCCGCGCTCACTTCACCATAGCCATTATACAAGGCGCGTTTACATGGATCAGAAATCAAGAACTTCAAATGTAAATAACGATGCTGCCCCAGCCTTCTCCAAACAACCCTAGATTGTCTATGACCCAATTCACCTAGCGTCTGAGTGCCTACAGTGAACCAGTCTGATCCGTCTTCGGATAGATCGAGTCTAATTTGAGGGGAGTCCGCCTCCCCAACTTCCATGTCGAGCATGACCTTGTGAAGTCTGAATCGATCACCTTCGTTGTGAATTACTGGGAAAACAAACTCAGTTACGAGAGGATCGCCAGCTTCCGTGAAAACTTCATCATCCAGTTCATAGATGTTGCCGTTTTCAAAATCACCAACGAAGTGCTTTCCGTAACAGTACGCATAGCCACGAGCGCGCCATCGGGTTTCGTCAAACGATTTTCGCTCATGCCACAACTGGGTCGCGGCGTCGAATATCCACGTGATTGAGGGGAGAGACATCACGAAGAATTCATGCCCCTGCCAGACAAAAGCAAAACACTCCGCATCCGAAGGGCTGGTTATCGTTCTTTCGACTTCATGGGTGGAGATTCTTTGAGGTGAATACCCCCCGGCCATCCGTCGCACAATCCCATCGTTATCCAGCCAAAACACTGTGTTGTCGATCTTGGCCACCGCATTTTCGCCAGCAATGCCCTTCTCAGTTATTCCACCTGATACCCGTTCAAACGGGAAATCCGCATCGCCTGAGTTGAACCAAGTCTCAACTGTGTCTTTACCAAATAACAACAGCTCTCTATGGTCAACAAACGGCCTGACAATAACGTCAGGATTCGACTCCGCTGATGCGAAGTCCAGAGCATCAATGCTTCCACCAGCATAGAGTTGGCTGATGTAAAACGACTCTGTGCCATCCCCGAAAATGAAATAACCATCGAGGTAGGTCACAGACGTTGCCAAAGGGAAATCAGCATCGGTTATTTGAGAAAGAGAACCGTCGTAGATGTACCCATTCCCATCAGAGACAACGCACAACTCAAGGCCGGACGATGCGCCCTGAGCGATACTAGAACCGCTAATTACCCCCAGTAACGTGCTAGCCCCCGCCTCGCTGATTTTGTACAGGTACGCCCCGACGACTGTATAAAGTTCCTCATCATGAACGAACAACCCTCGACCACTTCCAGAACCCGTAGTAGCAAAAAGCGTCATGCCAGGAACTGAAATAACCTGTACGTTCGCCCTGCCCTCTCCGGCTTCGGCATAGCAGTTAACAAGTCTTTCAGCGGATAGTTGACCATCTCGCGCAGACTTGACGGGGATGTTCAGCTTCATCAGACAGCGCCGCGACCCGTTACAAAAGCAGTATTTGGGTTAAACACAGCTCGGATAGCCGGATCTACATTCAGTTCTCGTATCCGAAGATACTTGTTCTGGATTTGCCGATACCCATTAGAGGAGTGCATGGCAAGTTCTGGAGACACCTTGACGCCAAACTGAGCGGCGAGGGCGACAGCGAGGTTATAGACAATCGGCCCCTCGTCCTCTTCGCCATAAGGGAGTTCATCGCTTACGGAAGTCTCTGAGAGGTATTCGAGGTCTATGCCTGACAGCCTCCAAGAGTTGAGCATGCGATTCAATGCCCGAAGACCGTCTTGGATTTCATCGGCGTCTGCAGACTCTCCCTTGTGGAGCACGCCGATCTCTCTCATGGCATCTTCGATGATTACACGGTAGGTCGTCATTGCTTCCTCAACACAAAGTACATGCGCTCTTTCTGTTCCATCGCGCCCTCGACTTTAAAGTCCACCTTGTAGATATTTCTGTAGTCAGTGCGCGGGTTCTTTGGCTCGCCGTAATGCCGTTGTTCCAAGAACGTCAGCATGCCAGGTGTAATGACTCTTGTATGCCCCGGATCTCCCCATGCCCATTCACTGTCGAAACACGGCACGGAGGCGAATATCCCGCCATTCGGTTTGAGAATTCGATGCAGTTCAGTGAACAACGCAAAGAAGCCCTTGTAATCACCTTGAACCCCGACATGCTCCAAGACCTCATAGGCGTGAATCTCATCGAAGGATTCATCGGGGAAAGGCAATGGCAGAACATTCAGGTCATGTACGTAATCGGGGTTTAGCGATGGATCAATATCAAGGGTGAAAAGATTCTTCCATTCTTTGTCTTCGCCGACAGGAGCAAGCAACTTACGGTGATCCGTGCCGCTTCCGATAAGAAGCTCGCAGTAACCCGATGTTGGTGTGTGAGTGACCTCAGCGTGCAGCGTAGCGATCTGGTTAGCCATTCGCTGCCTCCTTAGCTTCTTGCTCCTCAATCTCCCTCACCTTTCTGTCGATGAATTTCCACCAATTACACTCATACCCTCCATGAGTGAAATCCGCATCGCCCCAAACCCATATCGGCTGCTTGTATCTTTCAACGTAGTCATCGCACCACACGAAATCTTCACCCATAAACGCATTGTCTTCGGTGAGTTTCGTATAAAACAGCCTTGGGACCGGGGCCATGCTGGCTTGTTTCAACGGAATGGCATCCTTCGCCATTTCCTCAATCACTTTACGCTCAATACAAAGAAACCCAGTGGGGACGCGGTTACAGGCAATCCAGCCACCATCGACGGTTTGAATCCCGCCCCTCTCATCTTCAACGTATCTTACCGGGTAGTCTTCTGGCTCTTGTCTGCGTCGATACACAGCAGCGCATGCCGGCCTGCCAGATGTTAGAAGCCCGACGAACATCCTAGGCTCCCACCTAAGATCAGCGTCAATAAAGAACAAGTGCGTGCAATCCGTATCCAAAAACATCTTAACGAAGTTGCAGCGTGCAAGGTCAATAAACGCGCCGTTGCCCATAACTGCCGCAGTGACATGAATCCCCGCAGCCGTAGCCATCATGCAGGATTCAGCAAGTGAAACGGCATAGTCAGTATCCACCTTTCCATCATAGGCAGGTGTTGCGACATAAGCCCTTATCTGCGGTTTTACGGGTTGTTTCTTCTTCCAGCGATCAAATGCCATGACAATTTTCTCCAAAATTGGCGCACCGAATCAGGCCGCAATCGGTGCCACTTGCGGGAGAGGGATGTCGGTCCCCGCCTGAAAAATCTCCGTTAGTTACGCTTAGGTCAGCGCGTGGAACCCACGTGCGGCAAGCTCAGGATACAGGCCAGCAAAGCCGTACAGCACATCAATCCGACACGGAACCGCGTCGTTGGTGATGTCGTATTGTTTCGCCAGTCGCATCGAAATGCCGTCCATAGAGTCACGAGCGCCCCACGAGCCAAACTCCGACACGTCCACGAGGTCAGCGGTTGCGAACACAAACGCATCTTTGTGGAATTGCAGGTTTTGGCCGTAGGCGGTAGAGGCAACACCGAACGCCGTTACAGTCAGGTTATCAGTATCACTGACACCAGACAGCACGCAGTTCTTGTAGGCGTTACCCGTACCGTACATCAGACCCGGCTTGACCGTCACAGTATAGGCAGTCGCAGCAGTCGTCAGGGTCACGTTGCTTTGTACAACGAACTTCTTCAGACGGCCGAGGTTCTGCTTTGTCTCAGGATGTACGTCATAGACACCCGAGAAGGTGATGATGTCACCAGCGAGGAGGGTCGTGCCCGAAGTCGCGCCATCAACGCTCATGTCGGTCTGACTGACCCACGAGTTAGCCGTTGTCGACGTACCGAGAGTCGTGCCATTGGTCAGCGGAGTGCCAGCCAACGAACCACGGGTATGCGACGGCAGGAAAGTGTTTTCCATCACGTCGAAGCCACCCGTTCGGCCCATCATGCCCTCGCGATACTGTGCGCCGATGTTGGTCTGAGCTTGGAACAAGCCCTTCACAGCATCGTTGAACTCGACAATCGAAGCCGGGTTCATCAGCGCAGTCCGGTTATCCGGCGGAGCCAGGTTTTCACTCAGCAGTTGACCGCCTTGCTGGAATTGCTTGTAGGTCATCTGCGTTGACGTGGTGCCGGTGTAGTTCGCGACCAGCTTATAAGCACGCGACAGGCAGTCGTTTTCCAGATACGCAGCGAGTGTAGTCATCGCCGGATCAAGAACGCGCTTACCGAAGTCATCGAGGCTCATCGTCAGTTCGACAGACGTAAACGACACGTCAACGCCGATCTGACTGGTCACATACAGCGGAGTTGACCGCTCGACGTGATCCTGAGTGCTCAGGGTCGCACCAGTCCGCACCTTGTACTGCGTCGGCATGCGGATGTTAAGTTGAGTGCCGATCTTCGCGCCAGTCCTCGCAAATTGCGAATCGTAGTCGCGTCGAACGGACGAAAGGAATGAAAGTTTGCCGTGAAGAATCCGAAGAGCCTCACGGGTAATAGACAGCGGAGTAAGGACCGAGTTGGCCATGATTACCTTTTCCTAGTTTGATCATCGCGCCATTTCCGCCATTCATCCGCTGTCATCTTGTCCGGATCGACATTCATCGACCCCTGACCGCCAGACAAAGGAGCGATAGGTGGAGGCGCTTTGGTTACGGTACGCGGCTGCGGAAGCGAAAGTTTCGCTTCTAGCCTTCCAATTTCGAGGGCTGCTTGAACAGGCGGGAGTCGTGAGATTCTTGCTGCTTCATCCGGGTGTTTCCCGAGGTGATACAGAATCTCAGGCCCCTTGTCGGACAGATTGAGCGCATCGGCCATGACATCACTGACAGGCAACGATGGATTAAATGCCACCTCATCAAAATCAGGCGTGGTCGTCGCAAACTCTTCGGCTTTAGCCTGGAAGGTACTTCGCTGTTCGGCCTTTTGCCTTTCGGCATCTTGCCTTTGACGCTGCTCTTCCTGCTGCTTTAGAAGTTGCTGGACCTTCTGCTCGGCCCGATGGTCTGCTACAGCCGCCACGTATTCTTCATACGTCTTGAACTGATCGAGACTCGGTTCTTTTGATTCAGTTGCAGTCGGTTGTGCTGTTGGCTTGGCCTCTTTCGAGATCATGCTTTCCAGCATTTGCTCTAGTTTCTGTCGCGTCCGCTGTTCTTCCCGCCAGTTGGCGGTAAGTTCGCTGATACGTTTGGCCACTCCACCAACCTTTTTAGGCTTGGATTCGTCGCCTTCGATATCTTTTTGACCCTCGTTTTCAGAGTCGGCCGTATCCTCTGGCTTAATCGCGGCCTCAAGCGCTTCTATTTCGTTTTCGAGGGAAGCGTCCTCGGTTACAACCTCAATGGGCTGCTCAGACATGGCGTGTCTCCACACGGTTTTGCCCCAAGTTCCGCTTGGGTACGGTATAATCGGCATATACCAACTAGGTGATTCATATGCCAAACATCAGGGAAATACCCGAAACCGCCGGCATTTATGGCGCATGCGATCAGGGAAATATTTATAGGCTTGTCAAATACAACAACTCAAAAGACGCCGCGCTGAAGCCTTCGGTGGTGGCCGGCTATCTTTCGGTTTCGATTTGCATCAACAACAAATCAAAAAGAATGCTGGTTCATCGGCTTGTCTGCTCTGCATTTCATGGTCTTCCAGACGGCATGTGCGTCAACCACAAAAACGGAAACAAGTTCGACAATCGCCCAGAAAACTTAGAAGCCTGCACCCATACAGAAAACAACCGACATATGGTCGACGTACTCAGGAAATGGAACAGGCTGCTTACAAAACTCACCACAGAACAAGTAATCGAGATTAGACGACTCAAAGAAAAAGGATTGTCTCTTTCTCAAATTGCCAAGATGTATGGCGTAACCAAATCGAACATTTCCTGCATTTGCAGGGGCGTTACATGGCGATTTGTTGGGGAGGAGCCATTGCCGCCCCCTGCAAGACGCGCATAACCTCTTGCTGGACAAGTGCCTGAAGCTCTCCGGTCATTGCGGACAGTTCGACTTTTTTCTGTACGTTGTCTAGGGTTTTGGATTCGACTTCAGCCAGCGCATTTTCGACTGCAATCTCTTGCATCGGATCAGGCGGGGGCGGTGGAGCATCCTCATCGGGAATGCCGGATGCTTTTTTGAGCCGTTCTGCTATCTCTTCGGCACCGGGCCAGTCCATGTTCATGGCGACCAGATCCCCAGCAACCTCACCGGCTTGTGGGAACGCCTGCATAAACGCCATCATAGATTCAGCCGCTTCAAGTCTTCGTGTCTTGTAAGACGGGCCCACGGTCACTTCAACATCATATTTCCCAACAGTCAGGTCGTTGACGATCTCCATGCCCTCAACCCAATTAATCTCAACCATCTCTTGAGAGCCGTCTTCTCCGAGGATTCTGACGACTCTTTGCGTGTCGTAAATCTTAGGAATGAGACCTACAAGAATGCGCCCTGTGTGCTGCATGGAACGCGCCAGGTTGTCGATCCAGGCGAAGGTCGCGTTATCCCCCTCTCTTTGTCTCGCGATGATTGCGCGGCCTGACGTTTCGTTTCCTTGCGCGCCCAGAGAAGCATCATAGATGCCCATCGTGGCCTTCAGGTCTTCCACGGCCTGTGCAGACTGCTGAATCTCAGCCGCATTTACAGTAGCCGGAGCCTCACGAGTCGGCCTTGCGCCTTGATCAAGGTTGTAGGGCAGATAGGGCAGGTTCTTTGTATTCGCTGCTTCCCAATATCTTTCCAGCCCTGAAACCATATTAGGGGTGACAAGCCAAGGGGATTTAGGTGCTGATGCGATCTTCTCGGCAATACTCGACTGCCAGAAGTTGTACATCCGCATCGGGTCCTTCGCGTATCGAATCAACGATACATGCCTGACCCGATCATCAATCCACTCTTCAGGCCCATAAACGGGGACAATCGGAATGTACTTTCCAGGAAAGATGGAAGGCCCTTCCAAGATGTCATGACCAGAAACAAGGTAACGGCAGACCTCAAACGCATCGACTTGTCGGGTCATCTCAAATGGGTATTGCTTCAGAGCATCCGTAACCTCTATGACTTTTCCACCAATCAATCCAATGGTTTTCTTTACAGATTTCTTAACCCAATACTCCGCAAGTCTTACCCGATCATCATTGACCCATGCGCGAGTCATTTCAGACCGATACTCTTGTTCCCAATCAGTAGGCGTGAACTTCGGAAAGCGTGACTCAAACTGCTCCTTCGTCACCCATTCACTAACAAAACACCACGTAGCGTCCGATTTATCAAATTCCTTAGCGCCAGGATCCCACCAGATCGCAAAAGGATTTTGAATCCGCTTGATCCGTATATCCTGCTCAAAGGAATCATCGTTCGTGTATTCGGTGACAACTCTCCACCCACCACCGACACCGCCCGTTACCGCATTCTCAATAGCAGTGATGTACGCCTCATCTGCCCTCGATTGGTTTTCTATATTCCGAATAATGCCGGAGTAAATCTCAGCCAGATCAATATCAGAACCGCCATCAACGGGAACAACCTTGATCGCAGGCTTGTTTTGTCTAGCCTCTCCCGTTACTTGTCTGATGAACTGAGGCAGCCGGTTGAACGTCAGACAAGGGCGATTTTCTCGCTCTCTTTCCTGTTTAACTGCCAGCGGCCATTGTTCTCCAGCAGCAAAACGAAAGTCTTCAGCAGCTAACTCACGGTCCTCCCGCTCATAGTCCTGAGCCTTTTTAAACCGTGTTAGTGCTTCAGCAAGAATATCTTCTTTCTTCATCGCATCCAGCCGCCTGCCATCATCGGCAAGGCCATCTTGAATTCGGGTTTACTCACTGGTTTGTAACCTTGTGCGAATTGACGGAAAGCATCTGCACCGTTCGATGCCCAGTTATGGACGGGGCGCTCGCTGTACGCGTCTCTTTCTTCATCGTAACCCCGTGAATAATTAGCTAAGGCTTTGAAGCCTTCCTCGCATCGCTTCTCATCAATCCAGACGTTATCGAAGACTTGTTTGGTCATTTCGATTCCGTCCATTAAATCCTGAACCCTTGAAACCACTTCAATAGGCCGAACCCCTGCGGATTCAAACATCGCTTTTCTAGTGGTTTTCATTCCTAAACTTTGAGCCTCAACGTCATGCGGCATCCAATGTTTACCGTAGTTGTAGCCCTTCGATTTTATGACCCTCGCGTAGTGGTCGATGTCCTCAAACCTCGCCGCGTAGTAGTCGATGAAGTGATACTCTCGACCTACATGCTGCATGAACCAGATTGCAGTCTCATCATCTCTACCAAGGTCCCAGAACGTGTGTACTTCTATCCCCGATTGAACGGGCACAGAGCACAGCCGGCCATCCGCCCTCAGCTTGTTCAGTTGTTTCCTGTAAATCGCGCCATCAGCGAAGACCTTAAGCTCGCCTTCCCAGATGTGCCGATACTCTTCCTCGTCTCTCGACCTTAAATAATCCCGCTCTTTCCCTAAAACTTCAGGAAACCACGGGTTATCACGCCATGAAACCTTCTGAACCCATGCTTCCGGGGGCGGATTCAGTACGAACCTTTGATACGTGGCATCAGTGATCAAATTAGGGTTGAACGTGATCCAAATTTCACTACCTGGCTTACGAATAGTTGGAATTAACGTCTTCCACGAGCCATCCGTGACCTTTTCCGCCTCCTCAACCCAGCACACATCAACGCCCTCGGTCGATTTGATCTCGGTGATGTTGTGCTTTAACCCAGCAAATATGAAACGCGAGCCGTTTTTGCATTTAATCTCGGTTTGAAGGATTTCAAACTCACTTGAAAGCCCTATCGCTTCGATTCGGTCCGAAATCAGCTTATGAACCGACTCTTTGATCGACTTTTGAAGCTCACGAGTACACAGAATCAGCGTTGTTTCCTGCCACGCTTTGACGATCAGCGCGTCAGCAACCGCCCAACTCTTCGCCCCGCCCCTTCCACCGTACAAAACCTTGTATCTATGAGGCTCATACAGGGGAAGGAAGACTTCAGGCGTCTGTAGGCTTAACTCCATTGATCACCACCTTCCGGACGCCAATCTCACCGTTGATCGTCTGGTTAACGTCGGTCTGATCTTTCCAGCCAAAGTTATTTTTGAACGAGAAGATCACGCCAGCGGCAGAGCCTTTGCCCGCTTGAAGCCTTTCCTCCATGTCCGCCTCTATCATCGCTTTGGCCCTCGCAATGATCGGCGCAAATTCATCACGGTTTGAGTAATTCCACACCGCCGCTCTCGTAAGGTCTAGGAAAGCAGCCAGCCGAGTCACCGTCATCGGCTTATCGTTTGTCTCACAATAGGCATAGAACTCCTCAATCCTTTCCTCTAACGCTTCTGGCGTTCTGTATTGAAATGTTCCAAACGTCCTACCCTTTGGCATTACTTGCTCACAATCCTAATCAAAACGCTTTTCTCCACGGTCTGATAGTCCTCTAGCGTGACAGTGTTGGTGATTTGATATGTGGTCCCAAGCGCCCCACCATCGACAATCACCTCGGTCTCTTTGCCCGAATAATCCGCTCTGGATTGCGTTAGAGAGCCGACAGACCACGTAGAGGCTGTAACGTAGTGGTCATAGTCCAGCGTGACTCTAAGGTCTTCTGTTGCGGTTTTACGCAGTGTCTTCATTCGAGCAGGTCTGGCACGTCCGATTGAATGACGTAATCAAGGTCTGGTGTCGTTGCCCCAGAAAGCGTCAGCCTGACGTTACAAGGAACAGGCGTATCAATCCTCAAGACATTTGAAGACGTGAACGTCTCTTGCGAGTCATACCACGCCGAATCGGCACCTTGGAATTGAATGGTCACCGTCCCACCACCAAAGGTGGATCCGCCAGATCCGCCGACATGGACAATCGCCCCTTTTGCGATGTTGCACTCCGCAGAACTGCCATCAGCGGCAAACGTCCCGCGAACACTTTTCTGTCTCGTACTCATGCTGAAATCCCCTGCGGTAAATTGTATGCAATCGCCCGAACAGGGCTTGTTACCAAACTCTTGACGGCGCTCCCAACATGCGGAATGTCGAAATATGCCGTATCCACATGCGCCAGCCACACAGCGCCAGATACGTCATACGCAATCAGTCGGCCTTGTGATGGGAGAGTGATGGGCGCGAAATATCCCGTACCGGCGTCGGTCGTGCCGCTGATCGTCTTGTCTCTGATGCCATCACCGAGGTGCCAGAACGCGAAATGAGGATCGCCCGCAACAGCCCCAGGAACAGCGAGATACGTGCCGATGTTCACACCAGGACTTGCAACGTAATCCTCACCAGTAGATGGCGAGAAGACAATCTGCACTTCAGTGGTAAACGTGCCGTCCGAGTCAGTGACCGCCAGTGTCGCCGTACCGGCCGGGCTGATCGCATTCCACGCACCACCCGGTAGCAGGTCGTCAATGTCGAGCGTGAACGTGCGAGTGGTGTTACCAGACCCGCTCAGGGTGATTGCGGTGCCTTCAATCGTCGCAGTAACGGTGCCGTTCCAATTGCCGCCAGACTTGGTGATTGTGACCACCGTATCCGGATGCGGATCAATCGTTGAGTCATCGACTGATATTGAGTAAGCTGTTTCGACGAGCTTGATTACAGACAGCGCTAGCCGCGATGTAGAGCTGTCTGCTGTCGCTGTGATGGTGTGACTGGTCGCCGTGCCTTCGTAATACGCAACTGAGAACGTCAGGGAGTTGCCCTGGTTATCTCCCCACTCAGTCGCATTCGTCCACGTCGTAGTTCTAGTCGCATCGCCCATCGACACGGCAGCGAGAAGAAAATCTCCGGCTGCTTTAGTCATCGTGCTTGAGGTAACGGCTGTCGTTGACGATGCTGTTTCAGTATCCGCAACTACAGGGATGCCGCCCGTTGGCCAGCCGGTGTAGTTGATTGCGGCAAAACACATCCCGTTCGTGCCACCCGTTGATGTAAACGATATATTTGCGGTTGTTACATCCGGGTCGAGCAGGTAATACCAGCGGACTTTGTTCGCGGCGTTAGCTACAGACGCGGCCGAAATCAACGTCATCGAAACGCCGTTAAACGTCGGCGTGTTAAGGTCAAAGGTGCCGTCTTCCAGTGTCGCGGCAACAAACAGGATTCGACCCGATCCAGAGGCAACCGTGTGAGACAGCGTGTTAGGACCGGGAGCGGCAACCGTCGCCCTGATGCTGGTGTTACCCCTTACGAGTGCCATTACTCTACGGCCCCTTTGCTCGGGGGGTTGGCACGGGTCGTGCCCTCAGCATCCACGCAGTTCGCGCACTCCCATTCGGCCTCAGTCAGCGTGCCAGCAAGCACTTCACGGATTTGCTCATAGGCGAAGCCGTAGGTGTCCTTGTCGAGGATCGTTGAAGTCAGCGCAGTGCCCGTACCGATCAGCCCACTACCGTCCGCAGGATTCGCCTGTGACCACGTTGGCCAGGTCACCGGGTCATCACCCTCATCGTTTGCAAGCGCCTGCCAGCTCGCGAAACTCGACAGCGTGAGACCGAGTGAGCCAATCGTGTCGCCCGTGCCATCGCACTGACTATCCGAGGGGTTGTGTGACCATGCGTTATCCGATCCAGCCATTGCAGTTGTGGCCGAACAATTGTTCGTTGTGGTGTCGTCGTTCCACTGCGCGTTATTGACGAACGTCGCATCGTCGACGTTGGCGACCTCATCCCGCACCGCTACGTCGTACTCATCGCCGACTTTCCCGAGGTTCGTGGACCCGATGACCGTGTTGTTGTAGAACTTCCCGCCGACTTGCCTCCCGCCCGCAGTGCAGACGTTGAACTGGTTGACCTCCAGCCCAGTACGAGGCCCAACGATCAAATTATTCCGCACTACGTTGCCAGTACCATCTGGATAGCTGGGTGACTCGCAGCCAAGGTGAATGCCAGCAAACATCGGACCGTTGTTCTCATACCCGCCCAACATCACGCTTGACCCACCCAGCATGATGTTGGACTCAACGACTGAATCCTTGCAGCCGTCGAGATAGATGCCGTCTGACCACGTGTTGATGGCGTAGTTGTTGCGGTAGATCATTTTCCCGAGCGTGGTGTTGAAGCAGTTGTAGCCCTCACCAAAGCCCCTGCGTGAGGTGTTCCATTCAACCAGACCGCGCCCTGACTTCCGGGTTACCGTGAGGATCGTGCCGCTCCATGGGCTCCCTGTCGCGCATACGGAGGCGTCCGACGATGTGCCCAGCAGTCGAGTGGGCGGACATGTGTTCATCGCGTAAGAGTCGCCATTGCGCACAACAAAATCCGTCACACCATCCACGAACGTCAGCCTTGCGCCGATCCCGCCGTAATACTGGTCGATGCCGTCGAAGATCAAATGGTGAAGTGCGCCCTCAGTACCACCGCCGGACGCAGTCAACGAGTTGTACTGATAGTGCGTGAATACGATGTTTCTAATGTCGGTGTAGTCCGCCGTCGAGGACATTACCCACAGGCCATCGTATCGGCTCGTGTAGCCGTTGGTCGGGAAGGTCGATGGAAATGTGCAGGTCATTGCAGCGAGGCACGCATCCGTCAGCGCGCCCTTGATCACTGCCTTGGTGTGCGTCGTGCCCGGCCCGAATACACCATCAAGCGCTTTCCTGGGCGTGGTGGAGTCCATGTAGTACGTGCCGATCTCGTTCCAGTTTCCTGATGTACCTTGGCGTGCGATGTCGTGATGCGAGTTGATCCATACACCGCCCGTACACAGCCACATGTCATCCCCGCCGGAGAAGGTGGAATCAGTGGATGGGATGGTCGCCTTGCGCAATGTGTTGGTCAGGCCGGAATTGGCATCGTTACCATCCGGGCAGTAGAACCTATCATCACCGCCCGTGATCTCATCACCCGATACAGAGGGTGTGGAGTCCATCGTTGTGAACTGAATAGTCTTTTGAACAGTCGCCCGGTTGTTAGTGTACTGAACGAGATGTGCGCAGTACGTCGTTGACTCTGCAAGCCCGGTGACGTTGATCGAAAAGGCCCCCGAAGACACGTCAGTATCATCAGCCGAGGCCTCTGCGCCCGTGCCTTGTGTGGTATTTCTCCACTGCAGCAGCGTGCAATTCAGGCGGATCGTTGAATGAACAGTACCGCTTGCAGCACTCACGGTACCCGTCAGCGTAACACTCGTGGTCGATGCGCTCGCACCCGTGACGGTAAATGAGTCAGGGCATGAACTAACGCCGTCCGCGACGACGTAAAAGTGCGCCCCATCAGGACACTGCGCCATTGTCGTTGCATGCGACGGATGCGCCCACAGCACGAGAAGTCCGAGGATCAGCCAGCCCAGCTTAGCCACGCTTGCGCTCCGCGATTGCCGCCTCTTCTGCGGCCACTTCCTCCAGTGTCTTCAGGGTCCTCGCCCACTCCGCCGCCTTACCCGGAGGCTCAGGCGGAATGTGCAGCACAGACACAGCGCGCATCGCATCCGTCACATCCTTAAGCCTGACAAGCTGGTCATAACTCAGGTTGCCCACAGCAACGCCGGTCTGTATCTGGCCTTGCAGGTAGTTTGCGAAATTCACCGCGTACCAGTCAGCCCAGTTCGGCTCGATCTTCCCGGCCATTGTTCCAACCAGGTTACGAAGGGCAACGTTCTCGCCCTCGGTTATGTCCTTGTCCATGTCGTCAGCGATCAGTCGGAGTTGGTCTGCGCGGTCTGCGGGAATACGCTTGTCGAGCACATCGGTGACTGTCATCTCAGCGGCGTTGCTGATGTACGTCTTGATCGTCGGCATGTACGTGTCGAGTTGATCGACAATAGCCACAGCAGCATCAGCGCGTGCGTTTGCCTCTACGATCTGCTCGTTCTGTATGACACCTGTTCCGCCACCACCAGCAGCAAGACCAGCGGCGAATACCGCAGCTATCGCGCCCTTGTTACTTTCCGCCACGCATGCTCTCCGTCAATCGCCCTTGGTTGCACTTCTGATCCCACCAGAAATTTTGGACTTCGATCTGATGCGCCGTTTCGTCGGTCATAACGTCGAGCGGCGATGCTGTGATGACTTTGTATTCATCGCAGAACGAATCAATCACGACGGGTCCAGGGGCCGTCTTGCAGCCTGCGAGCAGCGCCAGCGACAGGGATAGAACGCTCAAGGTCCTCACGCCGTCGATTGTCTTCATTTGCTTTCTGAAGCTCCTGAATAACCCGCTTCTGCTCGTCAATGACTTCGGCATTCGCGCCGGCTTTGCCCGACCAGTTCATGAGCCATACAACAGCGCCGATGAAGCAGCCGAGGATCAGCGTGACTAAAGCAAGCTCGATCACTTGCGCTCAGGGATCAGGCCAAGAATCACGCCCAGCAGCGCAGTAATTGCGCCTGCCATCGTCTCGGTCTGAACTGCAGTGGCTTCAATGCCGACAACACCGAGGATCACAACGATGAGACCTGCCCATGTGGTCTTTTCCATCGCACGTGCTTTGAGGAATTCAAGGATTGCGCCCATAGCTGTCTCCGCTTTTGGGATGTAACCGAAAAAAGTGTCGAAAGAAGCCCGCCCGGCAGAGGGGAGGACGATCAGAGGGGAGGTGTGCCGGGCAGGCTAAACCAGTGATCTCTTTGTCGTGACTCTCAGGACACGCTCTGTATCCGCATTGAACCGCTCCATGAGCGTTGCCATTGCAGCCTTGCTGTTCAGTACGGCAGGAGGCTCGCCGGTCCTCCAATGCAATCCCGGGGCGATGCAGCCCATCAGTTCGCTGGCGTAGTTCGCGGAGTGGAACAGGATCGCCGTTCTGTTTGGCACGCCGTCAATCAAAATGGCCGGCTGGATTCGGCCTGTATGTGCCTTGAGCCCGTACTCACCTTCTGGAATGCAGGACTGCTGTTTGAGGTTGTCCCGCCACGGTCGCTCAATCGTGAATATCTTCGGGCAACCTTCGATGAACAGCTCGCCTAGTACACATTGAGGCAGATAGGCAAACCGCTCAACGGTCCACATCTTCGGCCCAATCGTCTGATCTTGCCGTCTTGGTCACCTCGTCGTAAATGTCTTCAGCCCTGTTCTTAATCTGACCCATTGCCGCGATCATGGGAAAGAACTGCCGCTGGTTTGCGAGCATCGCCTGCTGAAGATCAACAACCGTATGCGCCATGTGATTCACCTCAGCGCACATATCCGCAGTCTGTTTCTGTAGTGCAATCAGGTTTTTCTGCCGGATGATTGCGAGGACTGTTGAGACCAAGATCAGAACCAGCAGGAGTTCAATCACAACGAGGCGTCCAGCTTGTCTATAGCTGCAATCACCCTTGCGTGGCTTTCCATTGTCGATTTCAGGGCTGTTTCGGCCTTTAGCTCGGCCTTTTTCGTACAGTATTCAATCCGTTCAGCCCGCGTCCTTTCGTCTTCCAACCGCATGAGTACGGTCTTGACCCAGTTACGCAACTTATCCGCGCCCACGTTCAACCAGCTTTTCAAGCGCCGATTGAATCCGTTCGTTTGATCCCTTGATTGACTCTGCGAGCCCTGCAAACTTGTCGACCAGGACAACATGCCTGTCTGAGTGCTCTTTGATTTCGGCGCGATACCCATCTACGTCAGCCCGCCAGAGTCTGTACATGATGATTAAGACTAGGAGCTCCAGTGCTGCAACGCCGCCCTCTGATATGAATGCCCACAACTGGCCGATTTCCATTCATGAGGTCTCCAGCCGTGACGAATGCCCGGCAAAATGTGGCGGTTTGTTTAATGAGTCAAGATATTAGAACTGGAATTGATATTCCGAACTGATCTATTCATCCCTTCTTGTAACGCTTGCGCATCCGTATCATCAGTGTATGATGACTATCAATGGCGATGCGCCAGACAACAGAGGGAAACGAAATGAGTTACTACACAATCAACGAAAATGGTTCAGTGCCAAAAGCAATTGAAGCGCTCATCAGTTCCGGCCCCATCCGAATCATTTCCGGTGAGGGCGAAATTGGCAGCATTGAGACATATAACGGGAAGCGCTCAATTCGCGCGATTAAAATTCGGCTGACACGCGAGCGATGCGGCGGAGACCGATGGGCAAAGGCCCAAGTATTTAGCCATGCCGACCAACTTGGCGATGTGTATGTTGATATTGAGACCGGAGAATACTGCGCATGACCAGCCCCGGCGCTCAACTCGCCGCTCTCCGCAAGCAGGCCGTCAAGGTCTGCCCGGAGTGCGGGAATACGTTTACGGGCTATGTATCGGCTGAGGTCTGTTCGTCTCGATGTAGAGTCAGGAAGCACCGCAAAAAGCAAAAACCCGCCGGAGCGGGTTAGAGCGGGGGTGAATTGGTCGACTTTTTCACTCCCAGAATGCCGCCGAATCGCACGGCTAGCATGTCATAGCGGCATTTCGCCACTATGGGAATTCAGGGTATTGACTTTCATGGTCGATGTCAATCCTTGAGTCTTTTGCCCATGTGGTAGTACGCCTCACCCTCTTGGTTGTCTAAATACGCTTCTGCATCGACCTGACGGGTTACCCACATCTCGTGTATTGCCCTCCCCTTAAACCCGAGCATTTGCATCAGCTGGTAGGGTTTGATCTGTGTCCTGCCAGTCTCTTTGCACGGCTCGCAGGGTATGTACTTCTCGTTGAGGAGGAATCCGCCGTTACCTGAACACCATTTGCAGCGGTTTGGTGAAGGTCTTTTCTTGTCGGTGCGCCACCCGCTCCAGTGCTCCATTGTGGCTGCTGCCAAACTCTCTACCCGCCCCGGTGTAACGCCCTGATGCCACCCCCTGCCCTTGAGGTTATGCGTCAGGTGCCGAAACGCTTTGACCTTGCTGTAGGGGTCTTGCTGCCACTTTGCCCGGATAAGCTGCTCTTGGAATCGCGGCAACCCTACAAGCATCCATTCGACCTCTTGCGCATGAGAGGCTATGAGTGTTGCGCGTGCGACCTGACCGTATGTCACCCCGTGGGCGGTTGTCCTGGCGATCAGCTCCAGTACATTCATCCCCACGTTCCCCATTCCACATTGATCGGTTCGTTTACCGCCCGTTTTTTAACACGTTGCGGCTCATATGTTCGTTTTATGTCAATTTGTGGCGCAATAGGAGGCGCTTGGCGGGCTTTTTGGTCATACCCTTTGTCGTGCAGCGCCCATACGTGTAGCGCGGCGTAGAGAAGCGCGCAGAGGGCATAAATGGCCTTATTCACTCTTTGGCCTCCCCTGTTTGCCCGCGTGCTCGCCGCAATATTCCGATTCGTTTGTGATCGGCCACCAGCCGATGCGATCACGAGCAGGAGCGGTAGGCGGGTATCTTCGGCAATAGCCCATAGACATTACGCCATTTGGCATCCAATGCCGGCAGGTTTCGCAGGTCTTCATCGCCTCGCCCTCTGGATCGTGTACCCCTTGCGCTTGGCGTGCTCCTTGACGAATTCCGAAAGCCGGCATGGATCCGCTACCAGTGCGCCGGTTTTTGCATACACGGTGTCCAGTATCCCGGCCCAACCCACTTGTCGAACGAACATCGACCGAAGCACCCAAAGTTTAACGAGGTCATCCCGCTGGGCGATTGACAGCACTCCGAGTGTGGGTGTTGATTCGAGCGTGCCGGTTTGTATTGCGTTCATCCGCCGTAGCGCCCTTCGTCGAAAAGCTGTTCCGTCCGGATCGTCGAAATGTCGGGCTATTGCGGCCCATGACATGCCCTTGCCCATGATCTGCCCACATACGAACCAGAGTAGCGCCTGACCATACATGTGATCAGTAAATTTCTCCCGTCGCGGCCTGCCGATTCTTGGGGATAGCGGGATTATCTGCGCGTCATGTATCGGAGCCTTGTCCCATTTGTGTTGTGCTTCGATTGCCCGTGCCAAGTTCATGATTGCCCCTCAAAAATAACCGATGAACTCTCTAACGCCAGTGTTGACCATTTTCTCATATTCATCCCTGAAGTGCTTCGCGATTTCACCCTTCCCTTTAGTCTTTCTAGCTATTCGCCCCAGAGTTAAATCGTTTTTCTTTTCTATCAGGATGTCTTGCTGCTCCCTTGTTAAAACTTGTTCCCTTCGTTCCTGTGTCCCGCCGACTTTACTATGGCACCCGTAACACAATGCCTCTGCGGCTATTGGTTCAAACCTGATCGACCAGTTCCCTCTACTGTGATGGTGCGAGCAGTGAAGCCCTGTCGATGACTTGTCATGCTGCGCCCCGCATCGTTCGCACTTCCAACCTGCGCGCTCTCTTACGCACTTTGAAAACGCTGAATCAGCGGGTGTGATCTTAATCACTGCCTGTTCCTGACGGACGTTATCCCGTTGATCACTTCAACCGTTGAATCAATCCTGTACACGTGCGCTTGTCTTCCAGGATTAGCCCTTGCCAATCGTTCCGCATCTTCAAGGGCATCAGCAAAGGCCATGCTCGCTTCATACAGTGTCGCGATGTATCGCGGCCTCTGTACCTTGTGTTGACTGTTGGGGATGCCGTCTCGATTCATCTCACCCTCTTTACCCGACAGCCGCCGGGCTCTGTGACCACCTCATAAACCTTTGCGCTTCTTCTCCTGACGCCTTCGGCTTGTACGCTCATGTAATGCGCTTCTTTCCCATGAACGTAGAACGATTGGCCGACCTCGATTGTGTGCCACGGGTATTTCGTCCCCCTATGTATGACAAACTGATCAACGGGTCGATCCTTTCTAACTAACTTCGTATCCCCGTCCATCACAAAATGCTCGCAGTATTTATTGTCTGCGCTCGTACACTGTTTGATCTTCCCGCCCGCTTTCAAGAATCTTTTCAAGTCTTGCGCGATCTGCGCCCGTTGCGCTTCCCGCTCCGGTGTAATCATGTTCATCTAGCATCCACTCCCCAATAACCTGCCATGCCGTTTTTCCCCTAGCATGATCGTTGAATGATCCTTGTTCAAAACCGTTCCAATGTCCGGGTAGCTGTAGTGATAGCTGCGCCGGAGAACATAGGAAATCTCGTCGCGGCATTTCATGATTACCTGACTGTTGTTTTTCTGCCTGACTTGCTCAAGCGTCAAACCGTGTTCATCTGCGATTTGTCTTGCCACATGTTCTGCGAGCCTGTAACCCTTGAGCTTTTTTTCAACGGTCTGTAATTGGATCACTTCATCAACTCCGCTTCGTATTCTGTGCTGTCCTTGATTTGTTGGAGTAACTGAATCCATGCATCCAAGGTCGCTATTCGTGTTGATGCCTCAGATTTGAACCAAGGCTCAATCAGTTTGATTCCAACTTGGTCAGCGGGATAGATCGCAAGGATTGCCATCTCAATTTCGTCTTCGTTGGCTTCAAGTCGTCTCGTCATCGCCATGCCCCTTCGAAGTTTCGTTTGAGCTGGTCGAATAATCGTTGATCAAATTTATGGCAGGCATTGAAGCCTTCCGAAATCATGCGCTTTCTTTCTTCGTCGTTCCAGCCCACAGAATCAACAATGGATTGCACGTCGAATTCCGTTTCCGGCTCTTTCATAGGAGCTTGCCCGCAGAGCCTCATTGCAAACCGGACTTGGCACGCGCGCCATGCTTCGTACTTGCTCACTTGAGCAGCCCGCCTATCGGGGTGATATTTCCGATTCTCTTGAATCCGGTCCGCTTGATCGTTTTGTACCGCTCGACAAATTCCCTTTGCATCCAGTGCATTTCCTTCGCGTCGGCCATGCCGAATCGTCGCCATCCGCCCATGTCCTGTACAACGGATTCGGTCACGTCATCCTGGGATTTTGCCTCACGAGAATTTGCCGCAAGTCGCGGAACCTCGGACCACGCCATCAGTGCGGCCTCTTCGGCAGAGCATTGAATCTTGTCCAACAAATCCGCCGGCTTTGGAAAATATCGACCGCGATCTGGGTCGCGCCGATGCGCTTGTACTGCCCTCACAATGTCGCTTATCCGATATTCGGAGAGATCTGCGCAGTACATCTCAAAAAGTTCTTTGCTGACCGTCTTTCCGTACAGCTCTGAAAGTGTCGCCATCTCTCGTGCAAATACTGACTTGTCCTGGTTATCCACGGATGTACTCCTGCAAATTGCTCATGGTCTGTAATGTCTGGTTGCTGACCCTGCCTTTAGGATCAGACAACGGCTCCGGCTTGATCCAGCTTGCTTTGAATCCCTGCCATCCACGTTCGCAGCACATACGCAGCGCGTCGTTAAGAGTTATCCCGGCTTTCTTTGCTTCTCGGTCGATTCCATCAAGTGCCGTCTGGGTGATCGGCGATCTTTTGGTTTGACGTAAAGCGGTGAAATCTGACCAAACTTGATCTGAGACAAATTCGGGTTTTGTGATTGAGCGCGAGGGCTTACGTTTATATTCCCGGTTACCCTTCCCGGTTAATTCCAGATTAGATTCCAGATTAGGGTGAACTGTGTTCATGGGTCCCGTGAACTGTGTTCTAGGGTGTGGTGAACTGTGTTCACTGGTGGATGGAATTGTGTTCACGGGTGAACTGTGTTCACGGGTGAACTGTGTTCCGGGGTTTATGGCGTATTGGTTTACCTTCCCAAGCTCTTTCTTCATGCCAATCAACCCCTGCTTTTCGAGGGATTCGATGGCCTTGATAACCCCTCTGGTTGTACAGGAGGCACGTCCAGCAATGAACGGCAAGGATGGAAAACACGCCCCAGTTTCGGCGTTGTGGCAGTCGGCGAGGATCAGCAATACCAGCTTTTCAAGGGGCGTTTTTACCTTCTGATCCATCGCCCATGCTGATGCCTTATGGCTCATTTAAACCTCATAGGACAGACGCCAGCCGGTGAGAATTGCCGCACAAGGTCGCCCGGGGAGGGCTTAGGTTGGCTCGGTCTGGCGTCTGACATATACGGTCTTTCCTTGTGCTTAGGCTTCTCACGGCCTATGGCTAGTATATCACTTGGCGTCTTTCTGGGAGAGGTCGATCATGCGAAGAGGTCCATTTGTTCGGTGTTTGCCGCGTCGTTGATGTTCTCGATGGCAAGCTCCCAATACTGCCGCTTGAGTTCAATTCCGACGAAACGCCGGCCCATCTTTACAGCGCAATAACCCTCGGAACCAATTCCGGTGAACGGGCTGAAAACGAGATCATTCGGGCTGGTCCACAGGTGGATACACCGCTCGATTACATCCAGTTGAAGCGGACACATGTGCTTTTCGTCGTTCTCTGACCGAGCTGGAAGCTTGTTCAGTGTTCGGCTTTGGTTAATGTCCATCCACACGGGAGAGGCGTACTGCTGCCATAAGGCCACGGGGAGATCGTCCCCATGTTTGACCCGCTCCTGTACTTCTCCGGGTTTCCTCATCGTCACCACATAATCAGGCAGCCCCATCCGTGTCATGGTCGAATTTTCCCGAATGGTCTTGTGGAGAAGGCCGAGAGCCTTAGTCCTCTGCATCGCCGTTACCGGGTCTTTCCAGATGCAGACTTCAGAGTGATAGATAAACCCGACCTCCTGGAAAGCGCGGATCAGATCCCCGCGAAAATCTCGAAGACCGATGAACCCCTGCCGCATCTTCGTGGTTGGCAGGTTCATGCAGTGAAAGGAAACATTCCTTCCGGGCTTCATTACCCGGAACAATTCGGCAATCAGGAATTTCATCTGCGCCGCAAATTCTTCATCATCCGAGCAGTTGCCCATGTCGTAGTCTGAATTCGAGTAAACAAATAGGTCAGCGAAAGGAGGTGAAAATACGCTGTAGTCAATCGACTCATCCGGAATGTGTCTGGACTGCTTAACACAATCGCCTAGATAAATCGTGTAGTTCGGCGATTCGTGAACAGCCTCTTCGTATTCGTTCTTCACAATGGTTGTTCCCCTAAGTTCTTTGTCCATGATCCCCCTCATATGCTCGATCATTGATGCGCTCATCTCGTGATGCTGCTGTTCTTTCCTTTTCAGATTCCTGAGAATCATCCCTTCGGATTCAGCAATGACCACGTGAACCTGCACGTTGCGTTTTTGCCCGAATCTGTAACACCGCCTGACAGCCTGATAGAACTTCTCAAAAGAATCATCCAGCCCCACAAACGCCATGCGTGCGCAGTGCTGCCAGTTCATCCCGAACCCGCAGATCTTCGGCTTAGAAACCAGAACGCGGACCTGCCCATGAGAGAATCCAAGCATGTTCTTGGTTTTGTATTCGACCGTATCAGACCCCTGAACATTCACAGCGCCAGGAATCAGTGACGCCAGCGTTTCCGCTTCGTCATTCAAATGGCACCAGATCAACCACGGTTCATCGGGTTCCTTCGCGACAATCTCCGCGACCTTCTTACAACGATCCTCGATTGAGTCTCTTTGTACCTGTCTCCGCTCTTGAAGTGTTCCTGCTTGCTTTGCAAACAGATCCCCAAGAACACGAGACTCCACAACGTGTTCAAAGTATTCCAACGGCGGAAGAATGTACTGGTCGCCGTTAAATCCGATGTCTGAGGGGTTGCGCAGAACTACCGCCCATGTCCCCATCCATTCCCAGAACTTGACTCTTCCGTACTTCTTAAGCCGCCATGTCCCGGTGTCTCCCGTGTCATTGACAAAGTACGTCGCGAGCATTTCCGTTCTGCTCATTACGCCGAGGAATTCGCACTGATTCCCGAGTTCTTCAAAGTCGTTCGGTGAAGGCGTGGCGGTACAGGAAAGCCTGTAAGGAATGCCCTGCGCAACGTCGATGATCTTTGATCGTGTCTTTCCGTCGTGGCTTTTCAGGATGCTTGATTCGTCTAAAACAAGCCCATGAAGACTGTCGAAGTCTATGGCGTCCATGCGTTCGTAATTCGTGATCCATACGCCAGGATCGCCCGGAGTCTGGCCATGTGGAACGCGCTTAACATCAATCCCGAATGTCTGGCCTTGTTCAATGGTCTGCTCTGACACGGCCAAGGGAGCGAGAATTAAAACGATGCCATCCGTATGGCTCGCAACATCCTGCGCCCATGCGAGCTGCATTAGTGTTTTGCCTAGTCCGGTATCTGCAAAAATTGCAGCGCGACCGCGACGGATCGCCCATGAGGCAATGACAGACTGGAAGTCGAACATGGCATCGGGCAGCGTGCTGGGTTCATGCCCCGTGGCGACTTCACGTCGCGCTTTCCCCTCTACGAATGCGTCGTAACTCACGCCACCCCCCACACCCTGACCGGCCTGCTGTGACAGGCGGAGCGGCTTGATGGCACCCATTTGTTGAGCGGATAGATGACTCCGTCCTTCTCAAGTCTCCGCATGAGCGCGCCCATTGCGCGGGGTTCTCTTGGTGTTCCCGCCGGCCTTGACATTGCCCATATCCAGTCTGATGTGATCTTGACACCGCCGCGCTTCTTCCGCTCTTTTATCTGCGGGGTAATAACAGCTTCCGCCCTTTCGATCCACTCCAGATTGCCGATTTCGACGGCTTCTATGGCTTCGTTTTTGTTCACTCGATTACCTCCCAATCATCCGCCAAAAATGTCACCGCCATTTCAAATGGTGATCCATCCGATTTATGGGCAGGGCCGCTCCAGCAGATCAGTTCAATTGCCCCAAGCACAGAATTGCACGCCTCTACATACAGGCCGTAATCCCATGATGCGCGCCGTATTTTTTTGCCGGCGCATGCCATTGCAACTGCATCCATCACATTCACGGGATGGCCCTCTTCGCCACGTATTCCGGTGTAAACCCTGAGAGCTTCGCAACAACTCTCACCCGATCAAGTGGGATGTAGCCGTTCCTCTGCCATGCGTATACCGCATTGATTGTTATCGGCGGGTCATATGCGGATGCGACCGCTTCAACTCCGCCAGCTTTTTCTATGCACTTTTCCGCGTGATTCATCCGTCGTTTCCTTGTTTGAAGATGTTGTCACGATAAATAGTTAATTAAATGCTTGCAAGCACTTTTTCATGGTGCTATCGTTTTTCACATCAACAGAGGAGATGGCGATGGAAACTATAAAAGTTACAGAAGAACAGTGGTCGGCCTTGGTCACCCTGTTTCCAGAGGAAACGGCAATAGGCGATTTGCGCCTGTATTGGCTCGACCAGTCTTTGCAGGACGATGGTGTTGCGCTTTCAATTGTTTCGGTGAGTGGCGGCGCAAGGCGGGTCATTCTCAACATTGGAGTTGGGCAATGACCGACTACAAAAACATTCACGAGAAAATCCGCCAGCGTGACTACGACTATCGTTCTGGCTGGGATCAGGAGGCATTCGGCCTTGGCATCTTCATCGGCATCGTGATCATGGGCGCGATTGCTGTTGTGGGGTTGCTGGCATGAGTAACTTACCCGATGGCGTTACGCAAAAGATGATCGACCGTGAAGTATTCGGCTCCGAAGGGCAGCGAAAGTATCTCGTCACCGTTGTTTATACGGTTTACGCGGAGAATGCTAAAGAAGCCGAACAGTACGCATTGACGGGCGATGAGTACGACCATGAAGTTCTTTCGGTTGAATTGGACGAGATTTACTTCGGAGGTGAGGAGTGAATCTGGAAACGTACAGCAACACAGAACTGGTACAGGTCCGCGATGATTTGCGCGCAATGTGCGTGAGCCCGCATGTAATCGACTACGTGCTCATGTCTCTGAGAATGGCCTTTGTCATGGGTGGCAAGGATTCATTCCGCGAAGCAATCGGCAAATTGGGCGGTGTCAGCAATGTTCAGAGCGTTCCGGCAGCGATGCTGGCCGCTTCTGGGGAGGAATGCTGATGGAAACGTACACAACGAGAAGCGGCAAAGTCCTTGCGCTGGTCTTGTGCTCATGCGGGCAGGTTGCGCAGGAATGCGAGCCTAGCAAATGGGAGGCGCTTCAGGCACAGAAACCTGAATGCCTGGAATGCGAATCCGATGCGGATGAACGCCGGTCAATGGCATGGATGGGAGAGGACGAATGAACAACGTCCTTGTGTTCCCGAATCGCATTCGCTGGGAGCGGGCACAATTCCCGCCCCTTCTGAAGGATCGTGTACGCGATTACAGCATCGACCTTGCCCAATGTATCGAAACGATGAGAAAGGCAAGGAACCAACTGGCCGGCATGTCAGTTTATGACCGGCATTCGGAAGAGTTCGCGATCATGTATGCGCTGGCACATGACACACACGAGAAGCTGAAGAGGATGGGGGTGGAGAATGTCTGAAGTATCGGAAATCGGTGCAAAAACACTGACTAACAGGCTCGCGGAACGGTTTGGAATCGACCCCGACAAGATGATCCGCAGTCTGAAGATGACGGCATTCTCAAGTGCTCCGAACATCACAAACGAGCAGCTTATGGCGCTCTGTATTGTCTCAGAACAGTACGGGCTGAATCCGTGGACGAAAGAGATTTACGCCTTCCCTGACAAGAGGGGCGGGATCATTCCTGTTGTCGGTGTTGATGGCTGGTCACGGATCATCAACTCAGATCCGAACTTCGACGGGATGGACTTCGAGCAGGATGACGATAAGTGTACGTGCGTCATCTATAGGAAAGACCGAGCACACCCGATCAAAGTAACTGAGTACATGAACGAGTGTCGTAAGGAAGGCGCAGGCCCGTGGATGACGCACCCGAAAAGAATGCTCCGACACAAAGCGATGATCCAGTGTGCGCGGATCGCATTCGGGTTCGCTGGCATCTATGAACCCGACGAAGCGGAGCGTGTCATTGAAGCCGAAGTGATACCGAAGAAGTCTACCAGTGCGAGAGCCGCAGCACTCGAAGGGGAATCATGGGATACCGCGAAGGAAGCGGATTATGCCGATCAACTCAAAGAAGCGATGCCCGACAAAGAGTCAATCGACTACGTGTCAGTCAATCAATTGGCCGATGAACTCCAGACACAAGGACCGCTGTACATCGCAGTTTTGAACAATCTGGAATCCTGGCAGCGGACGGCGATCAAAAACCGGAAGGAGCATGTAGCGGCATGAACCTCAAGATTGGAACCGCAGACGCTCGGGAATTCCTGCATCAAATGGGGGTCATGTTCAGGCATCTCAGACCGCAGATTGAGAAGATGGATGTGAGGGCGGGACTGTATATCGACGTTGAATCAGTCGAACCTGAATCAACAGACGATCAGCGCGAGGGGTTTCATGTCCTGATTGACGCCTGGCTGAAGCTCGACCCGTCAATCACCTATAGCGCAGAAGACCTTAAAGAAGCCGTCTGTAAAGCGATGTGGGGCGTTGTGAAGTTGACTGGACCGGGAGGGCAGGAGCAGTACATTGCGGCGCGTAGGACGACGCGGTATTGGGATCATGATCGAAGGCGGTATGTTCGGTCTGTTCTTTCGCGACAAGACTACTCAGCCTTGCTCGACTTTACCTATCAAATGGCAGCGCAAGACGGAATTGTGTTGCCGGAACTGGAGAAAGCAGCATGACCATCCCACACCTTGACCTACAGATCGAATACCTCACCGCAATCAAGGCGGGGAAGCGGATGGAGTGGCGGAGCAGACTAAAGTCTGTCAATAGCACATGGTCGAATTGGTCCCGACACGTCGCGGTGCCGCATTTTTTCCCAGACTGCGACTACGAAATCCGCGAAGTCCCGCGCCAGCAGTACATCCCCGAGTGCGACGTGCCGAGGGCGATGGAGGTGGCACCGGAGGATGGCGTTATGGTGTGGACAATCAGTCCATTTTGGAAAGACGGCGTTTATCAGTTTCCTTGGGTCGGCTCGGAATACACGCATATTATTGCGCTCGAAAACGGATGCCTCTGGGCCACCGAGTCCGAAGCCCGTGCGGCGTGGGCCGCGATGACGGCGAGGAGGGAGAGGTCATGAGAGATGGCAATTGGTCAAACGGCGCGTTTGCCATCGAATGGATCGACGCTGATCAAGTAAGGATTACACAACGCTTTGGCACAAAACTTCGGGAGGCTGTAATGGATGGCGGCGACTTCGAGTACGCGCTGCAGGCGCTGATCGCGGCTTACGAGTGCGGTAAGACAAGCAGGGAGAGGTCATGACCACCGACACACCCGAATCAGTGAGGGCGGTTATTAGGTCCGTCAAGCATAACTTGCGCATGGGCTATGAATTGAAGCGGGACACCATGACGATCCTCACCCGCTACGCCGAGAGCCTTGAGCGTAAGTGTGAGTGGCGGCATTACCCGCTGGGCGAAGACAACATCTTTTATAGCGGGTGCGCTAAGGAGCATTCGTATGAAGCTCCGCTGGGGATTTTGCACTATGAATTCTGCCCCTACTGCGGCGCTCGGATTGTGGAGGTGAGGGAATGAGCACAAATACACGATACAAAGAACTCGCGCTTCGCGGGCTACGGAATTTGCTCGGCGATGATGCGTACAGGGCGCAATTAGCGTTTGCGCGCTTCACCGAAGAAGAGATGAACGAGCAGCACGGACAAAGTGGGAAGACACGCGCTCAGGTACTGAAGGAGTACAAGGATCACGAGACGGACGTAAAGGCAGCTATCGAGTGGTTGAAGGGGATGAGGGAATGAGCGACGCACTGGAAATGGCCGTGTTTTTCCACGAAACGTATGAACGGCTTGCGCCGTCATTCGGATACGCGACCCGCGAGGACACAAAGCAGTTCGACCCGTCGAGCAATAACGGTCGATTGATGCAGGCTGTGTGCGCTGCATGGATTGAACAGCGTGACGCCCGCATCCGCGAGCTGGAGGAAGAAATAGATCGCCTCAAGACTGCTTATGCGGCGCTCCGCGACGGGCGAGAAGCGCACATCACAAAACTGGAAGCCCAGATCGCCGCGCACGAGAAGGTGTGTGCGGGGGTGTGGGTCGATGTGAAAGAGCGGTTGCCCAGCGGAGAACCAGCGTTCTACTGGTGCGTAATTGCGCACGAAAACGGCGAAATGCAGAAAGGCGAGGTGTGGTTTAACGGCGAATTGTGGAATGTGTGGGGCTGCGTGGTTACCCACTGGCTCGACGCCAAACAGCCTGATGAGGGGGTGGAGTCGTGAGCATTGTTTGTTTTCTATTCGGTCACGACTACTACGTAGCTAGGAAAATGAACCCACGCGCCAGAAAGGTCGGATGCGCGCGG
>JACCDS010687938.1_pt1 | contig 27866 bp, 22 predicted proteins | sample 7446441 | NCBI WGS metagenome assembly JACCDS01 (sample SAMN15323445, study PRJNA562643) | freshwater metagenome | isolation source: river surface water | place: USA:Blue River Watershed | collected 2017-08-17 | reverse complement strand
CCTGTCTCCAGGTTTTTGCGTAATAAAATGGGGTATTCTTTTTGTACATCGGCGAATTCAGTAACGTAGGTAAACGTGCTGGCCACATTATCACCCAGCTCTGCAGAGTAGCGGGGATTAACCTGCACATGCTCGTGCGCGATATTATTTAATGTTTCTATTTTTTGCATATTGATCACCATCAATCTCTGCCAAATATTGGCTCCAGTAAAACAAAAAAGAGCCGCCTAAGCGACTCTTTTTTTCAAGCAATAACCTGCAGAAAGTTATTAGAAGGTGTAACGAACACCCACTTGATAACGAGCACCCAAGTCATCCAAGCCCCACAACATGTCTTTGTTGCGCGCATGCTCACGACGATCTTCTCCGGTTACGTTGATACCTTCGAGAGACACATCCAAACTTTCAGTCAGGTGATAAGTCACGTTCATGTCAATTTGTGAGTAAGCTTCAATGTAGCCTGGGTTATTGGAACCCGCGTTAGTTCTGTTGAGGAACTCATCGCGCCAGTTGTAAGCCAGACGTGCTTCGATATCATAGTTATCGTACATCAACACCAAGTTTGCAGTATCGCTGAGACCCAGCAGAGCAAATTGGTTAGCTGAAATATCCATGTTATCGAACTTCACATCACCTCTTACAATGGTGTAGTTAGCCATTACACCAAAGCCGGTTTCGCCAAAGAAGTGCTGCGCTGCAAACTCAGCACCGTAGATTTTCGCTTCTTTGTTGTTCACCGGGCTGCTCATGGTGAATTCCATTAACGGGTCTTCTGAAGTCGGATAGAAATCACAAGCTGCCGCCGTACAGTTTTCACCTAACTCTTGCACCAAGTCTTCAGTGAAGTCAGCCGCACCATTCGGGAATCTCACTGGGTCACGCAGAATTGCCATCATTGCATAGAGGTTGCCGTTATCAACCGTTAGACCCTCACTTTGCAGCGCAAGTCTTGCAGCTTGAGCGCGTGGGCCAGCGGTTTGGTCACGAATCCCATCAAAAGTACGAACTACGTCTTCTTGGCCAATGAAGTTAATTACGCGCTTCTCGAATATGCCAGCAGATGCATAGCTCGCCTCATCGAAGTACCACTCAACTGACAAGTCGAAGTTGCTTGACTCAAGCGGCTTCAACATTGGGTTGTTACCGGTTGCGCGAACTGAAGTACCTTCGTTCAAGCTTGAACCGTTGATCGACCAACCACCTACCGCAGCCCCCAATTGACCAAGACCAGCGCGCGCAATAGTTTTGCTAAAGGAGAAGCGAGTCACCAAATCATCAGTTAACTTAACCGCTACGTCCAGGTTAGGCAGCAACGCATCGTAGCTGTTGGTGAATGAAGTGGTCACTCCAGCGGCGCGATCTACACGAGTGAAGTCGTTATCAGAGTTCCACACGAAGTAATCCATGAGCGGGGTATCAGACGACGACACTTGTTTGGTGTCTTCGTAACGCAAGCCAGTCAATACTTCAACTTCGAAACCACCCAGCTTACCCGGGGTGCTTAATTGTACATAGAAAGCATCAGTGTCTTCCTGAATGTCGTTGTTGCTCTTGCTGTTGCGAACGCCACCCAGTTGAGTATCTTCAACACCGATATAGGCTTTTTGTGGCCCGTTGTAGTGGCTAACAAGGAAATTGGCAAGATCACGAGCATCAGCACGGAAGCCAATTGCAGGTGAGCTACCAGTATTGAAGTCATCGAACTCACCAGCAACATTAAATTCCTCGAACGAGCCAGCTGGGAACTCACCAGGCGCAGATGCACCCCAACCACCTAACACTTGGTTGTTGTTACCGTTGTAGCTGATGGTGTTTGAACCCATCTCGCGACGCTCGATACCAAAGTCAAAACGACCTTCGTCAAACTTCCAGGACGCATCCACTTTCGCTTGAGTTACATCGGACAATTGTTCAGCAGAGAATACGCGCATTACTGAAGAGCTCAGGTCACCTTCTTCCAACGCACCGTTGCCATTACTGACGATGCTGTCATCCAGGGTGTGAGTCCAGCTTGGTAAATCTCTACCCGCAAACTCCCAGGATGCGCCAGTTTTGATGGGTGCGCCAACGCCCACATCCAATTCACCAGCGTAACCTGGACCTTTAGGAATACTTTCAAGCTCTGAATCATGCAGGTCTACATTTACGGTCAACTGATCGTTAACAGCCCAGTCAACATTTAGACCAATAGAATCCAAAGTGTCGTCTTGCGCGCGATACTGCTGCGAGAAACCTACGTCACGAGTACCGTTATAGCTTTCACGAATAATTTTTGGGGTTGCAATCGCAGAGTTATCAAACTCTACAAACGTCAGGTTTCCACCGTTTTGAACCCAGGTAGTTACTTCCCCACGATTCTCGGTTCTGCTGTTCTCGGCGAATGTGTAGTCCAGAGTTGCCGTCAGATCTTCAATTGGTCTGAATTGCAAAGTTAACTGCGCGTTGGTGCGCTCACGTTGCTGATCAGAGAACGCGTAGCGAATGTCGTTTGGACGAGAATAAAGTTGGCCGACTTCTGGCTCGTTTTGGAAAATTGCTGCAGACGCAGGACGATCATAAATCGTTGCTGAATCACCACCGCCCCACTCAGCCACACGCCAGTCGTTAACTGTCGCACCGGTAAAACCAGAATCACGCTCTTGATAACTTGCGCTCAATGAAACGCCAAACATTTCAGAATCATCCGCCCAGCTCACCAAGCCTGATACTTCCGGAGTTATATCGTCACCAGTACGGTTGGTGGTATCCATCACTGCTTTACCACCCACAGTGGCTTTAAAACCAGCAGTGTCCAGTGGACGAGCAGTTTTAATGTTTACAGACGCACCCATGCCGCCTGCAGCGACGTTTGCTTTACCTGTTTTGAAAACTTCTACGCCCGAAACAGATTCGGAGGCCAAGTTTGCGAAGTCAAATGCGCGCGAGTTACCGCCGCGAGTTTGTGAGTCTGCACCTGAACTACCACCGTAGGCACTGCCAGTTGGCATAGTTCTTCCGTTCAGAGTCACCATGTTGTAGTCGGGACCAAAACCACGAACAGTGATGCGCGAGCCTTCACCGTTGTTACGGTCAATAGAAACGCCGGTGATACGCTGCAGAGATTCTGCAAGGTTGGTATCCGGGAATTTACCCATGTCTTCAGCGCTAATCGCGTCTACGACACCCGAAGAATTACGTTTTACATCCATCGCACGCTCTAAAGACGCACGAATACCAGTCACCATTACCTCTTCAACCGAACCATCGTCTTGCGCGAAAGCAAAGCCGCTCAACGCCGATGAAGCAATAACTGTGGCCAGCATGGTTTTATTGAAACTGACTTTTCTACTCATGGAGCTCTCCTTAATTGGATTAATTATGCTCAGGATTTTTTTATGGTTAACGCATAAACCAAACCCGCTCTCACGTTGGGTGAGATGAGAATTTGGTTATCACCTTGTTAGCAAGATGAACAGGTCACACCAGGCCTTGTCGCCTGCCTCCACACTTACCAGTTGCTGTTATTGTGATTCTGAATGAGACATAGCCCGCAACTGGCATTGTTGGATACAAGTATCATATGTTCAGATTGACTACAAGAAATTGAGACGGCAGCCAAAACTATTTAGAGAGACTGTTACTCAACACCACACATTGGCACAAAAATCAGCCAGCAGTAGCAGCAAGGAAACACACTTTTATTAGCGAAACAGGAATTAGCAGGAAAAATGCTTTCCCCAATGGACTATAGAAGACTGGGGGGCATCACTTAGAATTATTTTCCATTAATAAAAACACTTTTATTAATGCTTTTTGCGGGAGCAAAGCTCACCCGATCATTGATCGGGCGATTTAAAGGGCAGGATATTGATAACCTGGACTGCGTCGCGCTTGTCTTCTTCAGTTTGGTTGACCCGGGTTTCCAGTTCGCGCGCTACCGGCTTGAAGTGCATTTCATCCTTGTAACCGCAAGCAACACACTCGCGGTAATCTTTGCCATCCTCGCTGTAGACCACCAGTTTATCCATCTCCGAGCAGCGCGGGCATACGGCACCCGCGACAAACCGGCGTTTGCTGCTATAGACCATCAGGCTGCCACCTCCGCTGAAGTGTTAGCGGGCGCGATACCCGAGTGGCGCAGGAGTGCATCGATTTGCGGCTCGCGTCCACGGAAATTTTTAAACAATTCCATGGGCGCACGACTGCCACCCTGCTGCAGGATTTCCTGAAGAAAACTTGCACCTGTTTGCGCATTAAAAATACCTTCCTCTTCAAAGCGCGAATAAGCATCAGCCGATAAGACCTCTGCCCACTTATAGCTGTAGTAACCCGCTGCATAACCGCCAGCAAAAATATGGCTAAAACTGTTTTCAAAACGATTGAACACCGGCGGCCTGATCACCGCAACCAGATCGCGAACTTCATTTAACACCTGCTGTGCAGATTTTGGCGCGGCCGTGTTGTATTCCGCGTGCAAGCGGAAATCGAATAGCGAAAATTCCAACTGGCGAATCATTTGCAAACCGGATTGGAAATTTTTAGCAGCGAGCATCTTATCCAGCAAGCGTTGCGGTAATGGCTCGCCAGTTTGATAGTGGCCAGAAATCAATGGAATTGCCTCTGGCTCCCAACACCAGTTCTCCATAAATTGACTAGGCAGTTCCACCGCGTCCCAGGCTACACCATTAATACCGCTTACGGCCGCCACATCAATTTGCGTAAGCATATGGTGTAAGCCATGACCAAATTCATGAAACAAGGTGGTCACTTCATCGTGGGTTAACAGCGACGGAGTTTCACCCACCGGTGGAGTAAAGTTGCAGGTTAAAAAAGCAACGGGCAATTGTAACCCGGTGGATGTTTTACGTCGCACGCGGCAATCCGCCATCCAGGCACCGCCTTTTTTCTTGTCGCGTGCAAACAGGTCGAGGTAAAAACTCGCAACCTGTTTGCCATTTTTTTCGATATGAAAAAAGCGCACATCCGGATGATAAGTATCAAATTCAGCGATTTGTTGTACTTGAATACCGAACAAACGTTGCACCACCTCAAACATACCAGAAATCACTTTTTCCGCCGGAAAATAGGGGCGTAATTCCTCCTGCGATACCGAATATTTTTCTACGCGCAATTTTTCGCTGTAGTAAGTACTGTCCCAGGATTGTAAATCCACGCAGCCTTGCGCGGCGGCAAATGCACACAATTCAGCATAATCCCGCTCAGCAAAGGGTTTGGATTTTTGCGCGAGTTCATTCAAAAATTGCAATACTTGCGCGGGTGATTCCGCCATTTTGCTGGCCAGCGAGCGCTCGGCATAATTCGCAAAACCCAACAGTTGAGCCAACTCATGACGCAACGCGAGTGTCTCAGCAATCAGCGCACTATTATCAAATTCAGCCGCTGAAGAGCCGTCCGCTTTTTTTCCGGCCGCTGATGCACGTGTTACATAAGCAGTATAAATTTCTTCGCGCAATGCGCGATTATCCGCGTACATAATCACGGCGTAATAGGAGGGAAAATCGAGCGTGACCACATAGCCCGGCAGTTTTTTTTGTGCGGCGGCCTGTGCCGCTTGTGCCAGTGCCGATTCAGGCAAGCCCGCCAGCGCATCCGCATTATCAAATTGTTTATACCAAGCCTGGGTTGCATCCAGGACATTATTGGAAAATTGGGTGGACAACTCTGACAAACGCTTTTGAATTTCACCGAAACGTTTTTTATCGGCGTCATTTAACGCAACACCGCCCAAACGAAAATCGCGTAGCGCATTACTGATAGTTTGTTGTTGCGCCTGGGACAACTGCGCAAATTCGCTACTATCAGCAAGCTGCTGATACGCCTGATACAAGGCTTCGTTTTGACTAAATTCGGTTGAATAATCAGTCAGTAAGGCGATGCTTTCGGTATAGGCTTTGCGCAATTCATCGCTATTGGCTACCGAATTCAAATGACTGACCGGCGCCCAAGCCTGATCCAACTTATCGCCCTGATCTTCAATAGGTGCAATCAGATTGTTCCAGGTAGGGACGGAAAGCCCCTCCAGCAGGGATTTTAATTGGGCGCGGCCATCATCGATTAACTGGCGCACCGCTGGCTCTACCTGTTCGGCACGAATGGAGGAAAAAGGGGGCAGGGTATGAGCAGCAAGCAGGGGATTGGTCATGCAATAACTCCGTCAGGCGAAAATCAAACGCGGTTTCGCGTATCATACACCCAAGATTGTATGGGTTTTCGAGGAATTATTTATGGGCGCAATAAGAAGTTTCCAAGGTCATACACCGCGTTTGGGCGAGCGGGTTTTTGTGGATGAATCCGCCGTGGTGATCGGCGATGTGGAACTGGGGGATGACGCGTCCGTATGGCCCTGCGTAGTAATTCGCGGCGATATGCATCGCATCCGTATAGGCGCGCGCACCAGCGTGCAAGATGGCTCGGTGCTGCACATCACCCACGCGAGTAGTTACAACCCGGCTGGCCACCCACTGACGGTTGGCGATGATGTAACTGTGGGCCATTCGGTATGTCTGCATGGTTGCACTATTGGCAATCGCGTATTGATTGGTATTGGCTCGACTATTCTGGACGGCGCCATAGTGGAAGATGATGTGGTGATCGGCGCAGGGTCACTGGTGCCACCTGGCAAACGCCTTGAATCGGGCTTCATGTACATGGGTACACCAGTAAAACAAATTCGCCCGCTCAAAGATTCAGAGCGCAGCTTTTTTACTTACTCCGCCAATAATTATGTGAAATTAAAAAATGATTACCTTGGCGAAGCTAAATCTACGCAAGAGAATTCCAGCCTCGATTAATTAGTTAACGTTATTTTTATAAAGGATTTTTATGCCGAACTATTCGCTACCGGTAATCAACAGCGCAGATATTTTTCCCGTTCATAAAATTATTTGTATCGGCCGCAACTACGCTGAACACGCGCGCGAAATGGGTCACGATCCCGATCGCGAGCCACCCTTTTTCTTTTTTAAGCCGCAAAGTGCATTGGCGCAAAATGGCGATGATTTTTACTACCCGGATTTCTCCCATCAGGTTGAGCACGAACTTGAGTTGGTGGTGGCGATTGGCAAATCCGGCACAAAAATTTCGGCTACCGACGCTGCCGATTATGTATTTGGCTTTGCAGTAGGATTGGACATGACTTGCCGCGACTTACAAAAAGAAGCCAAAAAACTGGGTCGCCCCTGGGAACTCGGCAAAGGCTTTGATGGCTCCGCACCCTGCACCGCCATTCAGCGCGGCGGTCTTGATGACCTTGAGCAATTCGGTGATTTGGTGTTAACCCGAAACGGGAGAGAAGTACAACGTGGCAATTGGCGCGATATGGTTTGGTCAATTCCTGAATTAATCGCACAAGTTTCTCGCTATATAAAGCTGGAACCAGGCGATTTGATATTTACGGGCACACCTGCCGGGGTTGGGGCGGTAGAGGTAGGCGATCAACTGGAAGCTAGCTTGCAAGGCTTTTCGCAACACTTAACACTGCGTGTGGTAAGCGACGCGCAGTAGAAAACGCCATACATAGAAAAACAGGTGAAATATTTCCACCTGTTTTTTTCGTCATTTTTAGCGCAACAAACGAGCTAAATCTAGGGCAAATCAAACACCAGGGCTTTCACTGGCTGCTTGGTCGCATTTAATTGCAGCGCACTTATATCAGACAGTTTTGCACCATCCCCGGGCCTAACTGTTTCGCCAGCTATTTTTAATTCACCATCAATCACGTGAACGTAATAGTGACGTTTGGTACTGGTATTTAATTGTGCCGTCTCACTTGGCGCCAACAGCAATTGATAAACACGTGCATCCTGCTTAATCACCAAACTACCCGCTTCACCATCCGGACTTATCGCGAGGGTTAACCCCGGGTTGCTACCAAAATCTTTTTGCTGATAGCCGGGAGCTTCTCCGTACACACTTGGTTGAATCCAGATTTGCAAGAAATGTAATCCTTTCGTTCGCGAAGGATTAAATTCACTGTGGCGAATACCGCTGCCTGCAGACATCAACTGGAATTCACCAGCTGGCAAGGTTGCAACATTACCTTCGCTGTCTTTGTGGGCAATTTCACCATCCAGCACGTAACTGATAATTTCCATATCGCGATGACCGTGAGTATCGAAGCCCGCACCCGGAGTTACGCGATCATCGTTAATGACGCGCAGCGCTGAAAACCCCATGTGACGCTCATCGTAATAACTGCCGAACGAAAATGTGTGCTTGCTATCCAACCACCCGAAGTTAGCTCCACCGCGTTCATTGCTGCGTCTGATACTGATCATGATTCATCTCCGTTACTCGCTGCACGAACCTATTTCCGCGCAGCATTTTTTCATTTAACTATTGAACAATCTTTACCACTACCTACGGCGATTAGTGTTTGGCAATCAAGCTGTCTGCACTTGCACGGCCACCGCCGGAAATTAACAGTGACACCGCACCAGCCAGTAACGCCAAACCAAACTCATAACCGTTGTTGCTCATAAACAAACCGTTGTTGATATGCACCGACAAAATCGCCACCACCATGGTCACTGACAGAACCAACGCTGTTGGGCGAGTGAGCAGACCAAGGATCAGGAACAAACCGCCGAAAAACTCAGCTGAGCCTGCCAGGGCCGCCATTACCACACCAGGGCCAAGGCCTATTGAATCCATCCACTGTCCGGTACCTTGCAAACCGTATCCACCAAACCAGCCGAACAACTTCTGCGCGCCGTGGGCGGCGAAGATGATGCCCAAGGGTAAACGCAGGGCCAGTGGCGAAAAGCTGTTGTCAGTTGCCAATACTTTAGTAATTACGCTCATGATTATCTCCAAAAAATTTGAATGCTATCTACAGGGTTAGGATTTCTGGTTTGGCGCTTTGCATTTCGCTGTTCGCCTCACTTGTTGCCAGAATAGGCTTGTCATCGGCGATAAAAAAGCGGAAGATTTTGACCCATTAATTCAAATTTTTTGAACAACTGGAAAACAACCAAGCCATGCACCACGCCATCACCCTGGAAGCCTTGCGCGTACTGGATGCGATCGACCGTAAAGGTAGCTTTGGTGCCGCCGCTGACGCCCTGTTCAAGGTGCCTTCGGCGCTTTCCTACACTGTCCAAAAGCTTGAGACAGATCTCGGCATCAGTTTGTTTGATCGCAGCAAGCAGAAGGCGCAGCTGACTACCGCCGGACGCTTGTTGCTGGAACAGGGCCGTCAACTCTTGCAGGCGGCTAGCGCCATTGAAGAGGCGGTACAGCAGCTGGAGTCGGGCTGGGAAACCCAATTACGCATTGCCATTGACACTGTGCTGCCCCTTGCGCCCTTGCTCCAGCACATCAACGCATTCAATCAATTGGATAAGCGTGTGGCTATTACCATTCGCGAAGAAGTATTGGGCGGCACCTGGGATGCATTGATCGCCGAGCGCTGCGACCTGGCACTCGGTGCCAGCGGGGATTTACCCAAAGGGATTTTTGAGTATCGGTTGATGGGTGAAGTGGAGTTTGTATTTGCGGTTGCGCGTGAACATCCCCTGCGCTTTCACAATGGCCCCGTGGACGCTGCTGCCATAGCGGCATTTCCCACTATAGTGATTGCAGATTCATCGCTCACCACACCGGGGCGCTCATCGGGTTTATTGGAAAGCCGGCAAATAATTCGTGTCCCTAATGTCACCGCAAAAATTCAAGCCCAGATGATGGGCCTGGGAATTGGCTTTTTACCCAAGCATTTAATTCACAATGAAATTGCGCACGGGGATTTAGTTATTTTAGATTGCACAGTGCCGCGTCCGAATATTCCGCTCTACATGGCGTGGCGCAAAGATAATACGGGCAAAGCGCTGCAATGGTTTATCAATATATGCATGGGTGAAGTCTGGCTCCCACGTTCGCACCAGCCACGCTAAAACTGAAAATAAATAAACGGAATGGAAACGTTCCTCACCATAAAAATATCAATAAAACACAGCACCAATCCCATGCTAACGATGTAGGTCACCCACGAAATCCCTTGTTCCAAATTTTTGTCGATGACTTTATGGCGGTCCATATACATATAGACAACCGAGAAGCCGATAACCCCCAAAATTACGGCAGGCAAACTTTGCAACCTGAAGTTCCAGATAGCGAGAAAATCGCCCGCAACACTTAGTGACTGCTCAAAACTTGTCGCCCTGAAAGGTATCCATCCCACAAAAACACATAGAATAGTCGTCGCCCAACCTACAGCGATACCAATCTTCCCAGTAAAAAATAGCTTTATTTTTTCGCTGGCAATATCAACACTTAATTTGTGAATGCTTAATAGCAAACCATGCCACAAACCCCACAACGCAAAACCCCAGCTAGCACCATGCCATAACCCACCCAAAATCATCACGATAAGGAGGTTGCGATGAATTTTCCATGCGACAACTCGACTGCCCCCAAGTGGAATAAAAAGATAGTCCCGCAGCCAAGACGACAGAGAAATATGCCATTTCCGCCAAAATTTACTGATATTGGTGGCCAAATAGGGGCGATCAAAATTAATAGGTAATTGAATACCAAACAGGCGCGCGCAGCCACGTGCCATGTCTGTGTAGCCAGAAAAATCGAAATAGATTTGTAAACCGAAAGCAATCACGCCAGCCCAAACGCTAACACTAGTATCACCTGCAAAATATTGGTTGGCATAAACTGCAACAGAATCTGACAACACCAATTTCTTAAACAAGCCTTTAATAATTTGATAGCCCGACCATTGAATACTTGCCCGCGTTAACCGCCACGGCTGTTCCAGTTGAGGAAAGTAATCATGCGGACGAATAATGGGGCCTGCAATCAAGTGTGGGAAAAACGAGATAAACAAGGAAAAATTAAACAGACTTCGCTCTGCGCGAATGTCTTTTCGGTAGATATCCATTGCATACGCAATACCTTCAAATGTAAAAAAGCTGATCCCCACTGGAAGAACTATATTCAACACCAATGATTGTTCGGATAACCCAAATAGGGTGCCAAACGACTCAATAAAAAAATTGCAATATTTGAAAAAACCTAACAAGGAAAGATTAGCTGCGATAGCAACAATCAGGAATAGGCGCTTACGCCTTCCCTCAGTGCAATCAATTAAACGCCCCAAGTAATAATTGCCCAAGGTAGAACCACCCAAAAGCAATAGGAAATGCACATCCCAAAATGCATAAAAAATATAACTTGCAAGCAACAGAACAATTCGTGCGTTGCGTTGTTGTTGGGATGCAAAAAGTAATAGGGTAATAAAGAAAAACAACCAGTAGCTAAAAGTATCAAATTGCATAGCGCTTAATCTTCCAGCTGATTAACAATGGCAACGGCCAGGTATTCGGAGAACTGGCTTCTGCCCGCAGCATTAATATGCAAGTGGTCAAAAAAGTATTCCGGTTTCTCAAGGCGGGTTGCTACATCACTCGGAATAAGGTCAATGCTCCCTTTGTGATGCAGTGATGCCAAGCTGCCTTTTAAGCGCGAATCACAACCAAACTGATTGTGATAGGGACCTCGCGGGATCATAAATGCACCTAAATGAACTGCACTTTGCGAGTAATGCTCGCTAATTGCACCAAACCAACGAGAGTTGTAGCGAAAACTATGCAAATACTCCTTATTACATTTAGGCAATGCCTGAAAATACCACTCCATCCCCGGCCTTTGCCAATCTGCTAATTGCGGCAAAATTGAAGCACCATGTGTCAATTCAGCTACATTTGGAAGGCGCTCTGATCGGCCAGTGTAATCCGCGGCCCATTTTATATAATCCCTTCTCCAAAGCAGTACCTGTTGAATGCGCGCGCTCGGATTTTTTAGAAATTGCATCATATCTTTTTGCAATGGAGCAATTGGAAACAAAACATTTCGGTAAGCATCGACTGATTTTTTTTGATCATCAAATGAGGCAGGATACGTAGACAAATCACCCAGAGTGAGTATTGCCGCCAAATAAGCAGTATCTATGTCACGATCGTTATAATTCTCTTCAGCGGTATCACTATAGTTTTCCGCCATCAAGTAAACAGAATAAAATTTACTAGCGTCCTTATCGAGGTTCTTTAATACATAAAACCAAACTCTCGGTGTCGTGCCAGGAAGACCAAGAACGACAAAATTGTATTCATTGCTATTGATGACGCCATTAGCCAGCTTTGCTGAAAAGCCTTCGCCAATACGTGAATTACCAATAATAAGAATATTCTTTTTCTGTGGGCTCCATTGTTGCTGAACGGCTGATGCAGCCATCATGACAGTTCCCGCCGTCGATTGAGGCTCCAGCCACTGAGTATAAACATAACGAACGATTAGCTGACTAAATGCTAAAGGAATTGCCATTACAAAAAAAACAACCAAAATAAACTTGGCAAGACTTAGCTCATTGTTACTTTCCATTTTGCGATCACCAATTCCTAATCAACTCTATTTTTCTGAGACAGACAGCCTGTGTAATATTTACGGCAGAACTGCAATGAACGGGAGCTAACCATCAATTTACTTTCGACTTCCCCCATCGATTTATTACCAATGACAGATGGTGCTAAGCAAGAGCAACCTGCGTTAACCAGATAACGACCGCATAACGTACCGCCTTTCCTAAGACAACCAACGCTACAAACAACCTAAAAGATACACGCATAATGCCGGCAACAAACGTTAATGGATCACCGATTACCGGCACCCAGGCAAACAATAACGAAAACACTCCATACCGCTGAAAAAGCTGTTGCGCGCGAACCAGTTGTATTTGCTTTACCGGGAACCAGTGTTTTTCTTGCCACTGCAGACATTTTCCTCCCAAATACCAATTTATACAGGAACCAAGACTATTCCCTGTCGTTGCAACCAGCCACAATAGTAAAAGGGATTTTTCTTGGTAGACAAGCGCCGCTAGCAGCGCCTCTGACGAAAAGGGAAAAATAGTAGCCGCAATAATGGCCGCGAAAAATAGCGATAGGTAAGCCATAACACTACAATACCGCTATTAAAAAGACACCAGCCCTGCAAGCACCAAGGCAGAAGGTGTTACTATTTTTTTTCAGCAATTTGGCGACGCAACGCGGTAATAACTGGCACCACTTCCGGCCGAATTTGTCGCCACAAATAAAAAGCTTCTGCAGCCTGACCAATCAACATCCCCAGTCCATCGGCGACTTGGGTTGCGCCATGATTTTTTGCCCATTGCAGAAAAATTGTTGGCTCTGCGCCATACATCATGTCGTAACAACCGGCTGAGGCAGACAGTAGATTATCCGGCAGGGGTGGCAACTCGCCTTGTAAACTCGCCGAGGTTCCATTGATAACAATATCAAAATTATCGCCCGCTAACTGCTCAAAAGATTTAGCCTGAATATCACCGAGATCCAGGAAGTTTTTTGCCAATTCCTCTGCTTTACTCAGCGTGCGGTTAGCGATAGTGACGCGAGCCGGATTTTCCTCCAGCAATGGCTGCAAAATGCCACGCACAGCACCACCAGCACCAAGAATTAATACACGCTTCCCCTGAATTTCCCAGCCCAGGTTATGCATATCGTGAATCATGCCAATGCCATCGGTGTTATCGCCCAGAATAGTACCGTCACTCAGTAGCGCGAGCGTATTTACCGCGCCGGCACGCTCCGCACGCGGTGTGCGCTTCTGGGCAAAATTAAACGCGTTTAATTTGAAAGGCACGGTGATATTTAAGCCTTTGCCACCCTGCGCAAAAAAATTCTGTGCGGCCTGCTCAAACTCTCCTTCATTTACCAATTGTTTGGTGTAATGCATATCCTGACCCGTTTGCTCGGCAAACTGACGATGAATCACAGGCGATTTACTGTGATTAATGGGATTGCCAAATACGGCGTACAAATCTGTCATGAGAGTTCCACTTGATATCGAAATTTTATTGCCTTAATGCGCACAGGGTTATCGCAGAAAACTATTTCAACCAATCGCGATGCGGTAAAAATTTTTCGTAGAGCTCCGCTTCGGCGGTGCCTGCTGCAGGTTGCCAGTTGTACTCCCACCGCACCAGCGGCGGCAGCGACATTAAAATAGATTCGGTGCGGCCGCCAGTTTGTAAACCAAACAAAGTGCCACGATCATAAACCAAATTGAATTCCACATAGCGGCCACGACGATAGAGCTGGAATTCGCGCTCGCGTTCCGCAAATGCAGCACCTTTACGTGCATTTACAATCGGCACATAGGCTGGAATATAGCTGTCACCCACCGCTTGCATAAGTGCAAAACTGTGCTCGAAATTTTCCGCGTTGTAATCGTCAAAAAACAGTCCGCCAACGCCGCGCGCTTCACCGCGATGCTTCAGGAAAAAATAATCGTCGCACCATTTTTTGAATTTGGGGTAGAGATGCTCACCCAGCGGATCGCAGGCATTTTTGGCGGTTTGGTGCCAATGAATGACATCTTCCTCATTGCCGTAGTAGGGAGTCAGGTCATAGCCTCCACCAAACCACCACACAGGGGCAGCACCTTCTTTCTCAGCGATAAAAAAGCGGACATTGGCGTGGCTAGTGGGAACGTAGGGATTATGCGGATGAATGACCAGTGACACACCCATGGCTTCAAAGGAGCGCCCGGCCAACTCAGGGCGATGAGCAGTCGCCGACGCGGGCATCTGCGTGCCGTGGACATGAGAGAAATTAACGCCGCCTTTTTCAATCACCTTGCCATTGGTTAAAACGCGCGAACGACCACCACCACCTTCGGTGCGAATCCAACTGTCTTCAATAAATTCGGCACCGCCATCTTCGGCTGCCAGCGCCTGGCAAATGCGATCCTGTAGATTCAATAAATAAGCTTTTACGGCGGCTTTATCCGGCCCGGAAACGATTGTCATAGCAATGTCCTTAGACTGGGAAATAGAAAAGGCCGCCATTCTACGCGGCCTTGCGGTAAAGAGGAAAAGTTACCGAGGATTAACCGGGGCGAACTATTTCGCCGGTGAGCAAATCGCGAATCTCGGAGGGACTGGCTCGAGTGCCAACTTGCCCCGATGTAATTGCATCCAGCTGATTGCCAAAATAACGTCGCACCTGATCGATACTGCGCGCTGGATCCAAACCCGCCGGGTTACAAGAGGTAGAAACAATCGGCCCGCCGAACGCCCTCGACAAGCCCGCCGCAACCGGATGATCAGTCACCCGTAGTGCAACACTGGGAAACCTGCCGGTAATCCAGGGCGGCACCAGTCCGTTGTTGGGTACCAACCAGGTATAGGGACCAGGCCAGGAATTTTTCAATCGCTGACGCTGCAGATCATCCAGGTGAGACAACAAAGGTTCAAACATTCGGATATGCGCGGCCAGTAAAATTACTCCTTTTTCGACCGGGCGATCCTTGAGTTCCAGCAATTGCATAACTGCCATTTCGTCATGAGGGTTGCAACCCAAGCCCCAGACGGCCTCAGTAGGGTAGGCCACAACCCCACCCAAGCGCATTTGCCGGGCAGCGAACTGTACACGCGGATTGAGCGACCATTCAAACATGGACAATACCTTTAGTTTTTAAGCAGATAACCACTTTCGCCATTATCCCAGCTTAGCAGTTGAAGCGGCAGCCTCCGATTCGTATGTCATTGAATTAAATCCGTTGATAGCAGGCACCTATCTGCTGTACCAGACCTTTGATTTCCAGTGTTATCAGGCCAGCAGACAGACTGCCTATGTCGGCACCGGTACGCTCTGCCAATAAATCCAGCGATAAAGGATCAAAACCGAGCGCGTCCAGCAAGGCCTGTTCACTGGCATCCAGCACCGGGGCAACCTCATTGGTTTGCGGTTCATCAAACAGGGATCGCACGATTAAAGCGCGGCCAGCTTCATGACGCTTGTAGCTAATCAAACCGGCCAGTTGATCAACTATGTCCTGAGCCGTTTCTACCAGCGTAGCGCCTTGTCGAATCAACTGATGGCAACCCCGCGCCAACGGGTTGTGGATAGAACCGGGAATCGCAAAAACCTCGCGATCGTGCTGCAACGCGTAAGAAGCAGTGATTAGGGAACCACTTTGAACTGCTGCCTCAACTACCAAGACTCCGCCGCAAAGCCCACTGATTATTCGATTGCGCTGGGGAAAGTTAGCCGCTTGTGAACTAACTCCCAACGGAAACTCGCTCACCAGGGCTCCACCACTGTGCAAAATAGCCTGGGCTAACCCGCGATGACGGGCCGGGTAAATTAAATCTATACCGGTTCCCATCACTGCAATGGTTTTTCCACCAGCATTTAGCACCCCCTGATGAGCCGCCGCATCTATACCGAGCGCTAAACCACTGGTGATGGCAAAGCCACACTCAGCCAGGTAACGAGCAAAACGCTCAGCATTTTCTGTTCCGCCGGCCGTAGGATTACGACTACCAACTATGGCCACCTGCGGCAAACTCAGACAAGTGGGATCACCGCGCACAAATAATAAGGGGGGAGGCTTGGGGATTTCACGCAGCAAACGCGGGTAAAGTGGATCATCGAACGTTAAGCAATGCAGATCCGATTGACTGGCGATATAGGCGAGATCCTGCTCCAGCCTTCGGGTTAACAACGAGCCAGACCTGAACGCCAAAAGCGCCTCAAGCGCAGCGGGGCGCAAAAATGATTTTAGCGAAGTCGCCGGCTTATCCAGCAAGGTTTCAATATCTACGCCCTGTTCATATAGCTGCCAGTAAGTACCGGCACCGGTCTCAGGCAAACGCAGAAAGAGTAGGTGTTTGGCGAGGGAAGTATTCAGCAGAGTTTGCATTATTATCGTCCTTGAAAAGCAATCGCCCCGGAGCGGGGCGATTATTTGAGATCAATTAAGGATTTTTTACCTTGTCGTTTACTGCCAAGGCACGATCCGCTTCCAACACTAAACCAAAGCTTAGCTTTTCAAAGGTGCGGAAAACGATCAAGAGCCCCGCGCGCTCATCAGGAAGAGCAACCCTCCCGCCCTTGACCCGATCACGCACCACTTCACCGGTTTTATAAATAGCGAGCACGTTGCCAATCTGAAGACCTTCTCGCTCACCCCGGTTTATAATCACCACATTGAACTTACCCACTTGAGTGACACCACCTTCAACGGCAATAATTTGGGCATTGATATCATCATCCGGGGCACTCGGATAAAACATAGATTCAACCGCGCGGTCCTCGCTCGGTAACAACTGATCTCCGGGACGAACTTCTTCATAAGTACGAATTACATCAACACTTGCCACTTCACCGTCAACGTTATCAACAGCAACAGTACCAATGCCTTGCGCGTAAACCCCTAGCAATTCACGAGTAATGGGATCTTTGAACACCTGGCCTTTACGGTAGATTCCGTAATTGGAAATGCTGGAGTCAAAACTGCCACGCGCATACGCCTGATCACCCGCACCCACAATCACATGCTGTTGCTGACCTGCCAGCATGTAAGGTGCAGCTTCAAGTACTCCTGCCTCGACAATACGGCTGCGCGACAAAAACGCATCTATCTTGTCCAGCGGGATCGCCGTGATCGCCTCATCAGTTTTTTGCACCCGAATGCTAGGACTTAATTTGGTGGCACCATTGATACCCGCGCCTGCAGCACCGGGAACCATTTTTAGTGTGCGCTCCACAGTAAGACGCGGCTGACCATCAAGGTAAATAAGCTTGATCAGATCACCTGGAAATATCAGGTGTGGGTTTTCGATTTGGGGATTAACATGCCAAATCTCAGGCCAAAGCCATGGGCTGTTCAAAAAGGTGGCCGATATATCCCAAAGGGTATCGCCCTTTTTGACGGTATATTCGTCCGGATGCCCCTGTTTAAGCACTGAGTCATCAGCCCAGGTAAACAGGCTTAAAAGTGAAGCAGCGACGAACGCCAAAAGTATTTTTTTCATAGAAACCGATCCTGTTTTATTCGGTCCTGAGGCAGATAGACGTATAATGAAGTTATTAAAGCCCATGCTGTTTCCATTTGCACCGCATAAATCCTGTGCGATCATCATGTTAGCAGCGGTTATTACCTTTTTACTAGAAGTTTGTCACAAACACTATGGCCTTGTTACCTATCCTTGAATTTCCCGACCCACGCCTGCGCACTGTCGCCAAACCCGTCACACTTGTGGACGATAGCATCCGCAAACTGGTGGACGACATGTTTGAGACCATGTACGACGCCCCGGGTATCGGCTTAGCCGCCTCCCAAGTCAATGTGCATAAGCGCGTAGTAGTTATAGACGTGAGTGAGGATAAATCCCAGCCACTGGTGTTTATCAACCCTGAAATTGAGGTGTTGGACCCGGAAACCAGCGAATATGACGAGGGCTGCCTGTCGGTCCCGGGCTTTTACGAAACTGTGGTTCGCCCTGGCCATATCCGCGTCAAAGCGCTGGATCGCCAGGGCAACGCCTTTGAAATTGAACCCCAGGGCCTACTGGCAGTATGCATCCAGCACGAACTGGATCACCTGAACGGCAAGCTGTTTGTCGATCATATATCTCCGTTTAAGCGCTCGCGTATTCGCGCAAAACTGGAGAAAAAACACAAGGCGGACGCGCGTTAATACGCACACTGCCCACCAAGGCGCCCAGTGCGCCTTTTTTGTTTTTCGCGATTTCGCTTTTTACCCGTTGATAGGTCATTCATGAGCCAAGGTTTGCGCATCATTTTTGCTGGCACCCCGGATTTTGCCGCCGAACACCTGAAAACCCTGTTGGGCAGCCGCCATCAGGTCATTGCCGTCTACTCCCAACCGGATCGCCCGGCCGGCCGTGGCAAGAAACTCACCGCCAGCCCGGTGAAAGAAGTCGCTCTGGCGCACCAGATACCCGTTTATCAACCCTTAAACTTTAAATCGCCCGAGGCAGTGGCCGAGCTTGCCAGCCTTAACGCCGATTTAATGGTGGTGGTCGCCTATGGACTGATTTTGCCCAAGGTAATACTCGATACCCCGCGCCTCGGCTGTATCAATGTTCACGCATCGATTTTGCCGCGCTGGCGCGGTGCGGCGCCGATTCAGCGCGCCATTGAAGCGGGTGACAGCGAAACCGGCGTAACCATCATGCAGATGGACGTAGGTCTGGATACCGGGGACATGCTGATTAAAGCATTTTGCCCGATTTTGCGCGATGATACCGGCGGAAGCCTGCATGATAAGCTAATTAGTATTGGCAGCCCGGCGCTGCTGGAGGCCCTTGATCAAATCGAGGCGGGCGCCACCCAACCGCAAAAGCAGGACGACACCTTAAGCAACTACGCCCCCAAGCTCAGCAAAGAAGAAGCGGCACTCAACTGGCAGCTATCGGCTCAGGCGCTTGAGCGCAAAGTGCGCGCATTTAACCCCTTTCCCATTGCACACACCAAACCGGCGGGCACAGGCGATGACCAGCGTATTAGAGTCTGGGCGGCTGCAGCCGTCGATAAAACCACCGGCGTCACGCCCGGCTCCATCACCCACATTGGTACCGATGGACTTTGGGTGGCCTGCGCCCAAGGGCAGTTGGTGATCCAGGAACTGCAACTGCCCGGCAAGAAAGCGATGAGCGTCAATGACGTATTGCGCGGACATCCGGATTTATTTAAAGCCGGCGACCTGCTGGAGCAACCGGCATGCTGACAGTCCGCGCCGCCGCCGCCCAGGCTCTCGCGCAAATCCTGAACGCGAAAGGCTCGCTTTCAAGCCTATTGCCGTCCATTTCGCCGAAGATAGCCGACAATGACCGGGCCCTGCTGCAAGAGCTCTGCTTTGGCACCTGCCGCTACTACCCGCAACTCCAGGCCTACACCGAGTGCCTGCTGGATAAACCGCTGCGCGCCAAAGACAATGATGTTCAGGCTCTGCTGCTGCTCGGGCTTTATCAATTGCTCCACACCCGCATTCCCGACCACGCCGCCATTGGCGAAACCGTGGAGGTCGCACGCCTTATCAACAAACCCTGGGCGACCAAACTGATCAATGGCGTACTGCGCAGTTTCCAGCGCGATAGCACCAAAATTAACGAATTTCTGGCTCAAAATCGCGCCTTTACGAGCAATCATCCCGCCTGGATGGAAGCCATGATCAGCAAGTGCTGGCCGGAGCAATTCGACAGCCTGATTGCCGCCAACAACCAACACCCGCCATTTAGCTTGCGCCTCAACACCAAGAAGATCAGCCGAGCTGCCTATCTCGAGTTGCTGCAGGAGCATGGCATTGAGGCCGAGGCGACTCGCTACAGCCCCTACGGCATTACCCTCAACCATGCCTGCGACCCACGCAAACTGCCCCACTTTGCCGAGGGCTGGCTGAGCGTGCAGGACGAAGCGGCGCAATTGAGCGCCGATTTACTTGAATTATCGCCAAACTTGCGGGTATTGGACGCCTGCTGCGCCCCCGGCGGCAAAACCGGTCACCTGCTGGAACTCGAGTCTAACCTAGCGGTAACGGCGCTGGATGTAGAAGAGCGCCGCCTGCAGCGCGTCAGGGACAACCTCGACCGGCTAGATGTAAGCGCCCGGATAATCTGCGGCGACGGCACACGCCCACAGGATTGGTGGGATGGCGAATTATTTGACCGCATACTGCTCGACGCCCCCTGTTCGGCCACCGGCATTATCCGTCGCCACCCTGACATCAAGGTGCTGCGCACTCCCGAGGAGTTGGACAAGCTGGGCGAGTTACAACAACAGCTATTGAAAAGTCTCTGGCCGCTGCTTAAACCCGGAGGTGTGTTGCTCTATGCCACCTGCTCAATCATGCCCAAAGAAAATACCCGCGTCATCGAAGGGTTCATGGCGCGCAATAGAGACGCCAGCTGCGACCCGCTCGACGTAAGCTGGGGCCTGACTCAGACCTGCGGCCGTCAATTGCTGCCCCAATTGGATGGTCACGACGGTTTTTATTACGCGCGCCTGCGCAAAAGCATTTGATATACAACAAGCTGGTTCGACTAAGATGGCGGCAACATTGAGCCACAACCACTAGAATTAGCGAAGATTAGCAAGCTACCTACAACAGGGATTCTATGAAAATCATTATCCTCGGCGCCGGACAAGTTGGCGGCAGCCTGACCGAACATCTGGCCAGCGAATCCAATGACATTACCGTAGTAGATACCGACGAAGCACGTCTGCGCGAACTCCGCGACCGCCACGACATCAGCGTTGTTACCGGCGAAGGCTCTCACCCGGATGTGCTTGCTCAGGCAGGTGCAGAGGATGCGGATATGTTGGTGGCGGTAACCAGCGACGATGAAATCAATATGATCGCCTGTACCGTCGCTGAAAACCTGTTTCACACCCCCACCAAAATCGCCCGGGTGCGCGCCACCTCCTATCTCACCCATCAAAAACTGTTTGATTCACGCGCCATACCCATTGACGTATTAATTAGCCCGGAGCAGTTGGTATCCGAATACATCTTCCGTTTGTTGGAGCAGCCAGGAACCCTGCAGGTGGTGGATTTTGCCGAGGGCAAAGTGCAACTAGTGGCAGTGAAGGCCTACCATGGTGGCCCGTTGGTTGGCCAGGAGTTGCGTTTTTTGCGCGAACACATGCCCTCAGTAGATACACGAGTTGCAGCGATTTACCGACGCAATCGCGCCATAATGCCGACAGGAACCACGGTGATTGAAGCCGATGACGAGGTATTCTTTATCGCTGCCCGGGCCGATATTCGCGCGGTGATGAGCGAGCTGCGCCGGCTGGAAGTGGCGTACAAACGCATCACCATCGCCGGCGGTGGCAACATCGGTTTGCGACTAGCCAAGATGCTGGAAGGTAAGTACAACGTGCGCGTGATTGAGTACAACAAGCAACGCGCCATTCGCCTGTCGGAACAACTCGAACGTGCGATTGTGATTCAGGGCAGCGCCTCGGACAAAGACCTGCTAATGGAAGAGAGCATTGAAGATACCGATGTATTCCTCGCCCTGACCAATGACGATGAAGCCAATATCATGTCATCCATGCTCGCCAAGCGCTTGGGGGCACGCAAGGTGATGACACTCATCAACAACCCCGCCTACGTAGATGTAGTGCAGGGCGGCGATATTGACATTGCTATATCCCCGCAAACCACCACTATCGGCAGCCTGCTCACCCATGTACGCCGCGGCGACATAGTAAACGTACACTCACTGCGCCGGGGCGCAGCCGAAGCCATTGAAATCATCGCCCACGGCGACGCCAAATCCTCCAAAGTAGTGGGCAAAGCGCTGGAAGATATAGATCTGCCCGAAGGCGCCAATATCGGTGCGATAGTGCGCCAGGGGCCGGACGGCGATGAAGTGGTCATCGCACACGATGACGTGGTCGTGCAGTCGGGCGACCATGTGATTATTTTCTTACTACAGAAAAAACATATCCGCGACGTGGAAAAATTATTCCAGGTAGGTTTCAGCTTCTTCTAGCAGTTTAGTTCAGCCACTTTAGGCGCTCACCTAAAGTGGCGAGCCTCAACTCCCGCCAATCCCCTAGCATCCGCGCACCAGTCATCGACTGGAAAACAACAGCGACAGGGGATTCACAATGAACATAAAAACTATCTTCACCGTTTCCGCACTCAGTCTGGGCTTACTCGCCGGCTGTGGCGGTGGTGGCAACGGCAATAGCAACAAAAGCTCATCCACACCGACAACATCGAGCCAGCCCGCAGCAAGCAGTTTGGCGGCCAGTAGCCTGCAAAGTAGCGCCACCTCTTCAGCCGCTTTTAACGGGCTGGTGATTGAAGCCGAAGACTACTTGCGTTTTTACGACACCACGCCTGGCAATACCACCAACGAATACCGCCAGGATGCAGTGGATATTGAAAAAACCAGTGACCAGGGTGGCGGTTACAACATCGGCTATATCGATGCGGGCGACTGGCTGGAGTTCAGTCTGGAAGTAACTACCCCGGGCAAATTCTCGATCGAAAGTCGCGTAGCCAGCGCACAGAGCGGCGGCGCCTTGTTACTGGAGATAGATGGCAAAGCAGCAGCGGAACAGATCGCCGTTAGCGCGACCGGCGACTGGCAAACCTGGGCAAGCATTAACACCGCTATTGGCGACCTTGCCGTCGGAAACTATGCACTTTGCATCCAGATGAAAAGCGGCCCATTCAACCTCAACTGGTTGAAGCTAACGTCCGCCAATGGCGGCGTAGTTGCACTCGGCAAAACTCCTAAAGGTGCAGAAAGCAGTTGTATTCACCCTGTTGAACCACCCAAGGTAGCTGTTCCGGATCGTATCAAGCTCAACCAACTGGGCTTTACTCCCAATGCGGAAAAACTGGCAGTAGTGCCTGCCGTTGATGCCACCCGCTTTACGGTAGTTAAGGCGGGAACTGGTGAGCAAGTTCTGAGCGGCGACCTGAGCGCAGGTGCAATTTGGGAGCCTGCGCTGGAATCGGTAAAGCTGGCGGATTTATCCAGCCTGAGCAGCGCAGGCGACTATGAACTGCGAGTTGCCGGCGTGGCCGAGGCCGCAAAATTCAGTATTGCCACCAATGCCTACGACGCCGTGAATGCCGCCGCACTCAAAGCCTATTACTTCAATCGCGCCAGTACCGAGTTACTGGAAGCCAATGCCGGCATCTATAAACGTGCCGCCGGGCATCCGGATACACACGTACTTATCCACGCCTCGGCGGCCGACGCCAAACGTCCAGAAGGCACAGTCGTTAGCGCCGCCAAAGGCTGGTATGACGCCGGCGACTACAACAAATATATCGTCAACTCCGGCATAACTACCTACACGTTGCTTGCCGCCTTTCAGCGCTTTCCCACTTTTTTCACAGCTCAATCACTGAACATCCCTGAATCCGCTGATGCCGTCCCCGATATTCTCAACGAGGTCATGTGGAATCTGGAATGGATGCTGGCCATGCAGGATCCGAATGATGGTGGTGTCTACCACAAGCTGACCAGCAAGGGCTTTAATGGCTTTGAAATGCCGGAGACCGATAAATCCGAGCGCTATTTAGTACAGAAAACTACTGCGGCAACCCTCGATTTCGCCGCCGTGATGGCCGCTGCCAGCCGCATTTACCGCAACTATGAAAGCCAATACCCCGGCAAGTCCGCGCAGATGCTCGCCGCCGCAAAATCAGCATGGACATGGGCCAACGCCAACCCTGCCATTTACTACAGCCAACCAAGCGACATTCAAACTGGCGCCTATGGCGATAACAATGTCAGCGATGAGTTCTTCTGGGCCGGCTCAGAGCTTTATATCACCACCGCTGACAACAACTATTACACCGGTTTGAATACGACTGAAAATGCGGATGTCCCTGGTTGGGGCGGGGTAAAAAGCCTGGGCTGGATTTCACTGGCACAAAATCTGAACTCGCTCACCAGCGCGGCCGATGAAGCACTGATCAAAAATCGCCTCGATACGCTGGCAACGGGGATTGCTTCCAAAAAAGCCACCTCACCTTACGGTGTTTCGCTGGAAACCGGCGACTTCTTCTGGGGCAGCAACTCGGGCGCGCTCAATCAAGCGATGATGTTACTTGAGGCGTATCAATTGGATACCAGCAAAATCGCCTATCGCAACGCCGCCCAAGCCCTGTTCGACTACGTCCTCGGGCGCAACGCTACCGATTATTCGTTTGTGACCGGGTTTGGGGTTAAGTCGCCTCTTAATATTCATCACCGCCCTTCCGGTGGCGATGGCATAGCCGCGCCAATCCCCGGTTTTATTGTTGGCGGCCCGCACCCGGACCACTACAACGATTGCGGTAGTTATCCCTCTCCACTGCCGGCGAAATCCTTTGTGGATGAGCAGTGCAGCTATTCCACCAACGAGATTGCAATCAACTGGAATGCGCCTCTGGTGTACGTCTCAGCGGCCCTGCAAGTACTAGCACCCTAAGAGAACGGCCGCTACCGGGACAACTACGGTAGCGGTCTTTCAAATTAGCTTCGCGTATGTAAATACCAAACAATCGCTTATGATGCGGTTCCGTTCACGATCAACCCGGCACAACCATACCGGCGAACCCGCACAGGAGCACCTCATGGCAAATGTTAAGACCCAACTCGTTGTACTCGGCAGCGGCCCCGGTGGCTATTCTGCTGCTTTTCGCGCTGCTGACCTCGGTCTGGAAGTTACCTTGGTAGAGCGCTACTCCAGCCTGGGCGGTGTCTGCCTGAATGTGGGCTGCATTCCCTCCAAGGCACTACTGCATGTAGCCGAAGTGATCAATGAAACCAAACACGCGGACAATCTCGGCCTGAGCATTGGCCCGGTCACCCACGATCTGGACAAAGTTCGCGCCTACAAGGATTCCGTGGTCAACAAACTGGTTTCCGGTGTGGGCGCCATGGCCAAAGGCCGCAAGGTGCAAGTCGTGGAAGGCTATGGCAGTTTCACTGGTCCCAATCAGTTGCAGGTAGAGAAAAACGGTGAAATCACCCTGATTGACTTTGATAACGCCATTATCGCCGCCGGTTCCCGCAGTGTGAAACTGCCTTTTATCCCCGAAGATCCGCGTATTTTCGATTCCACCGGCGCCCTCGAATTGCGTTCCGTTCCCGGCCGTTTATTGGTGATTGGCGGAGGGATTATTGGCCTGGAGATGGCCACCGTTTACGAAGCCCTGGGCAGCAAAGTGACCGTGGTGGAATTTGCCGACCAGTTGGTACCTGCGGCAGATAAGGACCTGATCGCCGTCTACAACAAGTACAACAAAGGCCGCTTTGAAGTGCTGCTCTCCACCAAAGTGGAAGCGGTAACGGCTAAACCAGAGGCAATCGAAGTAGCCTTTAGCGGCGCCCAAGCACCCGCAACCCCGCTACCATTTGATGCCGTGTTAGTTGCGGTGGGCCGCAGCCCAAACGGCAAATTGATCGGTGCGGACAAAGCCGGTGTAAATGTGGATGAGCGAGGCTTTATTGCGGTAAACGAATACCTGCAAACCAACGTGCCGCACATTTACGCGATCGGCGATATTATCGGCCAGCCCATGCTCGCCCACAAAGCGACTCATGAAGGTCACGCCGCCGCCGAGGGTGTTGCTGGCCATCCACACAAGTTCGAACCCATGGCGATACCATCAATCGCCTACACCAGCCCGGAAATTGCCTGGGTTGGCCTGACCGAAAAAGAAGCCCAGCAAAAAGGCATCAACTTCAAAACTGCGGTATTCCCCTGGAGCGCCAGCGGCCGCGCTATTGCCGCGGACCGCAGCGAAGGTAAAACCAAACTCATCTACGATGCCACTACCGATCGCCTGCTGGGCGCTGCCTTGGTGGGTGTTCATGCCGGAGAACTGTTGGGTGAACTGACGCTCGCGCTAGAGTTTGGGGCCAGCGTGGAAGATATAGCCCTGACCATCCACGCCCACCCAACCCTGCATGAATCGGTTGGTCTCGCGGCGGAATTGGGTGCGGGCACCATTACCGATTTGCCCAATCCCAAGGCGATTAAAAAATAATTGTTAGACAAGTGTTAAATAATAAAAAGGCCGACCAGTAGTGACTGGTCGGCCTTTTTTTGTTGCACATCGAAAAAACTTATTTCAGTGCGACCGGTTTTTCTGTTTTTACCGGCATACATTTGTCCAGGAATGCATCCATCGCACGGAAGGCATCCATGCGGTTTTTCTCGTTCAGCAAAAAATGATCTTCACTCGGCAACTCGACAAAGGTCACATCTTTATTGGCCTTTAACAACGCATCGCGCATTTGGTAGCTATGCTTTATTTCTATTTGACGGTCATCAGTGCCATGAATTAACAGAACCGGGACTTTAATTTTTTCAGCGAAATTTACAGGCGATATAGATTTTAAAGTGCCATTGTCGTTTCCGATTAAGTGATCAGCAGAATTGTAACCACTGGTAGAATCTCGGCGCTCTTTAACAAAGTCGTAGACATTACTTAGCCCATTTACACTGATAGAGCAACGATAGAAGTCTGGAGTTTTAACAACCCCCATTAGCGCCGCATAACCGCCATAATTTTCACCAACGATACCAATAGCATTTGGATCAGAGATACCTTCTTCGATTAATTTCTTTGCACCATCCTCAATATCATCCTGCATTGATTTTCCCCAACTTTGTAATCCCGCATCACGAAATGAAAAGCCTAAACCATCTGACCCTCGAAAATTCATCTGTAATACTGCATATCCTTTATTAGCAAAAAACTGCGTCCAGTAATCGAACGATTCGCTGTCTCTTGCCCAAGGACCACCATGGGGAAACATTAAGGTCGGCAATTTTTTTTGCGCCCCTGTTCGTGGAAGAGTTAAATAAGCCTCTATTTTCAACCCATCACGCGCCTTGTATTCTAAACGCTGTGTTTTTGCCATTAGATCAGGTACTAACTTCTTATACCTGTATGCAATAGCATCCAGTTTTACTGGCTGGCGTTGCCCAATATAATATGTGCCGGAGTCCTGACTATTAAATGAAAACACCAAATAACTTGATAGGTCCGGGGTGAAACCGTAAATATAATTCCTTTTATTGTCCAATGCCTTGTCAATCTTAATCTTCAACTTTTCCAATTCAGGATCAAAGAAATGAGTTCCGCCCGTTTCTTTACTATCTATCCCTATTACCTCACCACTGACGGGAGAATACACCAACCCCCCCTGAATGTCGTAATCGGGATTCGACAATTTAAGTTTTTTGACCAAAGCTGGGTCTTTCAAGTTAACTTCGAATAAAGCCTCCTTGTCATTTTCATAGGCTGTTACATAAAGCAAATCAGGATTTGACCCAAAACCGACTGGATTAACTTTATCTTCGGAAAAATTTTTGAATGTCCAAAGATCTTTCCACTTGTTTGATTCGGCAGCCTTATGACGGATTGTCCAAATTCCCTTGTTCGCGTCAAAGTGAATCGCTAAACGAACATTCTGCTGTTTATCTAGAATCCAGTTACGAACATTTTCTTCCGCTGGATGATAGAGCGTAGCCTTCTGAGTTTTAATATTGACTTTGTAT
>JACCDS010053197.1_pt1 | contig 27872 bp, 19 predicted proteins | sample 7446441 | NCBI WGS metagenome assembly JACCDS01 (sample SAMN15323445, study PRJNA562643) | freshwater metagenome | isolation source: river surface water | place: USA:Blue River Watershed | collected 2017-08-17 | reverse complement strand
TGTAAATTTCAATACTGCCGAAATTTCTAGTTCAATACACCGGAAGGTCAATAATTTTGTCTCTTAATTAAGGAAAGTAAGACGCGAAATTTCCAATTAAATACCTGATTTAGGATCAATTGATCAGGGGTTTTTTTCCACGGAGATCCGCGTGAAAAAAGAAGCTCACGCAGATTTTCGCAGAAAGGGGAGCGCAGATTTCTTAATTAGAGGGATAGGTTCAGCACCAATTAATCAGCGGATTTTTCCGTGTAGATCCGCGTGAAAAAAAAGGGTTTCACGCAGATTCACGCGGATAGGGTAGCGCAGATTTCTTATTTAGAGGGATAGGTTCAGCACCAATTGATCAGCGGTTTTTTCCGTGTAGATCTGCGTGAAAAAAGAAGCTCACGCAGATTCACGCAGAACAGGTAGCGCAGATTGCTTAATTGACTTGCAGGATTTAGCACCAATTGATCAGCGGTTTTTTTCCGTGTAGATCCGCGTGAAAAAAAAGGGTTTCACGCAGATTGCCCTTGTAAATCCACGTGAAAAAAAGACTACTTTTTAGCTAGCCTGTGGAAAACTTCCAGGTACTGTTCGGTGACGCGATCCCAGGAATATTTTTCAGTTAGGCCTTGCCGCGCAGTTTTACGGAGGGTATCCATTTGGAGGGCTTCAGCTTCTGCCTGTTCAACCAGGGTTTTTACTCCTTCGGCTGTTTTTTCGAAATACCAACCGTGTTTTCCATTTTGAAGCATCTCCTGGTTAAAGGGAGTGTTTAAGGCTAGAATGGCGCAGCCATAACCCAAGGCTTTGAGCATGGCTGGGTTGGTTCCCCCGAATTCATGTCCATGAAAATACGCGTAACAATGTGAATAGAGGGAAGCGAGCACCAACGGATCGGTTACATAGCCGGTAAACAAGACCCGTGGTCCTTCCAGCTGCTTCACATGCTGAGCCCATGCATCCGAAAAAGGAGCATCTCCTACCACCACGAGTGTTTTTTTGGATCCAGATTGTAGAAATCCAGAGATAATCAGGTCGGCATTGTTGTCCGGAATCAAGCGCCCTACAATTAGGTAATACTCCCGAGAGGAGAGGTTCCAGCGCTGCAAGGATTCATCGGAAACATCATCCCTTGGATTCGCCCCGTAGGCAATGACCACAGAATCTTTCTTGAAAAGTTCCAGGTATACCCGCCGCATCTCATCCGAATCGTTGATGATCTGGTCGAAGGATTGGGTTGCCATTTTGGAGGCCCACTTAAAATACCGAGACCCCCAACCCTTCCACTTGGGCCTAAGCCATTCGAGACCATCGACATTGATGGCGTTGGGTTTCCCAAAAATCCGAGCAAGCCAACCGAAGGGGCCATTGCCCGAATTGACTACGAAAATCACATCTACATCTGAGAAGCAGGCGTGCAACATGGAGAAAAAAGTATGGCTCAACTGGGTGAGGCTTTTGGTTTCGATAGCTGGCGTGTAAATACACTCAATGCCGTTGACAAATCGAGGTCGGGAGGGGAACAGGTTGCGGTGGTTGTAAACCCGCACCTGTACACCTTTGGCCTGCAAGCGCTCTCCAAGTTCCTTGACAAGGGTATCGTAACCCCCATATACATAGGGATAGCCTTTGGCGCCCATGATGGCAACTTTTAGATCATTAGGTGATGGCTTGCTTCCCATTTAGGCACTCATTTTTCAATAAAGTCTACTCCAATCTTTTCAAAATTTTTAAGGTAACGATTCTCAGAAAAGCATTCGAAAATTCTTTTTCTTCCTTCTACCCCTATTTTTACTCTTTTCTGTCGGTTATCAATGACCAAATGTGAAAATGGCTGGAGCTATCTAAGCTAATTCTCTTTCACCATTTGGGTATTTTGTAATCGTATTCCGTTCTTATCTGCGGCAGTCTTTAAGGTCAATTCCGGTAAGTTTGGAGATGGCTTTGCCAAGAAAATCACCCATTCAAAATTTCTTTAAAGGCCTTTTCCAAAGATAGGAAAAACTTCTCCGCAGTAAATTGATCCAACCTGATTCTCCCTTTTTCACCCAATTCCTTTCTTAGATCAGGATCTTCCACCAAAAGCTTCATGGAATGAAAAAGTGCCTCGGTATCACTAGTTTCAAAAATCAAAGCGGCATCACCCGCCACTTCCATCAAAGCCCCCTGTCGTGAAATGATGACCGGCAGCCCAAAAGAAAACGCTTCCAAGACCGGCAATCCAAAGCCTTCATTTGCCGAAGGGAAAACATACCCCAAGGCATGTTGGAAATAAGAAGCGAGTTGATCTTGACTCACATATCCTGTGAAATCGACTTTATCAGACAATCCCAGGCTGGTGACCAATTCAACCAAATGATCGTAATCATCCAAAGTTTCTCTGGGGCCCCGTTGTCCTACCAAAACCAAACGGAGGTCTTCATAGCCTGCCAATCTTGTAAGGCTATCAAACGCTCTGATTAGTGTTCCCAAGTTTTTTCTTTTCTCCAATACCCCGACATGAAGAAAATAGCGTGTTTGTGTATTCGTTTTTAAATCCGATATGGCTAAGTTTTCCGAAAGCTCAGAAGCCTGATAAACCACCTTTATTGGAATAGATTTAAATGGAGGCAGTTCTTGTAACCGCATTTTGGAAAAATCGGTGATCGTGATGATCTCCCCGTTTTTTCGCAATCCTTTTTCTAAAAAATAGAGGTAATACTTCAACCAAAGACTTTGGTAATGTTCAGGGTTATCCCAAAAACACGTATCATGAACGACGGAAACTTTTTTTCCTTTTGCGAAAACAGGGCTTAAAATGTCAGGGCTGAAGACAATTGCTGCTTGGTGGTAATAAGAGAGTATCGGTAATGACACCTGTTTTCTGAAGAAATAAAGCAGCTGAAAAAGCAGGTTTTTCCACTTGGCTGTTTTTCCTCGAAAGAACTTATTTTGCTTTACTTTCTGATAATTTGGGCTGATGATATACTCAAATTCGGAGTTGCTTTTTTTGAGAATCTCATTGCAAAGGGTAACTATATAGGTTTTGATCCCTGTTTGTGCCACATACAGGTAAAATATATCCACCACTACTTTTGGCCTATGCTGCTCCATCTTTGATTTTGGAATATTCGTTCATGGCATAACCTACCATCCACCAAGTGATCCAATTTACATAAGCAAATAGCTCTGCGTTGGCCGTGAAAAGGGGAAATAAAAGGCCTGTTTTGACCGCTGCAGCTGTAAAAGCAAGCCGGGCCGTCATTACGTTTTCAGTAAGCCTGAAAACGCGAATAGACCGGCTAATCGAAAATCCCAAAATAAGTATGTATAAAAACATCCCTATAAATCCCAGCTGTACCCCATAAATTAGAAATTGGTTTTCCCCTCCGATCCGTACTTCATCGGTAACAGAACCGGAGTTGCCACTCATGGCCAATCCGACGCCGAAGGGATTTTCGATCATGGATTCAAGAGCGATTACCCATTCCACTACGTGGCCAACGCTTGATGCATTTTGGAAAGTTAGCGTATCGATCACAAAATAATAGAAGTCATCTGAGGCAAAAAATACAACGAAGATGACAAATGCAGTGACTAGACTGAAACCAAATAGGATCAACCGATAGAGTTTAAAAATCACTGCTATAAAAAACAGCATGATAAAAAACCCACCAAAAGCAGACCTTGAACTTGAGAAAAACAGGCTACCCATGGAGCATAGCATGACTACTAGATATGGAAATCCTTCCTCTCTTTTAGAAGTCAAAAACCAGATTAGCCCGGCTGCAAAACCTAAAAGCACTGAACTGGCCAACTCCAAAGGATCTGCAAAAAACGAGGCCAGTCTCTTGGTCAGTGCTTGGGTTTCAAATGTCCAAGATAACCCAAAATTGCCGGTTGGGTAAGTATCATTGATTACTTGATTGTAAAGCGCGTAGCCAGTGTGCTGCTGGATATGTGCCTGCAAGACAAACTGTTCCATTAGGTTGACGGCGAAGGCAAGGATGGCTACGATGAAAATCATGGAGAAAAACCGAGAGAGTTCCCGCTCATCAAACACCGTATTTCTCCCCAAAAAGTAAGCTAGACCAGGAAGCAACATCCCTTTGAAGTAGGCGGCCTTGGTAAGAAAGGGAACTTCGCCAATAGGCAGAATAAGGAAGCAAAACGCAATAATTAAAAAACTTCCCATCAACCAATCCGTGCTCTGGGGGCGAAAAGTATATTCTGCAGGCTTCTTTTGAAAGAGAATAGCCACCACCAAGGCGATGCCTACTACTCCATCTTTTAGCGCTTGAAAGACAGTCACCAACACCTCAGATCTGGTGTTGAGGTAGGTCAAACTCAAGTAGGTAATGTAGATCGGTAAAAAAGCGACCAAGAAAAAGATGAAATAAGTCCATTTCCCCTTTACAATCATCTCTTGTAAAGTCCAAAGGAAGCCCAAAATCAGCCCTATGGTCAGAATAAAAAATGCTACTGAAGCCATTTATTTTCCGAGTTATGTGGAGTAAAAAGACCTTCCCGTATTCCTTGGAAAACTGCCGATAGTTTTTGGAATCTCCCTCGAATCAGAAAGTAGACCGCCCAACTCAAAAATCGCAGCAAGTGATAGGGATATCCAAGTAGTATGGAATGCTGCCGCAGCAGAAAAAGCTGGTTTCTCACATTAAAATAAAATACACGCGGACTGAGTGTGCCTTCGGCGTGTTGTTTTTTGGAGGCAGCTCCCGCTTCGTGGTAGATGATCGAATTTTCAGCCAAGCCAATCGTAAATCCCGCTTTGCGAATTCGTAAACTCCATTCCACGTCCTCAAAATAAGCAAAATAGACTTCGTTAAGTAGCCCAGCTTTCTGTAAAGCGGCTCTAGAAAGCAGCATGCAGCAACCGGTAGCCCAATCTAGAGTTTTGGTCCGGACTTGATATTTTTCAAAAGGGACTCTGTCCCCCAAGGTGATTGCCCTTCCAAAAAGAGAATTCCATTTCCCTCCAGCGCTCCACAGCGTTTGTGGATCTTGGGCAAACAGGATGAGGGGCTGGGCTACACCCCGTTCAGCTTGATGTAGACAAATTTGGAGTTCTTTCAAAAAGGAAGGGGTAACTGTCGTATCGTTGTTGAGCAGTAAGACCTGTTCAAACCCTTGTTCCAAGGCATAGCGGATTCCTACATTATTTCCCCCAGTAAAGCCCAAGTTATCTTGGTTGGCGATTAGATGTACCTGTGGGAACAATGCTTTGAGTTGCTCTCCTTCTGAATTTTGGGAGCCATTATCCACCAAAATTACTTGAAAGGCAGGCTCTGTTACTTTCTCAAGAGAATCCAAGCAGGCTTTGGTATAGGCATAGCCATTCCAATTGACCAGGATGATTGCTACGGAAATCTCAGGAGTAGAAGCCATACAAGAGTTCTTTTTTGTGGCGATAGAGGAGATACAAGCAAATAAAGAAGACCATGAGCTCAGTGCTCAAGATTGCAATGCAGAGACCGGCTCCCCCATAAAAGTGGGTAAGTGCGGTTGAGACGCAGATCATGTAGGCACAAAACATCCAGCTGGCACGAAACAACAGGTCTCGGAGGTTGGTGACTAAGAGGATCATTATATTTCCCACATTGAGACAAGCCAAAAATGGAATTGCGGCAAGCAATTGGAGGTATTCAACTGCACCGTTAAGTTCTCCACGAGAAAGTACTTCAATGATCCAAGGGGCGGTCAGATAAGTTCCGATGCTGATCAACGCACCTATTGCCAGGGTGCCGAGATATACTTTCTTGAGAAAGGAGAAAAATGCGGGCTGGTCCGCTTGATAAAGCTTGGAGGAATTGGGAAAAATGGCTTGAATGATCAACGCAGGAAATAGTCTTAGGATCATGACCACGCGTTCTGCTAAACTGTACATACCTAATGTGGCCCCACTTGAAAAGAAGCTCAGAATGATGAGCCCTCCATTAATGGAAATATGGCTGGCAAGGTTGCTAAAAAATAGAAGCAGGTTGTCCTGAAGGCTTTTTAGGATCGAAGAAAATTGGGGACTAAAAAAGCGAATATCCAATACCACGTGAATGTAGCCAAGTAGGCACAAGTTTACTCCCAGACCAGAAATACCAAGTAGAAAATTGACCCAGAGACTTTGTGAGGGCTCCTGCACAAAAAGCACTAAGCCCATCAAAAAAAGAAGTTTGGAGAAAATTGTCGCTACTGAGACCAGCTTCATTTTTTCCATCCCTTGAAAAAACCAGAGTGGAAAGGCGGCTTCTGAAAAGAGTAGAAATACAGAGAATACTAAAACAGATTGGTACCCTTCGAATAGATTGAAACCGTAGGCTCCAATTAAAATGATGACTGTGGAAAAAAGAGCAAGGAGTAGTTTGGCTGAAAATACATTGGAGACCAACTGTGAGAGTTCTGCCTTATTGGATTGATTGAGGGCAACTTCTCTAGGGGCGCTCAGGTTGAACCCAAAGCCAACTAATATATTGAATACAATAATTACAGAGAGAGATAAGTTAACCCACCCAAACTGTTCCGCTCCAATACTTTGAATCAGAAGGGGCATGGAAATGATTGAAATCAAGACCGTTGAGGACTGGATCAGCGCCAGAAAAAGAAAGTTCTGAAGGGACTTGTTCCGGATAAAATTCCCAAAGGGGATCAACAGATTGATTTTTTCAAACATGGAAGCTTTGGTTTAGACTTCCTGCAAATGTTTTTGATAGATTCTTCTCAGATATAGGGAGCTAATGGCCAGAATACCGAAGAAAATGGCCCCATAAACCATCCCCTTCAACAAGCGGATTTCAGTTCGTTTTAAAGGCAGCTTGGGAGAATCGATCAATTGAATTAATGGGGTATTGATGCGGTGGTTGATTTTTGCCATCTCCAGATTTTTCACAATTTCTTCAAAAACTGCGGCACTGGTTTGAACATCTACTTGCTTGCGGCGTTCATTTACTGTGGCAGCATTCAGCAAAGGGTTGGCATTGGGGACGCGATCTTGTTCGGAAGCCAAGTTGCCAAGACTTGCATCAAGAATTGCCCGAACTGAATCTGCTTGAAGTTGTAAAATACGGAGGTTCTCCCCCGTTTTTTTTGTTTTAGTCTCCAAGTAAAAGGTATTCACCTTGCTCACTAGTGTTTCATTAAAAAGCTTTGCAAAAGCTTCGTCTTTGGAAGAAACATTCACCTGAATAATACTCAATTTTCGATCTGGCTTGACAACTTCGAGCTGTTTTTCTCGGATAAGCTTGGCGATTTCTTTGATCACTGAGTCCTGCTTCACGCCATGATTTTCTTTGGAAGCCGAAAATGTCAGGGTAGACAAATCGATGGTAGAGGCCCATTTATTTTCTAACTCTTCGAATTCAATAAATCGATCTACCAATAAACTTTCTTTGTCAAATGGACTCAAGAGGGTTTCTTCCAACATGCGGTCTGAGCGATACAGCTCCATGATGTTGTCCCCTTGAAAAAGGCCATTCGTACCCCCTATGCCACCCAAATTAACCCCAAGAAGGCTAGCGAGTCCTGACATTTGGCCAATACCACCCATTCCCTCTTCTTCCAAAACGAAAGAAGTTTCCGCGTGAAAAACAGGGTCTTTTAGTACTGAATAAACAGCTCCAAGCCCAGTTCCTACTACTAAAGAAAGGAATAGAAGTTTCCACTTGGAACGAAAAAAGCTTACCCAATCGATTAGGTTTTGCACCACCTCTTTCAAGGTGAACTGGGAGGGAGAAAAATGTGAGTTTCCGCTCATGGGTTTTACTGTTGGTTGATTTGAGAGAGTACCAAGGCCAAAGTGGCTAGCCCTGTGGTCACTCCTACTAAGTCACCTAAACGAAGGGGTATTTTAGGGCCTTTACTTGGAATGATCACTTCTGCTCCTGGTTCCACTGCTGGGTAGCTTCGAATTCCGAGAACTCCTTTTGTTCGTTTCACTGCCCCATTGGCATAGACTACATAGGTTTGCTTACGGTTGGCTCTTCTGTCAAACCCACCTGCACCATTGATGTAATACTGTAGCCCGCGGCCTTGCTCATGCCTTAAAGTAGTCGGATAGACTACATCACCACGCATACGAACTGTTTGCAACAGCTTTGGCACATTGAGAATATCGCCTTCCTCGAGTACCAAATCTTCCTCAGAACCAGGATTCGCAAGGATTTTTTCCAAATTGATAGCCACGGCTTCCGTTTCCTTAATTTTGACGGCTAATCCAGGGGTTTCAGCAGCAATTTGATCCAGCGATTCTCGTTTGGCATTATTCGCAGTGGAATCCGTTTTCGCCACTGTTTCCTTTGGAAGGTCTCTGAAAAGGCGAATAAGGAGTTCTTCCTGTGCTTCAGGGTTAGTTGGAGTCTCCCTAAGCAGCAGGCGTAGTGCTTCCAAATTTTTCTGTCTTCGCACTTGCTCCGACTCCGTGTTGAAGAACTCTGTTTTACGAATCAAGGTAGCGCCTTTGGTGTAGGCAAATTGGTTGACTCCTCCAGCTCTTTTTATCAAATCAGAGATCCGATCTACACTGGTTTGAATAGCAAAAATTCCAGGAGAATTGACCTGCCCTTCTACTGAAACGAGTCGCTGCATTGTAAAATTGGCTCGCTTTCGTACGATCACCTGATCGAAGGGCGCCAAGGAAATGGCATTCGGGTTGAAGGATAAGTCTGGATTGATGGAAGTGGTGATAATATCTGATAGCGTTCCTGAATCCGAATCTTCCAGCCTTCTGGCAATTTCAATGTCTTTGATGTTTGCAGACTCTTGCAAGCCACCAGCAATAAGAATCAACTCTTCAGGAGTCATTCCTGCGGAATAGGGATAGGTGCCCGGACGCTTCACTTCTCCGAGGATCTGGAGGTACCGTTCATTTTGTACATCATAAATACTTGAAATACGGATTACATCTTCACGTTGCAATACCACATCTGCTTGGCGCCCTTCTAATACCGCTTGAAGATTCACTTCCAATACTTCTGAACTTAGATCTCCTTTGGTTCGCAAGATGCTCGCCCGTTGGGTGTATGCATCACCTTTTAAGCCATCGGCATTTTTAATAAGTTGGGTTAGCGTAAGTCCTTCGGTTAAGGAGAAGATTCCTGGTCTGAAGACAGCACCTTTAATTTGAATGCGGTTGCTGTAGCGATCAATTATTCTGTATACTGAAATTTCATCGCCGCCCTTGAGGTTAAACAGCCCGAGTTGGTTGCTGTATACATCTGAAATGGAGCGTTGATTTCCGGTGATTCGTGATACAGAGATTCGGTCCTTAAAGGCCAAATCGGTAAATCCTCCTGCAAATCGAAGAACGTCCTCTAGGTTGTCCTCAGGTGTGACCTCAAAAAATAAGGGTCGCTTCACCTCCCCCATCACCTTTACTCGAGCAAGATAAGGGTTGACCAAGATCACATCTTGATCTTGGAGTTGTACATCCAAATTGGCTGTTCCATTGATGAGTAGATCATACACATCTATTTCAGCGATTTTTTTATTGTTGCGAATCAACTGGATAGCACGGAGAGTTCCCTTATCGGAAGGGCCTCCAGCCGCATAGAGCGCGTTGAAAACAGTCGAAAAGGCACTCAAGGTGAAGGTTCCAGGTAGGCGAACTTCATTCAAAATGTGGACCTTGATGGTTTTGACATTGCCCAGGGAGACTTGCAAAAATGTCTTTGGATTTGATCCAGTAAGTCCGGTGTAAAAGGTAGCCACTCGGTTTTTAATGATTCCTTCTGCAGCTTCAATGGTTTTTCCAGATACTGCAATCAAACCTATGTTATCTAGTAAAATAGCCCCTTCAGGGTTGACAGTAGCTTCGTAGTATTTTTCGGACTCTCCGTAAATATCCACATAGATTAGATCTCCAGGGCCAAGAATGTAATTTTTTGGTGTGGCCTGGTTTAGGCTTGGCTCAAAGCTTAGTTTTCGATTTTTTTGAAAAAATAACTTACTCCCAAAAAGCGTGGAATCCGCTTTTTCCTCTTCCATCAACTCCTGTGTTTCCATCAGTCCTCTAGTGATGTCGTTGAGGTCTATTTGTTCCCGAGCAGCTCTTTTGGATACATTCGTGGATCGAGACTTGCTTGATCCGGTGCTCAATCCTTCGATTCTATTGCGGAGCTTTTCCACTTCGCCGGAAGGCATCCCTCGCATTTGTGCCATCATCAAGAAATCCGTGCTGCTCAGGCCTGCATCTTGCGCGCGCTTGATGAGTTCCTCGATTTGGTCATCGCTGAGTTGATCGACTTTTATGGTGTTTAGGTCTACATTTTGCTGTGCAAAAACGAGAGTTGGAGCGAAGGCCCAGAAGCAAAGTAGTACTAAAAAGTAGGTGAATTTGTGAAAAGACTTCATCATGAAAATGGAATTCCGTGGGGTGTAGAAGAATCTAATGGTTAAAAATCCGCTTTATTCTTAATTATACCAAATGTATGGGCAGATTTGAGAGAAAGAGCTTGACTTATAAGGGCTGATTTCAAACTATTTATCCAAAAATCGATAGACAATTGGTTCTGAAATTAGAAGGGATCAAAGCCGAGAATTCTATGTTCTGTAGAATTGTACGAGTTTCTTTAACTTGCCAAAAAAACAAATTCATGTATATCCGCTTCTTTGTCCTGTTATTAGTCACCGTGCTTTTTTCCTGTCAATCATCTGACACTAGTACCTGTGTCCTGGATGAAGATCGGCTAGAAGGCCGGGTGGAATTGACTATTCAGCGCCTGGAACAATCTTTTTTTGGTGCGAAAACCAAGGAGGAGATGCTTGACTTACTCGAGAAATATCCCGAGGTTACATCCAGGGCGCTAGGCGTAGATACTTATCCGAATATGGATTCTTTGGCAGGGGACCTAGTACGTCTGCACCAAGATTCGTCTATGCAAGAACTGAATAAGGCAGTTGCCAAGGAGTTTGCAGACTTAAGCGATGTTAAAGTTGAATTGGAACAAGCCTTTGCGTACTTGAAAAGCTATTATCCTGACTTTAAAGAACCTAAAGTGTATACCTACGTGTCAGGTTTTGGATTTGACTTGATTATAGATGAAGAGGTGATCGTGATTGGGCTGGATTATTTTTTGCCCAGTGACCATGCTTTCCAACCCGATATCCCCCGATACTTAGCCTCGCGTTACGAACGAAAATACCTCGTTCCAATGGTTGTTTTAGCTATTTCTTCCCGTTACAACAAGATTGACCCAAAAGAAAATACCCTGTTGGCCGAAATGGTTTACTATGGTAAAGCCTATCATTTTGTCAAATCCATCTTGCCTTGCACTTCCGACCAATATCTGATTGGCTACACTCCAGAACAAATTCAGGCCTGTTGGGACAATGAAGACATTATTTGGACACATTTTATTGAGAACGAATTGTTATTCGAAACGAATCCATTCGAAATCCGCAAGTACATCGGGGAGGCCCCAGCTACAGATGCAATAAGCGCGGATGCCCCGGGTAGAATTGGTCGTTGGCTTGGTTGGAATATTGTAGAAGAATTCTCGGTACAGCAGGACCTTAGCTTACCAGAAGTGATGCTTGAATCGGATGCAAAAAAGTTGTTTAAAGATTCTGGATATCGGCCAAGAAAACCAGAAAACTAAGTGTTTTCTTCACTGCTTTGATGGATGGAATGGTTGAATTATCCCTCGTCAGCCAAAGATTTTTGCTGTATTTTTTGATAGTATTTGCATAGGTGTGTGATTGCGCAGGCACTACATTTTGGACTTCTCGCGATGCACGTGTAGCGACCATGGAGAATCAACCAATGGTGTGCCTGATGAATATGTTGTTTGGGCAGGTGCTTGACCAATTGCTTTTCCACTTCTAGGGGAGTCTTGGCGGTTAAGGGTACTAGCCCTAAGCGCCGTGATACCCGATATACATGCGTATCTACAGCCATATTAGGTTGCTGCCAAACTACAGAGGTAATCACATTGGCAGTTTTTCTTCCTACACCAGGCAATTTGACCAATTCATCTACGGTGGAGGGCACCTCTCCAGCAAAATCATCAAGTAGCATTTTACCTAACCCAATGAGGTGTTTTGTCTTGTTGTTGGGGTAGGAGACAGTTCGGATGTAGGGAAAAAGGGCATCAAAGTTTGTTGTCGCTAGATCGGCTGCCGTTGGAAAGTGCTTGAAAAGTTCCCTCGTCACGATATTTACACGCTTATCGGTGCATTGTGCTGATAAAACAACTGCAACGAGTAACTGAAATGTGTTTTCGTACTCAAGTTCTGTTTCCGCAACAGGCATATTTTCAGAAAAATGCTGGATAAAGGCTTCGTATCGCTGTTTTTTGAGCATGGAATCTGGAGTGTTTGACTTGACTTCTAAGTTAGGAAGAGCGGCCTTTTTCCTGGTCTTAAGTCGAAAATTAATTTCAGAAAAGCGGGGTTTAGGTACTTTGGGGATACCAAATTAGTTCCGAATTCGCCATTCTTTCGGATAATAGTTATTAGCTCGCTTACCCAAATTCTTGATCCATCCCAAAGGCAGGTTTTGGTAGGTAAGCAGAACCCAGCCAAGGGGGAGCTCGCTAAAGGACTGTTCTTTTTTCCGTAAAAAATCCAAGGCTTCCTCCAGAGAGAGTTCTTGTTGAGGAAATCCATCTTTGGGAAGGGTAGACAGCGCCCATTCGTGACTAGGAATCCATTCCTCCCCCTGTTTTTTACCTAACTCCACCCCGAAATAGCGAAGACTAAGCACCTGAGCTAACTTTTCTAGTTCTTGGAAATAGCCTCCATTCATTCTGAAGTAGGCATCCTGCAATAGGTAAAACTTGCCTGTTCCATCGCCACCAACTTCTTTTTCAAGCCCTGCAGCCTCTTTTTCTCCTACCCGCTTGAGGCTATGGTGTTTGAATTCTTTGGTTGTTGGAGCCTCTTGAGCGTATGCTCCCTCAGGTCTTCGCAAGACGGTGATGAAAAACCCTTCTCCCGCTACCTTGTGTGGAAAAAAACGGTAGCCAAAAAAGGTACCTTCTTCGGTACTAACTTCCGTTTCTACGATGCCCCAGCTTGGATCTAGTGGAATGCGTACAGGTTCAAAAGCAAATTCTTCGGTTAAAAAACGAAGGATCTCTTCATTTTCTTTTTCGTTGAAGGTGCAGGTGGAGTACAGGAGATAGCCCCCGCCTTTTACCAATTCTCCAGCCTTGTCTACAATGCGTTTTTGTCGGGCCGAACACAAGTTGACGTGATCCGCTGACCATTCTGCTCTGGCCTGTGTGTCTTTGCGAAACATTCCTTCTCCAGAGCAGGGAGCATCTACGAGTACCAGGTCAAAAAATCCCTCCAAAGGGCTGAAATGCTCCGGATCATTGTTCGATACTACCGTGTTGCCAAGCCCCCATTTGATCACATTTTCCTTCAAAATTTGAGCCCGAGAGGCAATGACTTCATTTGCTACGAGCAAGCCCTCGTCCCCCAAATAGCTGGACAGCAAGGTACTTTTTCCGCCTGGAGCAGCAGCCAAGTCCAAGTACATCCCCTTTTGTATTTTTTGGGATTCTAGGACATGGGAAATAAACATGGAGGAAGCTTCCTGCACATAGTAAGCGCCGGCATGGAAGGTAGGATCCATCGTAAAGCTGGGTCGCTCCTCCAAAAAATACGCGTCTTTAGCCCAGGGAATCGCTCGCTTTGCGTAGGGTAGCGCTACAAACTTCCGCTGATTGAGCCGAATGGATGTTTGGGATGGAAGGGCCAATCCCTCCTTAAAAAGAGCAAACTCTTCGGGTCCAAGTAGTGCCAGCATTTGAGATTCAAATGCTTCTGGAAGTTGATTTTCGGCCATCGTACAAATATAGAGGATATCTGAGTCCTTCTTAGATCCTTCCTAAACTTGGCGAGACTCTTCTAAACCTGCAGCGGCTATTCCTTAAGAATCATCCTCCTCCTCTTCAAAATCCTCTTCATCTTCACCCCCTATCTCAAACATGGAGCTGAATAGGTCTTTAAATTGAAGGCCAGTGTCTACCATTTTTTTGCTAAGCTGAGAGTATTCTGCCAATCCATGAAGTGCAAATTCCATAAAGAACTCTCGTTCTTTTTCTGGTAGCTGCGGCACCAGTTGGGTCACTACTTTTTCCAGCCCAGGAACTCCATGCAAGAGACTTTTGTAGGTTTTGTCGCTGAGGTCACTTAAAATGTCTAATTCATTTCCCTCTCCAAACCAGGCCAAGGGAATGACATAAGGATTGGCAGACTTCTCCTTTTTCTTTTGTTCCGGAGATGGAAAGTAGTCGACAAACTGGGTTCGTATGGCTTTGCCAATCAGGTTGTAAGCCACCAATCCTGCGCCTTCCTGCTCCCCCTCATATACGAGTTCTACCTTACCAGTAATGGCCGGAATAACCCCGATCAAATCAGAAATTCGTACAACCGTAGTCGGTTCATTGTTTCTATACATCCTTCTTTCTGCTGCAGAAATTAGATTTTCGTAGGCCGAAATAGTCAGTCTTGCGGACACTCCACTTTTTTCATCCACAAACTCTGAGTGTCTCGCCTCTATGGCAATTTGCTCAATCAGATCTTTCATGAGCTCTGGAACATGGATGGTGTTTACAGGCTTTCCTTGAAGTCGTGCTTCCTGTCCCGTGATTTTTTTGCCGACGGCAATGGACTTGGGGTAGTGTGTGATGATTTGACTTTCAATTCGGTCTTTTAGAGGGGTCACAATGCTGCCCCGGTTGGTGTAGTCTTCAGGGTTGGCAGTGAATATAAACTGGATGTCCAAAGGCAATCGCAACTTAAACCCACGAATCTGGATGTCCCCTTCTTGCAAAATATTGAATAGGGCTACCTGTATTCTCGCTTGAAGGTCTGGAAGTTCGTTGATTACAAAAATGCAGCGGTGGGAACGAGGAACTAGGCCATAGTGTATCACCCGCTCGTCGTTGTAATTTAATTTGAGGGTTGCAGCCTTGATAGGATCTACATCTCCAATTAGGTCAGCCACAGATACATCTGGAGTGGCTAATTTTTCTGCGTAACGCTCTGCTCGCGGCAACCAGGAGATAAGGCAGTCGTCGCCCTTTTCTTCAATCAAGTTTTTGGCAAAAGCGGATAGCGGTAGTAATGGATCTTCATTGAGCTCCGAACCGAAGAGTACAGGCACATATTCGTCTAAAAGCAGCGTCATCATGCGTGCAATTCTAGTTTTGGCTTGTCCCCGTAATCCAAGCAAGTTGATGTTGTGCCGCGAAAGGATCGCCCGCTCAATGTCTGGAATGACGGTGTCTTCGTAGCCCCAAACGCCTTCAAACACGTTTTCCTTGGCTTTGATCTTTTCGATTAGGTTTGTTCTAAGTTCCTCTTTAATCGATTTTGGGCTGTAGCCAGCAGCCTTCAGTTGGCCAAGGGTTTTGATTTGAAGGAGTTGCTCTCCTTTAAGTTTTGCGTAATCCATTCTAAAAGCGTTTGGTTCGGTTTCTTCTGTAGTCCTCAAAAATTAAATCTCCCAGCCCTTTCAAGCTGCTGTAATAGGCATTGCCATTGTTGACTTGCGTAAATTCTTTAACAAACTCTTTGAGGTAAGGGTCTGAGGCAATCATAAAGGTGGTTACTGGTATTTTTAGCTTCCGACATTGGGCTGCGAGCTTGAGCGTTTCTGCCAAAATCTTGCTGTCAATGCCAAAGGCATTTTTGTAGTACTTGATGCCCACTTTCAGGCAAGTAGGCTTGCCATCGGTGATCATAAAAATCTGCTTGTTTGGGTTTTTTCTCCTTCGAAGCAAGTCCATGGCTAGCTCAAGTCCAGCTACTGTATTCGTATGGTAAGGCCCTACTTGGAGGTAGGGCAAATCTTTGATTTCGATCTGCCAGGCATCGTTTCCAAAAACGATGATGTCCAGTGTATCTTTTGGATAGCGGGTTTTAATCAATTCGGCCAAGGCCATGGCGACCTTCTTTGCAGGCGTGATGCGGTCCTCCCCATACAAGATCATGGAGTGGGATATGTCAATCATCAACACGGTAGAGGTTTGGCTGCGCTGTTCCTTTTCTATTACTTCCAAATCATCTTCGGTCAACAAAAAATCACCGCCAATGCCACGGTTGGCTTGCGCATTGCGGAGTGAGTCGGTTAGCGCAATTTGATCGAGGTTGTCCCCAAATTCATAGGCCCTACGCTCACTACCCTGCTCCTCACCAGGTCCAGACAGATGGGTTCGGTGTTGCCCAGTTTTGCTACGCTTCAGCTTTCCAAAAATTTCCTCTAACGCACTTTTTCGGATGGTTTGCTCTGCTTTTCCTGTGATTTCAAATTTGCCTTGTTGATTTTCCTCGCTGAGGTATCCCTTGGATTTGAGATCTTCGATAAAATTGCCTATCCCATATTCTGGACTAGTGAGTTGGTAGCGTTTGTCTAGGTTGGTCAACCAGCTCAGCGCTTCGGATACGTCTCCACCAGTCATTGTAACGAGCTGCAAAAAAATATCCAATAGGCTGTCAAAGCGATTCTTTTCCGGATCGAGCGTAGGAATAAATTTTGTAAAACGAAACCCTTTCATGGATGACAATTAGGTAAACCAGCTCCCCAAAAATAGGGATGACTGGTAAGTTCGTTAGTACAACACGCAATTGGGGCTAGGAGTTTTGCAGTTGGAAAAAATTTAGGCAAAAAACAGATACTTTTTCTTGAAGGCGGGTTCGGTTTTCATCCATCTTGAGATTTTGGTGGGAGTGACTTTGGAAGCAATCTCCTTTGCCCGCATTTTTATCTAGAAAAAAAAGGGGAAAACTCCCTATTTTCGACTTGAGATGACTGCTGCCGACCGACACGCCCAATTGATTAAATCCACAGCCAAGCGCTTGGGTTTTGACTTTTGTGGCATTGCAAAAGCAGATTTTTTGGCAGAAGAAGCGCCCAAGTTGGAAGAATGGTTGCGCCGAGACTACCAAGGCCACATGAGTTATCTCGCCAATCACTTTGATAAGCGGCTTGACCCACGAAAGCTGGTGGAAGGAGCAAAGACTGTGGTTTCCTTGGTGTACAACTACTATCCCCAAACAGGACTCCCAAAAGGCACTGAAGACATTAAACTGGCTAAGTATGCCTACGGCAAAGACTACCACGAGGTCATTCAGGAGAAGTTGCGGGAATTTTTGATGGATCTTCGGGAAGAGGTGGGTGAGATCGGTGGACGGAGTTTTGTGGATTCTGCCCCAATTTTGGAAAGACAGTGGGCACAGCGTTCCGGTCTGGGTTGGATTGGTAAAAATAGCCTCCTCTTAAATCGTTCCATGGGAAGCTTCTTCTTTTTAGCGGAACTGGTTATTGATTTGGAAGCTACCCCAGACCTTCCCATTGCCAAAGATTATTGTGGCACCTGCACCGCTTGCATGGATGCTTGTCCTACTGATGCGATTGTTGCGCCGGGGGTAGTGGACGGCTCGCGTTGCATTTCTTACCTCACCATTGAACTCAAGGAGGCGATCCCGAGCTCCTTTGCTGGAAAGATGGACAATTGGGTATTTGGTTGTGATGTCTGCCAAGATGTGTGCCCATGGAATCGATTTTCAAAACCACATCAGGAACCTGCTTTTAGTCCTTCTTCGGACTTGGAAACCTTGGCGGCTCAAGATTGGAAAGAACTCACCGAAGAAACATTTAAAAAAGTTTTTTCTGGTTCGGCGGTGAAGCGAACCAAGTTTAAAGGGATCACCCGCAACCTTGAATTTTTGTCTCAGGAGAAGCCTTCTGACTAAGACATGAGCTAAAAATTTACTCAATTTTTCCTGTTTTCTTGTGAATAGTGTACAGGCGGTTCACTGATTTCCCTCGGTGAAGTCTCTTTGGCTTTCGCTTGAGCAGGAATTGGTTTTTTATTTCTTTTTTGAGCAAAAATGCCTGTTTTACCTATCAATTTCGCAACCTTTTCTCCCCAATTTTGGTTTCAATTGTACTATATTTGCGGCATGAATAAGAATGTTTTATTGATGATTTTAGATGGTTGGGGATTAGCTACCAATCCAGCGGTTTCTGCCATCGACAAGGCCAAAACTCCTTTTGTGGATAGCTTATTCAAGACTTATCCACATTCCAAGCTGGAGGCTTCAGGACTTGCAGTAGGATTACCTGAAGGTCAAATGGGCAACTCGGAAGTGGGACACATGAACATTGGAGCCGGAAGGGTCGTCTACCAAGACTTGGTAAAAATCAATCTGGCGGTACAGCAAGGCGAACTACTCACGGATCCTGTATTGAGCGCTGCATTTGCCAGAGCAAAGGCAGGAAAGAAAAAAGTGCATTTTTTGGGTCTAGTGTCTGATGGAGGCGTTCATGCACATCTCGATCACCTGAAAGGGTTATGCGATGCCGCCAAACACCATGGGATGGAGGATGTGTTTATTCATGCTTTTACGGATGGTCGTGATACGGATCCCAAAGGAGGGTTGGGGTACTTAGGAGACCTTCAAAATCATTTGCAAAATTCTGCAGGAAAAATTGCTTCGGTGATTGGCCGCTACTATGCCATGGATCGGGACAACCGTTGGGAGCGAGTAAAGCTTGCCTACGACGCCATGGTGCTTGGTGAGGGAGAAAAATCCAAAAACATTCTCACCTCCATTAAAAAATCTTACAGCAACAACGTCACTGACGAATTTATTCGTCCTATCATTCAGGTGGGCACCGACAACAAGCCCCTAGCCACCATTCAGGATGGAGATATGGTGCTTTGTTTCAATTTCAGAACCGACCGCGGAAGAGAGATTACGCAAGCGCTTAGCCAACGAGATTTTGTGGATTTCAACATGAAGAAGTTGAACTTGGACTACCTTACTCTCACGACCTACGATGAGACTTTTAAAGGGGTGAAAGTCTTGTTCGAAAAAGATAAACTCAACAATACCTTAGGAGAGGTTTTAGAAAGGGCAGGTAAAAAACAGATCCGTATTGCGGAAACTGAAAAATACCCTCATGTTACCTTTTTCTTCTCAGGGGGTAGAGAAAAAGAATTTGTGGGGGAAAGCAGGATTCTTTGCCCTTCACCCAAGGTGGCCACATACGACTTGCAGCCTGAAATGAGTGCAGGAGAAATTGCTTTAAAAATCACCAAAGAACTGGATAAGAAAAGCGCCAACTTCATTTGCCTTAATTTTGCAAATGCGGATATGGTGGGCCATACTGGAGATTTTGATGCAGCGGTCAAAGCCTGTGAAGCAGTGGATGCTTCGGCCGAAAAAGTGGTTAAGGCGGCTATCGCCAATGACTATACTGTACTAGTGATAGCAGATCATGGCAACTCGGATGTGATGATCAATGAAGATGGTTCACCAAATACGGCGCATACCACCAACTTGGTGCCATTCATTGTGGTAGATAAACAGAAATTTTCAGTGAAAGACGGAAAATTGGGGGATTTAGCACCCACAATCCTTCAGTTGATGGGGGTAGGAATTCCCGAAGAAATGACAGGAGACATTCTTCTTGACCTATGAAAATCAAGTTATACTTCAGTGTTTTTCTTTTAGGAGCAGTTCTTTCTTGCGCTCCAACAAAGGAGGAGCCTGCACTAGAGAAACTTCCTTACTTTGATTTAAAAAGTTTTATAAATCTAGAGCTAAGTAAAATCGAGGGAGATTCTGTGTTGAAAACCTCAGAAATTAACGGGGAAGAACAAGTCGTCGATTTGCGATATACTTCCAAAGAATGGAAAGAAGAATTTGCTGCTTTTTACGAAGCAGACATCAATGTTCCATCGCTTGCTACTGCATATGGCACCCGAACTACGCCGGATCAACTTATTCACGAGTTACTTCCTGAGTCAAAAGGAAAAGTGAAGGAAATTGCCATTCGCTACGTGCAGAATTATCCCGCCTGGGTCACGTTTAAGATCAAAGATGAAAATCTATTTTATTCCACCACCACCTTGGGAGAGCTTTTCATGAATCAGGCTACGGGAAAAATAGATCAATACAAGCTGGAGACTACTCAGAAAGTTCTATTCCTGTCTCCTACTCACATCAAAATCGCTGGAGTAATTCACTAAACAAAAAAGAGTCCCGCAAAAGTGCGGGACTCTTTTTTTGAACAGTAGGGTTAATTTCTCTACTAAGCCTCCTCAATTTTTTAATACAGGAAATCTTACTTGGCAAATAGTGGAGGGCGCTTGGCTTGCCAATCCGAGTTTTCCTGGATCAAACGTCCAACCATGATTAATTTTTCTTCTTCAAATAGATTTGCTAGTAAGGTAATAGATGTTGGACTACCATTCGCGCCAAACCCATTGGGAAGGCACAAGGCAGGATGGCCCGTTAGGTTGGTGATCTGAAGCTGTTGACCAGCAAAAGATGGCGTGATGATCACGTCATATTCCTTCATCAGCGCATGCATTTCTTCAATCAATACACTTCGCTGACGGCTCATTTGAATGTATTCCACGGCAGGGATAAATCGCGCTGCTCGGAATACATTTGGCCAAGCGCTTTTGTGTTGTGCGACGAGCTGGTCGTCTAGGCCTAGGCGGGTAAGGTCATCAAATGCAGCAGCACCTTCTACCAATAGCATGGAAACTAATGGTGCGGCATTGATGCTCGTTTTCAGTTCTACCGGGTGAAGGGTAATCCCTTGGGTTTTTAAGAGTTCTAGGACGGCACGGTCATTTTCTACACCTGCCCGATTTGCCTCAAAAAAGGAACTGAAATATCCGATTTTTAATTTTTTAACCTCCTTTTTTGCTGAATAATTGAATGCAGCAGGAATGGTGGAGGGATCCTTGGTGTCGCTTCCATTCAAGACAGCTAGCACAATCGCATTGTCTAAAGCAGATCGGGAAATGGGTCCCACCTTGTCCATAGACCAGCTGAGGGCCATGGCACCATGTCTACTGATTCGCCCAAAAGTGGGACGAAGCCCGGTTACGCCATTGCGTGTGGAAGGAGATACGATGGAACCGAGGGTTTCGGTGCCGATGGCAAAAGGAACCAATCCAGCGCTCACTGCAGATGCAGATCCTGCTGAGGACCCACTTGATCCTTGCTTCAGATTCCATGGATTTTTGGTTACTCCTCCAAACCAGACATCGCCCATGGCCAAGGCTCCAAGCGTGAATTTCCCAACGAGCACCCCACCAGCCTCTTCCAATTTGGTGACGATGGTGGCGGTTTCATTGATTACTTGATCCTTGTAAGGTGTAGCTCCCCAAGTGGTTCTTGTACCCGGTACGGCAAATAAATCCTTGATGCCGTAAGGGATTCCATGCAGTGGACCACGGTATTTGCCAGCAGCCAGTTCTTTGTCAAGGGCTCTAGCCTGTGTGAGTGCCTCATTTTCTAGTAGGGTTACGAGGCAGGCAAGGGTATCGGAATGAGTTTTGATTCGTTGCAGGTAGAGTTGCGTCAGTCGCTCTGAAGTCACTTGACGCGACTTGATCAAGACGGCAAGCTGGTGAACAGGCATAAATGCCAAATCCACATCTGAAGTGGGGAGTGCTACTTTGGCGGGCAGCCCCCAATCGAAAGCAGTTTGTTCCTGGCTTGGATAAAACCCTTGCGGGAGGGGATTGAACACCAAGGCAGGGCCAACGGAATTTTCGAGGGTTGTTTTGCGCATCAGCTCAAAATTGGCTCGATGGGTAGTCAAGGTGCCAATCATGCTGTCCTTTTCTTGGGGGGTAAAGGAAAGGCCGATTAAATCAGCCGCCCCATCAATGGAAAGGGGAGTGATTTCTCCGCTGTTTCTACCGATGCCAAAGCCCAAAGCAGAGAAAATCGCTGCACCTAGAAAAAGAAAAGCTAAGGAAGGGAGGTTGTTTTTTCGATTCATTAGATAGTTTTGTATACGCCTCAAACTTGTTTCACCTCAAGGTGTTCATTTCGCATTACAAAATCAACCCTTCCATGGATCAAGCTTCAAATTTTCCCAAGTTCCCGATGCATTACCGAGGCCTACTGTTGTTGGCTGGCATGTATACCATCGCTTGGTCTGCCTTCTATGTTTATTTTGGGGAGACGGTAGTCAACTGGATGGGAATGGGGCTTATTCCTTCAAGTAGCCTTCCTAGCTACTTTTTTGGGATTTTTGGGATGTTGGTAGGTCTGGTCATATTTTTTGCTGCCTTTTACCCGGTTTCCTGGGTCTGGTTGATTCTGATTGGTATTTCAGGCAAAATCATTTTGGCGGCCTGGTTCACCTTAGGTTTTATTCCCGAACTAGGTTGGAATAAGCGTAGTATTTTTCACTTGGTAGGGAACGAACTCCTGTGGTTGATTCCTTTGACGCTGATTTTTCTGCGAAGCCTCCAAGTAAAAAATTACCTGAAGGAGCTAGAAAAAGAAGATTGACTTAGCTTGTCTGAATTTGTAAACCCCTGAGTAGACTTGATCCTATTCACCTACGGAAAAGTTGTATCTTAGTAAGTCGGATCATTTCCTTTATTTCCCCCAACCTATTGTTCGAATGTCACAAACTCAAGCCCATAAACTTTTTCTTTTGGATGCCATGGCCCTCATTTATAGGGCCCATTTTGCCTTTAGTAAAAACCCAAGGATCAATTCCAAAGGGCTAAATACAGGGGTCATGCTCGGGTTTACCAACACACTCTTGGAGGTTTTGGAAAAAGAAAAACCCAGCCACATCGCTGTGGCATTTGATACCAAGGCCCCTACGTTTCGACACGAGCAATATACGCCCTACAAGGCCAATCGCCTGGAGCAGCCGGAAGACATTACGGTGTCTATTCCTTGGGTCAAGGAGATCATTCGCGCCTTTAATATCCCTGTTTTGGAATTGGATGGATTTGAGGCAGATGACGTGATCGGCACCATCGCAAAAAAAGCAGAAAAGGAACTGTTTACCGTGTACATGATGACCCCAGATAAGGACTATGGGCAACTGGTAGACGATCATATTTTTCTCTACAAGCCTGCCTTTATGGGCAATGGAGTGGATGTGATGGGACCCAAGCAGATTTGTGAAAAGTGGGACATTGAACAGGTCGATCAGGTGCGTGATATCCTCGGCTTGATGGGTGATGCGGTGGACAATATCCCTGGTATTCCTGGCATTGGGGAGAAAACAGCCGTTAAGCTTCTCAAGGAGTTTGGCACCGTGGAGGGAGTGGTCGCGAATGCCGACCAACTCAAAGGAAAGCAACGCGAAAATGTGGAAAACTTTGGACCCCAAGGAATTTTATCCAAAGAACTGGCCACCATCAAGATCGATGTGCCAGTAGATTTCGACGAGGTAGCCCTCCGGGTTGAAGGCATCGATGAAGAGAAATTGCGGGCAATTTTTTCGGAACTGGAGTTTCGCACCTTAGCCAATCGATTATTTAAAGAGGGTCCTGCAAAAAAACCGGCTGCAGCACAGCCTGCTCCCGCTCAGATGGATCTTTTTGGGTCTCCCGCTCCTAAAACCACAAGCTTTGTAGCAGAAGAGGAGCAAGATGAAGAAGTTTCCATTTCGGAACCCATTGTTCTGGACACCATTCATAGCAATGCCCACCATTACCACAAAATTAAAGGGAAGGCAGCCATTCAGGAGTTGGTGGAGTATTTGCTCCTACAAAAAGAGATTTGTTTTGACACGGAAACTACCAGTTTGGACGCCATGAACGCGGAGCTCGTGGGACTATCCTTCTCCTATGTGGAAGGGGAAGCGTATTATATTCCGCTAGAAGCAGATCAAAACGAAGTCAAGGAAGTGTTAGAATTGCTTCGTCCAGTATTCGAAAATGAGTCAATTCTCAAAATCGGCCAAAACATCAAATACGACTTGCTCGTCCTCAAGAACTACGGGATAGAAGTCAAAGGAACGCTATACGATACCCTTCTGGCGCATTACCTCATCGAACCAGAAGGCAAGCACGGCATGGACTGGCTCGCACAGCAGTACCTGCAGTACAAGCCTGTATCGATCACTGAATTGATCGGAAAGAAAGGCAAGGGGCAAGGAAATATGCGGGATGTAGACGAGGATGAGGTGACGGCTTATGCATCCGAAGATGCGGACATTACCTTGAGGCTAAAAGGAAAATTGGACCCAATCTTACTTTCCAATGGCTTGAAAAAGCTCGTGGAAGAGGTAGAAAATCCTTTGATTCCAGTGTTGACTGACATGGAGTTTGAAGGAGTTCGGATCGATACGGGAAGCTTGGCAGAGCTGTCGGTTACCCTGGAACAAGAAAGCAAGGAAATCGAGAAGCGCGTGTACGAATTGGCAGGAGTACGCTTCAATTTGGCTTCGCCGAAGCAGCTTGGGGAAGTGCTCTTTGAAAAACTCAAGCTAGACCCCAAGGCCAAAAAAACCAAGACTGGGCAGTATGCCACGGGTGAAGAGATCTTGAGTAAGCTGGCTGACGAACATGAGATCGCGGAGGCTATTCTCGAGTATCGTCAAATGGTTAAGCTGAAGTCAACCTACGTGGATGCGCTTCCAACGATGATCAACTCTAAGACAGGCAGGATTCACACTACCTACAACCAGTTTGTGGCAGCCACGGGACGTCTCTCTTCGATCAACCCCAACTTGCAAAACATCCCGATCCGTACCGCACGAGGGAGAGAAATTCGAAAGGCATTTGTGCCTCGAGACGAGAATTACGTCCTGCTTTCTGCCGATTATTCCCAGATTGAACTGCGACTGATGGCGGCATTTTCGCAGGATGAGTCCATGCTGGAAGCCTTCCGTACTGGACGTGATATCCATGCTACCACGGCTGCCAAAATCTTCAAGGTTCCCTTGGAGGAGGTGACCACAGACATGCGAAGAAAGGCCAAAACAGCCAATTTCGGGATCATTTACGGCATCTCTGCCTTTGGGCTCGCCCAGCGCCTATCCATTCCTCGCGGAGAAGCCAAGGAAATCATAGATGCCTACTTCACCGAGTTTCCTGCAGTCAAGCAGTACATGGATGGAGCCATTGAAAAGGCACGAACGCAAGAATACGTAGAAACGATTCTTGGGCGCCGACGCTACCTGCGGGACATCAATAGCCGCAACATGACCATGCGTGGTTTTGCAGAACGAAATGCGATCAACGCTCCACTTCAAGGATCGGCAGCAGATCTCATCAAAGTGGCCATGATCCACGTACAGGCCTGGATGAAATCCAAAAACCTGAAATCGAAGCTCATTCTTCAAGTACACGATGAACTCGTGTTTGATGCGCACAAGGACGAGGTGGAGTTACTCAAAAAAGAAATTCCTGGTTTGATGTCCAATGCCATTCCGCTACCCGTGCCGATCGAAGTTGAAGTCGGCGTAGGTCCGGATTGGCTGCAAGCGCATTAAATAGTGTACGAAGTACCATGTACAAAGTACCAAGATAAATTAGCAGCATAATTCAATTGCTAATCCCTACTTTGTAATTTGTACTTGGTACATTTTTCCACTTCGACATTCTTCAATCAGCGTTGGGTGTTCGATATTAATTTCAAGTCCGTATTTCGTACCTCGTATTTTTTCAAGAGGTCTTTGGTGTCTCGTGTTTTAAATGATTTCCACAATCACATTTTTTAAACTACTATGATAGAATTTGTAAGGTTAATAGCAGGTATTGGAACGCTCCACACAAGGCTTCAATCGCATGCAGCAAATGCAGTGAATCAAGCTTTGACAATTCGAAACTGGCTAATTGGGTTTTACATAGTTGAATTTGAATTGCATGGCAAAAATAGGGCAAGCTATGGCAAGTCACTTATCGATCAAATGGCCCAAAACCTGATCCACATCAAAGGATTGGATCGTCGATCACTTTTTCGGTTTAGGACATTTTACATGCTATATCCACAGGTTTTGGACTTCTTGAAAAGTGAATCAAACTCTTTTTTGCAGGTATTGGAAGGTCTTGAGGGGATTGAAAAACTTGGAGTTGCTTTTCCAACTGAAGAAAGGGATGCAATAGTGGGGACACTGTCCCCACTATTGCAAACTGAATTTCTAATCCCTGGTGAGAAGTTGATTTCTAAACTATCCTATTCTCATTTGGAACTACTTTTTTCGATTGATAATCAAATCAAACGTACTTTTTATGAATTAGAGGCAATCAAAGGAACTTGGAGCATTCGAGAGTTGAAAAGGCAGATTGGTAGCCACTTATTTGAGCGATCTGGTGCGGTAAACTTTCCTAAAAAAACACTTTCTAAGGAGATTGTTTCTCCAAAAGAGCCAACAGACATTATCAAAAACATGTATGCATTCGATTTTCTCAATTTGAATCCAGTTGAATTGACCCAAGAATCTGATCTGGAGGAGGCACTGATTCATCATCTTCAAGAATTTATTTTAGAGCTGGGGTACGGTTTTTGTTTTGAGTCACAACAAAGAAGAATTCTAATCGGAGAAAGGCATTACTTTGTAGATCTAGTATTTTATCACCGAATTTTAAAGTGTCATGTTTTAGTTGAATTAAAAATTGGTCAATTTGAGTACGGAGATCTTGGTCAGCTCAATACCTATGTTAATTTCTTTAAAGAAGAGATTTGTGAACCAACCGATAATTTGCCCATTGGAATTCTTCTGGTGGCAGGAAAGGATAAAGCATTGGTAAAATATGCCACAGGAGGTATGGATAAGAATCTCTTTATTCAAGAATATATGATTCAATTACCAGAAAAAGAAAAATTAGAAGGATACCTGTTGTCCGAATTAAAAAAGCTCAATTAATCAGTAAATGTCTAAAGTAAAAACCACCTTTTTCTGTCAGAATTGCGGGGCGCAGAGCCCTAAATGGATTGGCAAATGCCCTTCCTGTGGGGAGTGGAATACCTATGTAGAGGAGATTATCCAAAAAGAAGAGCCTGGAAAAGGGAGTTGGAAACCGCAGGGATCCGGAACCAAAAAAGCGAGCACACCCAAGAAAATTGATGAGGTCAACTACGAGGAACAGCCCCGCTGGATCACTTCCGATCCGGAATTGGATCGGGTGCTAGGTGGAGGCATTGTTTCTGGTTCACTGGTGCTGATTGGGGGCGAACCCGGAATTGGGAAGTCCACACTAATGCTTCAGATAGCTTTGACCCTAAAAGGCAAGAAAGTGCTTTACGTATCTGGCGAGGAAAGTGAAGCACAAATTAAAATGCGTGCAGATCGAATGGCTGCCAAAAACCCAGATTGCTATGTGCTTTCTGAGACGAATACCCAACAGATTTTTCAGCAAATCGAGGCGCTAACCCCGGATTTTTTGGTCATCGACTCCATCCAAACGCTCCACAGTCAATACGTAGAATCTGCTGCTGGATCGGTTTCTCAGGTACGCGAATGCACGGCAGAACTGATGAAATTTGCCAAGGAGACAGGAACCCCCGTATTCCTGATCGGCCACATCACCAAAGATGGGTCCATAGCTGGTCCCAAGGTACTGGAGCACATGGTGGATACCGTCTTGCAGTTTGAAGGGGATCGACACTTGACCTACCGCATCTTGCGAACCTCCAAAAACCGATTTGGTTCCACCCACGAACTCGGCATCTATGAAATGCGCGCAGAGGGATTACGAGCTGTTTCCAATCCCTCGGAAATCCTACTTACGCAGCGAGAAGAAGTGCTTAACGGCGTGGCTATAGGCGCGATGCTAGAGGGTAACAGACCCCTGTTGATTGAGATTCAGTCCTTAGTCAGTCCAGCGACCTACGGCACCCCGCAGCGAAGCAGTACAGGACACGATGCCAAGCGACTCAACATGCTTTTGGCAGTATTGGAAAAGCGGGGAGGCATGCGCCTCGGACAGCAAGATGTGTTTTTGAATGTGGCAGGGGGTCTTCGAGTAGATGATCCCGGACTAGATTTGGCGGTCTGCGCCTCGCTGATTTCGAGTTACGAGGATACGCCTGTGTCGGAGCAGATTTGCTTTGCTGGCGAGGTAGGCTTGGGCGGAGAGATCCGAGCGGTCTCTCGCATTGAAAATCGCATCGCCGAAGCGGAGAAGTTGGGATTCAAAAAAATAATGGTTTCCAAGTAT
>JACCDS011921196.1_pt1 | contig 27917 bp, 22 predicted proteins | sample 7446441 | NCBI WGS metagenome assembly JACCDS01 (sample SAMN15323445, study PRJNA562643) | freshwater metagenome | isolation source: river surface water | place: USA:Blue River Watershed | collected 2017-08-17 | reverse complement strand
CACTGATGATGGATGCAGGCAAGGCACGGTTGCCGGGATTGGACGAGGTGTTGACAGTATTGTGTCCACTGGGAATATCAACAAATACTTTTTTGCCTGAATCACTCACGGGAACACTGACAGAGGCTGAGGCTTGCAATAATAACTGCCCTTCGTCCCCCACATATTCATAATTGCCGCCGCCGTTGTAAACAAAAGGAGCGGTGTTACCTTGATAGCCAGCAAAAATATATTGCCCGGATGAGTTGCGTGTATTTTGCAAACTCATTAATTCGTTAATACGAGTATCCACTTCTGCTGCAATAGATTTGTAATCCGCTGCTGTCAGCACCGCGGTATTACCCGCTTTTATCGCAAGTTCATTCATTTTTTGCATCAGTTCAACAACTGACTTCAAAGTGGAATCTTCAAGGTCCAAGGCATTATCAGCAATATCGATATTTTTTTTGTACTGCTCTGTGCGCGCCAGTTCTTGATTTAACTTCAAAATATTCGCAGCGGCGACTGGGTCATCCGCCGGAGACAAGACACGTTTGCCACTGGCCATCTGCTCTTCAGTTTTAGCAAGAGCTGATTGCGCTTTTCCCATGCCAAGAGATGCGATGTTGTAAATTTGCGAAGTCGATATACGCATACCAATACCCTGTGCTTACAATTATTGCCGCTTGGTAAAAGCAATGCACAAATCAATCCAAGTTTTTATCATTTTCTAAAAAACCGCATAGAACAATATGGATTGGCCGCAGTTAGAGCGAATTTAACAAGGTATCAAACAGTTCACGCGCAACAGTTATAACCTGTGCATTTGCACTGTAGAGTTGTTGAAACTTGATAAGGTCTGCCGCCTCTTCATCCAGATTGACACCGGAAATACTGTCACGTGTGGTCTGGCTTTGCTCCAACAAACTGAGGCTTGCCGCGGTATTGATTTTGGAAAGGCTGCTTTTGGTACCCACCTCTTCGACTAACTTACCATAACCTTCTGCAAAGCTAAGGCTACCGTCTTGCATGGTAGATTTATTTTCCATCGCAACCATTGCCAACACATTGCGGTTGTCATTTTTACCGTTGTTATTAAAACCCACGGTAAATACATCACCTGCTTTGGGTTGGCCGCTGAGCGACACCTGATATCCCAAATATGACGACTGCACAAAGGAGGCAGAATTACTATCGCCAAATAACGGACTACTTGAAATAGAAGGCGACATTTCAATGCCTGAGGCGAGAGTAATATCAATTCTCCCACCAACAGTAATTGCACTCTCCTGCCCCACGCCGGCACTGGTTAATGTTTGATTGGGGTTATCGCCGGAACCATCATTCACCTGGATGCTGCTAGTAGCGCTGGCTGCGGAGAAACGAATATCCACATCCACACCGGACGATGCAAAAATACGTAATTCAGGAGCACCGGTTAATGGATTGGTAGAGCTTTGCGCACGAATTCCCAATGCATTCAAATTCGGGTTTTCATTAATCCGCTTGGCAAGATAATCATTAAAATCGGCTTCGCTGACATTAGGGTCAGGTACTGTGCTCAGAAATGCAGGCGTTGGTAATGCGCCATCGTCTTGAAGTAAGGCTTCCCCATTGATACGCAACTGCATAGGCACCGCAAAATCACCGGGTGCCACATTAATACCCGTGATAGTTGCTGTGGTGTAGGCATTAGCCGTTACCCCTGGCAGTGCGCTTAATTGCGCAGCGGTTTGCATTGCCGACGCGCCAGACTGGGTAATTAAACTGCGTGAAGTAATTGATCCGGTTTGCGGATCTTTAAAGGTAAAGTTTAATCGCTCCGCTAAATAACCATTGCCTTGCGCTGCCGCACCAATAGTCACGGTTTGTGCGCTGCGGTCAGATGGCAGCCCCAAGCGATCACCATTACCCACAATACGGGTTTCACCCGGATCATTGGAAAAAATATTATTGACTGTACCGGGTACAAAGACTTGGTCTTGCAAAGGCGGATTGAGGTGTTTTGGATTAGCGGGGTCAGTATTATCCAGCACATCGTAAGTTGTTTCAGATGTGAAACGAATAATAATAGGCGGCGACAATTGGCCGGCTGTCGAGAAAGCAGGCAAGATATTGCCGTTGACATCTTTGACACCCAACACTTCACCACTACTGATTACACCACTACCAGTATTGCTGCTTGCCGAGTTGGTACGAATAGGGGATGCGAACGCAAGATCTTCAGGGCGTGTCAGCATGGCTTTAATATCTTGAGCGCCATTGCGAGTCGGTTGCAGCACAAACGAATCGCCACCTTGGAAAGAGCCGCTGGTCAAATTAAGGCTGACACCATCAAATGCAATACTAAATGGATAAGCGCCAGATAAGCCACCCTGGCTGACCACTTGGTCATCAGATAAACGAGTGACAACATAATTAGTTGTACCGGGCACAATATCAAACCGATAGTCACTGGTGGTTAATTTACTGGTGTCAGTAATGGTTACATTTAATTGACGATCATAGGGTTGTTGATTAGTGCCACTATGTTTGACGCGATTCACTGCGCTGGTAGGGTCATTAATGTCGAAAAACATTTTTTGACCATAGTCGTTATCAAGATCAATGCCCTGCTGTTGTAATTTATTAAATTCTTCTGACATTGAAATCGCAATGCGTCCCAGCTCATTCATTGAGGGGTTTAGTACATCATCACGAAAACTTAATAATCCACCCAGCTGACCACCAGAAACCTGCTCCGTAATATCAAATACCGCTTTGTTAGCCTGAAGCTGTATTTTCCCATCATTGGTCACACTAAATGCGCTGGCGGCAGCACCAACCACCAAGGGTTGTCCGTTGCCGATAAATACATTTACATCGCCCGCCGAATCTTTTACGACCTGTATAGACACTAATTCCGCAAGCTGGCGCAGCGCTTCATCGCGATTATCCAACAAGTCATTCGGCTGATTGCCATTGCCTGAAGCAACCGTTACACCAATGGATTGGTTTAATGCCGCAATTGAGGTTGCCAATGAGTTAACTTGCGAGGTTACGGTACGAATTTCGCTATTGGTGCTTTTTTCAATATCAGCCATGCGCTGATACAGATTATTGAAACGGCTACTCAACCCTTGAGCTTCCGTGATAATCAACTGGCGAGCAGGCGTAGACGAAGGATCATTCGCGCCATTTTGCAGCGCTGCAAAAAAACTTTGCAATGAGCCTGATAAACCAGTACTGGTATCAGCAAAAAGCTTATCCACCTTACCGATATTGATATTGAATTTATTTAATTGGTTGTAGGTAGAAGTATCTGAACGCAGCTGTGCAGTGACAAACTCATTCACTACCCGTTCAATAGAGGCCGTAGTAACACCTGAACCTATATAGCCAGCACCGCCGGCATTTTGCTCAGGACGCGTGACATAATTTACTTCCTGCCGCGAATACCCCTGGGTATTCGCATTGGAAATATTATGCCCAGCGGTGCGCAATGCATTTTGACTGGCCTGCAAGCCGGAAATGGCGGTGGAAAGAATACCGGACATATGATTACTCCACTATATGACGGCTGGCACTGGCCGCCAGAGAGAGAATGGCTTGAGCACCCGTTTGCAGAAGATCAGCTTGCATATTTTCTGTCACGCTAGCGAGATCAAGGGATTTAATGACATCACTGTTCAACAGGCTTTTAATTTTTTTCGCATAGTGTGGATCAGTGGCATAGCCTGCTGACTGTAAAGCATCAGCATAAGCAGAAGAATTGGTGCCTGTAGCCAGTACTTTTTCATAGCGTGGGTTGTTTTTCATCAGGCGAACATAATCTGAAAAGCTTTCGGAATAGTCGTTATACTTCCGGAAATCTGATTTTTCCTGAGCCGCAATACCATTGCGATACTCCAGTGTATTCACATTTACCTTTTCACCCTGCCACTGACCACCCGCTTTAATATTGAATAAATTAAAGCTGTTGTTACCGCTGCGATCATGAATAACATGTTTACCCCACCCTGTTTCCAGAGCGACTTGTGCAATTAATACATCCGGACTAATTTGCAATTCAGCAGCGGCTTTTTCAGCGTGAGGCTTGAGCATCATTACAAAATTTTCTTGCGTTGGACTGATACTGGATTTTTGGCCACCACGCACGGTTCCAATAGCCTGTTTGGAAAGCAGTTGGGGGATAAGTGCATAATTAATGGCAGGTACCGCAGGCACTTGCTGCTCGTCCCCATCACCCAAGGCTTGCATCTGTACGTTATCACTCATGCGCATGAAGTCCTGAATCCAGTCATCCAGCGCATCCACACTAGCCTGTTCTGATACAGAGGTTTTATTCACTGTACGCTGTGCAATTTCACCGAGCGACGATGAATCCGTATTTTTCACACCATCTTCAGGGCGCATAGCGCTACCGTAGTTTTGCATCATTTGGCGATAAAAATGATCCGCCAAACCAATGCCCGGCCCGCTAGTAAGATCCAACACCATTTGTTGATCCAACATGTCGCGATGAAAGCGTGTGGTTTGGCTATCTAAAAAACTGCCTTCACCAAAGACATCATTCGCTTCACGCATAGATTTCAGCATTTGTTGTACCAGCAACCCCTCAAACTTTTTAGCGACTTCTTTAATCGCTTGAGGGTCCCTATCGCGCCCCATTGCTTTAATGGAATTTAGCGAATTAGGGTCAAAATAATTATCTTGAACCTGCGGGACTTTAATGCCGGTATCAATTGATTGCATTTAGATCACCACCAATTCTGCTTTGAGCGCACCGGATTGTTTTAAGGCTTCAAGAATCGCCATCAAATCGCTGGGGGAAGCTCCCACATTATTTACAGAGCGAACAATGTCATCCAGGTTTGCACCGGGAGCAAATTTAAACATGGGATTGGTTTCTTCATCGGCCTGCACATTACTGCTAGGCACAACCACCGTAGTGCCGCCTGCCAATGCATTGGGTTGGCTTACACTTAAACTTTCAGCCACAGATACCGTAAGGCTACCGTGAGTAACCGCCACCGGTGAGACACGCACATTTTTACCCGCAACAATAGTGCCGGTGCGTGAATTGATAATGACTTTTGCCACTTCTTCACCGGGTGTTACTTCGATGTTTTCCAACATGGAAATAAAATCTACTCGCTGCGCCGGGTTCACTGGTGAATTCACCATAATGGACACTGCATCCAAAGGTCTTGCCACATCCGGCCCTAACATCGCATTGATACTTTTTGCCAATTCATTGGCTGTTGTGAAATCAGCGCGATGCAAATTAAATACAATAGGCTGGCCACCAGCAAAATTGGTTTCCACCATACGCTCAACAATGGCACCACTGGGAATTCGGCCAGCACTGGGAATATTCACGGTAATTTTTGAGCCGTCGTTGCCTGATGCACTCAAGCCACCCACCACTAAATTTCCTTGGGCAATAGCGTACACTTTGCCATCCAATCCTTTTAGCGGCGTCATTAACAAACTGCCACCACGTAAACTTTTGGCATTACTAATGGATGACACAGTGACATCAATCGTTTGGCCGGGCTTGGCGAAGGCAGGCAGCTCCGCCTGAATCATTACGGCTGCAACATTTTTCATTTGCATACGCGCACCTTCCGGTACGGTAATACCAAATTGTTTAAGCATGCTGTTAAAGGATTGCGTAGTGAATGGCGATTGGGTGGTCTGATCACCAGTACCATCCAAGCCAACAACAAGGCCATACCCCACTAATTGGTTCGCGCGCACACCGGCGACGCTGGCAATATCTTTAATGCGTTCGGCATAACTGGATGCACTGCACAGAACCATCAGTGCAATAAAACTGGCACCCAGGCCTTGCATTATTTTTTTGACTGCGCCAACTGAAAGCCTACGCATAAAAGTACCTCGATAAAACATGATGCTATTAGCCTCGGTTATAAAGGCCATAGGTCGCTGTTAAAAAAACGGGACAACCACCCCATAGATTGGGTGCTCGCCAAGGCGCCGGTACCACTGTATGAAATTTTGGCATTCGCCAAACGAGTTGATACCACAGTATTGTCTGGTGCTATGTCGTCGGGGCGTACAATGCCGCTGATTCGAATAAATTCGTCACCGCGATTGAGTGTTATCCATTTTTCACCGCGCACAATTAAATTACCGTTCGGCAAAATTTCTGCCACAGTTACAGTGATATTACCCTGCAAGCTGTTACTTTGGTCAGCATCAGCACCGCCATCAAAGGTACGGTCTTGCGATAAGGTTGTGGTTAATTCATTGCCTTTAATTGTTGGGTTGGCTCCCAGCAAAGGCCCTGCATTAAAATTCACACCACTTTTTTTGCCTGTTTTCACACCCGATGATTTTCTGGATACGGTGCGTTCACTCAGGGCTACGGTAATCACATCACCGACAAAATGCGCTTTGCGATCATCAAATAAATTCAGCCCGTAAGCATCCTGATACAGCGAGCCTTCAGAGCGCTGCGGTACCGGCATGTTAGCCGCGATGGTAGGTGCATAAGCAGGGTCATCCGGCATGGGCTTCTGGCTGGCAAAACACCCGCTTAACGCCAACACTATGCCGCTTAGTAGCAACACTTTGGTGAAGGACAATAAAATGTTATGGAGTGCGCTCATGATTCATTACTCATTAAAGATTTTGCGTAATGTATTGCAGCATTTGATCCGCGGTGGAGACGACTTTTGAATTCATTTCGTAAGCGCGCTGGGTGGTGATCATGTTGACCATTTCTTCTACTATGTCGACGTTGGAATTTTCCAACATGCCCTGCTTCAACACACCCAAACCATTTTCACCCGGCGTTCCCTGAACCGGTGCACCGCTCGCAACCGTTTCAACAAACAAATTGCCACCGATAGGTTGCAAACCGGAGTGGTTAATAAAATCAACCAACGTGATATCACCCAATTGTTGCGGCTCCACAACACCGGGCGAATAGGCATTCACGGCACCTGTGGCACCAATTGTGATTTTGGTAGCGCCCTCAGGAACAATAATGGCAGGCTCTAGCAAATAACCGTCGGCATTCACAACTTGACCTTCACCGTTAATTTGCAACTGTCCATTGCGGGTGTAAGCGATGGTGCCGTCTGGTTGCAGCACTTGTAAAAAACCATGCCCGTCAATTGCTACATCCAGCGATTGTTCAGTCACTTGCAAGGTGCCCTGGGTAAATTCTTTTTGCGTTGCCACAACGCGCACACCGGCTCCCAATTGCAAACCCGATGGCAGTTGCGTTTCCTGGGTTTGTTGCGCCCCCGGTTGACGCTGGTTTTGGTACAACAGATCTTCAAATATGGCGCGATCACGTTTAAAACCAATGGTGCTGGTATTGGCAAGGTTGTTGGAGATAGTGGTCAACTGGCGATCTTGTGCAGACAAACCAGTCTTACTGACATAGAGGGCGGCGTGCATAATCTTTTCCTCATTTAAAGTGCGGTCACATAACAACGCACTTAGATTGGCGACCTAAACCGATTAGGACATTTGTAACAATTGGGCAGAGGCCGCTGAATTTTCATCGGCGGTTTTCATTAATTTCACTTGCATTTCGTATTGACGAGCCAAGCTCATAATTTGCGTAAATTCATCAATCGCATTCACGTTACTGCCTTCCACCATGCCGCTACGCAAGGTCACTTCAGCAGCCGGCAATGCATTTAAACCATCGCGTTGGCGGAAAAGACCGTCATCGCCTTTTTCTATGGCCTGGATATCCGGATTAACCAAACGAATACGCCCCACCTCCACCATGGCTTCAGGCCCCTGCCCTTGCCCGATAATGGAGATAGTGCCATCTGAACCTATCTGTACTTTTTCATTTTCAGGAATGGTGATCGGGCCACCGTCACCCAAAACCGCCAAGCCATTGGCAGTGCGCAACACACCGGCAGCATCCACCGCAAAATTACCTGCACGGGTATAGGCTTCAGTACCGTCTGGCGCTTGCACAACAAAAAAGCCATTGCCTTGGATGGCGGCATCCAGTGGGTTATTGGTTTGAATCATGGGGCCGGAGGTAAAGTCTGAGCGGGGTGATTCGGTCATGGCATAGGCACGGGTAGGCTGACCATCACCGTAGTAAACACCCATGCTGCGCGATTGTTCGAAATCGGCACGAAAACCGGTAGTGCTGACATTCGCCAGATTATTGGCGCGATTGGCTTGAGCCAACATATTGTGTTTGGCGCCGGTCATCGCTATGAAAAGGGCTTTGTCCACCTGGGTTACTCCTGAAATCACAACCGAAAAACGAATGTTGGTTTTTTGGCGGTTTAGTTGTTATCAGGAGTTTTGCAAGAGCGGTGCCAACCTTTGAATAGATCTTAAATTACTGAAACTTAAGGACATTTTTTATAACAGCAGCAAGAATATCCATTATTGCAAGGCAGCAGACTGGCGGAAAAATAAAAAGCGGCAAAGAACTTCCGCTCTTTGCCGCTGCTGTTTTTTTGATGAAGGGCGCGTGATAAGTCACACGCGGCTTACCCTGCTACCTACTACCTTAAATTAATAATTGTTTGCGTAGTAGCGTTGGCGGTTTCAATGGTTTTTGCATTCGCTTGATAATTGCGCTGGGCGATAATCAAATTAACCAATTGCTCTGACAGGTCTACGTTAGATTCTTCCACCGCACCCGCCGTGATATTGCCGAGCTGCGCCGAACCAGGCGCCCCCACAATCGCCTCGCCCGACTCAAAGGTTTGCGCCCACATGGTATCGCCAGTCGGCTTCAGGCCTTCCACACTACTAAAGTTTGCCAGAGCAACTTGCCCCAAGACCTGCGCCTCACCATTGGTAAAGCGCGCAAATACTATACCGGTGCTGCTGATGTCCAATCCGGCCAATCGACCAGTGGCATAACCATTTTGATCCAGTTCCTCCACCCCAAACGCACTGCCAAACTGGGTGGAACCCGCCAGATCAATCTGGAAGTTGGAGCTCGCTGGTGGCTCAGCAACAGGGATTGTACCGCCCTGCAACACATTCAATGGCCCCAATCCACCCAAGGGCTGCCCATCTGCACCAATCGGTGTCCAGTTGGAAATCAACATAGCATCTGTTCTGAAAGGATCCAGATTGCCATCCGGCGCGAAGTGAAGGTTGAACGATGCCATTGTGGGTTCGGTATTTTGCGGTGATGGCAAGGTTGGATCAGGGTCACCTACGTTTTTCCCATCAATCTGTACATACATCTTCCAGTGATTGGGAGATGTAGTTGGATCTGCCGGATCATAGGGTTCCTTCACAAAATACTGACGCATCACATGCGCATTACCCAAGCTGTCGTACACAGTGGTATTTGTTGCATGGTTAAAGGTTTTTTGGTCAGCCGGGTTGAATGCATTGATCGGCACATCAGTGAAAAAATTAGGCACATTGGTTGAGCCAAACAGACTGCCACCAAAAACAGGGATCGTTGGTTGACTGCTAACAATGGAATAGCCTTCTTGCAGGGTAGTTGTTACCTGCCCGCCAATTCTTACACCGTTAACAGCATCGTTAACTACTTGTGCAACACCTTGGCTACCTTGAATCTCGGCGTTGCCACCGGCATTATCAAAGGTGAACTCAAGGTCGCGGCCTGTAGCCGAAACAACGCTTAAATTACCCGCATCATCAACCGTCGCGCTGATACCAAACAGAGTTGATGAACTCAACGCATTAATTTCATCGCGTAAGGCTGTCATATCCGGCAAACCGGTGGATGTTAAATTCACACCATTAATACGGAATGATCCATTGTTGCTAAATGAAGGCGCCAACAATGTCGCTTCAGTACGCGCCGTAGCAGAAACACCTGCCAATGAATTTAACTCTGATGCGGTCTTATCTGCACTCGCACCATATTTACTAATGTAAGTAACATCAGCGCCATTTGGACCACGAACAACCAGGGTGTGAGAACCGTAATTATTAGTAACTTGTGGAATACCCGTGGTGTGTGATGCGGCAGGGGTTCCCGCTGCGGTGCTCACCGCACCTACTGCAGTGGTGAGTGCGTTTGCGTCGGAGTTAGCAGCGTCAATTGTCAGCGTTACAATTGATGCAACGCCCTTGGCAAGATCACGAAAGCCAATCTGCCCGGTTACCGGATCGGCATAAGCCTCCACATTAACGGGTGATGCAGAATCAAAGTTGGCAGAATTAATTAAGTTGGCCAGTGCAGCAGGTGAAGATGCAGACCCTGAGCTCAATACAATATTCACATCTGTAGTTGCTAGCGTTATTGGATCAACGCGAGAAATGGTGAATGACGTTCTATTGGTTGGCGAAAAAGTAATAGGCGTAGCAACAGTGCCCACCGCCAGAGTTGAGGTAGTGGCAGTTTTTGCGCCTCGCTGAGCCTCATTAACACCAGTACCATTGGTAGAAAAACGTTGCCCTGTTGTTTCAAGGACTTTTTCATTTGCGTTTAAATTAAAAGACGCATTTACCGCCGTTGTTTGACGTGGTTCTTGTGAACTCACATCAACACGCAAATCCCCCAACACACCACTTACATTGCCATTGGCATCAGCAGCAAAACCCTGTAGTAAGGCACCGGTACCGTTAACAATATTGCCGTCCTTATCCAGACCAAATGTACCCGCCCTGGTGTACAAGCGTTCGCCGTTTTTCTCGACGATAAAAAATCCCTCACCATTAATGGAGAGATCCAATTCATTTTGCGTAAACTTCAGATTACCTTGGGTAAATTGTTGGCGGATGTTTTGTAGCGTTACGCCGCTACCTGCCGTGTTGGAACCACCTCCTAACAAGGTACTGGTGTACACATCACCAAATTCAGCGCGCGATGATTTGAAACCGATGGTGCTGGCGTTGGCAATATTGTTACCAGTCACTTGCAAATCGGTATTTGCCGCACGAATTCCGCTTAACGCTGTATTAAAAGACATAGTACACCTCGCCCAGGGTTAATCAATTTTGATGTTCAGATAAACACTCATGTTCACATCAAAAACTGTTAGTTAAATTGTTTTACTTTATCGGCTTCTACTGCGCCAATACCGGCAAGATTCAGAATTAATTTGCCATTCTCACCAATGGTTACACTATTCACATTCGCACTGAGCGAGGTATTCAAGGTTTCAGCTTTACCATTTTGAGTGGCGGTAATTTCAAACTTGTATTGGCCCGTGATTGCCGCATCATCGCCCGCCTCCCAATCCAACAACTTGCCATTCACTTCAAGGTTTTGGCCATCCCAACGGAATACCGTCTCACCAGCTGGTACTTCGCCCACAGGAATTGTTTGTATCAAAGCACCAGCATTGTCGTAAATTCTCATGGTCATGTCTTTTGCCGGGTAGGTAAGCTCTGTACTACCCGCGACTATGCCTCCAGAAACCAAGGTACTTTTATCTGATTCTACGCTGACACTGCGCCCGACAAGGGAGGATGCCTGAAGCGCATTGTTTGACATAAAACTGTTAAAACTTTTATTCAAACGCTCCAACCCTTCAACCGAACTGAACTGCGCCAATTGCGCTACAAACTCGGTATTGTCCTGCGGACTCAGTGGGTTTTGATTGTTCATCTGCGTGATCATCAATTCCAAAAATGCAGCCTGCCCCAATTCATTGGTGGTCTTATTGGCTTCCTGCTTTTTGGTAATGCTCAGGTTGTCGGTAACGCTGGAGCTGCTGGTTGAACTACCTACAGTTGACATAAATTTCTCCCTCGCTAATTACTGACCAAGCGTCAGCACACGCTGAACCATTTGTTTTGCTGAATTCATGACTTCAACATTCATTTGAAATGAGCGAGATGCAGCAATCATGTTCGCCATTTCTTCAACCGGATTGACGTTAGGATAAAACACATAACCTTCCGCATCGGCCTTGGGGTGACCTGGCTCATAACGACGCTGTAAAGGCGCATCACTTTCTACAATTCCCAATACCTGAACACCAGCAGCGGCATCCACTTCGTTATCGCTATACGCACCTTCGGTGACACTGGCACGCATCGCTTCTTGTTGGATAGCAGCAAATACTGGCTGGCGGCTGCGATACACTTCGTTAACACTGGAACTGGCCGACTGCGCATTTGCCAGGTTGCTGGCAGTGGTATTCAAACGCAAACTTTGTGCGTTCATCCCTGTGCCTGCGATATCAAAAATATTTCCAAGTGCCATAGCTTCACCTATTCATTTATTGACGTTATCACCGCAAGGGATAACGCTTCAGCTGGATTTATTCGCCGCGAATCGCGCTGCGTAAACCAGTGAACTTACTATTTAAAAACTGAAAACTGGATTGAAAGGCCAGCGCATTTTTCATGTATTCCGCGTGTTCGATTTGATCTTCAACCGTATTGCCATCAATAGATGGTTGTTGCGGCGTGCGGTACAAGGTGTCCGCCTCATTGGTGGCAAATGCACTGCCGTCGATATGGGCCGACTGGGTGGTGGACAAATGAAATCCGTTATTTGCTGTCATTTTCTGATTAAGCGCTTGCTTGAAGTCGATATCCTTGGCTTTGAAGTTAGGGGTATCAACGTTGGCGAGGTTATTCGCTAGCACAGCCGCACGCTCTGAGCGAAACCGCAGTGCAGACTCATGAATGCCGAGTGCTTTATCGAAAGAGATGGACATAATGGTTTCACCTGTCCGACGCATCGCGCCGGGAAAAACTATTGCGGTAGGCAACAAGGGTTCTATTGCCACAGTTATTGACGATAAAGCAATGGCTGTGCCAAGCGCACAAAAAGCAGATAACACCTTGTTTTATTTATATTTTTTATTTTTAGTCGGGTGTGGATTCAGAAGCGGCAACAAGAAAGCGGCAAAGCTTTTCCGCCCACAGGGGGAATAAGTAAACGGAACGGCAAGCAGGCGGCGAATGGCAGTAGAAAAAAAACTAAAAACTCCCCCGAACACGAAGGAGCTTGAAAGAAGGTTAGATAGAGGAGAAGACGTTAAATCGCCTTATAGAGAATGCCAGGCTCGCAGCGAACCATATCAAACAAGTCTGCGACTCCCGCAAGCCCTTCCGATGACCCGAGGAACAATATGCCCTGCGGCTTCAAGGATGCATGGATTTTTTGCAGAATCTGACGCTTGAGATCCGCATTAAAATAAATCAACACATTGCGACAAAACACTATGTCGAACTTACCCAAAGCCGCATAGGAATCCATCAAGTTAAGCGAACGAAAATCGATACGCTCTTTAACAAAAGGCTTTACCTTCCACAGCACCGGTGTCGGATTATCGAAGTATCGCTCAAGGCGTTCAGACGACAGACCTCTCATCACCGACAGCTTGTCATATTCCCCGCTACGCGCTTGATCCAACACAGTGGAGGACAAATCGGTCGCGACAACCTGTACAGGGCGCGCCAAATTCCCCATATTTTGACGCTTGTACTCTTCAACCATCATGCTGATGGAATATGGTTCCTGACCGGAAGAACAAGCCGCAGACCAAATTCGCACCGGACCAAACATGCGGTTATTACCGGCCATCAACTGGGGCAGGAGCACATTTTTTAAATGATCATAAGGATAGTTATCACGAAACCAAAACGTTTCATTGGTCGTCATGGAATCGATAACCTGATCCTTTAACTTGCGGTTAAAACCCTGCTTCAGGCTTTTAACCAATTCACCAAAGGACGCGATATTGTTCTCTTCCAGGATACGCCTAATGCGGTTGGTCACCAGGTATTGCTTGTTATCTCCCAACGAAATACCGCAAGCCTCCTCAAGAAACTGGCGAAATTGGTCAAAGTCAGCTTGGTTGAGGTTATCGCCACCGAGCGGCTTGGAAAAAGGGGTTGGCTTATTACTCATAGACTCTCAATAAAAACAATTGCTGCCGCACAATTGCGACAGCAATAGAAACTCACGCCTCTTCAGGCGGCAACAAACTTTCGCCCGTCATCGACAACACCCGATCATTTACCCGTTTTGCCAACTCATCAGGATGGAATTTAGCGAGGAAATCATCTGCCCCCACCTTGCGCACCATCGCCTCATTGAACACCCCACTCAGTGAGGTATGCAAAATAATGTGGAGATTTTTCAACTGCGGATGATTCCGCACTTCTGCGGTAAAGGTGTATCCATCCATCTCGGGCATTTCAATATCGCAAATGATCATAATCAGTTCAGCGTAGGGATCTTTACCGGCTTTAATCAGATCCAGCAGATAATTAAAGCCCTCTGCCCCGTCTTTTTTCAGGGTGGTTTTAATGCCCATCCCTTCAATAACACGCTGTATCTGCTTGCGGGCGATGGTTGAGTCATCAATGATCAGGACATGCTTCTGCACTACGCGATCAGCAATACCGTCCTCAATCACGCCGGCACTCACCTCTTCGCGCGCGGGCGATACCTCAGCCAGAATTTTTTCCACATCGATAATTTCGACCAACTGCCCATCCACCTGGGTGACTGCCGTCAGGTAATGCTCTTTACCTGCACCTTTAGGCGGTGGATGTATATCACCCCAGTTCATATTGACGATGCGCTCCACAGAGCGAACCAGAAAACCCTGGGCCGTGCGATTGTATTCGGTAATGATAACAAAACAGCTTTCTATATCGGGCAATTCACGGCGCCCTATGGCCAGATTCATGTCCATAATCGGTAAGGTGCCACCACGGATATGTGCAACACCACGAACAACCGAGCTGCGGCCAGGAATTGCATTCAACTGTGGACACTGAAGCACTTCTTTCACCTTGAACACATTAATGCCGTACAACTGTTGACCACCCAGGCGAAACAGCAATAGTTCAAGACGATTTTGGCCAACCAGTTGTGTGCGCTGATTGACACTATCCATTACCCCAGCCATGCAATTACCTCATTGATTGAAAAGTCAGCAAAGACATCACTTACAAGAACTGCAGCGTGCGGCACAGTATTTGCTTTATGTCATTTAAGAAGCTTAGCGGCAAAAAAGTGTCAGACTTTAGTCGTTAATTTAATAGAGCGAGTGGCACTCGGTTCTTACCCTTGAGGATAGGCCAAAATATGGAACTTCCTAGTTTTTGCAGCAATTTCTTACGGAAATTTTTACCGAGCATCCCCGCCAACAGGGCGCTCGCGCAAAAACTCGCCCACAATTCAGCCGCAGGGGTTAAATATCTGGCTGGCGTTCTTTTCATCGCGTTACCCAGTATGGCCGCTAACGCACAAATCTACTCACCTCTGGCACTGAAACAAGATGTTGCCAATTTTTTGGCGACGCATTATGCCCAAGAGCCCCATGAACGACTGGACATTAAGGTTGGCAACCTTGATAGCCGCCTGCGGCTTGATGCCTGCGAGGAACCGCTGCATTTCAACCTGCAAGACCCAACAGGCCTTGGCGGTAGCATTAGCGTCCAAACACGCTGCCCAACACCGCAAGGCTGGGCAGTCCATGTCCCTGCACAGGTCATGATTTACCGGCAAATCCCCGTTGCAGCACGCACTATTGCACGCGGTGAACATATAAATGATAGCCATCTAACCAACACCCTGACCAATGTCAGCAGCATCAGGCAAGGCTATGCCTTGGACAGGGAGCAAATACTCGGTAAAGAGGCAAAGCGAAATATAGGACAAGGTGAGGCATTCAAAACCAGCTCACTGGACGCCCCTACCGCAATCAAGCGCGGCGAGATAGTCACATTACAAGCACAGGCTGGCGCTATCAAAGTGGTCAGCTCGGGCGTTGCATTGGCAGATGGTCGGCTTGGCCAGAAAATCAGGGTGCGCAATAGTTCATCAGATCGCATTGTCACGGGAGTCGTTTTAAATCAAGGGCTTGTACAAACCTTATAGGCCTGGGTTTTTTAAAAAATGTTGCTAAAGTTAATCCGGCCTTGGCCGATATCCTTAACAGGAGAACCTTAAACCGGGACTCCCAAATGTCACGACATAGCAACCGCGACTTTTAGATTAACAGTCATCCGGCATACAGGCCCGATGATACCAAGGGGAAAAACATGATTCTTAACACCAACAACTCGCTTGACTCGGTCAATGCCAAGGGCGCTCGCAGCAAACCTGCTGCACCTGCCACGGCAGATGCCAAAACTACCGAGACAAAATCATCGCCACCGGCCGCCCAAACGGCAAGCGACCAGGTTGTATTGAGCCAAGAGGCGCAAACACTCGGCAGGCTACAAAGCAAGATCAATAGCGCACCAGATGTAAACCTTGAAAAGGTTGCCGAAATTCGTCGCGCTATTGCAGAAGGACGCTTTGAAATAAACCCGGAACGTATCGCAGAGAATATGCTCAAGCAAAACGATCTGCTCGGCTAAACCCAATGCAAACGCAAGTACGCGCCTCCCCTGCGCCATCCTGTGATTTGCGTTGATTTATTACCCGCCCACCTTTTAGGGCCTATTAAAAAAGAGGTTGCTATGTCTCTTGATATCACACTACTGCGCCAAATGCTTGCGCAGGACTCCGCTGCAATTCAGCAATTAAAGCAACTGTTAATTGATGAACGCGAACAACTGGCGCAACGCAAGCAGGATCAGCTGGCAATTATCGCCGAGCAAAAAACTACCCTCGTAAGCCAGCTCGGCCATAACAGCAAACAGCGCCAGAAAGTGCTGAATGCGCTCAACCTGCCCGCCAATGCAGAAGGATGGGATCTTTTTCTCCAACGCAATACGGCCACTTTGCCACTGCGCGAAGACTGGCAGCGCCTGATTGGCGAGTTTGAAGAATGTCAGGAACTGAATGACATTAATGGCAAAATGATTGCCCGCTCCCAACAAACCCTGAATCACCTGCTCAACCTCTTACGCGGCAAAGTTGCAACAGCCTCACTCTATACCGCTCAAGGCCTCAAAACCGAGCAAACCTCCTCCTTCACTGTCGCGAAGGCTTAATCCGCAAAACAGCTTCCCCGGCCTGCGCGCGCACTGCAGGCCAATCCCCCCCCTCCAGCCCACAATACCTGCACACACAAGGCACTGGCTTTGTATTGACATCTTTTCTCAAATCGCTAATATTAGAATATATATATGATTTATAGCGTTAAGAGCTATATTTCACGGATGCACAACACCAGCCCACCCTAACCGCCACTAACAACCTGGAACCACACTGAATGCCAACGGCATACAGCACAATAAAGGCAGACAAATAATGAAATACTCCATGGCAATACTACTTTGCCTGCTTAATCACATGGTGTTAGCCGCCGATGCCAGCACACCCTTTTACCTGGGCGCAGACTTGTCTTACGTTAATGAGATGGAGGACTGCGGCGCAAAATATTACGACAAAAGTAAACGTCAGGATCCGTTCGTACTTTTCGCCAATAAAGGAGCCAATCTGATTCGCGTGCGCCTATGGCATAACCCGGACTGGACACGCTATTCCAATCTGGCAGATGCCACCAAAACCCTGCAACGCGCAAAAGCCAGCGGCATGAAAACCCTGTTGGACTTTCATTACTCGGATACCTGGACCGACCCCGAAAAACAATTTATTCCCAAAGCCTGGGCAAACATTAGCGACACCAGTGAACTGGCGCAAACCCTATACGACTACACAACACAAACCCTTGCAACACTTGACGAACACAATGCCCTGCCCGACCTGGTTCAAGTTGGCAACGAAACCAATATCGAAATATTGCAACATGAAGACAAGCTGGTAAAAGGTATTCCTGATTGGTCGCGTAACGCCACCCTATTGAATAGCGGCATAAAAGCCGTGCGCGATTACAGTAAAAAATCCAATAAGCCCATCCATATAGTGCTGCATATTGCCCAACCGGAAAACGCACTCTGGTGGTTTAAGCAAGCCACTGAAAACGGTGTACTTGACTATGACATTATTGGCCTCTCTTATTATCCACAGTGGTCTACTTATCAATTACCGCAATTACCAAATGCGATAAAAACTTTGAAGCAAAATTTTCAAAAAGATGTTCTTATTGTCGAAACAGCCTACCCCTACACCTTAAATAATTTCGACAAAGCAGCCAATGTACTTGGCAAAACCGCTATCCAACGCAATTTTCCAGCAACACCCAAAGGGCAAGCCAGCTACCTTTTAACACTGCGCAACCTGGTAAAAACATCAGGCGGTTTGGGCGTTGTGTATTGGGAACCGGCATGGGTGAGCACTAAATGTAAAACCCTGTGGGGAACAGGCTCACACTGGGAAAATGCAACATTTTTTGATGCAGGCAATGGCAATAAAGCGTTGCCCGCGTTCTTATTTTTCTCCAACAAAAACGACAACTAACTCATTATTACACTGACATAATATTGAAAAGCGAGACGAACAATGAATCAACAATTATCACACCTTGGCGCACTGGTGCTGTGCTGTTTACTAGCCGCCTGCTCACCAAACCCAACGCCCAACACAAACCTTGTGAGCGATGCGCTCTTTGATCAGGGCTGGCAATTTTTTCGCAGTGAAAAAGCGCTTGATCTCGCAGCCGCACAACAACAAACCGAGTGGGAAAATGTCAGCATTCCACACACACCTAAAATTGAACCACTGGTAGTCAATGCTCAATTCCAGGGCGACGCATGGTACAAAAAAACCATTACTACCGAACCCGCCTGGAAAGGAAAGCATATCCGTTTGAAATTTGAGTCAGCCATGAATGTTGCAGAAGTGTGGTTGAATGGTAAAAAGCTAACAACCCATGTTGGCGGTTACCTACCATTTTCAGTGGATTTAACCCAACAATTAATTTGGGATGCACCCAACGAATTAATGGTTCGACTGGACAACCGCGATAACCCGGTAACAGGCCCAAAACCGTTACACGATTTGGATTTCAATACTTATGGCGGTATTTATCGCCACGTCTATTTACAAATCGATAATGACTTGCACATCAGCGATGCTGTTGCCGCTGGAAAGGCGGCAAGCGGCGGTATTTTCGTTCGCTACCCGCAGGTTAATGCGACACAAGCAACCCTGAACGTACAAACCCACTTGGTTAATAAAAACGCCGCTAACAAAGTATTTCGTGTAGTGCAACAACTCATGGATGGAGACAAATCTGTTGCCGAACATACCAGCGAATCACAAACCATTAATGGCAATAGTGATGCAGAAAACACCATTGAATTCACTCTTAACAACCCACGACTTTGGTCGCCTAAAGCCCCCAATTTATACAACCTTGTAACACGTGTTTATGAAGGCGATGCACTCGTTGATGAACACACTACACGCATTGGTATTCGGGAGTTCAAATGGGTTGAGGGACAACTTCATATCAATGGCGAGAAAACATTTTTACGCGGCGTAAATCGTCATCAAGAATATCCCTACATAGGCTATGCAACCTCCGATGCAGCGGATTATCGCGATGCCGTAAAAATAAAATCGGCAGGCTTTGATTATGTACGGCTCTCACACTACCCTCACTCACCTGCCTTTATGGCCGCGGCTGATGAATTGGGCCTGGTGTTGCTCGATGCCATTTTGGGTTGGCAATATTTTTCTGAAGACGCCGCATTTCAAGCACAAATCCAGCAAACGTGTCGCGACCTGATTCGTCGCGATCGCAATCATGCGTCAGTGATGGCGTGGGAGTGCTCACTGAACGAATCCTGGATGACAGAGCCTTTTATCGACTCACTCACCACGATTATCCAACAAGAATACCCCGGCGCCTTATCTGCGGGCTGGCAAGAATATGGTTACGATATTTACCTGCAAGCACGCCAACACCGCTTGGAGCATTACAAAACTCCAACCAAGCCTTACGTCGTCAGTGAATATGGTGACTGGGAATATTACGCGATGAATGCCGGCTTAAATCAAAGTGCATGGGCGAATTTACTACAAGCTGATCGCTCCAGCCGTCAATTATTGAGCGATGGTGAAACGCGCTTGCTGCAGCAAGCCGCAAATATTCAGGAAGCCCACAATGATAACTTTAATACACCAGCATTTGCGGACGGCTATTGGGTCATGTTTGATTACAATCGCGGCTACGCGCCCGATCTGGAAAGCTCGGGAATTATGAGCATTGATCGCCTCCCCAAATACAGTTATTACTTTTATCAAAGCCAACGCGACCCGGATGAGGTCTCAGATAAATTCGCCTCTGGCCCCATGGTATTTATTGCAAGCGAGTGGTCAGAAAATTCTACAGTAAATATTCGTGTCTTTAGCAACGCCGAAGAAGTGGCGCTTTACGTGAACGGTAAAATGATTACCAAACAAACGCCCGACCAAAACAACAATACAACCAATCTAAAACACCCACCATTTACATTTGTAGTAGATAAGTTTGAGGCCGGCGAACTCAAAGCAGTTGCATATCGAGGCGGGAATATTGTTGCCGAACACACTGTAGTGACGCCGGGCGAAGCACACTCACTGGCATTATCAATAGATACCAGCGGAAAAGAGCCGCAACCGGGGGTAAAAGACGCCATCTTTATCTATGCACAATTGCAAGACAACAAAGGCAACCCTTTATACAGCAACAATGTTCCGGTGAAATTTTCAGTTAGCGGCCCGGCAACACTCATTAGCCCCGTAGAAGTAAATACCGCCGCTGGTATCGCCAGTGCGCTGGTAGAAATTGGGGATTCATTGGATGGAATAAACATCACAGCAGAATCGAGCAATCTCAACGCTGCCACGATAAGCATTAAATAACATCTCCTAAAAAAATGCCCCGTGACAATACGGGGCATTTTTTATTCACATCAAGCCAATCAACAATAGCTATTTAAACGCATCCCATACAGCGGTTGCTTTTCCATTATTATCCATTGCACCCAAGGTGTAACCCTTCCAACCAGGACGTGCTTGAGGCTCCCAGTAGAAAATGGCCTCACCTTTGCCGCCATTCACCTGCCCAACTTTGGTAATCATATCTTTCACAATAGTTTGCGCTTGTGCGTGATCCCAAGGCACTCCAATCTCTGAAACCATTACCGGGACTGCATAGCGCGCAACCATATCATTCAAGTTGTTTAAACAAGCGCTATTCGCCGACTGCCAAGTATAGCCTGTCGCATTCGTCGGATACGAAGACGCACCAATCACATCAAACTTTGCACCATTCGCCTTGAGCCCATCAAAAATCCAACGGAAGTTAGCGTTATCGTGACAATTTGCTAAATGCACAACGACCTTTGCATTTGAATAAATACTTTTTGCTGCGTTATACCCGGTGTTTGTCAACCAGGCATAATTTTTCATATTGACGGAGGCCTTACCCTCATTCCATAACATCCCGTTATTGGTCTCGTTACCAACCTGAACCCAATCAACCGTCACACCGGCATCTTTAACAGCCTGCAAAGTGAAACGTGTGGAGTTCCATACAGCATCCATCAACTGCTGAAAACTATAGCCATTCCAGGCTGCAGGCTTTGTTTGCTTGCCCGGATCGGCCCAGCTATCGCTGTAGTGAAAATCAATCATGACTTTCATTCCCGCTGCCTTTGCGCGCTTGGCCTTTGCAACAACATCTTGCGTCGAGTTATACCAACCATCAGCAGGATTAACCCATACACGCAAACGTACCGCAGTCATTCCCTGCTCTTTCATAATCGCCAGGATATCTTTCTTGACCCCACTGCGATTATAAAAGCTGATGCCATTAGCCTCGATCTCTGACATCCAACTAACATCCGCTCCTTTAACTGGCGCAGCCAATCCGGAAACAGTAGACAGAGCCAATACGGCCCCAATACACGCAGAAAGAACATTTTTAGTGAGTTTCATAGGGATATTTCCATTAGAGTTCAAAGATTATTGTTATTCAGTGTTCATGCATCCCTTCACGCTGTACAGCTCAACTCAGCACTACATCATAGAGCCCCGCCCTATAAGATTATTTATATTACATATATTATCTTTTATCAAGAGCACTGACCTTCAATCAAAATTCTCAATAAAGGAGAGTTTCTGGCCACTATCAGGGAGAGACGTGATGTACACGTCATATAGGCAACATAAAAAATTTGTCGACCCAAACGAAAAAACCGCGCATAAGCGCGGTTTTTTCGTTTAGTCGATACTAACTATTGAATGTTATTTCTGAACAATATCAGCTGAATCTTTTAAGAATTTCTGAAATCCAGAGAAATCATTGCGTCCATAAATAGAAGCCAACTGCGCGCTAATGGTTGTCTTTTGCTCTGGCGTCACTTTCTCGAATGAACCAGGACTGACTGACTGTACAACCACAATCGCCATATCACCGCCAGAGGTCATAACATTTCCAACAGATGGCTTACCAGCGGCTGGCTTGGGCATTGAGAAAGCATGACGCAAGACATCACCATCCGCGTCAGCAGTATTACGTGTTGCCTCTTTAAACTCTTTGCTTTCCAAACCTGCAGCAACACTCAAATCAGCCAAAGTAGAACCTGCATTCAGATCCGCAATAAATTTATTGGATTGCTCACTCAGTAAGACGCGCGCTTTTTGGTCTTTCAGTGTATTCACAATTTGCTCTTTCACTTCAGCCAACGGCTTAACTTGACTTGGCTTGTGCTCGGTCATTTTAAGTACCAGCACATTGCTTGAATCTATTTCGATCACTTCACTACTATTACCTTCACGCAATACTTCATCAGAGAAAGCTGCCTCTGTCACTTTAGGACTGGCAAGCAGGCCTTTTCCTTTACTGCGCTCATACAAACCAGAGTTTTCTACTTTAAGGCCTAACTCCTTGGCAACCTCAGCCAGATTTTCAGCGTTATAAGAGAGGTCGCGTAGCTTCTCAAGTTGGGCAACAAAATTGACTTCGGCTTCAGCACGCTTTAATTGCTCTTCAATGGCCGCTTTCTGCTCTTCAAATGATGGTGGAGTTGAATTCTTTTCCGCTAACAACTTGATAAAGTGAGTACCAGCATCTGTTTTAACAGGTCCAGATACCTCGCCCACTTTAAGAGAAGCAAGTGCTGTTTCAAATTCTTGGGGGAAGGCATCGCCTGAGGTAAAGCCCAAATCACCGCCTTGATCTTTACTACCAGAATCATCTGAAAACTCACTGGCGACAGCGGCAAACTCAACACCTGAGGCCAGCTTTTCGCTAACTTGCTTAATCTTATCTGCATCATTCCCTTCAATCAGAATGTGTGCTGCTTGACGCTCAGGCGCAGCAACAAAAGCGGCTGAGTTTTGCTCATACTGAGCGCGAAGTTGCTCTTCAGAAATAGACACATTTGCCATCAAATCCTGAACACTCAAACTGATGTAATCGACAGCAATTTGCTCTTCGCTTACAAACATTGGCTGATTAGCATCGTAGTAAGATTGAACCTCTGAATCTTGCAGCTCAATTGAGTCGCGCACTTTTGCCGATGGCAAAATCACATACTGGATATCACGGGATTGGAAACTAAGAGCAACGATATCATCAAGCTGCGCTGGTGTAGAAAATGCGCTCTCAGCAACACCGGCTTGCAATTGATTAATCAACAACTCGTCAGAAAGAATTTTTGTATAGGTGCTATGGGTATAACCCAAATTACGCAATAGCGCTTGATAGACATTATTGTCAAAAACACCTGCTTCATTTTTAAATTGTGGCGCAGTGGCAATCTGTTGAGCCAAGTAGGTTTCACCTACCGCCATGCCAGCCTCTTTCGCTGCTTGCGATAAAATCAAACGCTGAACCAAATTATCTATTGCTGGCTTGCGCAGATATTCATCACTTAAAAATTGAGCCGGAATTTGATCGCCATAGGCATTCAGCATCTGCTGCTTTTGCATGCCAATTGCACGATTCACATCCATTTCCGTAATCGTTTCACCATTCACTTTCGCTGCTTGATTGGCGGAAGTATCCCAGTTGAAAAGTGCTTCAACACCGGTAAGGGCAAAAATGATCACCAGAAATCCGATTAAGATGAAAGAGATTACTCCTCGGGAATTATCTCTGAGGTTCTGTAACATTTTAAACTCCTAGCATGATGGGGATGTCTTGCGCTAATCAACAGCACACAGAGACACTAAGTACTTAATTATTCGATGTTGTTCAAGACACAGGCCTTGATTAGTAAAAAGTCACGCGATTAAAAAAAAAGCGCACCTAGATGCGCTTTTTATGCTTTGGTATTCAGAGTATTTTCTGAATAAACGCTAACTTAGTTAACAGCGTCTTTCAAAGCTTTACCTGGCTTGAATCCAGGAACTTTGGCGGCTGCAATCTTGATCTCAGCACCGGTCTGAGGATTGCGACCAGTACGGGCAGCACGCTCTTTAACCGCAAAGGTGCCAAAGCCTACCAAAACAACAGAATCGCCATTTTTGAGGGCACCGGTAATACTCTCAACCACTGCGTCCAATGCACGTCCGGCAGCCGCTTTAGGAATATCCGCAGATGCGGCGATGGCTTCAATCAGCTCAGTTTTGTTCACACTTAACCCCTTTTGATTATTTGTTTCTAAAAACACAGTACAAATTCAATGATGCATTTAATTCGCATGATCTGTGCAGCAAATGAATTGCGATTTATACCAACAGAGCATCAGGGGGTCAAGGAAAGCTTACAGCTTTACACAAAACCCCTACCACTCTGATCACAAAACAAACAGTTAAACCAAGAAACCCGTCAAAGCCCCGTCAACACTAATGTGTGCTAAGTCGGTTGTCCGTTTCATCAGCCTTTTGAGCAGCTTTTTCCAGAGCACGATACTCTTCATCACTGAGCGGTTTAGGGCTGTGCTGAAGGGCAATATCGAGAACCTCATCTATCCATTTAACCGGCCTGATGGTTAAATCCTCTTTAATGTTTGCGGGAATCTCTTTTAAATCCCGCTCATTATCGGCGGGGATGATAACCGTTTTAATACCACCACGATGAGCAGCAAGTAGCTTTTCTTTAAGCCCACCGATACGTAGCACCTCCCCACGCAGGGTAATCTCACCAGTCATGGCAACATCAGCCTTTACAGGAATTCCTGTTTGCACAGAAACCAACGCAGTACACATCGCAATGCCTGCACTCGGACCATCTTTCGGAGTTGCGCCTTCGGGGACATGGATGTGGATATCAACTTTTTCATGATGATCAGGTGCGATGCCTAAGGCTTGTCCACGGGAACGCACCACTGTCAATGCCGCTTGTATTGACTCTTGCATTACATCGCCAAGAGAACCAGTCTTGATAATGCGCCCCTTTCCTACTACTGCAGAAGCTTCAATAGTCAGCAGCTCACCGCCAACCTGAGTCCAGGCAAGGCCCGTTACCTGCCCTACCTGATCATTACTCTCTGCCTTACCGAAATCAAACTTACGAACCCCCAGCAAATCTTCCAGTGCCGCAGAATCAATGACATCAGTATTTTGTGCGCGCCCTTTTACATGGCGGGCAACAACCTTGCGACAAATTTTAGCAACCTCACGCTCAAGACCACGAACACCTGCCTCACGAGTGTAATAACGGATAACATCTTTTATCGCATCTGCTGTCACACTGATTTCAGTTTCTTTTAAACCATTAGCCTTGATCTGTTTTGGAATCAGGTAGCGTTGGGCAATATTTAATTTTTCATCCTCGGTGTAGCCAGGAATTCTAATCACTTCCATTCGATCAAGTAGTGGCCCGGGAATATTCATGGAGTTTGAGGTACACACAAACATCACATCAGACAAATCATAATCAACCTCAAGGTAATGATCATTGAAATGGCTGTTTTGCTCTGGATCCAATACCTCCAATAAAGCTGATGCTGGATCACCGCGGTTGTCCATACCCATCTTGTCGATTTCATCCAACAGGAATAATGGGTTTTTAACACCCACTTTCGCCATTTTTTGAATCAATTTTCCGGGTAATGAACCTATATAGGTTCGTCTGTGACCACGAATCTCTGCCTCATCACGAACACCACCCAATGCCATACGCACGAACTCGCGATTGGTTGCTCGCGCAATAGATTCCCCCAGAGAAGTCTTACCCACTCCAGGTGGTCCAACCAAACACAGTATCGGACCTTTTACTTTTTTCACGCGCTGCTGCACGGCGAGGTATTCAAGGATGCGCTCTTTAACCTCTTCAAGACCGAAGTGATCCTTATTGAGAACTTCTTCAGCGCGCGCAAGATCATTGCGAACTTTACTTCGCTTGCTCCAAGGCACCTTGATCATCCAGTCAATGTACGCGCGAAGCACAGATGCCTCGGCCGACATTGGTGACATCATTTTTAGTTTGTTTAATTCTGCACGTGCTTTTTCCAAGGCATCTTTTGGCATAGCAGCGGCGACAATTTTCTTTTCCAGTTCATCCGCTTCACTAACTTCTTCGCCCAGTTCCCCCAATTCTTTTTGAATAGCCTTGATCTGCTCATTCAAATAATACTCGCGCTGACTTTTTTCCATCTGCTTTTTGACGCGACCACGAATCTTTTTCTCAACATGAAAAAGATCGACCTCCGCATCCATTAAATCCAAGAGATGTTCAATGCGCTCGCGAATATCAGCAATCTCAAGCACAGATTGCTTTTTCGGCAACTCAAGGGACATGTGCGCAGCAATCGTATCCGCAAGACGCCCAGGTTCATCAATACCAGACAGAGAGGTAATAACCTCTACAGGCACTTTTTTGCTCAGGTTGACATATTGCTCAAACTGGCCAATCGCCGAAGCAACCAAGGCTCGCGCCTCTGCAGCCTCTACTTGCGGACTGGTAATAAGACTAACATTTGCCTTGAAATGACTGCCGGTGTCCTCAATAGATTCTATATTGGCACGCTCACGCCCCTCGATAAGAACCTTGACGGTACCATCTGGTAATTTCAGAAGCTGCAAAATGGAGGCGATAGTACCAACGGTGTAGAGATCCTCACCTTGAGGTTCATCTTGCTGGGGATTTTTCTGTGCAACCAACAAGACCTGCTTGTCGTTTGCCATAGCCCGCTCAAGGGCTTCAATAGATTTTCCTCTGCCGACAAACAGAGGAGTGACCATATGCGGATAAACAACAACATCGCGCAACGGTAGTAGGGGAATATCAGCGATATGGGTATCAACAAGAGTTTCAGCGACCATTGGTTCCTCTCTATTTCAAGAAGGCAACAAATACCTTGCCATGAACCAAGATTGGGGTCAAAAAGCGCTAATTACAAGTTATCAGGAAAGAAAAAAGAAAAAGAGCGCATAAATGCGCTCTTTTTATCCAGCAAGATTACTGACTGAACAAGCTACTTGTCGTCAGTTGCAACCTTGGCAGGTATTTCAGCAGTTTCGTATACCAACAGTGGCTCAGACTCACCCTTAATAACAGACTCATCAACAACCACTTTGACAACATTTTCTTCCGATGGAATCTTGTACATAGTATCCAGCAGCACATTTTCCATGATTGAACGCAAGCCACGAGCACCAGTTTTACGCTCAAGCGCACGCTCTGCTACTGCATCCAGTGCATCCTGACGGAAGTCAATTTGAACACCTTCCATCTCAAACAATCTGGCATATTGTTTAGTCAGTGCATTTCTTGGCTCAGTCAAAATCTGAATCAATGCAGCTTTATCAAGCTCATCCAAGGTGGCAATTACAGGGAGACGACCAACAAACTCTGGGATAAGGCCATAACGCACCAAATCTTCTGGCTCCAGCGAGTGCAAAGTCTCACCAAAATTGCGCTTCTCGTCTTTACTTTTAACTTCCGCACCAAAGCCTATGCCGCTTTTTTCAGATCTGTCGCGGATGACCTTGTCCAGGCCAGCAAAAGCACCACCACAAATGAAGAGGATATTGGATGTATCTACCTGCAAGAACTCTTGTTGGGGATGCTTGCGCCCACCTTGTGGCGGAACAGATGCAACCGTACCTTCAATGAGTTTTAACAAAGCCTGCTGCACACCTTCACCGGAGACATCACGGGTGATAGATGGCTTGTCTGACTTGCGTGAAATCTTATCAATTTCATCAATGTAGACTATCCCTTGTTGAGCTTTTTCTACATCGTAATCGCATTTCTGCAGCAGTTTCTGGATGATATTTTCAACATCCTCCCCCACAT
>JACCDS012341282.1_pt1 | contig 27926 bp, 23 predicted proteins | sample 7446441 | NCBI WGS metagenome assembly JACCDS01 (sample SAMN15323445, study PRJNA562643) | freshwater metagenome | isolation source: river surface water | place: USA:Blue River Watershed | collected 2017-08-17 | reverse complement strand
GGCCAGCGAAGGGCCGCTGCCCAAAGAATTCAACGTGGCGCTGTCGAAGACCCAGCTGGCGTTCACTCGCGACATCCCGATCCTGATCAATGGCGAAACCGGCACCGGCAAGGAAGTTGCGGCGCACGCGATTCACACCCTGAGCCTGCGGCGCGAACGGACGCTGGTGTGCGTGAACATGGCGGCGTTAAATGAAGGGCTGGCCGCTGCCGATCTGTTTGGCGCAGCCAAGGGTGCCTATACCGGCGCGCAAGGCACGCGCGGTGGCTTCTTTCAGGAAGCGCAGGATGCCACGCTGTTTTTGGACGAGATCGGCAACGCCCCGACCAGCGTGCAGCCGATGCTGCTGCGGGTATTGGAGACTGGTGATTATCGCCCGCTCGGTGCCAGCCGCGATGCCCATTCCAATGCCCGTATCATTGCCGCGACCGATCAGGATTTATATGCCGATGGCTTTAATCAGGCGCTGCTCAGGCGGCTGGAGAGTTTCATTATTCCGATTGCGCCGTTGCGGGCGCGACGCGAAGACATTGGTTTGCTGATGGTACACATGCTGCACACCAGCAAGCTGCCCGACTGCGCGCATCTGGTATTGCCGATCCAACTGGTAAAGGAAATGCTGTTGTATGACTGGCCGGGCAATGTGCGCCAGTTGCGTCATGTGGTCAAGCGCAGTTTGCTGGCCTTGCGTGCGGGTGATGTGCCACAATTGGCCAATTTGCTTGATCTGCCAGCGCGCAGCACGTCCGGGGTGGCCAGCGTATTGCCTGCCAGTGCAGCAGCGTGCCCGGCAGTATCGGCTGGAGAAGCGGCTGGAGGAGCGGCTGGCATGGCGGCAACGCCCAACCCAGGCAACACCCGGCAAGCCGGGCTGCGAAAAAAGCCGGGGCAACTCAGTGAGCAAGACATCTTGCAAGCGATGCAGGAACACGACTGGGAAATTCAGGGTGCCGCGCAATCGCTTGGCATTTCCCGGCCATCACTGTACCGCTTGCTCGAATCCCATTCCCAAATTCGCCGCCCCGGTGAAATCCCGCAGGAGGAAATCAAGACCGCGCTCGCTGCTGCTCACAGCGATATGGAAGCCTGTGCGGCGATACTTAAAACCCCGGTTGAGGCATTGCGGCGCTACTTGCGTATGCAGCATTGGCGCTAGCATTCTTATGCGCACAATGCAGTACCAAAAATATCACTACATTGCGTACCCTAAAAATGCGGAGAACCAGTTAAATGATTTGCCCTGTGTCGAAGTGCCCGTCGCGCCTACCTCGGGACTACCACCAAAATCACGGCCAAACAATATACCGGCCTGCCAATCTTCGTTCTTGCTACTTGTAAGCCGCAAGCCAATTCCACTGGATACGCCGGATTGGGTGCCAGAACCGGTGTTTGTACCGGTTTTCATGCTGACCCCCAACATCGCCACCGGAATCAGCCTCAGTCCAAGTGGTTCATATTTGGTACGGTAACCAAGATAGGGGGCAATAGTTGGGGAGGCGTCGAGTTTCTTGGTCTTTAAATTGTACTTAAATGGCACCACTAATGCACCAAACTGCACGCCACTACGACTGGCTGCGTAAGCTTTGAGGGTTGTAGTCGAATCTTTGTATAACGTATAAGTATTTGCCTTATTGTCGCCCGTGCAAGCCGTTGTGATGATACTATTTTTTGTTGCAGTACTATCTTTTTCTGATTTTTCATCTAAGTCAAGGACACGGAAAAGCGAATCCGCGCCATCGTCAGCGTGAACTTTGAGTCTGGCACCATTTGGTATGCAAAATACCTTGTCCGGTACTTTTGGATCCTTAACACCTATAAGGTCTGTCTTGAGCCAGATCTTCTCACTGCTCAGGTTATCCTTGTCTTTTTGAAATTTATCAGCCGCCGCTTTAATGATCTCTTCTGCGGTTTTTTCTTTTGGCTTGTCTGATTCTTGCGTTTGTGCGTACACTCCCGTTGCTAAAATAGCCATGAAGGCAGCAACAGATGCATGTAGCACTGGGTGCTTGCTTAGGTTAATGCGGTTCATTTTCTCTCCTTTGGGTAAATGTGGGGCTTGGGGCTTTTGCCAAATCTTTGCTGTCCCTGCCTATCCACATTAGCGCCAGCCAAAGCGCAAGGCGACCACTTTTAACCACACCTGACCACACTTGACCACACGGCTATGGACACGCAAAAGTGCGCCCAATCTGCCCATGTAAAATGGCAGAAAAATGGACATGTCCAAACCAAACGGACACGTCCATTTTCCATTGCCCCGTCTATCGACAAGCGGCACCGCCTGACCTACCCTGCACAGCCGCATGGCACGCTGTTTGCTGTTTCTTCCCCATCGCAACCCAGCCCGGTTTGCCCTTTGTCGGGACTCCACCATGGCGCTCTTGGAAGAACAACGTTCACAGCATTGGTTTTACCTCTCGCCCACCCACTGGTTCGGTCGCAATCGGGTACGTGCGAATACGGTGCTGAATAACCCGGACGCGGCGCAATTGCATGCGCACATAAGCTGGAGCGGTACCGAATGGCTGCTGGCCGATCACAGCGTATGTGGCATGTTGATTGATGACAAGGCGATCACACCCAGGAGCAAAACCGCGCTGGCCGTCGGCCAAATCCTGCAATTTGGGCCTAATGCCACGGCGCGCTTCAAAATTATCAATCTGGACGCGCCCGGCCCGCTTTTGATTCCGTTGGCGCAGCCACAGGCTGCCATTGCGCTCAATGCGCGTCATGCCGTACCAAACGAGATTACCCCGCTGGCATTCATTAGCAGGTATGGTGCCGGGGAATGGCGCTGGGAGCAGGCCAATGACACTGTGCTACTGCAAGATGGCGATACGCTGCAAGTAGCCGAGCAAGACTGGCTGTTTTTCGATAAACCGTGCCAGCAACTGGTTGCCGTATCTCCTACGTCGCCGCTATCGATTGCGCAATTTGACTTTACCGTCAGCCAAAATGAAGAACACGTGAAACTGGCATTGCAAGCGCGAGAGGAGCAGATTGATCTTGGCGAGCGCACCCACCACTACTGCCTGCTGACGCTGGCCAGAAAGCGTTTTTTGGACGCGCAGCAGGGCTTTGACCGCTTGAGTCAGGGCTGGATCAGCACCAGCCACTTTGCTGCCATGCTCGGGGTTGAAGAGAAGCATGCGAATATGATGTTGACCCGGGTGCGGCGGCAATTATGCAAGGAAACGCCGATGGGGGAAGAATTTAGCCGCTGCGTTGAACGGCGACGCGGGGAATTACGGTTTGGCGGGTTTGGCTTCAGAATTACCCGGGGCTGCCAACTTGAGGCTGTGTTTATGCCGGTTGGATGAGAGGCAGGCGGCAAAACAAACTGCCGCCTGACGGCTGATTTTTATAATATTTGGTTAGATGCCATTACCAATCACGCCTTCCGGGTCGGCGGTCATAAATTCCTTTACGACGTTCCCTTCGGTAAGCGTAATTTTGGCCCACATGCCCCAGTGCTCTTGAGGGAAGGGTTGGCGAGCGTTGATGGCCAACGTCGTACCATTGGTAAGTATGGTATCGTTGCTGCTGCCCATCAAAATCCGGCTGTCATCGGCGTTGGCATGGCGCTGCCGACAAATCCACATAACCTTAATGGCTGTGCCATACTTGGCCAGTTCGCTCAGGTCAAACTTAATGGTATCGCCAACCACCAATTGCCGCATTGGGACAGAATGGGGTGATCGTGTGCTCACGTGCTCCAAACCCGGTGATTTGCCAACAAAATCGGCATTGACGGCGTTCATTTCAACACTGGGATCAAATTCAGGCAGATCGGCAAACTTGTAGGTGAAGGCACCCGGCGCTCTGGTTTTGGGTGTCGTTGCGCCTGGGTTCGAGCCATCTCCCATGCCAATCAAGCCTTCCGGGTCGGCGGTCATAAATTTCTGTTTGACTTTCCCATCGTCAAACGTAATCTCGGCCCACATACCCCATTGCTCTTGATCGGAGGTTTGGAGCGCGTTGATTACCAGCGCCAGAGCATCGGTAAGTATGGTATCGTTGCTGCTGCCCATCAAAATCCGGCTGTTATCGTCGTTGACTTGGTTCCGCCGACAAATCCACTTCACCGTAATGGTTGAGCCATACTTGGCCAGTTCGCTCAGGTCGAACCGAATGATGTCGCCAACCACAAATTGCCGCATTGGGACACGATGGGACGACCGTGTTTCCACCCACACCAAACCCGGTGATTTGCCAACAAAATCGGCATTGGCAGAGTTCACTTCAACATTGGGATCAAAATCGAACTGATCGACAAACTTGTAGGTGAAGGTGCCCGGTGCCCTGACTTTGGGCGGCGTTGCGCCTGCTTTCGAGCCTCCTTTCGAGGCTACTTTGGGGTTTTCCTGCGAATCGGCGCTTGAATTGGGAGTTGGTGCCATGATTACCTCACTATGGTTAGTTTTTTAAATAGTTTGGGTCACGCCGAAGCGCCATCAAATCCGGCTCCGCCTCAATCAATTTTACTGGATAGCCCAATTTCACTGCCTTGGCCAGCTCCGCCAGCGCGACTTGCCTCTCACCAAGCAATTCATATGCCAATCCGGCGCGGAAGTGCACCACGGCCTTGCCGGGGGCCAGCCGCAACGCTTGTTGCAACCATTTAATCGCCTCCTGCTTGTTTCCAATCCGGGCACAATACAGCCCGAGCCGGTACAACAACACCGGGTTGTCCTTTTCCCGCGCCACACGCGATGTCAGCAAGGCATGGGCTTTTTCGTAGTGGGCTTTGGCTTCCTCCTTGCGCCCCGGCAGCCACAGCAGGGTATCGGCCAGATTGGCCCAACCCAGATAGTCGCCGGGCTTGCCGCCGTCGACGGCCACTGCGCGCTCGAATGCGGTGGCGGCCCCGACATAATCGGCCCGGGTAAACAGGGCATTGCCAAGATTGGTATACAAGTCAAAGCTGGGTCGAATCTGCAAACCCTCTTGCAATACCTTCAAGCCTTCATCATTGCGATTTTGCCAAAACAGGATGTGCGCCAAATTGGAATAGGCGGCCACCGCGTCCGGTTCGATGCGGATGCTGTCGTGATACGCAGCTTCTGCAGCGGCATGGTTGCCGTGTTTGTATAAGGCTTCGCCCAGGAAATCATATAACACCCGATCTTTGGGAAATTGCGCGATAGTCGCTTTGGCGCGGGCAATCGCGGCTGGATAACGGTGTAGTTCAATCAATATCCGCAACTCGAACCAGATTGCCAGTGCGTGCGATTGATCCAACGCCAACGCACGCTGGTTGGCGAGCAAGGCTTCATCCCATTTGCCTTGGCGACCGAGCACCATGGCCTTTGCGACGTGGCACAACACCAGTTGGTCGTTCAGGCTCAATGCATATTGGGCGCTGGCGGTGGCTTTTTCCAGCCACAGCGGGTCGTGGTCATCACTGTTGTAACGAAACAGATAAATGATTGAGGTGCCCGCCACGGCTGCCGCATTTTTCGGGCTGCGTTGCAAGACGGTTTGAAAGTGGGCCTCGGCCCGGTCCAAACTGCCGGGCCGATCAAATAATTTTAGTTCAGCAAGGCCAGCTTTCATTTCCAGTGCTTCGGAATAGGGCTTGATCTCTTGCCAGCCGACTTGCAGCCACGGCAATGCTTGCCACAGCCCGGCAAGCAACAAGCAAAGGAGCAGTAACCGGGCCAGCAGGCGACTATGCCACCTACGGGAGGCGGGGCCGCTGGTACTGGCCTGCGACAGTGGAACCGGTAACGGGGTGGCCGGGGCCACTGGTGCGCTGCCTGCCACGCTGTCACCTGCTGCTGCCGTCACTCCCCCTACTGCCCTCCCCGCCAACGCAACATGTTCCGGCACCGAAGCCATGGCCGGTGTGAAATGAGGTGACTGGAGCGTATGCAACCAGGTCAGCACCGCATTCATGTCCGACAGGCGCTGATCTTCCAGTTTGTTGGTCATCGCAATAATCAGCGACTTGAATGGCGCGCCAATCGTGGCGGGCCACGGCCATTGGTCGGGCGCAGTTTGTACCTGCGCCGCCGCTAGCGCCAGCCCGCCCAGTTCGGCAAATGGTCGGTGCCCGGTCAATAGTTCGTAAAAAATCACGCCCAGCGCGTAAATATCCGATTGTGGCGACAGTGCCCCGCCCAACAAGCGTTCGGGCGACATGTAGGCAATCGTGCCCTGTGGGTCCAGTTGTAGCATCGAGGTGGTGGCTTGGCCGTCGGTGTAGCGCGCCAGCCCAAAATCGAGGATGCGCACCTTGCCCGTACCATCGATCATCAGATTGGACGGTTTTAAATCGCCATGGGTCAAGCCTGCCGCGTGCGCTTCCTGCATCGCCGTTGCAATTTGAATCACGATATCTTGTACCATGGCCGAATCCGGCTTTGGGCCGTGCAACAGTTGTTTCAGGGTTTGGCCCTGCACCAATTCCATCACAATCGCTTGACTTTGATCTTCCCCGTCTTCAAGCGCATGGATTTTGACAAACGCCGGATGGGTAAGCGATGCCGCCAGCCGCGCCTCGCGCAATAACACACTGCTATCGGCTCCACTTAAACCGGGTTTCAGGCATTTAATGGCAACCGCGCGCAGCAGTTTGCTGTCCCACGCTTCAAATACCTGGCCAAAGCCCCCCTGCCCCAGACATTGGCGAAACTGATAATGTTTTAAACCAGCAGGCCCGGTGTCGCACTGGTTGTTCACATTTTCTTCGGATGGCAGTACTTGCATGGCAGCATTCTCTGGGCGAATCAAGCACAAGGGATTTTGATGCTTTTGACATTACCAGAGAGCCGCGTTGTTCATCAAGCAGATAACCGGGCAATTCACTCAAGCTTTTCTGCATCGGCTTTTTTGTTGTAAAAAGGCACAAACCAAGGTTGCAGATAATGTTTTCATGACTGCAAGCACACGCTGGCCCGAGCCTTGGCCAGCCTTTGGCCAATTCACTGGCGCGTGTTACATTTCTACGACAAAGCGCTGGTTTTTCATTGCCAGATCAGGCATAGTGATGCATCGCAACAAAACCCGTTTTTTTACTTATTTGTTTACCCCATGACAACGACTCCCCCCTTGATTGGTACGGCCTTGGCCGAACGGGTTGCAACCCGGCTGGAACAGGGCAAAACGCTCGCATTTGATCACCCTGAATACTGCGGCATGGGCTTGCAATGGATTGACGGCATCTACCTGTATGCTGAAGTGCAGGACGGTCGCCTGCCGCTGCCACACAATTTGAAGGGCGGGCCGATGGCAAGCATGGAACATGCAATTTTTACCACGCGCGACGCGTTCGTGGCCTGGCTGGCGGCGCAGTCCGATCAATCACTATCTGGTGCCACACTGGACAACGAATTTTTACGTGACAACCAGCGCATTACGCAAGAACGATTGCAACAGTTTGTGGCATGAGCCACGGTTACACCCGTATCAAATTCAGACCTGATGTGCCCCTTGTTGTACCCCGATTTATCCGCTAAAACATAATTGATGCCGCCCCGCCGGGCACTGCCCGCATTTTTACAGGAGAAAACCCGTGATATCGCAATTGAATAAACCCCTGCTCAAACTGACCCTGCTTGCCTGCGTTTTGGCTGGCGCAAATTTCGCCCAGGCCGCTGAATGCGTCGGCGATGTCATCACGCCACCGGCTGGCATGGAACCGGCTGAAGATGCGACACTGCTGGCGGCAGCCATCGGCGCGCCGGAAGCGGGCAAGTTGTGCAAGGGCAAGGTATTTATCGCCACCAAACCGGTCACCGTGTACCGGGTCTGGGATTCGTCCAAATCGTACACCTTGTACGGCGGCTGGTGGTCATTCAACCTGCCACAAGGCCCGCGCGACAAATACCGGGTAGACAACGATATTTGCCCGGAATGGAGCCCACTGAACATCATGAGTTCATGCACCATCAAGCTCGGTAGCAAAGTGGTGGTGGGGCCAGGCCAAAGCGCCAAGTGCAGCGCCAGTGTGTTGCCTGCTTCGGCAGTGAATCAGGTTTATATTCCGAACGATAGCCGCAACAATGTTCTGTACGTGGAAAACTGTACGCCGGGTGCGGTTTGGCCGTAAGCAATGCGTACCGGTTTGGCCGATTTGTGCCGAACCGGGCCAAGCTGAGCCAAACTGGCAATGTTGCCGCAACAGGCTGGCCCTACGTAGCGTTGGCGGGTTCGGCGCTTACTATGGCGTTTCCGCCCGCCCGTTGCCAAGCGCAGGAATCGGGACGGCACTACTGGCGACTGGCAGCGCAATCCGGTAACGCAGGGCCGGGGTTGAACCGTATTCCGCACTCTTGATAAAGGTTTCAACCAAAACCCCGCCGTTGGCTTCGATCACACGCTGCGACGCAGCGTTATCCGGGTCGGTGGTCAATTCCACATACGGCAAACCCTGCTGCGCCGCCAGCGGCAGGATTTGGCGCAGGGCGTCGGTGGCATAACCCTTGCCGCGCTTCCATGGCACCACGTTGTAGCCGATGTGGCCCAGGCAGTAGGCTGGTAGTTCTGGCGTGCCGTGCTGCCAGCGCAGGGAGATGTTGCCACAAAATTCGCCATCCCACAGCCACAGGGAATACGATGGCAGGCGTGGCTGCTGTGAGCCATCGGGCAAGGTCACCATGCCAATGCCCTGTTCGGGCCGATACTGGCGCGCCAAAAAGCTCTCGGCATTATTCGCAATCTCGGCCAATATGTCATCGGCGGCAGCCTTGCCACGTACACTGTCGGGATACCAGCCACGTTCAAGTGCGGCCACGTAGGCCAGCAGGGTAGTTGCATCGGGTTGAATCAAGTGCATCGGTATTCGCTCTCAAAAACAGGGTTGGTATTGGCAACATCAGGGCGCGGCCCTATCCTGCTGCTGCTTGCGCTCCAAATGAGATAACAAAGCAAAATAAAGCAGCGCGCAGTATTCCATAATTATTGATTTTAAGCAACAGCAACAAAAAGCCTGTCGCCCTTTTTTGTATTTGCTTTGCAGAAAAAGCCAAGCTGGGGCAAACTGGCCATATCGTCATCGCCCAGGAGCCGCAATGCGCTCGCGCCAGATTTGCCTACTGGTTTGCCCACTGGTTTGCCCACTGCTTTGGTCGCTGGCATGGACACCTGTCATCGGCTCGGCTGTGCGTTTGATTTGGGCAGTCTGTCTGCGGTTTTGCCTCATGTTCGGCCTGCTGTTCAGCTTGGCCAGCCCGCCCCTCGTAGCGGCGCAGGGCTGGGGTGCCTGGGGCGATACGGTGTTTCGCCACTACAATGCTCAAAACGGCTTGCCCAGCAGTGCGGCGACGGCCATGGCGCAAGATGGGGCCGGTTTTCTCTGGATTGGTACGCAAGATGGGCTGGTGCGCTGGGACGGCTACCGGTTCCGGCAGTACTTGCCGCAAGCGGGCAACCCGAACAGCCTGTCTGACAATTATATCCAGACCCTCCATACCGACCGTCAGGGCCGGTTGTGGATCGGCACCTTGAACGGTGGCCTGTTGCGCCATTATCCGCAAACCGATGGCTTTGTGCGCTATGGTTCGGGGCTGGACTGGGGCGTGGTCAACAGTGTGCTGGAGTTAAACCATACGCGCCGGATCTGGGTTGGCACCGGCAATGGTTTGCGCGAATTCGATGCGGCGGGCGGGCCGATTGGGCACAGCTTTGCTGGTGAACAAATCGGTGCCTTGCTAGAGGCGCGTGACCAAACCGTGTGGCTGGCCAGTGGCCGGGATTTATACGCCGTGCCAGCAACCACCGGCTTTAGGCGGGATGGCGTGCCACCGATTCGTTTTGCCAGTGATATTTATTGCCTGTTTCAGGCCAGCGACGGGGCGATTTTGGTCGGCACCCGGCGCAATGGCGGCTTTCGTCTGACACCGGGCGCAACCCGCCCGATTCCGCTGCCCGGTGGTTTGGAGCAAGACTGGATCACGGCGTTTGCTGAACCGCTACCCGGCCAGCTTTGGGTGGCTACCGCAACCCAGGGGATAGCGCTGATCGAGCCCAATGGCGTGCGCCGCCTGCATCATGACCCCTTGCTGCCGACCGGCTTGCCAATGGACGGGATTGAAGCCTTGCTGGTGGATCGCTCCGGCTTGCTCTGGGTCGCGACCCACAACGGCATTTCGCTGCATTATCCGCAAAGCGGAATCATGACCATGTTTGGCGTGCAGCGCCGCACCGAGCAAGCCATCGGCAAGGGCATGCGTTCGGTACTGGCGCACCGCGATGGTACGGTTTGGCTTGGTCTGGATCGGGGCGGGGTACAAATTCTCGATCCGCTCCATACCACCAGCCGCACCTTGCCGCTCGGGCCGGATGCGGCCAGCAACAGCCTGCGTGCGGCACCGGTCATGGCGCTTGGCCAAGGGCCGGATGATACGGTGTATATGGGCACTGGCTATGGCGTCTTCCGGGTAACAGGGCAAGCCCCGGCCCAACAGCGCATCGAAGCGTTTGATATGGCGCCGCGCGAGAATACCGAGCGCACCACCAGTGTCTTGGTTGATGGCGATACGCTTTGGGTCGGCAGCAACCGCGACGGACTGTGGCGACGGACATTGAATCAGGCCGGTGGCAGCGAACGGATACGCGTGCCGCTCAGTGATCAGCGCATTGTTGGGCTGGAAGCGCACGGGCCGGGGCAATTGTGGATTGCCACGCAAAATGGCCTGAACCTATGGCACATGCCAGAGCCGGACGCGCTGCGCTTTTTGGCCGATGCCGGATCGGCCCATAGCTTGAGTTCGTCCAGCGTGTTCACCACCTTGCAAGACCGGCGTGGCCGGATCTGGATCGGCACCAGCGGCGCGGGACTGAATGTCTTGCTGCCCGAACACCGGCCAAAGCAGCCCAGCGGCAATGCGAATGGCACCCGGTTTTTTCGGATTGGGGTGAAACAGGGCTTGCCGAATGGGGTGATCAACAAAATTCTGGAAGACAAGGATGGCCATATCTGGGTCAGTACCGACAACGGCTTGGCCAGAATTGATGGCAATACTTGGCACGTGCGCGCGCTCGGGCCAGCCGACGGGGTGGCGCTGCTGACCTATTGGGCCAATTCCGGGGCAAAAACCCAAGCGGGTGAATTGCTGTTTGGGGCACTGGGCGGGTTGACCGTAATCCGGCCCGGGCAATTGCCGAACTGGACTTACCAGCCGCCACTGGCGATAAGTGAAATACGGGTTGGCGGCAAAGCATTGCCCAATATACCCGCTGCATTGATTTTGCCACCCGAAAAAAATCACTTATCGCTTGAAGCGGGCGAACCGGCCAAACCGGTCGCCTCGACCAAACCAACCGAACCGACCGGGCCACCTAGCGGCCAACGCCCAAGGCCGGGCGACGCGCTTAATCCTTGAGGAAAAAACTCATCTTGGTACCGACCAAATCAATCGTATCCTGATCTTGCAACTCATGCGCCTGGGCACCAATCGAGTGGCCATTGACCGTTGGAAAATGCGGCCCTTCGACATGAGTTAAGAAAAATCCGGTGGGGCGACGGGTGATTACCGCAACCTGACCGGCAGAACCGAGTTTGGTCAGGTTTTTGGTTAATTCCAACACCCGGCCAGCGGCGGTTCCACTGAGTACTTGCAAGGCGGCCGTGCGCTGCGGGGTGGCTGGCACTGCTGGTGCAGGCGCTGGTGCAGGCGCTGGTGCAGGTGATGATGCGGCAGGCTGAGCCGGTGCCGCGGCATGGGCCGGGGTTGGCGTCGCCGGATGCGCAGCGGCGGGCGCAGCGGGCGGTGGCGCCTGTGGCAATACCGGACGGCGCATCACCATGGTTTTTTCCATTCCGGCAGCGCTGGCCTGGGGTTCAGCCACATACTTGAGCTTGTGTTTGCCCAATTCAATCACGTCAAAATTCTTCAGCACATGTTTTTGCACCAACTGGCCATTGACGAGGGTGCCATTGGTCGAATTCAAATCTTCCAGTACCACGTCGTGGCCAACCCGCAGCACCGCAGCATGGTGGCCCGATACGGCCAGATTATCGACCTGAATATCATTTTCCGGCTTGCGCCCAATGGTAATGCGATCCTTGTTGACGACTACCGTGGCAAGCACCGTGCCTTCAAAACTCAAAATCAATTTCGACATAATGATTACCCCAGGAATCAAACGACAGGTGGCACCGCAAAATCGGCCAGCACCCGTACCAGTATCACCGAAATATTATCGCAGCCACCCGCATCGTTGGCAGCCTGAATCAACTCTTTGGCACACAGTTCAAGATTGCCCTTCAGTACCGAAAGGGTGAGTTCAATATCATCATCTTCCACCATGTCATACAGGCCATCGGAACAGAGCAAATACAAATCATCCACCTGAACCGCAAGCTGGTTGATTTCAGCCTGTTCATCCGGCTCAATCCCGAGCGCCCGGGTGACCAGATTTTTATGGGTCGATAGCCGGGCTTCGGCCGGGGTCAACAAACCCAGATCGATTTGCTCTTGCAACACCGAATGATCGTGGGTGACTTGTCTAAGCTTGTCGCCACGCATGCAATACAGGCGCGAATCGCCCAAGTGGCCCACGGTAAGTATATTGTCGTGAAACAGGCAGGCCAGCACCGTGGTGCCCATGCCTTCGCAGGCGCTATCGGTTTGGGCTCGTTCAAACACATCGATATTGGCCACCGAGATTTCATATTGCAGCAGTGCGCGCGCGCGTTCGTGGTCACTGCCCATCTCTTCGGTCCAGCGCTGGGCCACACCGACCACGATGCTGCTGGTGGTCATTTCGCTGGCAACTTCACCCGCGTTATAGCCGCCCATGCCATCGGCCAGCACCACCAGCCCCACTTCGGCGCGCAAGTCCACACTGTCTTCATTGTGTTCCCGCACCCGCCCGGTATCGGTCTGGCATACTATCTGTAACGCATCCTGTAAAGCCACATTTCCTCCTGTTGCCAGCCTTGACGTGGCAAATTGTCCCAACAATGTACGCTAACCCCGGATGACGCGCCAGTCAAATCAAACCGAAGAAATAAGTCTGTTTTACAACAAATTGGCCGTGAATTTGCCCCGACTGGCAGCATCCTGCACGCCGTTAAGCTGCCATGATAACGTCAAAGCGGTAGAGAAACCTTACCGATACGGTTACATATCGTTAAATTCATCGGTTAAATCGCGCCAGCCATGGCGTTTGGCAAAGTTACAGAAATCCTCACCCGCTTCCAGCACCACCATATTGCGCGCTTGCATGCCGGGGTCGCCCGGTGCCAGTGCCGGGCCCTTGTAGCCCAAACTGGCCAAATGCAGGTTGATGGCGGCAACCACGGCCTTGTCGCGAAACCCCGGCGTCGGCAGCGGCGCGCTAAAATCGACGGAAATGTCGAGCATGCCATAGCCTTCATCCGGAATCCGGATCTGTTTTGCGGTGCGCTGTTGGCCATTCCCATCGACGATGGTAAAACTGCCGCATAGTTTGATGTCGGTGTCATTGCTCATTGGCCAGTTCCTCCCTGATTATTCCCGCCCTGGTTGCCACCTTGATTGCCACCTTGGTTACCGCCACGTTTGATACCCTTGTTGCTGCGTTTGGGCGGGACGTGGGGGCGTGAGCGGTTTTTCAGGGCGAAAATGGTTTGCGCATCCTGCAGGGCACGCTCTTGGGTGCGCAGGTTCGGGTCATCATCGTGCAGTGTGAAAAAGTCGTTGGCTTGGGCGCGCATCACATGCTTGATCGCGTCTTCGTCGCTCATGTCGTACTTTTCTGTCATCAAGGTCGTGACCTCGTCCAGAAACGCTTCGTAGCTCATCAACTGTGGCATGGCGCTCTCCCCTTGGGCGGGATACAAAAGGGCATTATACCGGGAGGATTTGGCGTGCTGGGCAAAATTTCACGGCAGGGGCAAACATGGGGCCGGGTTTTATTGATGGCGGGACACCGGAAAGCAATTTGAGGTATCGGCTAGTGCCGAATCGGTGGCAAGGGGGCAAGCCCCCCCGCCATACTAAAACCGATAGCCCAACCCCACCCCAAACAGCAGCGGATCAGGTTTCAAGTGCGATACCCTGACACCGGCGGCATTGAACACATCGGTACGGATTTGCACCTTTTTCAGGTCAAGGTTAAGGAACATGGCATTGCCGAGTTTGATGTCGATCCCGGCCTGCAAGGCCGCGCCAACGCTGCTCGATTCCACATGCAAGCTGGTCACACCCGGCACCCGCAACTTCACGTTGGAAAAGCGCGTGTAGTTCAAACCAAGGCCGACATAGGGCCGATAATCAGCCTCCGGTGCAAAATGCCATTGCAAGGTCAAGGTTGGTGGCAGGTGTTTGAAGGTACCGGCATGAAAGCTGCCGATGGCGCTGCCGGTAAAGTCCAGGTCGTGTTTTTGCGGGTAGGTCAAAATCAGCTCGGCAGCCAGATTTTTGGTGAAGAAACGCGTGAAGTCGATTTCGGGAATGGTTTTGTTTGATACCTGAATCGCGCCGCCCGGCACAGCCAGTGCTCCAATCGGTTCGGATTTGTGTCTGGTATCAATTTGCACGGCGCGCACCCGGATCAGCCAGTCACCTTCTTTGGCCGATTGGGCCATGGCAGGCGCACTGACAGCCATACTTGCAACGATGCTTGCAACCATATTTGCAGCGACCAGCCCGCCGCTCAATAAAACCGGTTTGCGCAGCACGCGAATACCTTGATTCATGATTATTTTCCCTTCTGTTGTAAAAATCAGCATGGGGAAATGATAAAGCCCTACTCAGGATAGGGTATTGATGTGGGTCAAGTGTTGCCCGATGGGGTAGATGCCTGGAATGGCGAGATGCCTAGAATGGCGAGATGCGCGGCATGTCGATGGTAAACGTGGTACCAACCCCGAGCTGCGACGCGATGCCGAGCGTGCCGCCCAGCGACTTTGAGACCAGATTCTCGACGATCGACATACCCAGCCCGGTACCGCCACGGCCGATTTTGGTGCTGAAAAACGGCTGGGTCAGGCGGGCCAGATCGGCTTCGGCAATGCCGATCCCGTTATCTTGCACCTGTAGCCGCACGTATTGGTCTTGCAGGCTGGCACGTATCGTCACCAAGCCGTTTTCCCGCCCTTCAAACGCATGCAAATAAGCATTGTTGATCAGGTTGATGATGACCTGCCCGAGCGCACCGGGTAGGCTGTCCATTTCAATCCCGAGCGGAATCTCAACTTCCACCCGGTGCGGCAGGACGCGCAGGCTGGGGGCCATGGTGGCCAGAATTTCCCGGGTAGTGGCGGCCAGATCAAAAATACGGCGCTGTTCGCTGGCCTGATCAGCCGCGACCTGTTTGAAGTTTTGCAGCAAATCACGGGCGCGACTGAGGTTTTTGTGCAAAATCTCGCCGCTCTCAAGCGCTTCGTCAAAGAACATTTCCAAATCGCTACGCATGATTTGCCCGGAATCGAGCAAGCCACGGGTTTTGCCGATCAAGCCGGTCAGCATTTCGGCACTCATCACGCTGTTGCCAATCGGCGTGCCGAGCTCATGCGAAACGCCGGCGACCAAGGTGCTGATGGTGGCCTTGGCTTCGCTACGGGCCAATTCTTCACGCTTGTTGTTGAGCATTTCCACCATGTCTTCCAGTTCGGCGTTCAGGGTTTTCAATGCTTCGTTTTGCCGCCGCAGTTCGCGCGCGGCGTGGTAGGCGGTAAACGCGGATTTTACCGTGAGTAAAATATCATCATTGTTGAACGGTTTTTCCAGAAACCGGTACAGATTGGCTTGATTGATGGCTTTTTTCACGCCTTCAAATTCGCTTTGCCCGGTCAGCATGATTTTCACGGTATCGGGGTTGCGCGCATGGAACTGAACCAATAAATCATCACCGCGAATGCCGGGCATGATGAAATCGGAAATGACCACCGCCAGCTCGCGCCCGCGCTCAGTCAACTCTTCTTCGATTTCCAGCGCTTCGGCTCCGTCTTCGGCAATCTCGATTGAAAAATCGTCACCCATCTTTCCCAGAACGGCACGCAACGCGACCAGTACTGATGGGTCATCGTCAACGCAAAGAATGGTTCCATTCATTTTTTCCGGCTCCGGGCGCATAGGGTGGGGTTGTGCCTGATTGTACCGCTATCATACTACGGCGTTTTTGATGCGGGGGGGAAAGCGGCAGTAAAATCATGGTTTTAGCGCACATTTGCTACTGTTGTTCGCGTCTTGCCACGTCTGCTGGTTTGGTGAGTTGGGATGATGCATCGCACCAATTGACCCGACTCTCCTTGAATTGCCATGCTTTTACGGACTGCCTTGTAATTTTGATACAACAAGAGCGCTTGTTATGTCGCTGGCAACGCTACCGGTTTGATTCAATCCGGCGCAAGGAATCAAGGTGCATCCCCTCACGCCGCCAAATGCCGCGCCTGTCGCTCCGGCACACTATGGGTGCGCTGGGCCACATCGCCATGCCGCCCAGCGTAATCACTGGCCAACAGCCGGGTTGCCGCCTGCTGTGGCATGCCTTGCTGCTGTAACCACTGCCCGACCAGCCCGGCCAGCCGATCCAGTGCAATCCGGTGCGTGGCATCGGTTTTGCCATACAACCACTCGGAAAACGCCATGAAGTTGGCAAACGGTGTCTCACCCAACAGATGTTCCAGGGTATGGGCAAAGCGCCCGGAATTGGCCACCAAATCCCAATAGCGGGCAAAGCGCACCAGCCGCTGCATGTCAAAAAAACTGATCCGGTCGGTGGCCAAAATGGTGTACGGCGGGCTTGGGTCAAACACCAGTCCAAATGGTTCGGTATGGCGAATGATCGGCGTGCCGCGCAGACGTTTTAAAATGCCAAACTGGATTTCATGCGGGCGCAAGCGCCACAACTGGTCAAAACCGGCCGCAAAGCTGGCAATGTCTTCACCGGGCAGACCGGCAATCAGGTCCACATGCAAATGCGCGCTGGAATGCGCGCTTAGCCAAGCGATGTTGGCGGCGGCTTTTTGATTATCCTGCCGCCGACTGACCAAGGCCTGCACTTCTGGGTTAAAACTCTGAATCCCGATTTCAAACTGCAAGCTGCCGGGCGGGAATTGGGCGATTTGGCTTTTCAGGCTGTCCGGCAAGTGATCCGGCACCAGTTCAAAGTGGGCATACACCGGGTCGTCTGGATGTTGGTTCAGCTTGTCGAGAAAAAACTGCAAAATTTTCTGGCTGGTTTTCACATTCAGATTAAAGGTGCGATCAACAAATTTGAACAGCCGTGCGCCGCGCTGGTACAACCCTTCCAGTTCAGCCAAAAACCGCGTTAATTCAAACGGCCAAGCGGTTTTGTCGAGGCTGGACAGGCAAAACTCGCACTTGAACGGACAACCGCGCGACGCTTCGACGTAAATGGTGCGGTGGGCAATATCATGCTCTGAATACAGCGCATACGGCAATGCAATCTGTTCCATCGGCGGTTGTTGCCCGACATGGGTTTTCATCAACGGTTTCGGGCCATGCAAAATCTGGCGGCACAGCTCGGCAAAGGTCAAGTCACCCCAGCCGGTAACCAAATAATCAGCCTGTTGCACAATCGCCTGCTCGCCCGGCTCGTATGACACTTCCGGGCCACCCAGCACAATCACCACCTGCGGTGCCACGCGCTTGAGCAAGGCCACCAACTGCGTGGTTTCAACCACGTTCCAAATGTACACGCCAAACCCGATGATACGTGGTTGCTGTGACAGCAACTTTTCTGCCAATTCGGTGGTTTTGGTGCCGATGACGAATTCTTCAATCCGGGTTTGCGCCTGTAAGGGGCCCATGTTGGCCAATAAATAGCGCAAACCGAGCGAGGCATGGGCATAGCGCGCGTTCAGGGTGGATAGAATGATGGTCATGGCGGTACAGGACAAAGCAAAGTCGGTATTTTACGCTGATGTGACCAGTCATGCTTGTCCGTGCGGCCAAACCAGCGCAAGGCCAACAACAGCCGGTCACGCCAAAGTGGGTGAATCAGAATCGATTTAACGCGTAAGCGGGGAATCGGGCTAAAATATCGTCAAATCCTCTCGTCAGCCATTAAATACGTCAATGTTTCGTCAATTTTATCCACGCAGTGTCACCCCCAAAGACTATCCTGCTCCTGGGGCAGTACGGTGAATGCACCTCTTACCCTGGCCACCTTGCACAACCTGCTGGGTTGGCCATCGGCTAGCGAAATTACCCATCCGGCAGCCGCAAATGCGGATGTGTTTGCCAGTTCGGTGCGGGTAAAAATTGGCCGTACCCTCGCGCAACATGCCGACGGAAAAGAGGCAACCATTGGCGTATTAATGGGGCATAGCCAGAATCTGACAACCGAACCACCGTTGGCAATCGTCGTGCAATTTGTTGGCACAGCCAGCACAGCGACGCTGCACGACCTGCACCGCATGGCGTGGAATTTTTCGCATTGTCCGGTATTGGTCACCATTGAACCGACACTGATCCGGGTCTTTACCTGTTGCGAAGTACCCGATCCGGCTCTGGATATCAATCAATTCTGCCTGCACCGGCTCGATGCACAACAGCTACATGCGGCTACTCTGGAGCATCAGGCTGTGCGTGCATTGCATTGGATCAATCTGGTGTCGGGCGAGTTCTTCCAGCCCCATGCCCAGCGGCTTAATCGCAATGGCCGTGCCGATCAAATGTTATTGGGCAATTTGCGCACCATGCGCGATAGGTTAGGATTGAATAACGATGATGTATGCCATGATTTGTTGGCGCGCATCATTTTTGTCAAATTTCTGTTTGACCGCAAGGATGCTGATGGCATGGCTGCCCTAACGCCTGCCAAATTGCTGAAATTACATGCTGATGGCATATTGCGCCACATCCATCGGAATCTGGCCGACCTACTGGCTAATTATGAAGATACCTATCGCCTGTTTGAATGGCTTAATTCGCACTTCAACGGCGACCTGTTTCCCGGAAAAGGCGACAGTGTAGAAGAACGTGCAACCGGATGGGCCAAAGAAAAAGCTGTGGTTACCCCAAACCATCTGGCCTTGTTGGCCGATTTCATCAGCGGCGCGATCGATTTGGGCAGCGGGCAACGATGTCTTTGGCCGCAATATTCGTTCGATATTATCCCGCTCGAATTCGTCAGCAGTATCTACGAAACCTTTGTCACCGAGCGCGCAGCGAGTGCCGGCATTTATTACACACCACCACATTTGGTCGATTTTGTGCTGGATCGGGTATTGCCCTGGCATGGTACACAATGGAACCTCAAAGTGTTTGATCCGGCCTGCGGTTCCGGGATATTTTTGGTAAAGGCGTTTCAAAGACTGGTGTATCGCTGGAAGCAGGCTCATCCGAACAAAACCATACGTGCCGATGTGTTGCGCCATCTGCTGGAGCAGAATATTTTTGGCGTTGATATTGATCCGCATGCGGTGCGGGTTGCCTGTTTTTCGCTCTATTTGGCGATGTGTGATGAAATCGAGCCGCGTCATTACTGGACGCAGGTACGGTTTCCGAATATGCGCAACCGGAGACTGGTTTGCTCGGATTTCTTTGCCGAGGGACAAGCGGGTTTTGATACCGGACAAGATGCGAATACCTATGATCTGATGATCGGCAATGCCCCGTGGGGAGACGGATTGGCAACCCACGCAGCCAAAACCTGGGCCTGCAACGATGGTCGCACTTGGCCGATTGCCAATAAAGACATCGGCTGCCTGTTTTTGGCCAAGGGCGCACAATTATTGCGGCCCAACGGGCAAATCGCCATGATTCAATCGGCGATGGCCTTGTTGTTCAACAACGGCATGGCCACTGCACTGGCGTTTCGCAAGCAACTGTTTGCCACCTACCAAGTGCAAGAAGTGATCAACCTGTCGGCACTGCGTTTTCAGGTATTTGATCGTAAATCTCATGCCAGCAAAACCTCACTGGCCCCGGTTTGCGTGGTGGTGATGAATAACACTGCGCCAAGCGCGCAACACCGTATCAGCTACGTCAGCCCCAAGCACCTGAAGCCCTTGCTGGATGAATTCGTGATTCTGACCGAACCACAGGATTACCATTTTCTCCCCCTTCAAGATGTGCTGACCGACGATTTGATCTGGGTGACACTAACGTGGGGCGGGGCGCGGGATCGCGCTTTGCTGCGCAAATTGCGCCGTTTTGGCAGTATCGACCAACCCGGTGCAACGGTACACATTATCAGCGGCAGAGGAATTGACAAGGGAAATCGCAGCAAACCCATGCCACAACTAAACGGGCGGTATTTCTTCGACCAAAATCACTTCCCGGAGGGATCGCTACTGCACTTGCCTGTCGAGCAATTCCCGCAAATTCGCGACATCAAATTGCATGACAAAGCCGCGACCGATTTCAGTTCATTCGCTTGGCCGCAACTCTTGATCAAACAGAGCTGGCAAACTAGCTCCGGGCGCTTCCAAGCCCGACTTTGCACGTCAGCCAAACAGGAAGCCTTAATCTGCAATCGAAGTTATTTGTCTGTACACGGCCCTCTGCCTTGGTTGCAGGCCGCCTGTCTGGCATTCAATAGCAAGGTCACTTTGTACTTCCTGATGCTGGCCAGTGCTCGCCTTGCCACTTACCGCCCGGAAGTACAAGTTTTTGAATGGCGACAAGTCCCGGTACCGCCACCTGAACAAGTACAACTGACTCAAATTGGCACCTTGGCCGAATTGGATGAACATGCCTTTGCGGCCTTTGGCTTGAAGGACGCCGAACGCGTGCTAATTGAGGATATTTGCAATCTTACCTTGGCTGATTTCAAGGGCAAGGCCAATTCACCGGGCCGCAGACCAACCCAGGACAGTGACGAGACCCACTTGATGGCCTACTGCCAATATTTGATACGGGTACTCAAGGCAGGTTTCGGCACAAACAAGGCCATTAGCGCCACGATCTTTCAACCCCCGGCCAATTCAGCGCTGCCCTATCGGCTGGTTGCACTGGAACTAGGCAACGACGCCCCAATACAAATCCAGAAAATCCAGTCTGCCGAACTGCTGGCGCAACTGGAACGGCTCGACCAAAAAAATGGCACTCGACAAGGCATTTACGCCCAGCGAGTGGTGCGCCTGTATGACGCCAGCAATGGCAAGCCGACGATTTTCATTATCAAGCCAGACATGGTTCGCTATTGGAGCCGTAGCAGCGGTTTGCACGACGGTGACGAGATCGCGGCTGACCTGATGCGCTGGCAGCAGGCCAAGCCACAACAGGTGGCCGCCGCATGAATCCATGGTCAAGTAACGCCAGCGCGCCTGATCCGGATTTCATGGCACTGACCTGTGAGTGGATGGATAATCCGGGTCAATGGTTGCTTGGCCATGTTTGGCAGGGTTACGAGCGACTGCGCCGGGAGCAACCACAAATCGATGGACGGGATCTGGAGCGCAGTATCAGCCAGTTGCTGAGCCGCAGAATTGAGCAATCCATGAGCGGAGATGAGCCGTTCTACATTCAACATGGCCCGTTTGAACGAGCCACCATGCTGCCCCCGCCAGCACAGCCACCGGCATATGATCTGGCGTTTGTCATGCAGGCCGATGAACGTATCATGTGGCCACTCGAAGCCAAGGTATTGGAAACGGCGGGGCAAGTGGCAAGCTACGTAACCGATATCCGCGAACAATTCCTTACCTGCCGCTACGCGCCGTTTTCCGGTTCCGGTGCCATGCTTGGCTACCTGCTGCAAGGGGCGGCAGACGATGCGCTCACCAATATTGCGACCCGACTGGCTTGCCCGTTGATTCGACACGAAACACAGGCAGACCGGGCACATGCAACATCGAGCCATCAACGCACAGTACCACCGGGCAAGACCTGGCCCAAGGATTTTATTTGCCATCATCTGATTATGCTGTTTCACGGCTTACAGCGGCAAACCAAACAGAATATCTAATTTTTTATCTATGAAAGCACGAATCGTGGCCAGCAAATTTTACGTGGTATGGCAGGGCCGGGAAACCGGGATTTTTACCGATTGGGCGTCTTGCAAAAAGCAAGTGGAAAAATTTCCCGGGGCAAAATACAAATCGTTTGAAAGCCGGGCCGAAGCCGAAAGCGCGTTTGGCGCAGTGCATGCGGGTGGCATGCGTGCCCCGGGTAGTCTGGCGGCAGTGGTGGCGACGCTTGATGCCCACACGGCAGCTTCGGCCAAAGGTGCAGGTGTTGCGTCCCGCTCGACTGGTGCCGCTGGTGTAGCAAGTGCAGCAGGCAAGATTAAGCGCGGGCCGAAAACCTGGACCGCACGCGAACTGGCGGCCCTGCCGCAGCAATGCAAAATCTTTTGTGATGGCGGCTGTGACCCGAATCCGGGCAAGGCTGGCTCCGGGCTGGCGCTGTACCGCGATGGGGAATTGGCTGAACTGTGGTATGGCCTGTACAACCCGCACGGCACCAATAACACCGCCGAATTGAATGCCCTGCATCAGGCGCTGTTGCTGGCAGAGCAAGAAGTGGCAGCCGGGCGCACGGCGGCGATTTTTTGCGATTCACAATACTCGATTCAGTGTGTCACCGAATGGGCGATTGGCTGGCAAAAAAAGGGCTGGAAAAAGCCGGGCGGGGAAATCAAAAATCTTGAATTAATCAAGCAATTGTTTGCCCTGCACCAGACGCTAAAGGATAAAATCGAGATCATGCATGTGAATGGCCATATCGGCGTGGAAGGCAATGAACTGGCTGACCGGATGTCGATTCTGGCCATTACGCGTAAAACGGCCAGTTTTGCGCGCTACGATGGTGCGCTCAATCTGCCCGCCATTTTGGCGCTACGCGCCGGATAGTGTGATTGAGCACCAGCAACCGCAACCCCCAACTTAAGGAATCGGCATGTCCTACAGCGTAAGCACCCTCCCCGAGCATGTTGCAATTGCCGGAGCCGGTATGGCCGGTCTGGCCGCAGCAATTTTGCTGGCCCGGCACGGCATGACCGTCACGCTGTTTGACCAAGTGCCCGACCCGACCCCGGTCGGGGCTGGTTTGCTGTTGCAACCAAGCGGCCAAGCCGTGCTGGAGCGGCTCGGCTTGCTCGCTGCCGTGCGGGAACAAGCGGCACCGGTTGCCAGTTTGCAAGGCTTTGTCGAGGACCGGCGGGTGCTGGATTTGCACTACCAACACCTGAACCCGGACTGGCACGGGCTGGGCATCCACCGCGCCAGTTTGCACCGGGTATTATGGCAGGCGGCGCAAGCGGCTGGCGTGCGCTTTGAACTGGGGCGGGCCGTCACCGAGTTTTTCACTTTACCGCACTGCGTGCTGGTGCAACATAGAGTCACTGGCGGCCCGTTGCAGCAAGACGATTTTTCGGCGCTGATCATCGCCAACGGCACCCGCTCGCAACTGCGTACCTCGCTGCCGGTTAGGCTGTCGCACCAGCCTTATCCATGGGGCGCGTATTGGGCGGTGCTGGAGCGCGACGACTGGCCGTTTCCCGATGTGTTGATGCAGCGCTATCGCGGGGCCCACATCATGCTCGGGATTTTACCCAGCGGACGCCATCCGCAAACCGGGCGCACCTGTTATTCGCTGTTCTGGAGCGTGCCCAGGCGTAAATTTACTGATTTTCGGCGGCAAGGCTTAGACGGCTTGCTGGCCGCCGTGAAACCGGTCTGGCCAGAAGTGGCTGAATGGCTGGCCGCAGCCAACCCGGAGATTGCGATTGCGGAATATGCCGATGTGCGCCTGTCGCCATGGCAACATCAGCGGGTGGTGGTGATTGGTGACGCGGCCCACGCAATGAGCCCGCAACTCGGGCAAGGTGCCAATATGGCGCTGATCGATGCCTGGATACTGGTGCAGGAAATGACCCACCCGTCCGCACCAGGCGGCATACCGGCTGCCCTGCAACGCTATTCCAAGCGGCGCGCCGCCCACATTGCCTACTACCAAATGACCAGCCGAATCATGACCCCGCTGTATCAATCACACTGGCCACTCGGTTGGCTGCGTGATGCCGGGACCAGGCTCGGGCGCAATATTGGGCCAGTCTATCGGCAATACCTGCACACCCTGTGCGGGGCGAAACAGGGCAACTTTGATTTTCGCGCCAGTATTGACGATTTGCTGGATCGGCCCGGGTTATACTGAGCGCTCCCGCCGCCGATTCCATCGCCCTGCCGCCATGTCCTCTGCCCCTGCCTCCCCTGCCCATGATTTTGCCACTGCATCGGCAGCGGCAGACGCTGGTCGCTACGATTACATCATCGTCGGGGCTGGCACCAGCGGTTGCCTGCTAGCCAACCGCTTGAGCCGCAACCCGGCCATTTCCGTGCTGTTGCTCGAAGCCGGTGGCAAGGATGACTATATCTGGATTCATATCCCGGTCGGCTATTTGTACTGCATCAACAATCCGCGTACCGACTGGCTAATGAAAACCGAACCCGACCCCGGCTTGAACGGGCGCAGCCTGATTTATCCGCGCGGCAAGGTTTTGGGCGGCTGTTCCTCAATCAATGGCATGATTTACATGCGCGGCCAACCGCGTGATTATGCCGAATGGGCCGAACTGTGCGGCGACCCGTCGTGGCAATGGGATGCGCTGTTGCCGCTGTTCAAGCAACACGAAGATCACCACGCCGGGGGCGATGCGCTGCATGGCAGTGGCGGCGAATACCGGGTCGAGCGGCAGCGCCTGTCGTGGCCGATTCTCGATGCGTTTCAAGCTGCCGCCGCGCAAACCGGGATTATGCCCAGCCTTGATTTTAATCGCGGGGATAACAGTGGCTGTGGTTATTTTGAAGTCAACCAAAAGCGCGGCATCCGCTGGAACGCGGCCAAGGCATTTTTGCGCCCGGCGCGGCAGCGGCCAAATCTAACCATCATGACTGGCTGCCAGGTGGAACGGCTACGGTTTGATGCTGCCAGCGCCCAGCCGCGCGTAACTGGGGTCGAGTTTATAAGCAATGGCCAGCGCTGGCAAGCGCACGCCCAGCGCGAAACCGTGCTCGCTGCCGGGGCGATTAATTCCCCGCACCTGATGCAAATCTCAGGGCTTGGCCCGGCTGAGTTGCTGGCAACGCTCGGTATCGAACCCCGGCTTGATTTGCCCGGTGTGGGCGAAAACCTGCAAGACCATTTGCAAATTCGTGCGGTGTACCAAATCAAGGGTACAAAGAGCTTGAATACCATGGCCAATTCATGGTGGGGCAAGGCCAAAATTGCGCTCGAATATGCGCTGTTTCAATCCGGCCCGATGTCAATGGCCCCGTCACAACTGGGGGCGTTTGCCCGGTCCAGCCCGGCTTACGCCACGCCGAATTTGGAATACCATGTGCAGCCGTTGTCACTGGAAAAATTCGGCGAACCGTTACACCCGTTTCCAGCGTTTACTGCCAGCGTGTGCAACCTGCGCCCAAGCGCGCGCGGACAGGTGCGGGCCGTTAGTCGCGATGCGCGGCAAGCGCCGCAGATTCGCCCCAACTACTTATCTACCGAAGAAGACCGGCAAGTGGCGATTGACTCACTGCGTTTGACGCGTCGTATCGTGGCGGCTCCGGCCCTGCAACCATTTGCGCCGCAAGAATTCAAACCCGGCCCGTCACTGCAAACCGATGAACAACTGCTGCGCGCCGCCGGGGAGATCGGCACCACGATTTTTCACCCGGTTGGCACCTGTAAAATGGGGCCAGCGAGCGACCCGATGGCAGTGGTTGATAGCCAATTGCGGGTGCACGGGGTGGCCGGGTTGCGCGTGATTGATGCCGCCATCATGCCCACCATTACCTCGGGCAATACCAATGCGCCGACCATGTTGATTGCCGAAAAAGGCGCACAAATGATCTTGGCCGGGCACCACGGATAACGGTTCGGGTTGGAACGGTTCGGGTTCGAACAGCCCGGAGGTAAACCGCTCGGGTTTATTTGGGAAAATCAGGATTGGGTCGCCGAATGAACTGGCGCGGCTTATCGGTTGGTTCGGGGCTGGAGGCAGAAGCGGACGGAGGGCGAACCACAGGTGCATCGGCGGCTTCGCGCTCGGCATGGCGCTGACGAAACGCGGCGTTTTCCGCTTCCCAGTTCTTCGGCGCTGGCGTCACCTTGTTGGCACTCGGTGTGCCCGGTGGCGCAATTTTCACGGCTTGCTTTTGTACCGTATCTTTGCCGCACCCGGTTTCGGTATAGGTCACGCGCCCTTGGCTGTCGGTGCATTTGACCACGTTGGCCATGGCCGAAGCACAGAGCAGCGTGGCTGCCAGCGGTAACAAGTGGACAATTCTCACGGGGAATCCTGACAAAGGCAAATCAAATTGGCATATGTGGGCAATTATTGCCGAAAGCCCGGCATCGGTCAAGGTTAAACTGAGGCAGAGCCAGTGTTGAAATCCGTCACAATACTATGCTTAACAAATATATGTAAAGTATTTGCCAAACAATTTACTCGCTAATCCAGATGTCAACGACAATTTTTGCATAACCTGGATTAAGTTCGTCACAAAAACCTCTCTTGGTTGGGTCAAATACATAAAAAATTTTCACTTCTTTTCCAACCTGAAACAGATTGACATCACTTGAATTGTTATAGTAAAAACTTTCTGATATAACCGAATTATTTTGCAATTGTAATTCAAACGCATTGGGTTCGCCATTTTCCATTCCTTGGTATAATAAGCGAATAATAGTACCTTGAACATACTTCTGTGGCATGGTACCATTCTTGATGCTTTGCCACCATGCTGGCGTTCCATATAAACCATGTGCACCCTTCAATCCACTTGTTGGCTTGTTTTGGTTCAAAGTCAGGCAACGAATTTCTTCGGCCTCTTCAGGGTGCTCAATCAATTCCTCTTCAAGCGAAAAAATATGTCGCATTGCTGTCACCATTAAAAAATCTATCTAATTCTCGTCCACTCAATGATATTCTCATTAAATATCGTTAGTGCATTGCCTTTTCCAAGACCAGTATTAATCACGCCATTGCCATTGTTAATATTAATTCGTCCGGTACCTTCCAATTTGAATTGGGCGGCTGTTTGCCCCCAATTTGGGGGAGCCGAAATTGGCAAGGTAGGCAAATGGCTTGCCGTTCCTGCGTTGGCAGCAAAGCCATGATCAAGCAGTTGCGCCATTGTTCCTGGTTTTGTTTTTAATCTTATTAGTACGCCATTGTAATTTTTTGCGTAGGCCTCAAGTGGTGAAATAAAAGTTTCACCCGTTGCAGGAATTTTATCCGTGTTCAAAAGCCGTAAAAAATGCTTCTCCGACATGGTGCGATAAAAGATTTCATTACCATGTGCGTCACGTTCGATGAGCGGGCCGATTCCACCACACCCACTCAATCCAAGCGGATCAACCCATCCACTCGGATCATGCACATACCCCTGTTGCCGCAAGCCACCCGCTATGCCAATCGGATCAGGGCTGCAATACTGCCCGGTATCCGGGTCGTTCGTAATAGCGTTGGTAGTTGTAATGCAAACCGGTCTCAAGATCGTACCACTGATTGGCAAAACGCAAGTCCACATCGGGCACATTGTTGGCGTCGTTGGCTGCACGCCCGGGCCACCATTGGTTGGCCTTGCCCCAGGTTTGTAATTGGGCTGACCAAACAATTTTCCCTTCGGCATTCACCAGTTCACGCGGGGTGCCAATCTGGTCGGTAACGAAGTACAACAATTGTGCTTCTTGCCCGGCGCGTTTTTGCGTCAACGCCAGCGGAGTAAAGCTGTCCGGTGCGTAGTGCCAAGTCAAATGTTCCTGACTGCCATCGGCGTAGGTTTTGCTTTGCTCGGCCAGCACGGCCCCCTGCCATAGGCAGGTTTCTTGTTGCAAGTGCCTTGCCGGGTTGTGATAGGCCCCGCTGGTGGCTGGCTTGATACAGCGTTTGCCGGTGCGCCTGCCAAAGGCATCATACGAATAGCGCCAAATAGCACCATCACCGGTATGGACTTGCACCAAACGGTTAAAACCATCCCATTTGAAGTGGGTCGTCTGTGGTCTAAAACCGTTGCGATGTTCGGTGCGTGCAATCATGCGCCCGCACAAATCGTGCTGGTAACTGACATGACCGCGCTG
>JACCDS011198478.1_pt1 | contig 27927 bp, 20 predicted proteins | sample 7446441 | NCBI WGS metagenome assembly JACCDS01 (sample SAMN15323445, study PRJNA562643) | freshwater metagenome | isolation source: river surface water | place: USA:Blue River Watershed | collected 2017-08-17 | reverse complement strand
ATAATCACCAGTGGGTACATAATTGGCAAATGTAATATCGCAGGTTCTGTTTCGCGACAAATCAACATCGTCGAGCTTGCTATGCAGTACTTTTTGGTCAGTATTGTCAAGCGTTATCAAATGTTTGAACAAATTGCCTAACATTAACACCATGAGATTTTGATTAGCCACTTTGTACGATGCAATATTGTTGCTAATAAATACTGGATTGCCGATAAGCAAATCTTGGAAAGTATTAAAATCAACAGGTAATTCGGTAACATCTTGTAAATAGCTAAATGAACGGTTTTTTACCCATTTTTCACCAAACTCTTTAATTACCACCACACTATCTTTGGTAATTTTTACTTCCATTCCTTTGGCTGTAATGCCTAAAAAATTGCCTACTACCTGCAAAAAAATCACACTATCTTTTCGCATACTTAGGTATACAGTAGGATGTTGCGATTCTTCCACGCCTTCGTAGTCAACTTTTATTTTAGCATTGAAAGTGGCAAAATTGATGCGTTGTTTCATTACTTTAGCCATAATTTCAGTTACTATGGCTACTGAGTCTATCGACGGCACTTCTTTTACAAGAATTCGCTGTACCGTATCTTTTTTGGCTATAGCAGCTTGTATGGATTGTACTTTTTTTACTGGTTTACATGCTTGCATAATGGCAATGCCTGTAAAGAATAGGAAAGAAACATATTTCATGCCGCGAAATTACAGTTTTCCTGTACTACCAAAACCACCCGCCCCTCTTTCTGTTTCGTTAATTGTGGAAACAGTTTGTAATTGTACTTGAAATACCTGCTGAAAAACCATTTGTGCTATTCTATCGCCGTTGGTAATTGTTTGTGGCTCGTTCGATAAATTGATGAGTATTACTTTTATTTCGCCTCTGTAATCGGCATCAATTGTTCCAGGAGTATTCAGACAAGTAATACCCTGCTTTATGGCCAATCCACTACGAGGTCTTATTTGCGCCTCCATTCCTTCGGGCAATTCTAAATACAAACCTGTTGGTATTAAATTGCGTTCAAAAGGCTGCAATACAATTGGCTCAGGTATCCACGCACGAATATCCATGCCGGAAGCACCTGTGGTAGCATAATGCGGAAGTGGGTTGTCGGATTTATTGATAATTGAGATAACTATACTCATAATGTGGCTTAAATCGTTAACTTTTTTTCATTAATAGCACTGTGGCATAGGCTACCAATCCTTCTTCGCGACCAACAAACCCCATTTTTTCTGTTGTAGTTGCTTTAATAGATACATCGTCTACAGAAATATGGCAGATGGAAGCAATTGCGGCCTGCATTTGAGGAACGTAGGGTTTTATTTTAGGCGATTGCAAACAAAGTGTAGAGTCAATATTGCCAATGGTATAATTTTTTTCAGCAATCAATTCCATTGTTTTGGCCAACAATATTTTGCTATCGATATTTTTGTAATCGGCAGACGTATCGGGGAAATGTACGCCTATATCGCCCAAGCAAGCTGCACCTAGTATAGCATCACAAATAGCGTGCAACAATACATCGGCATCGCTATGACCCAATGCTCCTTTGGTATGTGGAATTTTGATACCACCTATCCATAAGTCTCTCTCTTCTACCAATTGGTGGTAGTCTACTCCAAAACCAATGCGCATTATTTGTGTTTATTTACAATTGTATAAAATGGTTAGATCGGTTATTTGGCTACGTCGTCAAAATCAAATGTTAAGCCAAAACGTAGTGTATTGCTTAAGGGATTTCGCGTAACGCCATTTCCTGAAGGAACAAGATAAGAAAAATTGATTCCGATGGTGCTGTATTTTAAGCCTACTCCTGCCGTAAAATATTTCCTATTTCCTTGGGTTCTATCTTCATAAAAATAGCCCGCACGTATAGCAAATTGATCGTTGTATACATATTCTGCCCCTGCGGATACTTGTAATTTCCTTAATTCATTGCCAAAACCTCCGCTACCGCCAAACGAGCTAAACCAACTTTTGATGATACTTTTGCTCCTATAATCTGTTAATGCAGCAGCATCAATTGTTTCGTCGCCCGTTCTTACGGGAGGTGCCGGAACCAACAACTTATTGACATCTAGCGCATAGGTAATTTTGTTACTTTCATCAAAAAAATAAGTGTAACCAACTCCGATACCCATATTAGCAGGTATGTAATCTTTGTTTAAAGCATCGTTGGTATAACCAATTTTACTACCAAGGTTCGATAGTACCAAACCCCAACTAAGGCCCGCACCATCCTCGCTTGAAGGCGATTTGTATAGCGAAATATCGCCGGCTATAGCTGTTCCGGTTTTATAAATTACGCCACCTGTACCTGTAGCTCCATTTGCTAAACTACTACTGATAAATCTTGCGCCTACACCAATACTAAAATTGGGGCTTAATTTGCGTGCATATCCAAAGTCGATCCCAAATTCATGAGGTCTAAATTGGTTAAGATCGGCGCCATTTGCATCGGTAAACTGAATGTTACCTAAGCTAAAATAACGCATTGCGCCTGCAATAGAAGATTCTTCATCCAACTTATAATAGCCGGACATACTAGCTAGATATACATCATTTAAACCCAAATCTTTTAACCAAGGAGTATAAGTAGCTGAAAATCCATAAGGGCTTTTGATATAAGGAATTTTGGCTAAGTTCCAAAAATTAGCATTTGCATCGGGAGTGGTAGCAATACCTACATCGCCCATTCCGCCGGCCCGCGCATCGGGCGATATCCTTAGAAAGGGAACCGCAGAAGTAACAATATTTAATGAATCGGTTTGTGCTTTTGCAGCCAATCCAAAGGATAGTAACAAAATGGTTGTGAAAACATTCTTTAATGAACTGTTCATGTAATACAAGGGTTTATAATTCGCAAATAAATAACAACAAACTACACGAACCAACCAAAATTTATCAATCGTGTAAGTTTAGCGTAGAAATAACCCATTCAAAACGTTTAGTGTAGGAATAATTTTTGTGCGGTTTGTGCTATACCAGCCTTTGAATGCACAATAATACGATATATATAGATACCGCGAGTAAGTTTAAAACCACTAATTTTTTGCGCATCCCAACTTAAGCTATTGCATACATTACCCGGTGTATTGACCACTTGTTGTAGATGATGCACATGCGCACCATACAAATTGTAAATATCGATGGTTACGTCCAAATTTTGATTGGGTTGGTTGTGCTCAAAAGAAAAGTGCGTAGTGCCAGAAAAGGGATTGGGGTAATTTTTAACATTTTTTACTACCAATTGATTATCAGACACTACTATAAAACTAATAGAAGTTTGGGTAGCATTTCCCCATACATCCCACACTTGTAAAGTTAATGTATGAAATCCCGCGTTTAAATTTCCTAACACATATTGAATAGTACCCATTCCGTATTCGTTAGCATTGGCTACATAATAATCATTTAACAGTATTTTATTGTTTTCGTCGCCATCTAAAAAGGCTACAGGTTGGTTTCCTTCCCCTGAATGGGCAATTTGGATCCCTGATTCATCTGACAATTGTACTAAAAGCAATGGTTTGTTATTAACAATACGACCATTTGTAAAGGTGGTATCGTTTAAATATACTTGTACCTTAGGAGCTTTGGTATCGGCCACCAAGGCTCGTTTACTTGGGATACCGATAACTAATGAGGTATCAGATTGCCAAGCATCTATTTGACGTACTGTGTCTGCCGCATACAAGCTTAATTTCCCCCGCCCAACTAAATTATCCTTGTTTTTGGGGAGCACAACAGAAAAAGTAAACACACCGTCATATACACTTGCTACGCCATTAAACAAGCAATTGTTTTGTTGCTGGAACGTAGTGGGAGGGCTTTGTGTGGAATTGCCTAATGTGGTAATTGTTTGTGGTTTGTCGTATAAAGCAATGTTTAGTTGTCCGTTAAAATGGTTGACAATAGCCCCTGTTTGTTCTCGAATTGAGCCTTTAAACACATACTTTTCGAGTGCACAAAGTGTATCGGTTGGCAAACCGTTTTCGTTAACTACACTATCTATCAATATATTGTATGCGGGCAATGCTAGTTGAATACCGGGATCGCCCAATAAGGCAAATTTTCTATTGTTGTAAAAATCCGAAGATTGCACATAAGTGGCATTTTTAGCTGCCATTGCCGCCTCGCCCATAGTCAAATAAGCACCCAACCTGTTTTTTTGAAAAATAGTAGCAAGATATTGGGCATTCATTATTTTATTGCTATTGGCAAATACAATGCGGGTACTAGCCATTAATGCTATAGCACCATTGGCAGAACCCAACAAGAGCTGTTGCCCAAGAGATGTTTTTTCGGGATTGTCGAAGGGCAGAAAGTCGCACGTAGCCGTAACAAACAAGGGTAACTTTTGCGCATTGTTCAAAGCCAACACCTCGTTTTGTGCAAAAATAGTTTCATCGGCTAAGCGCTCATAACCACCGTGTCCCGTATAGTTAACCAACAACGTACCCCGATTAATGAGGTTGATAATTGACTTATTGACCAATGGATACATACTTCCATTTGCACTGGTTTCTTGCGTAAAAGCATCAAGATACAATTTCTGCTGATTAAAATACTGGCCCTTTTGCGCTAGTAGGTTACTCATATATTCTGCATCTTGCACATGCAAATTATAGTCTTTGTCATCTGCAACAAACAGTGCTTTATTGCGCCAATTGCCCAAAGACGCCGGTTGATGATATGCAAGTATTTTATCTACTATTTGTTTGGCTTCTTGTTCGTTCGTAACGGGTAAGCGACCAACAGCTACATCCAAAGTTGGAATTGGTGCTTGGCTTGCTACATCCATTTGTTCATCGTTGTCTAAAAAGGCAAAAAAATCATCGGAGGTATAGGTTAAAAGTGGATTGAAACTATTGTTCGACTCATAGCAAGGAACGGAAGCATTGTTACGAATTGCAGATTTGTAATTCACATTGCCGGCACCCAACAAACAAACATGCAGTACTGTTTTTGCTGTATCTTTTCGTCGTAAATAATGCATTTTGATAAAATTTCTTATGCCTATTGGATTGTCAACTCCTACTGCAAACTCATTTGCAATTTGGTGAGTTGTTACTACCAAAACTTTCCTACGATACCGCTGTGTATGAAATTGTGCCAACCGATGTGCTTGCTGTACATATTTGGGCGCCGTAATTAATAAATAATCCGTTTGCGTAGGTGCATGCAAATTTTGATTGTCAATTGCATATGCCACTTTGGGAGTTGCAATTGTTGCCGGATGAAAGGCTACGTATTCGCGTAAAACAGACGCATCGTTAATTATATGAAATTGTGACTTGTTTTTATCTTCCAACAACTTACAAATAATCGGATCCGCTTTTTGGGTAATATCCCACACCATTGTAGCAGCATTTGCTTGCGCCAAAGTGAAACTTGCAGCACGATTTGCACCTACACTACCCTGCGATCTAAAAAAAAGTATTCCACCAGCCGATAGTTTTATTTTTTTGGGAAATGAAACCGAAATCCAATCTAACCAACCTTGCGCATAATTTGTAGCCGGGGCAAACCGAACTTCAAGATTATCAAAATCATTGTATGGGAAAACAGTTTGAAAAGAATCTGTTGCGGCAAAAGCATCTAAAAAGCCACCACTTAAAATAGGCATATGCAGCGTTGCTACCGCTTGTTTATTGGCAGAAACAGTAAAAACAGAAGGCGAAGTGCCCACACTTCTACTCACAAAAGTACCTTTTACTTGTACAGTTCCTGTGCGAACAATATTGGAAGTATCTACAGGAATTGCAACCTGCAAAGGCAAATTATCCATTTTGCCAAATCCCTCGCCCAACCAAACTTTACCGCTATTGAGCAAATTGTATGCATCTACTTCGTAGAGTATCCGATAATCGTAATTGTCTATTTCTATATCATATCTTGTGTATTCGGGCTGAATATCCATCCTTTTTGGCAAGTCTTTACTTTCAGAAACAGTTAAAAAATAATACACCGTGTCGGAGTAAATGTTTTTAGTGTATCGATAAGTATTTGCTAGGGAGTCAAAAGCACATAGATTACTGCCGTGCGCATAAAAAAGGGCATAATCAGCATTGTTAAACAATCCGTCAGAGCCGGCTTGTACATAGAGTGCTATCTCTCTTAAATCATCAATTACCTTTTCGCTGTTATTTTCAGGCAATAAGTTGGTGGCATGACCATACAAGCGGATTTGTGAGGTGGGCAATACTTGATTGGCTAACCCAAACTTTTTCAAAAAAGCGACATCAATTTTATAAACACCCTCGTTAGCAATGGCAATTTTGATCCATTTCCCCGATTTTAAAATAGAACTATCTGCATATTGGCTTTGAGAGAAGGCAGGAAACGACTTGATGATTAGAAAAAAGAATGCAATAAATGGACTAATAAATGCGTTCTTAAAAAGCATTGAAAAAAATTGAAAATTGAAAATTGGAACGCAAAATGTCTTATTTTGCAACAATTCTATAAAATTATACTTTTACCAACATAAAATGTATTTGAATTTGTAGTTTTGGGTTAAAATCTACTATATTCGCAACGCACAGAAACTTCTACACGTAACAATTGTTTTGAATTTTTAAAGTAAAATAGATATGCATATGCCTAACGGTGCTAGGAATTGTTTTCTTTTATTTGTTTTGTTTGGAGCATTTGCTTCGTGCAAAACTTCTGACAGAAAAAAACAGAAGTCTGCAACAACCGGTTGGACTTATAATGATGCGAAAACTCCGGGTAGTTACAATGTACTAAAACCAAAAGACGTTAAAACGGCGCCAGGACTTGTGTTTGTTCAAGGTGGTACCTTTACAATGGGTAGCACACAAGAAGATATTATGGGTGATTGGAACAACATACAACGCCGTGTAACTATCAACTCATTTTTTATTGATAAAACCGAGGTTACTAACTTAGACTATCGCGAATACTTACATTGGCTTAGCAACGTATTTGGCGATACCTCAGTAAATGCATATTCCAAAATATTAAACGGTGCAAAACCCGATACACTTGTTTGGAGAAGTGAATTGGCTTACAACGAGCCTTATGTAGAATACTATTTCCGTCACCCATCTTACAACTATTATCCTGTAGTGGGTGTAACTTGGAAACAAGCTACTGATTATTGTCTATGGCGTAGTGATCGTGTAAATGAATTGGCTTTGATTGAAAGTGGATTCATTGACAAGAATGATTTAAAAAGAGAGCAAAATCAAGCAGGTATGGAAAATTTCAATACCAAAAGCTATTTGATGGGCGAATACCAAGTTAAACCTGGTAAACTTGCCACCTCTAAGAAAAATCCACTTAAAACAGCACAAGGAAAACCGCGTACTAAAGTTAACTTTGAAGATGGCTATTTATTTGGTGAATACCGTTTACCATCAGAAGCAGAGTGGGAATATGCTGCTAGTGGATTGGTGTTAGAAAATCCACAAAAGAAATTTGGCAAACAACGTGGTGAAGAGATGATTGGCAACAAACAAATCTATAGCTGGAAAAATGATGGTTATGACAACCTACGTTCTACCAAACCAGGTGTTTATCAAGGTGCATTTTTAGCTAATTTCAAAAGAGGTAGCGGCGACAATATGGGTGTAGCAGGTGGTTTGAACGATAACTCTGCAATACCTTCAGAAGTAACCTCATTCTTTCCTAATGGCTTCGGTATTTACAATATGAGTGGTAACGTTAGCGAGTGGGTAGCCGATGTATATCGCCCGCTTACTAGCTTAGAAGCAGATGATTTCAACCCGTATAGAGGTAATACCTTCCTAAAAGTAGATATGGCAAAAGGTGCAGGTAACTTAAGAGATAGCTCTGGAAGAATATTGATGATACCTGAAACACAAGCCGACTTAGCAAAACGCAGTTACAAAGCCGTTAAAGCTTCTAACTTTAAAGATGGTGATAGTACAAGTGCGGTTTACTACGGATATGGTCAATCTTCGCTAATTTCAGACAAATCAAGAGTAATTAAAGGTGGTAGTTGGAATGACAGACCTTATTGGTTGAGCCCTGGAAACCGTAGGTTTATGGATGAAGATCAAAGCAGTAGTACTGTTGGTTTCCGTTGTGCGATGTCGCACTTTGGAGCAGCAGAAGGAACGAAAGCTTCTATCAAAGCAGGTAACATCTTTCCTAAAAGAAAGACTAAACGATAAGGAAAAGTAAAGCGCAGCTTTTAACAGTACGTTAAAAAACGACCACTCATTAAAATGAGTGGTTTTTTTATGTAATTTGAAATCAACAAATACAATATATGCAAATTCAAGAATTGTATAGCCTATATCTTAAACATCCGTCGGTACAAACTGATACCAGAAAAATACAAAAAGGTGACTTATTCTTTGCCCTTAAGGGGCCAAACTTCAATGGCAATACTTTTGCACAACAAGCCATAGAAAAAGGAGCAGCTTATGCAATAGTTGATGAAGCAATTAGTACCCACGAATCGTCGAATCAAATAATTCTTGTAGACGACGTACTGCTTACCCTACAAGCGCTTGCTAGGTACCATCGTCAGCAATTTACCATTCCTTTTATAGCTATAACAGGCAGCAATGGCAAAACCACCACTAAGGAATTGGTATATGCGGTTTTATCTACAAAGTATACCACTTACACAACGCAAGGCAACCTAAACAACCATATTGGTATACCCCTTACTATACTAAGTATTCAACCAAATGCCGAAATGGCCGTAATTGAAATGGGAGCCAATCACCAAAAAGAAATTGCCGGATATTGTACCTATGTGTTACCAACACATGGAATTATTACCAACTGCGGTAAGGCGCACTTAGAAGGATTTGGCGGTGTGGAAGGTGTACGTAAAGGAAAAGGTGAATTATTTGATTATTTGAGCGCAACTAATGGAACCGCATTTGTTAATTGGGATTACGATTATTTTCATGCAATGAGTACCAACATTGCCCATGTTGTTAAATACGGTACATTAACGGGGGATATTACAGGGCAAGTAATTAGCAGTGAACCGTTTCTAAATGTTCAAATTCAATCAGGATTCGAATCTTCATTTGCCATCAATTCACAATTGGTTGGGGCCTATAATGTAGCTAATGTGCTCACAGCTGTAATTATTGGTAAATATTTTGGTATTTCTATCAACCTTATTCAAAAAGCAATTGAAGGATATGCCCCATCCAACAGTCGCTCGCAACTGATTCAAAAAGATACTAACCACATAGTGCTTGATGCTTACAACGCTAACCCAACTAGCATGAAAGCAGCTATTGAAAATTTTGCAAAATTAAGTGCCCCAAAAAAAGTATTGCTCATTGGTGGCATGATGGAATTGGGTGAAGACAGTATTGTAGAACACCAAGCAATCGCCAGTTTTATCGACAACTTTACTTGGGAGAAAGTAATTTTCGTTGGTGGCGATTTTCAACAAATTGTTACTAAACAACCATCTATCTTTTTCCCTTCAAGTCTTGAAGCAAAATCGTGGTATCGGCAACAATCGTTTACCAATACTTATTTATTAATTAAAGGCTCACGGAGTATGCAAATGGAAAAAATTATTTCCGACTAAATAATGCTATTATTGAAATTCTAACATTGAATTACCGTTTTTTAATGTTTGCAAGTTTCTTGGTGTAACTTGGAAAAACGGTAATTTAAATAATGAGCTAGTACTACAAAAAAAACGGCCGGTGGAAGCAACCACAACTGCCATTGGTGGTTCAACTGCTTGCATATCAATAAAATTATACCAATTGAAAAAAAGCAAATTGGCAACCAATTGTGGTGGTGTTTTTTTATGCCATGACGCAACGAATACAAGCCAATAAAAAATGCTAGTGCAATCATTCCTGCCTCAAAAAAAGTATTTTCAATGATATTAACTCCTAGCAAACTCAAACTACTCAAAAACAATGGTAAAACTGCACAATGAATAGCACAAGCAATTGAAGCTAGTATTCCAAAAACATCCCAATTGATTTTTGATTTCATAAAGTGCAAATATAATCAACTGCAACCATGTTGCAAATGTTTTTATCTAATTCATCCCATTAACAATTCAACATCTATGAATCTGCTTTTTACACAATAAAATGAGTGTTACTATAGAAACTATAACTACCCAATACTTTACGATATACAAAGAAACCTTTCAAAACATATCTAGCGCTTTGTCAAAGTTGATATATTGCAACTATCTTAAAAGTACATTGTTACAATTAGGCCACTTAACTTTACAGTGTGCCATATTGCAATAAACTAGCTGCAATCGGCTCGTTATTTTATAACCAACACATAGTAACATGAGTAAAAAAATACTACTTTACCTAACTTTCTTTTTGGTACTACTTGGCGGATTTTGGTGGTTTTTGTTTAGAGATAATGATATGTGGCAAGCCAAATTGCCAACCATTAGCTATGTAAAACCCTTTAGATTTGTTACACAAAACGGAACACCTTTCACCGAATCCAATATGCTTGGCAAAGTATGTGTGGTTGAATATTTTTTTACCACCTGCAAAGGAATCTGTCCACGAATGAACAACAATATGAAAGGTATTTATGAAATTTTTAAAAATGAACCTAATTTTTTAATCGTATCACATAGTTGTAATCCTGAAACCGACAGTGTTCCTATTATAAAAAGATATGCAGACAGCCTAGCTGTAGATACGCGCAAATGGGTATTTTTAACCGGTCGAAAAGACAGCTTGTACAGCATGGCAAGAAACAGCTATCTATTAGACGACCCCAAAAACAACATGGAACGACTGGAAGACCAATTCATACATACGCAGTTTTTTGCACTAGTCGATAAATCAGGGCAAGTGCGGGGGCAAATTTATGATGGGTTGAAAGAAAGTGAACTCAATTTATTAAAGAAGGATATTGCCAAACTTTTGAAAGAAAAATCTGGAAAAAATGGCTTTGTGAATGGTATCTTCAACAACAATCCACAGTAAGCAACTACGTATGATGCATTCATCCATAGGCGATATACTAAAAGCCAATTCGCTAAGCATAACCGATAGCCGAAAGACTATTTTAGAATTGTTTCAAAATAGCAAGGGCGCATTAGCACATGCAGATATTGAAAACAAAACTGCATCGCAATTTGATAGGGTCACCATTTATAGAACATTACAAACCTTTGTAGATAAAGGCATTATTCATACCATACCAACTCCAGATAACAGTGTAAAATATGCGCTGTGCAAAGACAGTTGTGGACAAGGACACCATCACGATAACCACATACATTTTATTTGCGACAAGTGCGCTGTTACCTATTGCTTGGATCACGTACAAATTCCTCAAGTGGCTTTACCACCCGGATTTGTATATACTCAAACCGATGTAGTAGTAAGTGGCATTTGCAAAAATTGCAATACAGTATCTTTAAATACACCCAATGAATAACCAACCCATTGCAATAGATTTGTCGCTAATAGCCGATTTGTGCAAAGAAGATCGGAATACCGCAGAAAAAATGTTTCAGCTATTTCTAAAAAATATGCCAACAGCAATTGCCGAAATGCAAAACTATTGCTCATTGGAGGATTGGAAAAAGCTGTACCAAACTGCCCACCACATTAAGTCCTCACTTTCTATTATTCAAATACCCGATTTGTTATTGCTCGTTCAAAAAATAGAATCAAATACAAAAAAGCAAATCGATTTACATACATTGCCCATATTAACCAAGCAAGTAGCCATGCATTACCAGCAAATTGAACCGCAAATTCAGCAAGCACTAAACAACATGATTTCTTAATAATACATACTAAAAAAACAACATGATTAAAAATATTATATTCGATTTGGGCGGTATTTTCATGACATTGGATTACCAAAAAACAGAAGATTTATTTGTACAATATGGTGTAAAAGATTTTAAACAGCTATTCAATCAACACCATGCGTCGCCCGTATTTGAACAATTAGAAACCGGTAAAATTTCCCCTGAAGCATTTTACGACGCATTTAGAACCATCAGCCAAACATCGCTTAGTAATGAACAAATTGAAGAAGCTTGGAATGCCATGCTTTTAAGTTTTCCACTAGAGAGATTGGAATGGTTAGAAAAAATAAAATCTAAATACAACATATTTTTATATTCCAATACCAACATCATACATTATAATGCCTTTATGAAGCTGTATGAATTAGTAACTGGAACAAATAGCTTTAACAACTTTTTCATTAAAGCCTATTACTCACATGAATTTGGCTACAGAAAACCACACACAGAAAGTTATTTGAAAATATTAGAAGAGCAGGGTTTGATTGCAGAAGAAACGCTTTTTATTGATGATACACTTGTAAACATTGAAGGTGCACAAGCAGCAGGATTACAAACCATCCATTTAGTGCCGCCTAAGACGGTTCTTTCATTGGAATTGTAAAATACAGATTTGTAAGTAAGTACAAAGTATTAAGCCGCTGCAATTTTTGCGGCGGCTTTTGTCATGCTCCATTTTACAATATACACCCCCACAACGGTGATCACAGAACCTAAAATAATATTCAAAGTAATTACTTCGTTTAGTAAAAAAAAGCCAACAAAAACAGCAACAATCGGATTTATATAGGCATACAAAGCCGCCACGGCTGTGGGCAGATTTTTCATAGTATATACAAATGCCATCATGGTAATTACCGATCCTAGAACCACTAAATAAACAATAGACCACCAAGAAATAGCCGGAATTTGCACTATAGGAATATGGGTATGTGTCGCCAAACAGTAGGTATACAAAATAATGCCACTAAACAACATTTGCCAACCAATGCCCATGTAGGGACTTACTTGCATTTTGGCCTTAGCTATTAAAATGGTACTAATGCTCCACGCAAGCATAGAAACTGTAGCCAATACAACTCCCCAAAAATAATGAGCGTGCGAAACATTTGTATGAAAAGCATTGTCATAAAACACCAATGCAATGCCACTAAAACCAAGAAATATACCTACAACCGTAGTCCAAGTAATGTTTTTATTTTTGAAAAAAACAAACTCTATCATGACCACACAAAGTGGATATAATGCGGCAATTAACGCACCAAGTCCGCTTGAAATATAGCTTAAACTGAGCGTAGCTAACCCATTTGCAATCACAAATGTGAAAATACCAATACCTAGTAAACGGAGCAATTGATGTATATCTGGCATTTGGTGCCCGCGTATCAAAAACATTACCACCAAAAAAGTGCCGCCCATCAATTGCCTAATAGCGGCTAATTGTAAGGGCGGCATTCCTTTAACACCCATTTTCATGGCAACCCATGTAGTTCCCCAAACAATGCTTGTGGCCATTAATGCCAAATAGGCTTTATGTTTGGTAGTGGGCATAAAAATGGATTAATGTTTGAAATGTCGAAGACCGGTAATAACCATTGCCAATTGGTTGTTTACACAGTACTCAATGCTATCTTTATCCCTGATACTTCCACCGGGCTGAATAAAGGCTTCTATACCGGCAGAATGTGCTATTTGAACACAATCATTAAAAGGGAAAAATGCATCGCTAGCCAAAACTGCCCCAGCTAAAGAAAAGTCAAATTGATTTGCTTTTTCAATTGCTTGGCGCAAAGAGTCAATTCTGCTCGTTTGTCCACAGCCTTTCCCAATTAGCTGTTTATTTTTTACCAATGCAATTGCATTGCTTTTAAGATGTTTGCAAACCAAGTTGGCAAATATCAAATCCTCCTTTTCAGCATCAGTTGTGGTTCTACCCCCTACTTCTTTCCATTCGGTAAAGTTGCCATTGTCTGTAGCTTGTGTTAGTACACCGTTTAACAACGATTTACTTTGTTGAGCCAATGTTGTTTTATCTGCAACCAATTGCAATAAAATTCTATTTTTCTTACTTTTTAATACTTCTAAAGCATCACTACTAAAAGCAGGTGCTATTAATACTTCAAAAAATATTTCGTTAATAGCCTCTGCTGTAGCTTTGTCTACTTCCCCATTAGTTACCAATACGCCGCCGAATGCGCTTTCCGGATCACCGGCTAGTGCTTTAATCCAAGCAGTATGTACACTTTCGGCAGCAGCTATGCCACACACATTGGTATGCTTAATAATGCCAAAAACAGATGCATCCAAAGTAAACTCACTAATCAATTGTATGGCAGCATCTACATCCACCAAATTATTGTACGAAAGTTCTTTTCCGTTTAATTGGGTAAACACCTCGTTTAAATTACCATAAAAAGCAGCTTGTTGGTGTGGATTTTCGCCATAGCGCAATATTTGCTTCTGTGAAGATGTTTGCTGAGTGGTATTGCTTGGGTTAAAATAATTGCTGATGGCAATGTCATAATTCATGACAACTTCAAAAGCTTTTGCCGCAAAATCTTTCCTTTGTTCAATAGATGTTTCACCATTTTGAGTAGCCAACAATTGTTCCAATAATCCATAATGGTTTTTAGCTGCTACAACTACCACATCGCGGTAGTTTTTGGCGGCAGCACGTATCATACTTGGTCCGCCAATATCTATTTTTTCAATAATTAATTTCTCTTCTTTGGTTGTTTTCAGCGTTTCCTCGAAGGGATACAAATCCACAATAACCAAATCAATTTCCGGAATTTGGTATTGTGCCATTTCTGCCAAATCCTGTGCTTCATACCTACGACCCAAAATACCGCCAAAAACAGCAGGATGCAACGTTTTCACCCTTCCTCCTAAAATAGATGGATAAGTGGTTAAACTTTCAACCGGCACACAAGGTATTTGCAAGTTTTCTAAAAAAGTTTGTGTTCCTCCTGTGCTATAAATGGTAATACCTAAGCGGTGTAATTGTTGGGCAATTGGAGCTAACCCATCTTTGTAAAAAACGGAAATGAGTGCAGACTGAATTTTTTTTTGCATGATGTTTGGGTTTACCCCCGTTCCCCATATTGTGGGGGTGTTGATTGATAAAATAGCGTCCTCTTATGGGAAAGGATTTATAACTGAATAACTGCTGCGCCGTCGGTAGGCGTACAATGGTGGCGCAAATGTAGGCTGTCGCAGTCTTTTTTCCATTTGCTTATTTTCCACAAACTATTACTACCATCAAAAATAAGTTGATCAAAAGTAAACGCGGCCCTTAGCTGCGGAATGGTTACAGGCGCATTTTGACAAACAATTAGCCCATGGGCTGCTATTGGTGTATGCCCTTTTGGTATAGTAAACCCCCGATTGACGAGTATGATTTTTTTATTGGCGGAATAAATACAGTTGGGGTGTTGAACAATAGCTGTAGATGCTTGCAGGTTATACAACCGATACCGAATACGGGTTGGCTGTAAGAAAAAATGTATGCTAGATTCGTTGGTAAACATGGCTTTATTTCCAATAAATCGGTATCCGTTTCCTGCTACTACATCTATTGCCGTTTGCTTAGGCACTTGGTATACAATGGCCAATAACTGTCTTTTTTTCTGCAATGCATCCCAACAGCCTATGCCTGTTGCTACTACAAAACACAGTAACGACGTTAATAAATATGTGGCTTGCCGATAATACAGCCATCCATACAAGAGTAATAACGCCGCTATGCAACAAAAAACTTGTGGCCATAAAAACGCAACATTAGTAAACGCCGCAAATGGTAAAATAGCCACTTTCGCAATGTATTTATTCAACATTACCAAACAAAATTCCAGCATTTTTCCAATGTACACTGGCAAAATGGGAATTGCCGCTACAACTAGCAACAATATTTCGCCATATAAAATCAAAGCCGACAGCGGTACTGCTATTACATTAGTACCAAGAAACAAAGTAGGCATTTGATGAAAATGGTACAATACAATAGGCAAAGTAAGTATTTGTGCTGCCATAGTTATACACAACAATTGCCAACAATGTAGGAGTAGCTTATTGCGAAAGGATACCAATTTTTGCAACTGATGGCTAAACAAAAGAATACTTACAACCGCTGCAAAGCTTAATTGAAAACCTACATCCCACAAGCTAAAAGGCTGAAAAACAAGTATCAACATTGCCGAAATAGCCAATGTGTTATAGGCATTGGCTTTTTTTTGTACGCTTTTTCCAATTGCCATACAGCTACACATAATTGCACTACGTATTACCGAAGGTGCAGCACCTGCTAAAAAAGCGAACCACCACAAAACAACAATGATGATGATTGGCTCCATATAAACATATCCTTTTAGGTTTTTAAAAGGGCGCAAGAGCACTACCAATAAACTGTATAGCATAGCTAAATGTAGCCCGCTAATTGCGATAATGTGTACAATGCCGGCGGTGCTGTAAGCCTGCAACAAATCTTTATCTAAATCATTTCTATAGCCTATTAACAATGCCTCTGCTACAGCAACTGCCTGTGATTGATGAATGTATTTTTTTAACGTAGTAAGTACAAATTGCTGCACTTGTTGAAAATGCTGTACTACAGCAGATTGCTCTAAACTATCTAGTACTATGTACTTATTGGACGCAACAAATACTTGATAATCAATATTTTGAAAGCTGCAATACTCATGATAATTCATTGCGCCGGGATTAGCCGCCTTAGGAATAGACTGTAATGCCGACTGAATAATCAACTGGTTGCCATAATGCAATTTGGAGGCTATCGTGTCCGTTTTATAAAAATACAAAAGCGTTTGGGCCTTTACGGAGCGCCACTGATTGGCTACATAAACCGCTTTTACCAAAGCTTTGGCTTTATACGTTTTGGCTTTGGTTATTGGGGTTTCCTGTAACACAACCCAATAAGGCTGCGCGCCCGTGTAAAATTTACCTAAATAATTAGACCGATTACTCCACCGATATTGGTGCAATATGGCAAAACCCAAACAAACAAAAAGCAACATAATGGCACCACCATTTACATAGCCAAAGCGGTAGTTGATTGCAAGAGAGCAAAAGGAAAAATAAACAATTGTACCAACACTCAGCAGTGCAGCCAAAACAATTGCATATAAAGGAATGGTGCAATAAAACGATACTACAATGCCGATTGCAAATGCAATCAACCATCTAAATATGGGAACTTTTTTATAAAAAGCTACTCCAAAACGCATAGACTAGTAGGCATGAAGTGTACAATAAGCTAATGTACTGCAAACATAAGTATTTAATGAATACAATTAATATTATTGAATAAAGAATAAATACATTTACTTATAAATTAAAAGCAGATTAAGCGCCCACGGAACCCAGGTTGTATCTGCTACCAACCCAAAAATTGCTGAATAATTTGTTCTGTTTCCAAGCATGCTTTTTGCAAATCGTCGTTTACCACAATCCGGTTAAAATGATGTGAAAATGATATTTCGTAGCTTGCTTTATTCACTCTGGTAGCCAAACTCTCCGGTGTTTCGGTACCCCTGCTTTGCAACCGTTTTTCTAATTCGGCCACACTTGGTGGTTGAATGAACAGCGATAAACAATTGCTACCTAGCTGCTGCTGCACATGTATAGCACCTTTTACATCAATATCTAACATTGGTACTTTTCCTTGCTCCCAAATACGTTGCAATTCGGTTTTGAGGGTACCATAATATTTGCCCTCGTACACCATTTCCCATTCTATAAAATCATTATTCACAATATGACTCTTAAAGGCTTCTTCCGAAATAAAATAATAATCTTTCCCATCTACTTCGCCTTGTCGTGGGTTGCGCGTAGCGGCAGAAATACTAAAGGATAATTGTGGGTACTTCTGCAACAAAAATCGAGTAATAGATGTTTTACCTGCACCCGATGGTGCTGTAATAATAATCAGTGGATGGGTAATTGGCATATAGGGATAATATATATTGCCGCAAATTAACAGAATCTATTAGCAAGAGCCGCAAACTTTTATAACTATTAGCTCTTTGCTGTATTTTTACAAACTGTGCATCCATTCATTGCGATTTCGTAGCTCAGTTGGTAGAGCAGCTGACTCTTAATCAGCGGGTCCAGGGTTCGAGCCCCTGCGGAATCACTTGATTGTGAAGGGGTTTCATGAAATGAGCCCCTTTTTTATTTTTTTGAGTGTCATTGATGAGTGTCATTTTTAACACTCATCAATTTGAAGGCGGCACTTTTTATCGAAATGAAAAATATTAGATACCCTTTAAAAATTGCTGCTGTATTAAAAATTTTTTACCCAATTTCGCAGATATTATTTTTATACTAGAAGACTGCTTTTTGCTGTAAGTACCATCCATTTAACCAATGCCAAGCGTATTAAAAATTCAACATATACAACTATTCATATGTTGAATTTTTAATGCAAATTAATCCTGCAAAATGATTAGCGCTATATTCAAATATGTAGTTCAGCTGCTTTTATTTATAGCAAACAAAACCAGATTAACTTATAACGAAATAAATATAATCATTTATTATTTTTGCATACCCTTCTCTTGGTTATCGCTATTAGATGTAGTTTTTGGTTTTCATTACTTTAAAATTGGCTTTGCTGTATTTCTATTAGTATTTAGGTGGAGGTGCCACAATTTCAGGGCTTTTTCCAATTGGCTATTTAATAAATCTGTTATGTTTTTGAATTCGTTTAATCCATATGGCAGTAGCTATATTGCTTCGTCTGTATGGATTTGTGTTTCTTTACCCATACTTATTTATGGCATTTTGCTGTATCTAATATATAAATAAACTTGTCTTATCGCCTTGTCAAGGCTAACATTTCAAATTGTAGCAGCAAGTAAACGCAACTATTATCCATAAAGTCCGCATTTATTAACTGCACAAACAAGCGCAATTACACACAATAGCATTCAAAAAGGCCGCCAACAGCAAATAGGTAAACTGTATAGTTAGTTTAATGCGTTACGGTATGCATCATTTAAAATGTATCCGCACAGTGGTGCCAACCCCTTTACTACTTTCCATTTCAATGCTTCCACCCAGGGCTTCAATTTGGTTTTTGGTAATAAACAATCCAACTCCCCTTGCATCGCTATTGCCGTGAAACGTTTTGTAAAGGCCAAATATTTTTTCTTTATTTTTTTCCAAATCTATTCCCACTCCGTTGTCTATTATTTCTAATACTGTTTTGCCTTGTACCTGCGAAGATTGAATAAGAATAGTAGACTTTTCTTTTTTGGGATCAGAATATCGAACCGCATTGGAAATGATGTTAAGTACAATGCTTTCCAAATAAGCTTTATTGTGCAATAAATCAATGTCGGTTTCCACCAGATTGGTAATCTGAATATTTTTTTGCATAGCCGTATCGCCCACTACCATCAATGCGTTATCGATGTATAGATGTAAGGGCAATTTTTCTACCACTATGTTGGCATTGCGCTGAATATCTAATAGTTCATTCAAGTGCGTGAGTGTGCTATCCAAACCAAGCGCCGCCTTTTTTAAATGAACAAACATTTCTTCTTTTTCTTGTAGTGTAATATTGGGTAGCTCAAAAAAAGATACTATACCCATGATATTGCTGCTATGGCTACGAATGTTGTGCGAAACGATATAGGAAAAATTTTGCAATCGCTTATTTTGCTCATTCACTAGTGTAAATGAATTGCGCAAATCAATAATGGCTTTTTTTCGTTCTGTAATGTCTTGCAACGTACCCAAAATTCGAATGGGTTGTCCTTCATTATCAAATTCCACTTCGGCTATATCACGCACCCATCTTTCTTCGCCGTCTAAGGGGCGTACTATGATATAATCTTCTTCATAGCGGAATCCGCCTGTAGTTAACAATTGGTAATTTTGGATTTGTTTGTCTAAAAATTCGGGTTTAATCAGTTTTTGATAATTGGCCGTTAGCTTTTTAAACTGTTTATCAATACCCAATATTTCATCTAGTGTATCGGAACTTACCCATTTTCCGGTTGATAAATCTTCTACATAATGTCCGGTTTTGGCAATTTTGTGTGCCATATTTAAAATCCGGTCGTTTTCTTTGAGCGTATTTTCAGCTATTTTTCGATCTGTGATATCTATAAACGACATTAAAACTGCTTTTGCACCATTGGGATACAGAATTTGCACAGATACAAGTGTATGAATGGGTTTATTGGTTTTGCCTTGTATGGTAATTTCAACATCTTTAATGACCACATCGTTGTGGATAAATGGATATATTTTTTCCGCTATTTCGGGCAAATTAAACAACAATCCTGCTTTTCGGCCAATCATTTCGGCCTCTGTGTAGCCTAAAAGTTTTTGTATTTGCCCATTGGCTTGTATTATTTTTTCCGTTTTTCTATCAATTAACAGCATGCCAACCGGCACTTCTTTAAACAAAACTTCCAGCGTTTGTTGACTTTGTTTCAATGCTATTTCGTTTTGTTTACGTTGGGTAATATCTTTCAAAATAGCAATAAAGTGCGATAGATTTCCTTGCTTGGTAAATACAGGAACTACCGATGCTTCTGCCCAAAAAGGAAGTCCTTTTTTATTGTACAATTGCAATTCGGTTTCGCAACTTATTGCCGTTTTAATAGCCTGCTTTAGCTTATTGAACGCAAGTGTACTTGTTTGGGTACCCGTTAGTTTAATTAACGTTTTGCCAATCATTTCTTTAGCCGTGTATCCGGTAATTTTATGAAAGGCATCGTTGACATATACAATAGAGGGCAGTTCAAATTGGTCGGCCTGCTTGGCAGTAATGATTAGCGCTTCTTGACTGTTGGTGATAGCAGAATTGAGTAGCAATAAATTTTGTTCGTCGCGCTTTTGTTTGGTAATATCCCAATTAACGCCTACAGCGCGTACTGCTTGTCCATTTGTATCAAACTCAATAAATGCTTGAGCCTTGATGTGTCTTGTTAGCCTACCCTGCTTCAAAATTCTAAACTCGGTATCAAAATTTTTTTTGCCGGCAAAAGCGGTTTGCAAATGCGCTATAGTTTTGGCGGCATCTTCTGGATGCAGCAATTTTTCCCACTGATGGTAATTGCCTGTAAAGTCTTGCGCACTTACGCCAAAAATATCGAGCATTTTATTGTCCCACACCAAAACATCGTTTACAATATCATAATCCCAAATACCCATATTGGCGGCTTGTGTAGCTAGCTGTAAACGATTGGTCAGTACATGAATAGCGGCTTCTTTTTTCTTTCTGTCGGTAATATCGCGCGAATTAATAATCAAAGCTTTGATGGCCGGATTGTGCATTTGGTTATTTCCATTGGCTTCAAGATGTAAATACGTACCGTTTTTGTTCAGCAACCTAAATTCTACCGGTTCCGTATTTCCTCGCACTTGTAAGGCTTCCGAAAAATGGTATTGCACTTTGGCGATATCATCGGGATGTATGATGCTGAAAATATTTTTACCTGCCAATTCATTTTCACTGTAGCCCATTTTTTGCATTACCGATGCACTTTGGTATTGAATGTTTCCACTAGCATCTACCAATGTAATAATGTCGGAAATATTGTATATTAACGATTTAAAGCGTTCTTCGCTATTCATCAATTCCTGGCGAGAAAGAATTTGTTCGTTAATATTGCGCGCATTGCCGGTTAAAAAAGTGGCTCCACCGCGTACTACCACCTTCCCTTTGGTTTGATACCAATCGTAATGTCCTTTTTTGTGTAAAACCCTATATTCAATACTAATATCCTTTGCGTTGTTATCGGCAATTGTTTTGTAAAAGCGTATACAAGCTAGTATGTCTTTTGGATGAATAAACTGCCTAAAACTTTTACCGAGTACTTCGTGTGGTTTGTGGCCAAGCAGCCTCAACCAAACCGGCGAAACGAAGGTAAATATGCCGTTTGCATCTAATTCATATATAATATCGCTTGAGTGAGCAATCATGCTTTTAAATCGGTCTTCGTTTTCTTGTAGGCTATTGCGCAAAGTGGTTTCATGAGTAATATCCGAAATAGCACCAAACTGACGTATGCATTTGCCATTTTCAAAATTGGCGTTCGATTTAATTTTAATCCACTTAATTTGTCCGCCACTTGTTTTGATGGTTGTTACAAAATTGAAGGGCACGTCTTGCTGTGTAGCCGTATGTAACAAATTTTGAAGTGTCTTTTTTTGCTCATCTCCATCTACAAAATCCAAAATGGAGTGCTGTTGCGGAACAAATGTGGGTGCCACTTCTAATATTTGTTTGGTAGTATCTGTCCAAATACATTCATTCATTACATAATTAATTTCCCAGCCGCCTACCTTAGCTAATTGATTGGTTTCTTCTAATAAATCTTTGTATTTACGTTCATTACTTACATTTTTGGCGGTAAAACCTACGGCAACTACTTTACCAAGGTTGTTGCGAATGGGGATGTATTGCATGTAAAACCAAACCGAAAAATTATGGAAGGTTACTAAACGTTCTACATGCGACTTTTCGCCATTAAATGCTTTAGCACAACCAATTTTAAAATTTTCCCAATTGATTCCTTCAAAAAACAAATTAATGGTATCACCTTTTTTAACCGATTGTTGGTATATTTTGTAAATGGTGTCGTTAAACAGTTTGTTGCTATACAAAATTTCGTGGTGTGCATCTACAATGCAAAATGCTTCGGTAGAACTATCTAAATAAGCATTTAAAATAGATTGCGAAGAACTTAACTGAAGTCGGCTTTCAAGTAATTGCGCTATTTGTTTGGTTAGCATGCGCATAGCTTGCAATTGCAATTCGGACAAACTCTTTTCATCTTTATCAAAAACACAGATACTACCAACCGCTGTACCCTCAAATAGACATATAGGAAAGCCGGCATAGCTTTTGAAAAAAGGCGGATGCACTGCCAATTGATGACCTTTAAATGAAGGATCTTCGGTAATATTAGAAATACACAGTTCTGCATTTTTTTCTACCACTTTTTCGCAGAATGTGTTGCCCCGTGGCATTTCGCTTACTACATCGCCGTAAGCAGCTTTAAACCACAATCTATTGTTGTCTAAAAAAGAAATATAGGCATGGCTTGTATGGCAGATAGTGGCGGCTAAAGCGGCAAGATTATCGTACATAGGCTCCTTATCAGTATCAAGTATGTTCAACTGACTAAGTGCATTTAATCTTTCCCTTTCTTGTGGCATAGCATGGCTGTTTATATCAATTCCTCTCAAATTACAATTGTGTTCACCAAACACAACCTCCAATATACAATATTTTAGAATATGGAAATTTGAATAACTCAACAATGAATGTATATTTTATATACCATGTAGTATGCTGCTATTCAAACCCAACTTAAGTACGCATTACTAGCTTGATTCATATTTCAAAACAAATATTCTGCTATACTTGCAACTAGTTTCTTCCCAGATTAAAAAAAGATTAAAAAACAGAAGAACGACGATTATGGCTAATTTATGTACCAAAAAACATCATTTCTATACCCATCTAAGTGCTATGCCAAGCAACAGAGTAGTTAACCTATATAACAAGGGCTTGCCTATTTATTTTGCTTGTTAAAAAGGCAATATTTTTCAATTACCTACAACGAACAACAAAATATTCCGTGTTTTATACGTTTTTACGATTTTTGCCCATTATTATTAGATATTTGCAAAATTATTTTAAAAATCCTTAAGTAAATGAGTAACAAACCTACTACCCTATTTGATAAAGTGTGGGATGCACATGTGGTGCGTAAAATTGAAGATGGCCCTGATGTTTTTTTTATCGACCGTCATTTTATTCACGAAGTTACCAGCCCGGTTGCATTCTTAGGCTTGGAAAGTAGAGGTATAGGCGTAATGTTTCCGGAACATACATTTGCTACAGCGGACCACAATACGCCCACGATTAACCAACATTTACCCGTAGCCGACCCTTTATCGGCCAATCAATTAAAAGCATTAGAAACCAATGCAGCCAAATACGGTATTTCGCATTGGGGACTAGGTGATCCAAAAAATGGGATTGTACACGTAGTGGGTCCGGAAAATGGTATAACATTGCCTGGTATGACGATAGTGTGTGGCGATTCGCACACCTCTACTCACGGTGCATTTGGTGCAATTGCATTTGGTATCGGCACCTCTGAAGTAGAAATGGTATTGTCTTCTCAGTGTATTATGCAACCCAAACCTAAAAAAATGCGTATTACCATCAATGGTGCGCTTGGTAAGGGTGTAACTCCAAAAGATGTTGCCTTGTTCATCATTTCGCAAGTAACGGCTAGCGGTGCTACCGGTTATTTTGTAGAATATGCCGGCGATGTATTCAGTAATATGAGCATGGAAGGCAGAATGACCGTTTGTAACCTTTCTATTGAAATGGGTGCCCGCGGTGGTATGATTGCTCCTGACGAAACCACTTTTGCCTATTTAAATGGTCGCGAAAAAGCCCCTAAAGGAGCTGCGTGGGATAAGGCAGTTGCATATTGGAAAACCTTAAAAACCGACGACAACGCTACTTTCGATTACGAACTAAATTTTGAGGCTAGCCAAATAGAACCGCAAATTACCTACGGTACCAATCCTGGCCTAGGTACGGGCATTACCCGAAGCATTCCTAAAGCTAGCGAAGTAAAAGATGGAGAAGCTTCCTACAAAAAATCGTTGGCTTATATGGGCTTTGAAGAAAATGAACCCATTATTGGCAAAAGAGTTGACTATGTATTTTTAGGTAGCTGTACCAACGGTCGTATAGAAGATTTTAGAGCTTTTGCATCTATTGTAAAAGGTCGTAAAAAAGCCGACAACATTACCGCTTGGCTGGTTCCTGGATCGCACATTGTAGAAGCACAAATCAAAGAAGAAGGAATATTGGATGTATTAACCGAAGCAGGATTTGTTTTGCGTCAACCGGGCTGCTCGGCTTGTTTGGCAATGAACGACGACAAAATTCCTGCCGGTAAATATGCAGTTAGTACTAGCAATCGCAACTTTGAAGGCCGCCAAGGTCCTGGTAGTAGAACGTTGTTAGCTAGTCCACTAGTTGCAGCAGCTGCAGCCGTAACGGGAGTTGTTACCGACCCAAGAGAGTTGTTATAATTCATTGGCGAAAGCAACAAAACCCAACATTCTAAATTATTCTAAATTATTCTAAATCATGGCATACGATCAATTTAATGTACTTACTAGTACTGCTGTACCTTTACCTATAGAAAATGTAGATACCGATCAAATTATTCCTGCACGCTTTTTAAAAGCTACCAAACGCGAGGGCTTTGGCGATAACCTATTTCGCGATTGGCGTTACAACAACGACAATACCCCAAAACAAGATTTTATACTCAATAACCTCATTTACTCCGGAAAAATTTTGGTAGCCGGAAAAAATTTCGGAAGCGGCAGCAGCCGCGAACATGCCGCTTGGGCAATCTACGATTATGGATTTCGTTGTGTGGTGTCTAGCTTTTTTGCCGATATTTTCAAAGGCAATGCTTTAAACATTGGTATTTTACCCGTTCAAGTAAGCGAAAATTTCTTACAAAATATTTTTACAGCTATTGAAGCCGACCCACATACGTTGATTGAAATAGATTTACCGGCACAAATCATTACTATTTTGGCTACCGGCGAAAAAGAATCGTTTGTGATTAATGGATACAAAAAACACAACATGCTGAATGGCTTTGATGATATTGATTACTTACAAGCCATGAAAGAAGAAATTAAAACCTTTGCTACCGCAAAAGCTATTTAATTGTTGATAAATCAACCCGTTTTTAAGCCAACTTGTCATGCAAAAAACAGGTTGGCTTTTATGCATTTTTATATTTCAGCAACTTATCGCATTCAAGAATGCAAACCCACTTTGAAAATTGAAAAAATTGCAACGTCATATTGAAATCATGGACACCACCCTAAGAGATGGGGAACAAACGAGTGGTGTATCCTTTTCTGCCTCCGAAAAGCTAACTATAGCCCAACTACTGCTAACAGAAGTAAAGGTAAATAGAATAGAAATTGCATCGGCAAGGGTATCGGAAGGCGAATTTCAAGCAGTCAAAAAAATTACCGATTGGGCAAAAGCCAATGATTTAATTGAGCGTGTAGAGGTATTAACGTTTGTTGATGGCCAAACCTCCGTAAACTGGATGTTGGAGGCAGGTGCCAAAGTAATGAACCTACTTACAAAGGGATCCCTTAACCACTTAACACATCAGCTAAAAAAAACACCCGAACAACATTTTGCCGACATTGCTCAGGTAATTGCTTTGGCTACTAGCAACAATTTATTGTGCAATGTATATTTGGAAGATTGGAGTAATGGCATGCGACATTCCAAAGATTACGTTCTTCAATATTTGGATTTTTTACAACACCAACCCATTAAAAGGGTGTTATTGCCCGATACGTTGGGGGTATTGGTGCCGTCCGAAACATACAACTATATCAAAGAGCTAACCGACCGCTATCCACACATTCACTTTGATTTTCATGCCCATAACGACTACGATTTGGCAACGGCCAATGTGTTAGAAGCCATCAAAGCGGGCGCCAAAGGCCTACACCTTACCATCAATGGCATGGGCGAACGTGCAGGTAATGCTCCTTTAGCAAGTGCCGTAGCTGTTATAAACGACCACTTACCTAACATTACCACTACCGTAACCGAAAAATCGTTGTATTCCGTTAGTAAACTTGTTGAAACCTTTTCAGGGTTCCGTATTCCGGCAAACAAACCGGTTGTAGGCGAAAACGTTTTTACCCAAACAGCAGGCATTCATGCCGACGGAGATAAAAAAAACAACCTCTATTACAACGATTTAATGCCCGAACGTTTTGGCCGACAACGCAAATACGCACTTGGCAAAACAAGTGGTAAAGCCAATATAGAAAACAATTTGCACGAACTTGGTATCCAATTATCCGATGAAGATTTGCGCAAAGTAACACAGCGAATCATTGAATTGGGCGATAGAAAAGAAGTAGTTACTCAAGCAGATTTGCCCTATATCATTTCAGATGTATTGGATAGCAACACAATAGAGGAAAAAGTACAAATAGAAAATTATGTACTTACACACTCAAAAAACCTCCGACCTTCTGTTACACTTAAAATGAGCATAGCTGGTGAACTTTTTGAAGAACACGCTCAAGGCGACGGACAGTACGATGCTTTTGTAAATGCACTGAAAAAAGTTTACAAACACAAAAAAATGGATTTGCCGTTACTTGCCGATTATACAGTTCGCATTCCACCGGGTGGTAAATCGGATGCACTTTGCGAAACAATTATTACTTGGCAATGGAAAGGAAAAGAATTTAAAACAAGAGGGCTTGATAGCGATCAAACAGTAGCAGCAATAAAAGCCACCCAAAAAATGTTAAATATTATTTAGAAAAGGGATAAGGCAAGGAGGCGTAGGGCAAAAGGCAGAAGGGCAATATCCGTTTAACCTGATTAATAAATTATGCAGATAAATAGTTACAGAGATTTGATTGTTTGGCAAAAGTCAATGGGTCTAGTAACAAGCATATATGAATTAACCAATGCATTTCCTCTATTGGAGCAATTTGGGTTAACCAACCAAATCGGGCGAAGTACGATTTCTGTGCCTAGCAATATAGCAGAAGGTTATGGACGAAATTCAAGAACGACTATAAACGATTTTTACAAATTGCTAATGGTTCTTTATTCGAATTACAGACACAGGTTGAAATTTCGTATAATCTAAAATATATTCCCCTAGCAATATTCGATGATATTTCGGCAAGAATAAATGAAATAGAAAAGATGCTAATTTCACTCATCAAAAAAATAAATTAATCACTATGGCCTAGTAGGGAGAGGTTGCGGCAGTCAATATTGAATAATATCTTATGCCTTATGCCTCATGCCTTATGCCTTTAAACATCAAACAATGGCAAAAAAAAACATCCTGATTGTTCCCGGTGATGGGATTGGACAAGAAGTTACCGCAGTAGGCAAACTCGTATTAGACAAAATAGCGGCAAAATTTGGACATGAATTTACGTACGACGAAGCACTCATTGGCCACGTAGCTATTGAGGCTACCGGCAATCCTTTGCCCGACGAAACGTTGGTAAAAATGAAAGCTTCTGATGCCGT
>JACCDS010408832.1_pt1 | contig 27935 bp, 30 predicted proteins | sample 7446441 | NCBI WGS metagenome assembly JACCDS01 (sample SAMN15323445, study PRJNA562643) | freshwater metagenome | isolation source: river surface water | place: USA:Blue River Watershed | collected 2017-08-17 | reverse complement strand
CGGTATTGCAGGTTCGGCAGGAACCGGCGCTTGGTTTTGTTGTTGGCGTGGGAAACATTGTTCCCGGTCATCGGGCCTTTACCCGTGACTTGACAGACGCGTGCCATGACGCTTCTCCGATCTCTATGGTTACAGCAACCAGGGCAGACCCGCCTGAATTTTCGGCACTTGTGGTGCCCGGTCTGATGGTTACCCCTCCGGCAAGTCTGCAAAGACCTGCCGGGTCTTTCGGCGGCAAACGCGCAGTATAGCCTGAATCCGGGTGGTCAGGCCAACTGGGGCGGGCTCAGCGCTCGTTCTGTTCCAGGAAGCGCTGGGCGTCCAGCGCCGCCATGCAGCCTGTGCCTGCGCTGGTGATGGCCTGGCGGTAGATGTGGTCCTGTACGTCGCCCGCGGCGAAGATGCCGGGCACGCTGGTCATGGTGGCGAAGCCTTCCGAGCCCGAGCGTGTGACGATGTAGCCGTCCTTCATCTCCAGCTGGCCTTCAAAGATGCCAGTGTTGGGCTGGTGGCCGATGGCAATGAAGCAACCGGTCAACGCCAGGTCCTGTGTGGCGCCGGTGTTGACGTCACGGATGCGCACGCCGGTCACGCCGGAGGCATCGCCCAGGACCTCGTCCAGCGTCGAGAACAGCTGAAGTTCCATCTTGCCTGCGGCCACCTTTTCCTGAACCTTGTCCATCAGGACGGCTTCGGCACGGAACTTGTCGCGCCGGTGGATGAGGTGCACCTTGCTGGCGATGTTGGACAAATACAGGGCCTCTTCCACGGCGGTGTTGCCGCCGCCCACGACGCACACGTCTTGGCCCCGGTAGAAAAAGCCGTCGCAGGTCGCGCAGCCGCTGACGCCGCGGCCCATGAACGCCTGCTCCGAGGGCAGTCCCAGGTACTTGGCCGACGCACCGGTGGCCAGGATCAGGGCGTCGCAGGTGTAGCTGCCGGAATCCCCCTGGAGGGTGAAGGGGCGTTGCGAGAAGTCGACGGTGTGGATGTGATCGAACACCATTTCCGTCTGGAACCGTTCGGCGTGCTGCTGAAAGCGCTGCATCAGTTCCGGGCCCTGGACGCCCATCACGTCGGCGGGCCAATTGTCGACTTCGGTGGTGGTCATCAGCTGACCGCCTTGTGCCATGCCCGTGATCAGCATGGGCTTGAGGTTGGCGCGGGCCGCATAGATGGCGGCGGTGTACCCAGCGGGGCCCGATCCGAGAATCAGGACCTGGGCGTGACGGGGGGCGGAGGCAGGGGCTTGGCTCATGGTCGTTGTGTCGGCGATCAGGTGACGCGTGGTTTCAATTGCCGAGCCGAATTTGTTCAATTTGGCACGGCTTCGGGTAGAGTCTCGCGGTTTGAAAGCGGCGTCAGTGGGGCGCCGTGGCTTCGACAGGGCGCGGGACCGACTCGCGGCCTGGACCGCGTGAGGACCGGGAGATTGTAGGAACAAGCGTCGGCGCGGGGTGTTCCGGGGCCATTCTCGACATCAACAAAACAAATCACCCGCAGGAGTGCCTTCATGGCCATGCTCTCGAATCTCGATCTGATCCGTCGTGTTCCGTTGTTTTCCATGCTCACCAATGAGCAGGCGCAGACCATTGCCGACGGGGTGTCCAAGCGCCGCTACCGACGCGGCGAGATCATCGTCGAGCAGGGACGCAAGTCCGATGCGCTGTTCATCCTGCTGAGCGGGCGGGCTCGCGTCATCACGTCGGACTCTCGCGGACGTGAGGTGATCCTTGCGGTGCTCGAAGCGGGCGACTATCTGGGTGAAATGAGCCTGATCGACAACGAGCCCCACTCGGCCACTGTGCGCGCCGAGGTTCAGACCGATGTGCTGGTGCTGGGGCGCTCCGAGTTTGCGGCCTGTCTGCCGGAGAACTCGAGTCTGTCGTATGCCATCCTGCGTGGCTTGGTGGGCCGTCTGCGCAACGCCGATCGGCAGATCGAATCGCTGGCCTTGCTGGACGTGTATGGCCGTGTGGCACGGGCGCTGCTCGATATGTCGCAGGACGAAGAGGACGGCAGCAAGGTCATTCGCAGCAAAGTGTCCCGCCAGGACCTGGCCAAGGTGGTGGGCGCCTCGCGCGAAATGGTCAGCCGGGTCATGAAGGATCTGGAAGAGCGGGGCCTGATCGAGACCCAGGAAAACGGTTGGGTCAATCTCACGGATCGCCTGGCCACGCAGTGATTCACGTTCCGCGCCCGGGCGCGGCGCCACGATGACGCACAATCGTGGCATGACTTTTCCGTTCGGTTTTCTGCGGTCCGAACCCGCCCACGCGGTCGGTTCCGACCTGTCCGCCTCGCTGGCGGGAGGCTCTGCCCGCTGGCGCGTCCAGGCCCTGCTCCTGGTCGGCGGTGCCCTCTGGCTCCTGTGGCTGGTGGCCATGTTTTCCCACGATCCCGCCGATGCGGCGTTCTCCACCACGGGTGATGGCGAACTGGTGCGCAACCGGGTCGGGCAGCTGGGAGCGTGGGTTTCCGATCTCTGTTATGTTTTTGCCGGGCTGACCTCCTGGTGGGGCTTGGCTTACGCCTTACGTGTTTGGCTGGCCACCCTGGCTGGGCTGTGGCGCGCCGATCCGGAGGCCGCTCGTGTCGTGGGTCCGGTGCACTGGCGTCCTCGCTGGCTGGCCTGGGTGGGTCTGGCGCTGTTGATGCTTGGCAGTGCCGTGCTCGAATGGACCCGTGTCTACACGCAGGAGGCCTCGCTGTCCGGTGGGCATGCAGGGGGCATTCTGGGGGCCGAGTTCGGGCCGCTCGCCATGCGGTGGTTGGGATTCACCGGCAGTGGCGTGCTGTGTGTGGCGATGGTCATGCTGGGCATGGCATGGGCCTTCCGGTTTTCGTGGCTGGGTCTTTCGGAGGGCATCGGCGGGTTCCTGGAGGGGCTGCGGCACCGACGCGAGGCCCAGCGGGAGCATGAGGAAGATCGCCGCATTGGCCGGCGGGCCCAGGAGGAGCGCGAGCGCGACGTCGACGGTGAACTCCACACGCGTGCGTTCGCGGACACGGTGTCTCTGCCGGAAGTTCCAGGGCGCACGGTCGAAACCGATGTGGGCGTGACTGAAAGGCCCGCCCGGACGCGTCCAGCGGAGCGGGGCGATGCCTCTGTGACGGCGCCCGAGAGGGTGCGAACGCCTGCCGTGGAGCCGGCGGCGCCCGCCCTGGCCCGAGAGCGCCAGCAACCGCTGTTTTCCGAGTTGCGCGGCAAGCTGCCGCAGATCGATTTGCTCGATGCGCCGACGGCCCGGGTGGAGACCGTCTCGGCCGATTCGCTGGAAATGACCAGCCGGCTCATCGAGAAGAAGCTCAAGGATTTTGGTGTTTCGGTGCAGGTGGTGGCGGCCCAGCCCGGTCCGGTCATCACACGCTACGAGATCGAGCCGGCCACCGGGGTGAAGGGCTCCCAGATCGTCAACCTGGCCAAGGATCTGGCGCGCTCGCTCAGTCTGGTCTCCATCCGGGTGGTGGAAACGATCCCGGGCAAGAATTGCATGGCGTTGGAACTGCCCAACGCCAAGCGGCTGACGATCCGGTTGTCGGAAATCCTGGGCTCACAGGCCTACCGCGATGCACCGTCGTTGCTGGCCATGGGGCTGGGCAAGGACATCGTGGGGCATCCGGTCGTTTCCGACCTGGCCAAGATGCCGCACGTGCTGGTGGCGGGGACCACCGGTTCGGGCAAGTCAGTGGGCATCAACGCAATGATTCTGAGCCTGCTGTACAAGGCTGAGCCTCAGGATGTCCGGCTGATCATGATCGACCCGAAGATGCTCGAAATGAGTGTCTACGAGGGCATTCCGCATCTGTTGGCGCCGGTCGTGACCGACATGAAGCAGGCATCCAATGCGCTCACGTGGTGTGTGGCCGAGATGGAGCGCCGCTACAAGCTCATGAGCAAGATGGGCGTGCGCAACCTGGCCGGGTTCAACAAGAAGATGGACGAGGCCAAGGCGCGGGGCGAACTGGTGCCCAACCCCTTCAGCCTCACGCCCGAGGCGCCCGAGCCGTTGGAGCGGCTTCCTCACATCGTGGTGGTCATCGACGAGTTGGCCGACCTGATGATGGTGGTGGGCAAGAAGATCGAGGAACTGATCGCGCGTCTGGCCCAGAAGGCGCGTGCCGCCGGGATCCACCTCATCCTGGCCACCCAGCGTCCCAGCGTGGACGTGATCACAGGCCTGATCAAGGCCAACATCCCGACGCGAATGTCTTTTCAGGTGAGCAGCAAAATCGACAGTCGAACCATCCTGGACCAGGGCGGGGCCGAGGCCCTGCTGGGCCAGGGCGACATGCTTTACCTGGCGCCCGGCACGGGGTTGCCCACGCGGGTGCACGGCGCGTTCTGTTCTGATGATGAGGTGCACCGAGTGGTCGAGTACCTCAAGACCCAAGGCGAGCCCAACTACATCGAGGGCATTCTGGAGGGCGGGGTCCTGGAGGGGGCCGAGGGCAACGACACCAACGCCGAGGGCGGCGGTGGTGATGCTGAGGCCGATCCCATGTACGACCAGGCGGTGGCGGTGGTGCTGCAGCACCGTCGGGCTTCGATCTCACTGGTCCAGCGCCACCTGCGCATCGGCTACAACCGCGCAGCGCGCCTGCTGGAACAAATGGAGAAGTCCGGACTCGTATCGGGCATGGCCACCAACGGAAACCGTGACCTCCTGGTCCCGGCGAGAAACGACGAATGAAATTGTTCTGCCTGAATTCGCATGGGCTTCGCTCCCTGTCGCTCAAGAGTGCACGTCCGGACTGGCGGGTGGTGACGCTGGCCCTGGGGCTGGCGCTCGGGTCTGCGGCGGCGCGTGCCGATGCCGTGGAGGCCCTGCACGGCTTTGTCGAGAACGTGCGTTCGGCGCGTGCCCAGTTCACCCAGACGGTGACTTCGCCCGATGGGGCCAAGACCAAGAAGTCAACCGGCACCTTCGAGTTCCAGCGACCCAACCGTTTCCGCTTCGACTACCTGAAACCCTACGAACAGCAGATCGTGGCGGACGGTCAGAAGGTCTGGATGTACGACCTCGACCTCCAGCAGGTCACCACGCGGCCCTACGATCAGGCGTTGGGCAGCACGCCGGCTGCGCTGCTGTCGGGTGGAAAGATCGACAAGGATTTTGTGCTCAAGGCCCTGCCTGATGAGGGGGGGATGCAGTGGGTCCAGGCCGATCCCCGTTCCAAGGACTCCGGCATTCGGGCGTTGCGCGTCGGTTTTCGCGGGGCGGACCTGTCGGTGTTCGAGATGACCGACGCGTTCGGGCAACGCTCGAGGTTGGATTTCTCGCACATGGAGGCCAATGCCTCGCTGCCTGCGACGCGCTTCCAGTTCGTGCCGCCCAAGGGGGCGGATGTGCTCAAGCCGTGAGCCCGTTCGACCAAGGCGATGCGTGTGGACGATCTGTTCGGTGACGATCTGCCCGAGGCGGGAGCCGCTTCCTCCCTTGCCGGGTTAGGTGGGCGATCGTCTGTGGGGAAAAGCCAGTCGGCCAGCGAAGGCTTGGGGGTGCCGCTGGCTGAACGCTTGCGGCCCCGGCGTCTGTCGGAAGTCATCGGGCAGCAGGCGCTGCTGGGTGACGGCAAGCCGTTGCGTGTCGCCTTCGAATCGGGGCGCCCGCATTCGATGATCCTGTGGGGGCCGCCCGGGGTGGGCAAGACAACGCTGGCCCGGCTGATGTCCGATGCCTTTTCAGCGGTCTTCGTCCAGATTTCGGCGGTCCTGGGTGGGGTCAAGGAAATCCGCGAGGCTGTGGAGCAGGCGCGTGTGGCCCGAGCGGGAGGGCGGCGCTGCATCGTCTTTGTGGATGAGGTGCACCGCTTCAACAAGGCCCAGCAGGATGCGTTCTTGCCCCACGTGGAATCCGGCCTGTTCACTTTCATCGGGGCCACCACCGAAAATCCGGCGTTCGAGGTGAATTCGGCGCTGTTGTCGCGGGCCACCGTGCACGTGCTGCAGCCGATCGCGGACGAAGACCTCCTGGCCTTGCTGGACCGGGCCGGCCAGGCGTTGGAGGCGCCGCAACCGACCGAGGATGCCGCTCAGCGGCTCATCGCCTATGCCGACGGCGATGCCCGGAGGCTGCTCAACACCTTCGAGAACGTGGTCCAGATGGTGGGGCGGCAGGCCCCCGTCGATGTCGCGGCGCTTGAGCGCAGCCTCGGGGCCCAGTTGCGCCGCAGCGACAAGGGTGGCGACCAGTTTTATGACCTGATTTCCGCACTGCACAAGTCGGTGAGGGGCTCGAACCCCGACGCGGCGTTGTACTGGTTCGTGCGCATGCTCGATGGAGGCATCGATCCCCGCTACGTGGCGCGGCGACTGATCCGCATGGCCAGCGAGGACATCGGTCTGGCCGATCCCCGTGCCTTGACGCTGTCGCTGGAGGCTGCTCAGGTCTATGAACGGCTGGGCTCCCCGGAAGGTGAGCTGACGCTGGCGCAAGCGGTGGTGTATCTCGCGGTGGCGCCCAAGTCGAACGCCGTCTACACCGCATTCAAGGCCGTGCGCCGCCACGTGAGTCAGGACGTCACCCGGCCGGTGCCGCTGCATCTGCGCAACGCTCCCACACGGCTGGCCCAGGAACTGGGCCATGGCGAGGCCTACCGCTACGCCCACGACGAGGCCGAGGGCTACGCGGCGGGCGAGTGTTATCTGCCGGAAGGCCTGGACCCCGACACCCGGTTCTACGAACCCACGCCACGGGGGCTCGAAGGGCGCATCGGTGAAAAGCTGGCGGCGTTGAGAGAGCGGGACCGCTCCTCGCGCGCGGCATCCGACTGACCTCCAGGCGCGCATCGCTCGTGCTCTGGCGTTGCGCCACGGCAATCTTCCGCGAGGGCGGACGCCTTCTGTCGGCAGGTTTTTCAGAATCGGCGGAACCGAACCCGTGAACCGGTGTTGTCGCCCCTGAGAACGGTGGCCGACACTGCCTTCCGAGTTGTTGCAGTGCGTCCTTCAATCTTGGGTGGTCACCCGCAACAGGGGGCCAGGGAGGAAGACATGAGGGTACTGGCTGTGGATGATCATCCACTCATCCTCGTTGCCATGCGGCAGGTGCTCGCCACCGGCTTTGATTCCGTCGACGTCACGGGGGCCACCACCCTGGCGGAGGGGCGCTCTCTGGCTCGGCGGCGGTCGGATTTCGATCTGGTGCTGCTCGGGATTCATCTGCCCGATGGCAATGGGCTGGATCTCCTGCACGAATGGCGCGGGGTGGCCTGTCCGCCACCGGTCATCGTCTTGACCGGCAGCGACCGCATGTCCGATGTCGTGCGGGCCATCGACGAGGGGGCGGCCGGTTTTGTGTCCAAGCGGGCGACGCCGGAAACGCTCCTGGAGGCCATTCGTGTCGTGATGGAGGGTGGGGTGTGTTTCCCGCCCCTGCGGGGGATGGGACGGACTTCGGGGCCCTCCGTGCACGAGAGGTCCGCGGGAGTGTCCAGCCTCGACGACGCGTGGTCGGTGGAAGTGTCCTCCCGATCGGTGCGCGCGGTGCCTTCGCGGGGCGCTGCGGCGGCCGCTGCCTGGCGTGGGGGTTCGCCCGCCGTGCACGATTTCGAACTGACACCACGTCAGCACCAAGTGTTTGAGCTGCTCATCCAGGGCAAGGCCAATAAGGTGATCGCCAGGGAGTTGGGGCTGTCTGTCGAGACCATCAAGGACCACGTCGCGGCGATTCTGCGCACGGTGGGGGTGGCCTCGCGCCAGCAGGTGCTGGCGATGGCCGTGCAACAGGCCGGAGGTGTGGCGAAGGCACGGGGATGATGGCTTCGCCCGCACAGGGGGCCCGCATACAATCGTCGTCTTCCTGAAAACAATGGCGGTGCGGGCTGCGGGTCCGTGCCGAAAGACCCATGTCGATGCATGACCGAGACGGCAAGATCTGGATGGACGGCGAGATGGTGGACTGGCGTGATGCCAAGATCCACGTTCTGAGCCATACCCTGCACTATGGCTGCGGTGCGTTTGAAGGCGTGCGCGCCTACAAGACGGCCGCAGGCACGGCCATCTTCCGACTGCGCGAGCACACCGAGCGGCTGTTCAACAGCGCCAAGATCCTGCGCATGAAGATCCCGTTCTCGATCGAGCAGGTCGAGGCCGCCCAGAAGGCCGTGGTTCGCGAGAATGGCCTCGAAAGCGGCTACCTGCGCCCGCTGACCTGGATCGGTTCCGAGAAGCTGGGCGTGAGCCCCAAGGGCAACACTGTGCACCTGATGGTCGCGGCCTGGACCTGGGGGGCGTACCTCGGCGACGAGGGGATGAAACGCGGCATCCGCGTCAAGACGTCGAGCTACACCCGTCACCACGTCAACATCACGATGACGCAGGCCAAGACGGTGTCCAATTACACCAATTCGATCCTGGCCAACATGGAAGCCACGGACGACGGGTACGACGAAGCTCTGCTGCTGGATGCTTCGGGTTTTGTCTCTGAAGGCGCGGGCGAAAACCTGTTCATCATCAAGGATGGCGTGGTCTATACCCCCGACCTGTCGGCCGGGGCCCTCAACGGCATCACGCGCAACACCATCTTCCACATCTGCAAGGATCTGGGGCTGGAACTGGTGCAAAAGCGCATCACCCGCGACGAGGTTTACATCGCCGACGAGGCCTTCTTCACCGGTACCGCCGCCGAAGTCACGCCCATCCGCGAACTCGACCGCATCGAAATCGGCATCGGCTCGCGTGGCCCGATCACCGAGAAGATCCAGAGCGCGTTCTTCGACATCGTGAACGGACGCAACCCCCAGTACGCCCATTGGCTCACCCAGGTCTGATCTCATGAGCAACACCAAACCCCAGGCTGTGATCGAAGTCGGCGCCAAGGACCTTCAGGGCCATGGCGTTGTGGCATGCCCCAATCCCAAGATGTCGCTGTGGAGTGGGCACCCCAAGGTGTTCGTGGATGTGGCGCACACGGGGGAGGGCACCTGCCCCTATTGCAGCACCGTCTATCGGCTGAAGGCAGGCGAGGCCCTGTCGGGTCACCACTGAACCGCTGCCCGTTCGCGTGAGCCGATCTCTTGTCATTGCGCCGCAGTGGATCGGCGATGCGGTCATGAGCCAGCCGCTGCTGGCGGCCCTGCAGGCCCGTGGAGAGGAACTCACCGTGGCCGCGTTGCCGTGGGTGGCTCCGGTGTACCGCGCCATGACGGGGTGGCCATCCATCATCGAGTTGCCGTTTGCACATCGGCGTCTGGACTGGTCGGCGCGGCGCGAGTTGGGGCGCCAACTGAAGGGTCAGTTTGATGCGGCCTACGTGCTGCCCAACTCGCTCAAGTCGGCGCTGCTGCCCTGGTTTGCCGGTATTCCCAAGCGGGTCGGTTATCGGGGAGAGTCTCGCTGGGGGCTGATCAATCACGCCCTGCCCAACCCCGGCCACCGGGGTCCGATGGTCGAGTTCTATCTCGCGCTGGCGTATGCTGGCCGGGGCGTGGTGGCGGGGGGGGCGGACAAGGCGCCTTCACCATCCCTCTGGATCGAGGGCGATCGCCTCCGCTCGCACCTTCAGGCTTTGGGGCTGGATCACGACGGGTACTGGGCCATGGCGCCTGGGGCGGAGTATGGTCCTGCCAAGTGCTGGCCTGCCGATCACTATGCGCAACTGGCGGTGCGATTGCACCGCGAGAGTGGTTTGCCTGTGGTGCTGCTGGGCTCTGGCAAGGAGTCGGTGCTGGCCGACGGCATCGTGGCGTCGACGGTGGCCGCCGGGTTGCCGGTGGATGGGGTGAGGTCCTTGGCTGGGCGCACCACCCTCGACCAAGCCCTGTCCGTCATCGCCGGTGCGCGGGGAGTGGTCAGCAACGATTCGGGCCTGATGCATGTGGCTGCAGCTTTGGGTCGGCCGCAGGTGGCGGTGTTCGGGTCCACCAGTCCTGAACACACGCCTCCGCTCAATCGGCGTGCCGCGGTCATCTGGCTTCAGCGGGAACTGGCGCTCGACTGTTCCCCGTGTTTTGAGCGCACCTGTCGTTTTGGCCACACGCGTTGTCTCACCGAGGTGACCCCCGATCGGGTGCTGTCTGCCCTGAGCCAGCAGGTGAACATGCCGGAGTCGCCCCCTGCGCCTTGAGGGGAGGGGCGTTGGTGCGGAACGCCTCTGACTAGAATCCGGGCCACCATGCCCAAGTCCCGAGAATTTGTCCTTACCCTGTCGTGCCCGGATGCCAAGGGCATCGTGCACGCCGTTTCTGGCCTGCTGTACCAAGCCGGGTGCAACATCATCGATTCGCAGCAGTTCGGCGACGTGCTTGGGGAGGACGCCACGGGCTTGTTCTTCATGCGCGTTCATTTCGAGGCGCCTGAGCACCTGGCGGACGCCGGTACGCTGGATCGCCTGTTTGGCCACGTGCGCTCCCAGTTCAGCATGCAGGCTCAAGTGCACGGCCTGGCGCGCCGGCCGCGTCTGATGCTGATGGTCAGCAAGCACGGCCATTGTCTGAACGACCTGCTGTTTCGCTGGCGCAGCGGGCAGCTTGAGGTGGACATTCCGGCCATCGTGTCCAACCATCCCGATTTCGAAGAGCTGGCGCGCAGTTACGGCATCGCGTTCCATCACCTGCCGTTGCCCACGGGCAGTGGCCCCGAGGCCAAGCGGGCGCAGGAACTGCAGGTGCAGGCGCTGTTCGAGCGTGAGCAGATCGACCTCGTGGTGCTGGCGCGCTACATGCAGATCCTGAGTCATGAGTTCTGCACGTTCCTGGCTGGACGGGCGATCAACATCCACCACAGCTTCCTGCCCAGTTTCAAGGGGGCCAAGCCGTACTACCAGGCGCACGAACGGGGTGTGAAGCTCATCGGGGCCACGGCCCACTACGTGACGGCCGATCTCGATGAAGGTCCGATCATCGAGCAGGGGGTGGAGCGGGTGGACCACACCCACAGTCCCGAGGACTTCACCGCGGTGGGCCGAGACGTCGAGTGCGTCGTGCTGGCTCGCGCCGTGCGCTGGCACATCGAGCACCGGGTGTTGCTCAATGGCCGCAAGACCGTGGTGTTCGACTGAACCTTGCCAGGGAGAGACGCCCCATGCCCCGCCAGAAACCCCTGCAGGCGGTCCTGATGGCCACGCCCGACGACACCGAGGCGCAGTTCTACGAGGCGTTGCACCAGTGTGACCTCGATCGGCTCATGGCCGTGTGGGCCGATGACGAGGACATCACCTGCATTTTCCCGGGGGGCTCTCCCCACGTGGGGTCTCGTGATGTGCGTTCGGCCTTCGAGGAGTGGTTTTCGCATGGCGGGCTTCCGGTGCGCCCGGCCCAGGTGCGTCGTGTGGTGATGCCCGGCTGCGCCGTCCACCACGTCATCGAGGAAATCCGGGTGGCGTCGGCCGAGGGGCTGCACGTCGGACACGTCATCGCCACCAACGTCTACGCCAAGACCGCACAAGGCTGGCGCATGGTGTTGCACCACGCGAGCCAGGGGTCGGCCGACGATCTGGTCGAAGGTGGCGATACGCCCACCGTGCTTCACTGAATCGAAAGCCTGATCCGGTGCATTCCGGACCCTGTCCCGACGCGTCGCTTCAGGCCCCGGCCTGGCTGCCGGGTGGGCATTTGCAGACCCTGTGGCCGGCCCTTTGGGGCGTTCGGGGCCTTCGGCGGCATCCCTGCCGGCGGTGGCGCGAACTGTGGACCGCTCCCGATGGCGACGTGATCGCTGCCGACTGGATCGAGCCGCCTCAAGGGCGGCGTCCGGACGGTGCGGTCGTCGTGCTGTTTCATGGACTGGAGGGGTCCTCGCGCAGCCACTACGCGCAGGCGCTGGCCGAGGCGGTGCTGGAGCGGGGTCAGGCGCTGGTGGTGCCACACTTTCGGGGGTGTGGGGGAGTGGAGCATCGCGCGCCGCGTGCCTACCATGCGGGCGATCATGTCGAAATCGACTGGATGCTGGCCCGTGTGGCCGCGCTGGCGCCTGCGGCGGTGTGGGCCATGGGGGTCTCACTGGGTGGAAACGCCTTGCTGCGCTGGGGGCAGGAAGTGGGGGGTGGGTCCCGCCACCGGGTGAAGGCCCTGGCTGCCATCTGTGCCCCACTGGATCTGCGGGCCTGTGCCCGAGCCCTGGAGCAGGGGGTGGGCCGCTGGATCTACACCCCCAGTTTTCTGCGCAGCATGAAGCCGAAGGCCCGGCGACTGCACGCCCGGTTCCCCCAGAGATTCGATCTGAGGGATGTCCTGCGCAGCCGCACCTTGGCGGAATTTGATGACCGTTTCACGGCGCCGCTGCACGGCTTTGCGGATGTCCAGGACTACTGGGACCGGGCGTCGTCGGCGCCAGGCTTGCGGCAGCTGTCATGGCCTGCGCTGCTGCTCAATCCCCTGAATGACCCGTTTGTGCCTCACCTTTCATTGCCCACCGCAGCCCAGGTGGCGCCCTCGGTGAGCCTGTGGCGGCCGGCGCAAGGGGGGCATGTTGGCTTGTTGGACCCGGATGGGTTCGGCCGGATGGAGCGCTGGCCCCGTCTGGTGCTCCAATGGTTCGAGGAGGCTCCATGGATGACATCGTGAAGGCGGCCATGGCCAAGTGGCCCCGCGTGCCCGATTGCCGAGGCTGGCTGGCGCTGGATGCGCGCGGCGACTGGTATCTGCGCGATCTGCAGGCTCAGCGGGCGGGGGCTTTTCCTCAATCCAAGGGCAGTCGGGTCGACCATGCCATGCTCAAGGCGTTCATCGGGCGCAACTACCAGTCCGATCCACAGGGGTGTTGGTATTTCCAGAACGGCCCGCAGAAGGTCTTCGTGGAATTGGAGTGCGCGCCATGGGTGTTTGGTGTGCAGCGTCAGGCGGGGGGATTCGGCTGGCACACCCACACCGGGCAGGACGTTGGCGATGTGCACCGTGTGTGGACCGATGAAGGCGGGCGGCTGTTCTTGCGCGCCAGCTGCGGATTGGGGTTGGTGGCGTCCACCGACATGCTGGCGGCGTCCGACTGGTTGGAGGCCAGCGGCCTGACCGTCGAGACCACGGCGTTTTCTGCGTTGCCGGCGATGGGCGGCTTTGTGCTCAGCCCGGCCTTGGCCGCGGAAGGCATGGCGGCCGGGATGGACCGTCCATGAAAAAAGGCTGGTCCTCCATAGGAGGCCAGCCTGGATTCGGACGCCCGAAGGCGAAGGATCAGTTGGCGGAGGCGGCCGGTGCGGCGGGTTCCGCGAACTTGGCGCCACCGGCGTTGGCCATGAAGACCACGGCGCGGGCCACTTCGGTGTCGTTGAATTCGCCACCCCCCTGCGGGCTCATGTTGCCCTTGCCCTTCAGGGCGGAGTTCACCAGTGCTTCAAAACCGGCGCCGATGCGCGAGCCCCAGGCCCCCGCGTCGCTGAACTTCGGAGAACCCAGGGCGCCGGTGGCGTGGCAGCCCGAGCACTGAGCCTTGTACACCTCTTCGCCAGTGCGCAGCGGGCCGCCTTCGGCCTTGATGGAGACGGCGCCCACCGGCTGGATGCGTTCGGCGACGGCCGCGCGTTCTTCTTCGCTCACGGTGCGGGTCTTGCCGACACCGCCGATCAGCACGCCCAGGGCCAGCACCGGCACGGCCAGACCCAGGGTGACCAGAGTGATGAGCTGCGTGGGCGTCTTGACCGAGGTCGAAGACTCTTCATGGGGCTGGTGAGCTTGGCTCATGGATTCCTCAGACGTTGACGGCGCGCGGCTGACGCATTGCGCAAAACCTCGCAATTATAAGGGCAAGGTTTCGCGCAACCGTGTTGCGTGGCGACAGCGTTTGCAAACCTGCTAGAATGTGCGTTTTAGGCGCCCGTAGCTCAGTGGATAGAGTATTGGCCTCCGAAGCCAAGGGTCGCTGGTTCGATCCCAGCCGGGCGCGCCAACCGATACCTTCGGTCGGCTTTTTGAAACGCGAACCCAGGTGTTCCCACCTCGGTTCGCGTTGTCTTTTCTGCCGGTTTCAGAGCCGTCGAGCCGAGGCTCTGCGGTTCAGTGCTTTCGCATGAGGCCCATCACGAAGCTGATGGCCGCCATGACCAGGAACACGAAAAAGAGCACCTGCGCGATGCTTGCCGCTCCGGCTGCGATGCCCCCGAAGCCCAGGACGGCGGCGATCAGGGCAATGACGAGAAACACAACGGTGTAGTGCAACATGGTGGACTCCTGGTGGATGGGAGCGCAAGGCTCCCCTGTGACGGGTCGCGCCACCCTCGGTGTCGCGATGGATCCACTCTAGGCACGGGCGACCAGGACGAGAGGCAGACCCCGCCCCGACGGGGTGTCGGAGCGCCGGGCCTGCTGCCGTAGGTGCCGTCCTACCCGAGCACGGGGCGCGGCAGGCCCGCCTGGAGCCGGGTGCCCTGCCCAGGGGCGGAGAGGATGTCCAGCCGCCCGTTTTCAGACTCCACGCGAAACTGCATGCCACGCAGGCCGTGGCGGCCGATGCGGGTCCGGCTGACCTCGAATCCCACGCCGTCGTCGCTCACCTGCACCCACACCCGGTCGGGTTGGTTGATCAGTTCCACCTGCACGTGGCTGGCCTGGGCGTACTTGACGACGTTGGTCAGCGCTTCCTGCACCAGCCGGTAGACCGTCAGTTGTGCGCCGGGCGCCAGCGCGGTGTCTTCCAGGTGGGTGTGGATCTCCAGCCCGGAGCGTTCCCTCACTTCGGTGCACAGGATTTCCAGTGCGGGGACCAGACCCAGCGTGCTCAGGGTCGAGGGGCGCAGATCTTCGATGATGCGGCGCTTCAGTGCGATGCCGCTGTTGAGCGTGTCCGTGAGGTGCGACAGACGTGGCACCAGGTCGGGCAGCGTCTGCTGCAGCTTGGGCTTGATTCGCGCCACATCGAGCTTGGCGGCGGTGAGCAATGCACCGAGTTCGTCGTGCAGTTCCCGCGCCAAGTGGGCCCGCTCGTCTTCACGGGCGGTCTGCAGGTGGCGGGCGAGTTCCGTGAGGTCGGCGGTGCGACGTTGCACCTCGGCTTCCAGACGGTCACGCTCCTCGATGATTTCGGCCTGGCGTCGGGCGCGCTGGCGCTCCAGTTCGTGTCCCTGGCGCAGGAACAGGGCCAGCACCGCCAAGCTCACGAAGGTCATGGCCCCGACCCCGACGCGGTTCATCCACAGCGTGCGGTACACGTCCTGCAGGCCCGAGGCGATGCGGGCGTTTTCATGGCGCACCAGGTCGTCGACCCCCCCGCGGATCTGATCCATGAGGTCCCGGCCCAGCCCCGAGCGCACGATGTCGAGCGCGTTGTCGGCCTGGCCTGCGTCATGCAGTCGCAGCACTTCGTGCATTTCACCGAACTTGGAGTCCACCAGCCGGGCCAGGCGCTGGCGTTTGGCTTCGCCTTCGTGGTCCTGCAGCCGGGCGTAGAGCCGGCGCATGTCCTCCAGCGCACGGGTGACGTCTTCCTGGGCCCGGTGGTAAGGCGCCATGTACTCCGGCCCCCCCACGAGCAGATAACCTCGCTTGCCGGACTCGGCGTCCGAGATGCGCTGCAGCATTTGCAGGGTCTGGATGCGGACCTGTCCCTTGAGCACGAGCTGATCCAGGCGCCCCGAGGATTCCCGGTAGGCCAGCTCGCTGATACCCACCATCAGCACTGCAGCGAGGGCCGCCGCCGGCAGTGCCAAGCGCAGGAGCAAGGGGCGTTTCAGGAGCCCGGCAATGACATCGCTCATGTCCTAGACTATGCCGGATTTCACGAAACACCGAAGGAGTGGCCATGATTCGAGTGGGCATCGTCGACGACCACGTCATCGTCCGCACCGGGTTGAGGCAGTACTTTTCGGATCAGGTCGACCTGCGGGTGACGGGCGAGGCGGCCAATGGCCGCGAGGCGCTGGACCTGGTCCGCAAGGACGAGGTGGACGTGCTGGTGATGGACCTGTCCATGCCGGATCAGAGCGGGGTCGATGCGCTGGCGGCCATCAAGGCGCGCCGTCCGGATCTGCCGGTGCTGATCCTCAGCGGTTTCCCGGAGGCCCACTATGCGACGACGCTGCTGCGGCAGGGGGCGAGTGGGTACCTCAACAAGGAATGCGATCCGGAGGAAATCGTCAAGGCGATTCGGACGGTGAAACTTGGGCGGCGCTACATCACGCCCGCAGTGGCCGAACTGCTCGCCGACGGGCTCGGCGGGGACGCCGACAAGCAGCTCCACGAACTGCTGTCCGAACGAGAGTTCCAGGTGTTCCTGCGATTGGCCCAGGGAGAAACCATCGGCCACATCGCCGACGGCATGTCCCTGAGCGTCAAGACCGTCAGCACCTACCGAAGCCGCGTGATGGAGAAGATGAAGCTCTCCTCCAACAGCGAGCTCACGTACTACGCGATGAAGAACGGCCTCATCCAGTGAGCTTGCCCGCGGCGCCGGGTGGGCTCACAGTCGGACTTCGAGCGAGTTCTTCACGGCCTTGACCCCTCCCGTCTCGCGGGCCAGCTTTTCGGCCATGGCCTTTTCCTCTGCCGACTTGGCGAAACCCGACAGCATGACTTCGCCGTTGAGCGTTTCCACCTGCACCGAGGTGGCGTCGACGGCCTTGCTCTCGGCGAACTTGGCCTTGACCTTGGTGGTGATGGTGGCGTCGTCGATGTACTCGCCCACCGAGGACTGTCCACGTGAGACGGCGCATCCCGGCAGCACGGTGATGGCGGCCAGGGCCGTGGCAGCAGCGGCGAAGGTCTTGCGAACGATCATGGAGTTCTCCGTTGGATGAGGGGGACAGGGACAGCCTGCCGAATGCACCGGTGAGGCTGCGGATTCACTTTAGGCAGCCCGGAGCGTGAGTCGGGTCGGTGGAGACCGCCGCTCCCTGTAGGACGGAGCCCCCTGGCGGTGTTGTCGGACGCGTCCTACGGCGGGGCGCGTCAAGCGCCGATGGGCGGCGGCGAGGCTCGACGCGACGATGTGGGCAAGCCATCCAAAAAGGTTTGCCGTGCCGTTGCGTTCCCCGTTCTCTCATGCTCCCCAGTTGATGGCGGGGGCGCCGCTGCACGTGGTGTCCGGGCCCCGTCCCGGCCGTCAGATCCAGGCTTGGCACGCGCTGCTGCGCCAGCACCCGGGGTTGGCACCTGGGCAAATGGTCTGGCACCACGCGCGCCAGGGTTCACGCCTGGACGTGTTGACCGCGGCGGCGGTGCAGCGGGCCCTGCACGACGGCGGTGTGGTGGTGGCATGCGGAGGGGACGGCACGATCAACACTGTGGCCCGGCACTGTTGGCCGCTGGGGGTGCCGATGGCTGTGCTGCCCATGGGGACCTTCAACTATTTCAGCCGTGAACACGGGGTCGGTGAGGGACCGGCGGTGGCGCTGGACCGCTTGCTGGAGGCCCTTCGGGTGGCAGCGTTCACACCGGTGCCTGTCGGGCTGCTCAACGGCCACGTGTTCGTGGTGAACGCGAGCCTGGGCCTGTACCCACGCCTGTTGGCGGAACGGGAAGCCGCCAGCGCACAGCTCGGCCGCAGCCGCTGGGTGGCGCTGTGGTCGGGCCTGCGGTCGATGCTACGGCCGGAAGGCGGGCGTCGGTTGCGCATGACCGCTCGTGCACCGGGCCAGGCCTGGTCGACCCAGGACGGGGGCGGAACGCGCGACGTGGCGGCACTGTTCATCGGCAACAACCCGCTGCAGCTGCAGCGGCTGGGGTTCGAGGGCACACATGATCTGCACGTGGATCGGGAGCGGCTGGCGGCGCTGATGTTCGCGCCGCAACCGCGCGCCACGCTGTTGCGGATGTTGGCCCGGGCCTTCGTCGGTCGCCTGCCGCACGAGCCGGAGCTGGACCGTTTCACCTTCGCCGAGCTGCGCATCGAGGGGTTGAGGTCCCGGGTGGGGGCTCCGGCCGCGCGCGTCCAGGTGGCGCTCGATGGCGAGCGTCGCTGGATGACGTTGCCGCTCAAGTGCGTGCGGGCTGCCGCCCCCCTGTGGTTGGTGGCGCTGCCGGAGGCCTCGGCGCGGTCGCAGCCGGAGACTGCAGAGGTGGGCGATGTCTCACGCGCGGCGACCCCGTTGCCGGAGGCTGCATGATCCAGCGTCTGCTGCATCTGTCGGATCTGCATTTTGGCGCCGAGGACCCTGAGGCCTGCCGGGCCCTGCTGGATCTGTCGTGGCAACTGGCCCCGCAGGTCATCGTCTGCTCCGGAGACCTGACCCAACGCGCGACACCCGAACAGTTCCGTCAGGCGGGCCGTTTCCTGCAACTCATGCCGGCGGTGCCCAAGGTGATCGTGCCCGGCAACCACGACCTGCCGGCGGTGGGGCGGTGGTTGCCCGGCCGGGACCCCTATCGGTTCTACCGCCAGTACATCGGACGGGATCTGGAGCCTGGGGCGCAAGTGGGGGACTGGCACGTGGTGGGCGTCAACACCAGCCGCTGGTGGCTGCACGAGCGGGGCGGCTTGTCCCGCGCGCAAATCGAGCGTGTGCGCCGGACATTGGAGGCGGCCCATGGTGCGTTGCGCTGGCCCGTCGTCGTGGCGCATCACCCGCTGGCGGTGGCGCGTGTGGCCGATCGGGCCGATCGGCCGCTGCGGTTTCGAGAGGCGCTGCAGCACTGGTCCGGGGTTCCGGGCGTCACGGTGCTGGGCGGGCATCTGCATGAAAGTTGGGTGCGCCACGTGGTGCCGGAGGCCACGCGTCCGCAGGACGGGCTGTGGGTGGTCCAGGCCGGCACGGCCACGTCGAGGCGCCGCGTGCACGGCCTGGGCAACAGCGTCATCGTGCTGGAAGACGAGGCACTGGGATATGCGCATGTGCGTCGCGCGGTCCCGTGGGAATACGACGCGATCGACCGCTGCTTCGTGCCTGCGGCCGGATCGGTCTTTCAGGCCCCGATGCCGATGGCGGCGTGAGGCCTGCGTTTTTGTTCATCAGGAGATCATTCATGGAACTCAACCGACACGACCTGCCTCGCCTGTTCGACCAACTGGGCCTGGACAGCGACCCCGCCGCCATCGAGGCGTTCATCCGTCGTCATCAGGGGCTGCCGGACGACGTCCAATTGCCCGAAGCCCGTTTCTGGTCGGCGTCGCAGGCGGCTTTTCTGCAGGAAAAGATCCGCGACGACAGCGACTGGGCCCTCGTGGTGGACGCCTTGAGCACCCGCCTGCGCCGGCCGGTCTTGTAGGACATCGCGCACAGGCGCGAGCGCGGGTGTCCGATGGAGGGTGTCCAGAGGCCGTCCTAAAGTGATCCCATGCCCTCCGTCCCGGAGCGCACACCGCAGGAGTCCGCCATGTCCCACCACCCCCAATGGATCGCGTATGCGATCGTGGTCGCCGTGTCGTTGCTGGTGTCCGTGTTTCAGCCGGTGGACGTGCCTGCGCACGCGCCGCAGGGCAGCGTGGAGGCCTTGCAGGTGGCGTCCCTGGCGTTGATCCGCTGAAGCCGGGGTCGGCCGGAATCGATGAACGCGTTGCATCTGGCAGGGGCTTGGGGGCAGCAGGCGCTGTGGATCTGGGTTGTCGGCGCTGGGCTGATGGGGGCCGGGGTGTGGCTCCTGCAGCGCGCCTGTTGGGCGGAAGGGGCGCCGGGCGCAACCCTGACCGCGCTGGGGCTGAGGATGTCATGGGCCTGGGTCTGCGTGGTGGTCGCGGGTGCCGGATTTGCCGGCTTGGCCGAGCACGTCGGCTCCGGCGAGTCCCGCTTCCTGGGGCGGCTCGACGAGGCGGTGATCGCCGGGATCCGCTCAGGCCTGCAGCCCGCTGCGCTGGCGGGCATGGCGGTGGTGTCGCACCTCGGGGACCGGATCTTCCTCACCGCCTGGACCGTCGTGTTGGGCGTGGTGCTCTGGAGCCGAGGCCGGAGGGCGCTGGCTTGGGGTTGGGTGCTGGCGGTGGCCGGCAATGGTGTGCTGATCCGGGTGCTCAAGGCGCTGTTTGAGCGGACGCGGCCCGAGCACTTCCATGAACTGGCGGTGGTGGATGGCTTCAGTTTTCCGAGCGGGCACGCCAGTGGGGCGATGGTGGTGTACGGCTGGACGGCCTATCTCGCGCTGCATCTGCTCTCGCCGAGGTGGCATGCACCGGTTGTGATCGGCATGGCGGTGGGGGTCTGGACCGTTGGATGCAGCCGCGTGCTGCTTCAGGTGCATTTCCCATCGGACGTGCTGGCCGGCTGGTTGTCGGGTGGCGCCTGGTTGGTGGCGTCGATCGCGGCGCTCGAAGGGTGGCGGCACCACCGCCGCAGAAGCCGCTTCCCCCACGCCCAAGGTGTGGCCGGGTGAAGGGTTGGGGCGGCCTGGGCGCCAGGCCTCATCCCCGTTCGTCGAACGAGAACCGCTCGGCAGGCACGATCTCCCAGGCGCCCTCTCCCTTGAGGTGCAGCACCTGGGTGTGGTGACGAAGCAGGGCCGAGCGGTGGGCGACGCTCACCAGCGTGCAGCCCTGTTGGCGAAGGTGGGCATACAGCGCGGCTTCGTTGGCGCTGTCGAGGGCACTGGTGGCCTCGTCGAGGATGACGATGTGGGGGCGGGCCACCAGCACGCGAGCGAACGCCAGACGCTGTTGTTCGCCGATCGACAGCACCTTGCCCCAGTCGCGCACCGTGTCCAGTCCGCCGAACCGTTCGCAGAGCTGGGGCAGTTGCACCTGATCGAGCACTCGCCGCAGGGCCTGGTCGTCCAGGTCGGTGCGGGGACTGGGGTAGATGAGCTGGCTGCGCAGCGTGCCTTCCTGCATGTAGGGCCGTTGTGGCAGGAAAAAGACCTGCTCCAGCTCTGGGTGGCGCACGACGCCGCAACCGCTGCGCCACAGGCCCGCAATGGCCCGCAGCAGCGAACTCTTGCCGCAGCCGCTCACTCCGGTGATCAACAATCCATCGCCTGGGGCCAGCTCCAGGCTCAGGTCGCGCACGAGCAGTCGTTCCAGTCGGGGGGTGCACAGGGTCAGGCCCTCCACCGCCAGAGCCGGTCCCCACAAGGTGCGGATGCCGTTCACGGCCCACGGGGGATGTGCCGCAGGGACCGTCTCTTCCGGGGCGACCGAGACCGTTTCCGAAGCCGAGGCGGCGACGGGCTCGTCCGGGGAAAAGGCCGTCACTGCGGCCGACAGCGTGTGCAGGCGCCCGATGCCGGCCACGAAGCGGCTCAGGCTCTCGAAGTTGTCGACGATCAGCGAGACCGCGCCGAGCACTGCCGCAAACGCCCCCGCCGCCTGCACGGCCCGCCCGACCTCCAACTCTCCGGAAAGCACGGCGTTGGCCAGGATCACGGCGGGAATCACCAGCGTGAGCTGGCTGAATGCGCGTTGGTAGATGTTGAGCGAGCGCTGCTTGCGGATGAGGGCGTCGTAGTTGCGGTACACCGCGTCGAAATCGCGTTCGATGCGTTCGCGCTCCTGCGCCTCACCCCGGTAGAAGGCGATGGATTCGGCGTTTTCGCGCAGGCGCATCAGGCTGAAGCGGAAGTCGGCCTCGCGGCGCAGTTGCCAGAAGTTCAGCTGGATCAGCGGTTGGCCAAACACGTAGAGCGCAACGAAGGTGCCCACGAAAGCGTAGACCGCCAGGAAGCCGACGAGCACTTTGGACAGCGACCACAGCACCGCGCTGAACGCCACCAGCTGCATGAGCGAGCCCAGCAGCACCAGCGTGAAGTGGGTCGACCTTCCGGTGAAGGCGTTGATGTCCTCGCTGATGCGCTGATCGGGGTTGTCGAGTCGCCCGGACTTGTCGAGTTCGTAGTAGCGGCGACCTTGCAGGTAGCCGTCCAGGAAATGGTGCGTGAGCCAGCGCCGCCAGTGGTTGGAGAACGCATCGCGCATGTAGTAGTAGAAGGCGAACACCGGCACGGCAAAGGCGATCACCCACAGGCTGGATTGCACGGCGCTCCAGAAGCGTTGGCGGTCCTGGGCCGCCAGGGCCGAGGTCATCTCGCCGGTGCGGTCGTTGAGTTGCACCGCCAGATGGGTCTCGAACAGCATCAGGGCAATCAGCAGGCCCAGCAGTCCCCAGGCGGTGCGCCTCTGATCCCCCTTCCAGTAGGGGCGCGCCACCTGCATGAACTGCTGCCAAGCCGCCAGGGACAAGCGCGGAGCCCGCCGGTCGCGGTCGGTGTCACGCTCGGGCGGTGGTGCCGTGCCGGTGGGCGATGAAGGGGCGGTGGCTTTCATGAACATCCTGTCGGGCTCTTGCGGGCGGCCCGTCCTGTTCGACATGATGCGCCATGGCCTCGTCGTGCGTCTGTCGGACAAGGCGCTGACCTGTCGTGCGGCGGGGCGCCCGGGGCGGCACGTGACGGCTTTGTCCGACACCGGAACGGGGCGGCCGGACGGAGAATCGACCCCGTTGGCTCGGTGCCCGGATCTGGGGCGTCGGCCCGTGTTCATCCAGGCGCATGACGGAGGCGACATGACCCGGCGCAACCTGTTCTCGGAAAACGGCACGGGCTCCCCGCCACGGTGGTCGCACGGGGGGTGGGGGCCGTCCAGGCTTTGTCGTGCGGGCAGGGTCCTGCTGGCGACGGTGTGGGTCGCGTCGGCGATGTCCGTGGGGGCCCAGGGCGTGTCCACGCCGCGTTCACCGTCCTCCGCGGTGCCGGTCTTGCCTGAGCTGCCGGTGCAGCCGCCTCCGCCGGAGGGGGTCGGGCCGGATCCCCGGTTGCCAGCGCCTCAGGAGTCCCTGGTGCCCACGGTGAAGATCGCCAAGGCGGTCGGCTGGCTGCCAGGCCAGTCGCCCACAGCCGCCAGTGCCTTGCAGGTGCATCGTTTTGCGGACGGGCTGGATCACCCTCGCTGGATCCATGTGCTGCCCAACGGCGATGTGCTGGTGGCCGAGGCCAACAAACCGACGCGGCGCTCGGCGTCCGTGTCGGGCTGGGTGCAAGGGCTGGTCATGAAGCGTGCGGGGGCGGGCGTGCCCAGTGCCGACCGCATCACCTTGCTGCGGGACACCGACGGTGACGGGGTGGCCGACGAGCGGCACGTGTTCCTCGAGGACCTGGCGTCTCCGTTCGGCATGGCCCTGGTCGGGGAGACGCTCTACGTGGCCAATGCCGACGCGCTGGTGTCCGTGCCCTATCGCAGCGGCATGACCCGGGCCGAGTCCGCCCCCGTGCCCGTGTTGCCGCTGCCGTCGGGCCGCAACCACCACTGGACCAAAAACGTCGTGGCCTCGGAAGATGGGCGCACCCTGTTCATCAGCGTGGGATCCAACAGCAACATCGGTGAAAACGGGATGGAAGAAGAGCAGGGGCGGGCGGCCATCTGGGCCTATGACGTGCCGACGGGCCGGGCCCGGGTGTTCGCTTCGGGTCTGCGCAATCCCAACGGCATGGCGTTCGCTCCGGGCACTCGCACGCTGTGGACCGTGGTCAACGAGCGGGATGGCCTGGGCAACGATCTGGTGCCGGACTACCTCACGTCGGTGGAAGATGGGGCCTTCTATGGCTGGCCCTACGCCTGGTGGGGCCAGCACGTGGATGTGCGCGTGAAGCCGCCGCGCCCCGATCTCGTGGCGAAGGCGAAAGCCCCCGATTACGCGCTGGGGGCCCACGTGGCCGCCCTTGGGTTGAGCACCAGTGCCGGGCTGACCGGCTGGCCGCGGGGATTTGCACAGGGCATGTTCATCGGTGAGCACGGGTCCTGGAACCGCAACCCCATGACCGGCTATCAGGTGGTGTTTGTGCCCTTCTCGGGGGGGCAGCCGGCGGGGTCCCCGGTGACGGTGCTGGACGGCTTTGTCAACCTGGACGGGCAGGCACGAGGCCGTCCAGTGGGGGTGGCGGTGGACCGGGGAGGCGGCCTGCTCGTGGCCGATGACGTTGGCAACGTGGTGTGGCGTGTGACGGCCAGGCCGCGCTGAACACTCGGGCCGGCGCTTGCTGGCTCAGCCGGGATCGGTGCTGCGGGGGCCGGTGTCCGGACGTTCCGGTCCCTGCCGAAGGGCCTGCGGGGCGCTCCACAGGAGCGCGGCCGTCGCCCACACGGCTTCCCAGGGCACTTGTCGAGCCCAGCGCAGGCCCCATCGTTGCAGTCGCGCCGGAGCTTGGTGCACCTCGTCACGGATCCACGGCCAGCGCCACGGCCGAAGGGCCACGACCAGTGCGGCCGTCCCGGCCACCAGGGCCACCGACATCCTGGGGTGGCGGCGCACCAGCGGCACGATTCCGCTGTCGAACTCCTGCCGCAGTCGCTCGCCGACGGGGTGCAGCGGGTGTTGACGCCACCATGCGCTCACCCCCGAGGCCGCGAGGTCGGTGATCGGCTGCAGGCGCAGGCGCGCCTGTGCCCAGCGCCACCACGCTCGCATCCGACGGGCAGGGTCATGATCCCGCTTGCGATCTGCAGAAGGGGCTGGCCTGGGGTGCAGCCGCTCATGCAAGGCCTGGCGTGTTGAAGCCAGCCGGGCAAGGGCCGCTTCGCAGCGCGGATCCACGGGGCGGTCGGATTCGGTCATCGGCGCACTTCCCTGAGCAGTTCCGCGTCGGTGCGGATCTGCTGCCTCAGCAGGGTGAAGTGCGGAATCGGCGGGGCTTGCGTGGCGCGCCAGCCGCAGATCCCCGCCAGGGTCCACGCCATCCCCGGGACGGCCGCGAGCACCCAGGCCATCGGCATCCGGTCCGAGGGCAGGGCCGCCCAGAGCATCAGCGACACGCCGCTCCACAGCAAGCCCGCGGCGGCCAGGGCCACGGCGCTGCCCGTCAGCCACAGCCGACGCCGGAGGTGGTGCGCCAGGCACGAGGCTTCCGCAGCCGCCAGATCGATGTAGGCATCGGCGTGGTCGGCCAGGAGGTCCGGGCGCGTCGCGAGCAGCTGGATGAGCGGATGCAGCATGGGAAAGCCCGGACGGGGCGGCCTTCAAGGGCCGCCGCGTTTTCAGGAGCGCGAGGAGCGCGACCACAGACCCGCGAGGGCGGCCAACGCAGCCCCCGCAGCGGCGGCGATCAACACGGCTTTCACGGGTTCCTCCCGGATGTAGCTGACGGTGCGGTCGTTGACCACTTCGGCCTGGTGGCGGGCCTGGTCTTTCAGTTCATGGGCCCGTTCCAGTCCCCGCTCTGCGAGCAGTTCGACCTGTTCCGCGGCGCGGGACAGGGCCTTGGGGGTGCGGGCGCGCAGGTCCTGGACGTGGTCGGACACGGCGGACAGGGCATCGTCGGCCCGCTGGGCCAGACCGTTGGCCTGTTGCTTCAGGGCGTCGTGCAGTTCGGGGGTGTGGTCCATGGGAACTCCTCACGAGGGAAGGAAGGAAGCGGCGAGGTGCCGTCGCAAAACCGGTTTGCGATGCCTTCAGCTTAGGGAGGAGGGGGCCGGCACAACAGCGGCGGGGACCCGGTCCGCGTGTAGGACAGCGCCGATCGCGGCGGGGTCGGTGGGCTCAGTCGTCCTGCAGGGCGTCGCAGTAGGCGATCAGTTCGTCGAGTTCGGAGGACTTGTCGAACACCCGGTCTGCACCCAGGGCCAGGCAGCGGCGGCGCATGTCAGGGGTGGCGAAATTCGTGAGCACGATGCGCCGCGACTGCGGCATCAGATCGGCGGCGCGGGCCAAGACCCCGAGGCCGCTGCCGGCCTGGAGAAAGAGGTCGATGATCATCAGGTCCGCCACCTGTCCCGCGCCGGACATCCACGTCAGGGCCTCGGCTTCGCTGCGGGCGGTGCCGACGACATTCATCGCCAGCATTTCCTCGAGGGTCGCGATCAGGTTGTGCCGGATGACGTCACTGTCTTCAACGAGGAAGCAGCGGATCCGCGGAGCGGGGGAGGAAGACACCACCGGCGGGGTGGGGTGCGGACAGTGGGGTGAACCCGTCAGGGGGGAGGGCATGGCACTGGCACCAGGATAGGCACTGGTGAATGATCGGATCGAAGCCGCCCGCACGATAGCGAAAGGTGGTGTGGTGTGGTGTAGGACAAGGCCTACACCGCCTTCGGCACCCTGGCAACGGGGGGCGCCGCGCGGCGGTCAGCGCGGCAGGTCTTCGGATCCCGCTGGGGCGGCACCCGATGCAGCCAAGTCACTCCAGGCCGACGCGTGATCGAGAAATGGCAGTGCGCATTCGTATCCGATGTCGTCCTGCAAGACCGAGGCCGGACCCCCAGCCGGAGTCGGAGATCCCGGGGGGAACGTGGAGGCGGGTGGCGGGGGCATGGTGGATCTCCTTTCGAGGCGGCGTCGGATGGTTCACGGGTTGCGCTGATGGCCGCAATGACGGCAGAAGCCCGGAAAACTGTAGGGTTGGCGGCCGTGGGTTCCCGGTGTGCCGCCTGAAACCGTGCGTTTGCACACGGTTCCCCGAGCCTCTCGGGCAGTTTGGGTCTTGGGCGGCCCCCTGGGGGTCGGCCGAGGGGCGGATCTTTTGTAGGACAAGTCCGATCCGGAGGGATCTGGGCGGTGCAGTGCGCGCTATTCGGGCCTTTGGGCTCCGCCGGAGCTGCCTACGATCGATCGACCATCCTCAGGGAACGACCATGTCCGATCTGTCCGACACCGCACTTCACCTCATCGCGCCCGAGACTGGCGCGGACGTGCGGGTGTCCGAACCCGGTCGGGTCCTGTCCCGGCGCCCCACCGCCCGACGCGGCTGGCATTGGCCTGCGCCGCCCCAGCCTGCATTTGCGGGTGCGGCGGCCGAGGTGGGCAATCGTCCGGTCGAGATCGACCTGCGCGACGGCACGACCGTGAGTGGCCTGCTCAACGGATTCGATCCAGCGGACGAACTCGCCCGGATCGTCGTGCCGCCGGAGCGCACCGCCACCCCGATGCGTTTTGCCAAGATCGCCTGCATCCGGCTGGAGGACACGTTGACGCCCGCTTCGCCCACCGGGTGGCCAGGCGAGGGGGACGGGGATCTGCAGCGTGACGAGGTGATGCGGCACCGCAGTCTGCAGCCGTTTCGCATCGACACCGTCGATGGCCGTCACTGGAGCGGGCACACCGCCGGCCACGTCGAGCACGACACGGGCTGGTTCCTGTTTCCGCTGGCTTGCGAGGCTTCCGGTGCCGTGTCGCGCTGGTTTGTGCCGCGCAGCGCCGTGCGCGAGATCCGGGTCGGGGAACGACTGGGCACCTTGCTGGCCAAGGCCCAGCCCGAGGCCATGGACGACATCGAAGAAGTGGCCCGTGTGCAGATTTCCCTGCGAGAGCAGCGCCTGGGTGAGGCCTTGATGTCCGCCCAGGTGGTCGATTTTGAGCAATTGCTGGAGGCGCTGGACAAACAGGCGCGCATGCCCGAGATGCGTCTGGGCGAGGCGTTGCTGTCCCTCGGGCATGTGGACGCCGAACAACTGGAGGCCGCCTTGGCCCAGCAGCGCAGCGAGCGCAGCACGCCGATCGGCGAACTGCTGCTGCAGCGCGGCTTGGTGACACTGCCCCAGATCCGGGCGGCGCTGGCCGAGAAGCTGGGCTATCCGGTGGTGGATGTGGCGCGGTTTCCGGTCGAGCCGGCGGCCGTGCAGTCCCTGTCGGTGGACACGGCTTTGCGCCTGGGGGCCCTTCCGCTGGTGCGTCAGGATCGCCGTCTGGTGGTGGCGATGGAGGATCCCAGCCGCCGGTCGCCCATCGAAGCCATCGAGCAGGAGTCGGGGTGCCAGGTGGTGCCGGCCCTGGCGGGCGAGGGCGACCTGGCCGCCGTGATCCAACGGGTCTATGCGGTCGAGGTGCCGCCCTCAGTGGAGCTTGTCCACCCCGTCGAACGGGTGTTGAACGACGCGGTCCAGCAGTTTTCTCTGGCCACCCGGCCGCGTCGGGGACCTCCCCAGGACGTGCCGGTGCTGCGCGACGTGGCCATGCTGGAGCCGGTGTCGAAGCCTGGCCCAGCATCGGAGTCCGACGGGGGATGCGACACCGTGTGGGCCCAGGCCGATGGGTATCCCACGCAGGCCGGAGAGCTGCCCGGCGAGGAGGCGGGGTTGGCGTTGCCCGCCGCGCCGGCCGCCAAGGGGCCGTCCGCGGGGTCGACCCGGGAGGATCTCCTGGCGGCGAAGGCTGCCCGGACCCGCAAAGCCGAGGCCGGACCGGCCGAGACGGTTTCGGTCCCCCGGGTCGAGCCTGCGG